>Ga0137403_10010234_pt1 | contig 10392 bp, 8 predicted proteins | sample CZOMad2_1_16fung_FD_122057 | JGI IMG/M metagenome (GOLD analysis project Ga0137403, IMG submission 122057) | Vadose zone soil fungal communities from Angelo Coast Range Reserve, California, USA - CZOMad2_1_16fungal (Hybrid Assembly) | ecosystem: Environmental > Terrestrial > Soil > Vadose zone... | reverse complement strand
CAGGAGACTGCGGCCGCCTTTAGAAACGGCTTCTTTTGCACTGGAGACATCGGCTATCAAGACCGCGATGGATTTTTTTACTTGCTTGACCGGCAGAAGGACATGATCGTAACAGGCGGCGAAAATGTATATAGCGGTGAGGTTGAGGCCGTTATTCTCAACCAGCCAGCTGTGCGGGAGGTGGCAGTTTTCGGTATGCCAGATCCGCAGTGGGGAGAAATAGTGGCAGCATGCGTCGTGTTGAAGCCGGGCATGCAACTCACTGTGGATGCTTTGATCCGCCACTGTCGACAGAGCCTGGCAAATTACAAGGTTCCTCGCCATGTGGAGTTCTCCGAGACGGATTTGCCGAAAAGCGGCTCTGGAAAAATACTGAAACGCCTCCTGCGCGAGCGCTATTGGACGGCGCCCAGCGCTCCGTCGGGCCGGTAACTGCATAGGTCCCACGAAGCGGAATATATTGTGAACGTGCCGTGGGTAGGGTATCGCTTCCGCAATCCGGAGGATTCGCAGTCGCACTACTTTCAGACGGAGCAGCCTGCCGGTTTCAACTCGCCCTCTCCCGTGATGAGGTGAGCCGTGAACAGCACAGAGTTTCTTCGCGCAAAAGCCGAAGGGCGCAAGCTTTCGATGGTGACGTGTTACGACTACACGTTTGCCCGTCTCCTGTCGAAGAGTCCAATTGACGGAATCCTCGTCGGCGACAGCGCCGCGATGGTGATGCAAGGACATCCTTCGACGCTTTCAGCCAGTACGGAATTGATGCGCCTCCACACGGAGGCGGTCGTGCGCGGCGCAGCGGGCAAATTCATCGTCGCGGACATGCCGTTTCTTTCTTTCCGAAAAGGGTTGGCTGCGGCTCTCGACTCGGCATCGATCCTGATGGTCGCCGGCGCACACGCCGTCAAGCTCGAGGGCGTGGACGGACATGAAGATGTAGTTCAACGAATGGTCCAGAGCGGTATACCTGTGATGGGCCATATCGGGCTGCAGCCTCAATCCGTGCATGCCTACGGAGGCTTTCGAGTCCAGGGGCGAAGCAGGGACTCGGGGCAAAATATCGTCCGTCAGGCGACTGCTCTTGAAGAGCTTGGCGCTTTCGCGATTGTGCTCGAGTGCGTGCCGGCAAACCTCGCCCGTGATATCAGCGCCGGCCTTCGAATTCCGACGATCGGCATTGGCGCGGGCGCGGGATGCGATGGACAGATATTGGTCCTTCAGGATCTGCTCGGCATGAACAGGGATTTTCGTCCGAAATTTGCGCGCCCCTTCCTCGACGGCGAGCGGTGCGTTCTGGAGGCCCTGGCAAGTTTTGACCAGGCTGTGAAAGCAGGGACGTTCCCGGCTCTTGAGGAGAGTTACTCTTAATGAACGTTTCCGACACTCTGGCTGCCTGGCGGACACGTCGACGCACCATTGATGGGTGCAGTATTGGTTTCGTCCCTACAATGGGAGCGCTTCACCGGGGGCACAGTTCGCTCGTGGAACGATGCCGCGGGGAAAATCAAGTTGTCGTGGTCAGCATTTTCGTTAACCCATCTCAGTTTAACGACCCAAGCGACCTCGAGCGATATCCGCGCCCCATCCATCAGGATCTTGCTCTACTGCAGAGCTTGGGTGTTGACGAGGTCATCGTCCCCAGCGTGCGGGAACTGTATCCGAACGGCTACCGCTTCCGCGTGGAGCCGCACGGGAGCGATCTAGTGTTGGAAGGAGCGCACCGGCCGGGTTTCCTGCAGGGAGTGATGACGGTCGTACTGAAACTGCTGAATCTGGTCCAAGCGGATCACGCCTACTTCGGAGAGAAGGACTATCAGCAACTGAAGATCATCAGCGAGATGACGCAGGAGTTCTTCCTTCCTACACAGATTATCCATTGCCCGACGGTGCGAGAGGAGTCGGGACTGGCAATGAGTTCCCGAAACGCGCTCCTGTCGCCGGAAGCCCATGACACGGCTGCGTACCTGTTCCGGGCCCTAACGACCGCCGCTAGCTGCGCCGAGGCGAGGGCGGTCCTGGAAGCGCAGGGCTTTCGGGTGGAATATGTCGAAGAACGCTGGGCCAGGCGGTTGGCCGCGGTGAATTTAGAGGGAGTCCGTCTCATCGACAATGTGCCGGTCGCAGAGATAAAAACGCAGCGATTCTTGGGCTGACTATCCAGACCAGCCCATCGACATAGGATTGATTCCATGCTCCCGCGCCAGTTCCCCTGCTACGATCTACAGCGGCTGCGGAATCTGCTCGCGGCGCTCGCGTTGGCTGCGCCAGCGTTCCAGACGCCTTACATCCTCATTGCGAATAAGACTTCAGATGCAATTGCCGTCACTGTGAACCCAGTGGCCCCGTCACCGTGGTCCTTCCGGTCGGACGATAGACCGACCGTATCAGCCCGACCGTAGGTTCAGCGGATCGGACGCTGAAGAGTCGGAAATCGAGACACCAAGAGTCGGAAATCCACGCGGCAGGGAGCTCTCGAGGCGCATGCTAGGACATCACAAGTCGCTCAGAACACGAGACATCCGGCTATCGCCAGGAATTGGGTCCGAGAGTGCCTTAAAAGGGGTGCGCGTCACCGGACGCGGAACCCTTAATGAACAACGAATCCATCGCAATTGACAGATCCAAGCATGAAGAAAGCGTGACGGAACGGTTCTTGGATGTTCCAAACGAGCGTTCCTTCGCCGATCTCTTCAGAGTCTTTACACCACAACTCCTTGCTTTCTTCCGAACCCGAGGGTGTGGAGCTGCTGTGGCCGAAGATCTGGCGCAGGAGGTGATGTTGACCGTTCACTTAAAAGCTTCACAACTTCGCGAGCGCAAGTTGTTTCGTGCATGGCTCTTCAAAATCGCACGCAACGCTCTCTCCCACTATTACAGAAAGCAGTCGGCGGAGGTGCAAACAGTCGATTTGGCAGACGTCGCTGATCGGCTAGCCGCCAGCCACATGCCGGCGGCAACGCCAGCGTTTGAGTTCCGACGTTGGACAGCGTTCCTGAATTCCCGTGAACAGGAACTCATGAGGCTCCGTTTCATCGAACAGTGGGAATACCACGAAATTGCTGCCGCCCTTGCGGTCCCGATCGGTACCGTGCTGTGGCGGGTGTTTAACGCACAGAAGAAACTGGCGCCGTATTTGAAGACAGGCCTAAACGATAACCGCAAGGCGGCCTAAATCACTGGCCGCCTCCAGCAATAAATCCGTTCCGGCAAGCCTCCTAAGAAGTAAGGGTAATCACGACGCCTGGCGAAACGCGGCGACAGCTGGGGACACATTTATGAATGATTTGAAACTAGTAGCTCTTGGGTTTGCCTTGTGCGCCTGCTGCGAGTTTGCCCAGGCGCAAGTACAATCGCGCACCGACACTATTGAGTCGGCGCGAACCGAGAAGGAAGCGAACCTCAAACCCGAAGCCCCGCCCAAGGCGGAGCGCGATATCGAGTGGATCGAAAACAGCCTTCCATATCGGCTCCTCACGACCCAGGCGGATGGCTTCGGCGTGGTGTTGGGATCCATCGTCCCGGGCCAGAGTTTTGGGGCGGGTCCCTCGTACCGCAGAACCGGTTTGTGGGGCGGAAAGCTCGGCTTTGCAGTGCAGGCGCGCGGGTCGGCCAACGAATCTTATCTGGGTCGGTTCGACGTTTCCTTATCGCATCTTCTGGGCGATCACGCGTTCCTGAACTTCACCGCGCTGCACCGGGACATCTCCGAGATGCCGTATTACGGGGCCGGTCCGGATTCGCGGAAAACCGGACGCAGCGACTATCGCCTCGAGGACACCAACGTGGAGGTGCGTCCAGGGGTTCGGATCTACAAAGGGCTGCGCGCCACAGCGATCGGGTCGTTTCTGGCGGTCAATACGGGTCCCGGCCACTCTACGCGGTACATTTCCACTGAGAACCAGTTTGGTCCCGGCGTCGCTCCCGGCATCGACGGCCAGACGAACTTCTGGCGCGGAGGCGGCCTGGTGGAATACGACTGGCGCGACCACCCTGGCGGCGCGACCAGCGGTGGCAGGTATGCGGCGCAGTATGTCCGATACCTGGACCGGGAGTTCAGTTCATACAGCTTCTTTCGGCTGGATCTGGATGCCGTGCAGTATATACCCCTCTTTAACCGCACGCGTGTGATCGCACTGCACGGCGCCTCCTCGTTAACAGACACTCAGAACAACCAGAAGGTTCCCTTCTATCTTCAGCCCACTCTGGGCGGGCCGGATTCGCTGCGCGGCTTTCGCTACGGCCGGTTTTACGGCAACAACTCGGCCCTGGTGAGCGCCGAGTATCGCTGGTTCTGTTCGCCCATTGTCGAGTTGGCGGCGTTTGCCGACGGAGGAAAGGTCTTCAATCGCTGGGAGCAGTGGAACTTCCACAACCTCCAAACCGACGTGGGCTTCAGCGTACGCGTCAAGGGAAGAACAGGAAGAAGTGCGTTCAGTTTGGATACAGGCTTCAGCCACGAGGGATTTCAGATATGGTTTCGCGTAAACAATTTGACACTTTAGTTTGGCCCGCGGCACTGGGCGTGGTCGCCATCGTGTTTGTGGCAACGCCGGGCACCGGCGCCTCCGGGACTGTAACGACACCAAAGAAGTTCTATGCCGACGATCCGCTGCTCCGGGAGCCCGCGCCGAGAGCCGTGCGAAAGGTTGCGACCCGGCAAGTGGATGACATCTACGATTTTCTCGAGAACATTTACGTGACGCCGCGGCGCGAGGGCAAAGAAGCGAAGCGCGATCCGCATCCCGCCGCGAACATCAACACGTTGGGCGAGGCGCCGGACGGTCCGTGGTATACGAACCGTCACTACTTTCATAGAATGACGATCCAGGAGCTGCAACGCGGACCGGGTAACAGCACTCCGCCTACCGGCGCCTGGCGCATTATTTCCGCCAAGACTGACGGCGTGATGCCGGGATTCGTCATCGAAGACATCCGCAAGAACCGGTATGTGGTGAAGTTCGATCCGCCGCAATACCCGGAACTGTGCTCGGGACCGGACGTGATCGGTAGCAAAATCTTCTACGCCCTCGGCTACAACACGCCGGAAAACTACGTTGTCCACTTCCGTCGCGAGGACCTTCAGATCGGTGAAGGCGTGATGTATCGCCCTCCGAGCGGGAAGAAGCATCCCCTAACGGCGAAAGTGCTCGACGAACTGCTGAAAGATCAACCAAAAGGTCCCGACGGCACCTACCGAGCGATGGCGAGCAAATGGATCTCGGGCCAGGTGGTGGGTCCGTTCAGCTATGAAGGAATGCGGAGCGACGATCCGAATGACATCGTGCCTCATGAGGACCGCCGCGAGTTGCGCGGCTTGAGAGTGTTCGCGGCCTGGCTGAACCACGAGGACACGCGGTCCGTGAACTCGATGGATACCCTGGAAAGCGAGAATGCTGTCCAGTACATCAAACATTACCTGATAGATTTCGGCTCCATCCTAGGCAGCGCCGGCGTCGGTCCAAAATTGGCGTGGCACGGACACGAATACGTAATTGAGCGCAAAGCCCCCGTGGTGCAGGCGGTGACGTTAGGGTTATACCCACCGAGATGGGCGCGGTCCGAATACCGCAACTATCCGGGTGTCGGCATGTTGGACTACAAGTCGTTTGACCCGGTTTCCTGGAAGCCAAGCTATCCCAACCCGGCTTTTGAGCTCACCGACCGGGAAGACGCATTTTGGGCGGCGAAGCAGGTGGCCGCGTTCAGCGACGACGAGATTCGCGCCCTGGTGAAGACCGGCGAGTACACCGACCCGCGAGCGGCGGAATGGATTGTGGAGTGTCTCGTCAAACGCCGCGACAAAATCGCCGAGACACGGTTTGCACCGGTCCTCCCGCTGGACAAATTCCGCGTCAACGATGGGGAACTCGGATTCGACGATCTCGCCGCGAGCCGCCCGGGCGGCACGGCGCGCCTGTATCGAGTCCAGTGGGCGAAATATGACCAGCAGGGTCATTTCACGGCTCTTCCCAATGCCGGGGGGCGGCAGATTCCGGCCTTCAACGGCACGGAATACGTGGCGGCGACCATTAGCTGCCGTGCAGGGTCCGGAGAGGCCTGTCCCGGCCCGGTCACGGTGTACTTACGACGCGCGGCCTCTCGAATCGAGGTAGTCGGAATCGACCGCTAGGCGATGGTGCCCGCGGAGACGCAGTTAACGAAGACAATGACCGCTCCCCGGCGGGGCGGGTTTCTGCGCCGCGCCCGAGAGCGGTTTGTCTCTTCCAGCCTGCATAGCAGCGAGCGATTGGAGAACGATGTCGCGCAGGAAGGAGCACGGCGCATCGGCACTCTGGCGATCCTGACGGCTGTGACCGTCTTGGGAATCGCCGTTTTACAAGGTTTGCTCCAACCCGAACTGGCGGCGCACCGGACGCCGTTGTTTCGCCTGAGTGCCCTGTTTCTGGTGCTGTCATCCGCGGGCTTGGCCGCCCTGCAGCGGTCCAACGTTTGTTCGCCCCAGGTTTTGCTGGACCTAGGGCTGGTCTTTGAAGTGACTGGGGCACTGGCCTTGGGGCTGATCGAAAACTCGATCCACTGGTCGAACGCCCCGCTGGGAAGATCCACGGCAGTCGGCGGCTGGATCGCCGTTTGGGTGATGGTGGTTCCCAGCCGGCCGTGGAAGAGTGTCACCGCGGCGTTCCTCTCTGCCGCGATGCTTCCTTCCGCGCATCTGTTGGCGGCGCGAATTCTGGGCAATCCGCCGGCATCGTGGAACCTGGTGGCCAGCTACTCACTGGTTGTCTTCTTCATGGCTGCCTGGACGCCGTTCATCAGCACGCGGCTCCACCAGATGCAGCGGGAGTTGAGCCGCGCTCAAGACCTCGGCAGTTATCACCTCGAAACCATGCTGGGGCGCGGCGGTATGGGGGAGGTATGGCGCGCCAGTCACAAGCTTCTGCGGCGCGATGCCGCCGTGAAACTCGTGCACCCCGGCCTCCTCACCGAACCTGATTCGCCTGGGTGGCGCCAAGTCCATCGTCGTTTCGAACTGGAAGCGGCGGCCATGGCAACATTGCGCTCGCCGCATACCGTTGCGCTTTACGATTTTGGCCGCTCCGATGACGGCTCTTTGTACTATGTCATGGAGTTACTCGATGGGTTGGACGCAGAGACGCTGGTGGAGCAGTACGGGCCGCAGCCGGCGGGAAGAGTAATCTCGATTCTGCGGCAAGCTTGCGAATCTCTGGAAGAAGCTCACGCCGCGGGTATGGTTCACCGTGATGTGAAGCCCGGGAACATGTTCATCTGCCGAATGGGCAAAAGGGCCGATTTCGTCAAGCTCCTCGACTTCGGCCTGGTTAAGGCGCTATACAACACCGGGGAATCAAGGCTCACCGCACAGGCCGAGAGCCTCGGCACGCCCGCTTTCATGGCACCCGAACAGGCTCGGGGGGAGGAGGATATCGACGCGCGCGCCGACATTTACAGCCTCGGCTGCGTGGCATATTATCTGCTGACCGGGACGCTGGTCTTCCATTCCCCATCCGCGATCTCCATGGCCCTTGCACACATCGAGCAGAAGCCTGAGCCGCCGTCGCAACGAGCTGAGTTGCCGATTCCGCCGTCGCTAGAGCGTGTAGTGCTGAGCTGCCTCGAAAAGAAGCGCGAGGATCGTCCGCAGACCGCGCCAGAGCTGGACGCGCTCCTGGCGGCGTGCGCCGACGTGCCGGAATGGACCCAGGCCGATGCCAGACGTTGGTGGCTGCTCCACCGCCCCGAGCGCAGCTGAGAGACTGCAACTTGATTACCGCCAGCCAACCTCCGCACGGGGCGCAAATACGCATGGCCATGACCGTCTCTGGGCTGATGATGGCCCACCAGGTCGCGGGGAAGGCGACGCGGGATGCCATTTTCCTTTCTCAGTTCAAGACCACTGCGCTGCCGACGATGGTGGCTACCGCCGCGCTCGCGGCAGTGGTGATCAGCTTTTGGCGCGGACGGACGCTAGTGCGGTTCGGGCCGTTTCGGGTCACGGCCGTATCCTTTGCAGCAAGCGGCGTTCTGCAGGTCGCCGAGTGGATGCTGTTGCGTTACCAGCCGCGCATGGCCGCGTGCGCCCTTTATCTGCACGTAGTGGCTTTCGGAGCAGTGCTCCTATCCGGCTTCTGGTCGGTAATCAACGAATGTTTTGACCCCCGCTCGGCGAAGAACGCTTCTGGACGAATTAGCGGGATGGGGACTCTGGGCGGCCTGTGCGGCGGCCTATTGGCGGAGCGTATCGCGGCTTGGTTCACGCCCTCAGCCGTGGTTATTTTCTTGGCCGTGCTGCACATGATGTGTGCGGGCCTGCTGTGGCGCATGTTGCCTTCGACCTCGACGGTGCGGAGACCAGCCGAGACCCCGAAGGAAACGACGTTGCTCGACGCCGTACACAGATACCCGTTCTTGCTCACTCTGGCCGGCGTAGTACTGTCATGCTCGGTTGGGACAGCGGTCCTGGATTTCGCGTTCAAGGCTCAAGCCGCGGAGGCAATAGGACGGGGAGCGCCGCTGCTCCGATTCTTTGGGCTTTATTACACCGCAACGAGTCTATTCACCTTTCTGGTGCAGACATTTGCCGTGGGGCCTTTTATCAAGCATGCCGGTCTCGCAGCATCCGCCTGCGTCCTGCCGGGGACCCTCGCGCTCGGCAGCCTCGCGTCGGCACTGTTTCCAGGATTTAAATTTCTGAGCGGCGTGCGCGGCGCGGAGATTCTGGCGCGCGGCTCCGTGTTCCGGTCGGCCTATGAGTTATTCTTCATGGCTCTCGCCCCGTCGGACAAAAGAGCAATCAAATCGTTCCTCGACGTGGGAATTGATCGCATGGGAGACGCGGTCGGCGCGGGTGGAATCAGCGTGTTGTTGGTCCTGGCTCCCGGCCGGTATGGCGCAATTCTCGTAACTGCGGCCGCTTGCGCGGCGCTGGCGCTTGTGCTGGCAACACGCTTACAAAGGGGATACCTGCATGCCTTGGAGAACAGCCTGGTAGGCCGCGCGATCGAAATCGACCCGTCCATGGTCGACGATTCCGCTACGCGAAGCGTGTTGCTGCGATCAGCCTCGGGCCATAGCGCCGCGCCAGGGACAACTCAGTCGGTATCGGCGGCTTCGGTGCGTTCTGCCGCTCCGAGTGATGCACTGGTTGTTGCGGTGATGGACCTTCGGTCCGGTGACGCTTCACGCGTGGTCCGAGCCGCCGCGAGGATCGAGCCCGAGAGTTGGGAATTGGCTCCACTGCTGATCGACCTGCTTGCGTGGGACGAAGTGATGCCCGCTGCGCGAAGCGCCCTGGAACTGATGGGCGCGAAAATCACGGGGATGCTCGTAGACGTTCTGCTGGATCTCGAAACCGACTTCACCATTCGACGCCGGGTACCCCGAGTACTCGCGCTCCTCCCCTCGATGCGTTCTGTCGAGGGACTGTTCGCCGCCCTGGAGGACCATCGGTTCGAAGTGCGCTTCTATTCGGGACGCGCGCTCTATTTGCTGTTAAGAGACCATCCAGATCTGAAAATACCGGGTGAGCGAGTGTGGGCTGCCATCAATCGCGAGTTGTCGCTACAGAAATCCCTTCGTGACACACAACGCCTGCTTGAAAGCCGCGATTTACGGCGAGATAAGGAGTGGTATTTCGACGACCAACTGCTCGATCGCGCCCACCACAACCTGGAACACCTGTTTACGCTGCTGGCTTTGCTGCTGCCCGCCGACGCTGTCCGCATAGCATTCCGTGCTCTGCACACCGATGACCGCCTGCTCCAGGGGACCGCATTCGAGTACCTGGAAAGCGCTACACCGGAGCCAACCCGCCATCTATTGCTACCCTTGCTCGAAGTCGACGCGCAGAACCGCAGTCGTTCGAGGGCCGCGGGGGGCGAATTAGCCGACCTGCTCGCAACCCGGGCACGGGTGAATGAGACCCTGAAGCTCGACCCACGCACCATGGAGTCCCGACGATGAATGCACTCGAATCGTTGACAACACTTCGGTTTCCCGCCGTTTCGCCGCGGAGCCGATTGGAAAGTTTTCTCTCGCATTTCGCCGATGTGCGGGCCGGCGAAGGGGTCGGAGTCCTGCTGATGGCGCTGAATCTGTTCCTGTTGTTGGGCGCGTACTACCTGCTGAAAACGGTTCGCGAGGTTTTGATTCTCACGCAAGGCGGCGCTGAGGTGAAGTCGTATTCGTCCGCCGGCCAAGCCGCTCTTCTGCTCGTCCTGGTGCCGCTCTTTGGCGCCTTTGCGTCGCGAGTGAATCGAGTCCGTCTTGTGACGGGCGTCACCCTGTTTTTTGCTTCGAATCTCGCGGTCTTCATCTTCCTCGGGAAGACGGGGGTTCGCGAAGGCATTGCGTTCTTTCTGTGGGTCGGCGTCTTCAATGTTCTGGTAATCGCGCAGCTCTGGGCGTTCGCGA
>Ga0137403_10010232_pt1 | contig 10393 bp, 19 predicted proteins | sample CZOMad2_1_16fung_FD_122057 | JGI IMG/M metagenome (GOLD analysis project Ga0137403, IMG submission 122057) | Vadose zone soil fungal communities from Angelo Coast Range Reserve, California, USA - CZOMad2_1_16fungal (Hybrid Assembly) | ecosystem: Environmental > Terrestrial > Soil > Vadose zone... | reverse complement strand
ACATACTGCATTTCGCCCGTCCTGCGATCGCCGCAATTCTAGGGCGGCGGGCCTGCAAAGCCAATATGAGATTCGCTACCGTGTATAACGCTGCACGATCGTATAATCGGAAGTTCGGCTGCAACACCCGCGCGACTATTGCCTGAGAGGCGATGGTAGAGCTCCGATCTGATGAAGCTTCGCAAAGCGGTCCGGTACGCCCAGCCTAGTAAATCTGTTCACTGCAACGTCGGCTGAGGGTCAAAACCGGATAAGCTCACTGCGAGGATATGTTTTCCGCTTTGCCCGCGAGAGCGGACATCGCGCTTTGCAGTCGGCATGTCTGTTTCGTGCCAATAAGAGACATCGCAGGCTTGGCTTGAGATGACAGCGGCAGCCAGTCGCGCGAAAAATACCCGTTGCCCTTAAAGGCGGGCGGCCGATCCTGGCACCTTGTGGGTGAAGGGGCATGGTCATGGAACACGAGCAACTTGTGCGGAAAGCTAGCGGCGGCGACGTCAACGCGTTCGTCGAACTGACCCGGCGTTTCCAGCAGTTCGCGTTCGGCTCGGCGCTGACGCTGGTTCGTGACTTCCAGAACGCCGAAGACGTGGTCCAGGAAGCCTTCGTCGCCGCCTGGTCAGGGCTCCCGAGTCTCGCCGATCCCGCGGCCTTTCCGGGCTGGCTCAGGGGCATCGTACGCCACCATGCCTTTCGCGTATTGCGGCGGAAGCAGCTCAGCGCAGTTCCGCTGGCCGACGCCGAGGAGGTGCCGGATGAGGAGCCGCTGCCGGATCACATCCTCGATGCGCGCCGGCAGGCGGCCGCCGCGCTCGCGGCGATCTCGGAATTGCCGGATAGCCTGCGCGAGCCTGCAACCCTGTTCTTCGTCCATGAATGCTCCCATCAGGACGTCGCCATCTTCCTTGGGCTGTCGGTGGTGACCGTCAACAACCGCCTGCACGCAGCCCGCTCGCACCTGAAGCAGAGGATGTTGACCATGGTGACCGACACTCTTCATGCCCACGCTTTGCCTGACGATTTTGCCAACCGGATCGGCCGCCTGATCGAGACCAAAGGCGACTTGGTGGAGGCCCTGTTCGACCCGGCGTCGCTTCCCGATCTCATGACCGAGCTGGCGGTGAGCGACGAGGCGCGCAAGCGCAGCGTTACGATTCAGGTGATGCAGCGTTCGGGGGGCGGCATCGTACGCGGCGTCGCAAATTCGCCGATCGAGCCGCTGCCGCGGGGGGCCACAGTATTGAGTTCGCGCCGCCGCTCCAGGACATCGATCGATCAGGTGCAGTTCGACCGCCTCGTGCCGCTGCTCACGGCCGCCGCCACCGATGGCCGGCAATCCAACGAGATCGTCGAGACCGGCATCAAGGTCATCGACGTGATGTGCCCGATCCGCGCCGGCGGCAGCGTCGCCATCGCCGGCGAATACGGCACCGGCAATACCGTAGTGATGGAAGAGATCGTGCGCCGTATTAGCAAGAACAAGCATCCGGTCACTCTATTCGTTCTGATACCGCCGCCTTCCGAAATCTGGCCGCCCTCGCTGGACGAAAACCGCTCCTTGGCGGAGGAACTGAAAAACGAAGGGTACAGCGAGGGCACGATCGGCGCCGTGCAGACATTCTTTTTGACCGGCGTGGACGGACCGTGGACGGCCGAGACGCTGGCAGCACTGGCGCCGGTCGATGCGGTCGTGCAGCTCGCGCGCGCGATGATCCTGCGCAAGATTTATCCCGGGGTCGACGTGCTCACGACGCGCTCGCGGCTGCTGGACGAAAATCTGATCGACGCCGCTGAGGTGGAAATCGCGCGACGCGCGCGTGAAGCCATCGCTTCGCTGCGGGCAGCCGAGCAAGATCCGGAACTGGCGCCGGATCCGGTTCTGCTGGAACGGGCGCGAAAACTGCAGGCTTACTTCGCACAGCCGTTTTTCGTCGCCGAGCCCTTCACCAAGCGGACGGGCAGTTACGTGAGCCGCGCCGAGGCCTTGCGCGGTTGCCGCGAGATCCTCGACGGCCTGCACGACGACCTGCCCGCAGAAGCCTTCTATTTTACCGGCAGCATGGAAGAAATTCGCCGCTCCGGAGGCGCAGCCTGACTTCCGAGGTGGGTCAAAAGCGGAAATCGGGCCCGCAATCCTGACTTCCGTTCTTCCCTCAACAGCAGACATTCGCCAACGCGGCGGTCACGTCCGAAAAGTGCCAACGGACTAACCCGCGCGCGCGGTAGGGCGCTGCAGCGAGCGGCATGGCCGTGCCAGCTTTCCCTCAACAGCTTCGAGCCCTGCCGAGAAAGTGTTATCCGCATCACCGGGCGGGTCCCGGCGCTTCCGGCAGCACATCGAGATGACACGCCACCCACTGACCATCTCCGGTCGACCGAAGCTTCGGCTCCTCCGTTCGGCAGCGATCGAACACGAATGGACACCTGGTGTGGAATCGGCATCCGCTGGGTGGATTGATCGGGCTCGGCACGTCGCCCTTCAGGATCATCGGGGTTCGGGCAGCCCCGGGCTCCGGCACCGGCACGGCCGAGAGCAGCGCCTTGGTGTAGGGATGTTTCGGCGCGGTGAAGATTTCGTGCCTCGGCGCCATCTCGACGATCTTGCCGAGATACATCACTGCGACACGGTGCGTCATGTGCTCGACGATCGCCAGATCGTGGCTGATGAACAGCAGCGCGAGGCCGAACTCCTGCTGCAGGTCCTGCAGCAGGTTGACGATCTGCGCCTTGACCGAGACGTCGAGCGCCGAGACCGCCTCGTCGCAAACGATCAGTTCGGGCTCCGCCGCCAGTGCCCGGGCGATGCCGATACGCTGGCGCTGGCCGCCAGAGAATTCGTGAGGCCGGCGGTTCAGCGCATCGCATGGCAGGCGCACGGTGTCCATCAGCGCCGCAACCTTCGCCTCGAGTTCGGCGGAAGACCTGGCGAGGCCGAAATTGCGGATCGGCTCGGCCAGGATATCGCGCACGCGCATCCGCGGATTGAGACTGGAGAACGGATCCTGGAACACCACCTGGACGCGGCGGCGCATGCTGCGCAAGCCTCCGGGTGAAAGATTGTCGATACGCTGGCCATCCAGCACCACCTGGCCGGCGGTGATGTCGAACAGTCGCAGGATGGCTCGGCCCACCGTCGACTTGCCGCAGCCGGACTCGCCGACGAGAGACAGGGTCTCGCCACGTTCGACCTCGAAGGACACGCCGTCCACGGCATAGACCCAGTTGGACTTGCGGCTGAACAAGCCGCCGCGGACCGGAAAATGCTTCTTGAGGTCATTGACGTGGAGCAGCGGGACCCTCATGCCGCGGCCGCCTCCTTGGGCGCGTAATGGCAGGCGGCGATGTGGCGGGGGCCCTTCTCTTCGAGACCAGGCGCGAACTCACGACAAAGATCGGTTGCCAGGGAACACCGCCCGGCAAAGACGCAGCCCTCGATCCGCTTCTGCAGGCTGGGCACTTGCCCGGGAATCTCGGCGAGGCGCCTCGCCGCGCCGGTGAGAGAGGAGCCGAGGGCAACATTGGCGTCACGGGTGTTGCTTGCTCCGGGTGAACCGTTTGGACTTCGCTGATTTGCTTCTTGCGACGCTTATAGGCTTCGACAATAGGAACATAGGAAGGCGCCAAGTTGGCGCCTATTGGGAGGGCGCGATTTTTGAGATCTGCTCCTGTGTCGATGGTTGCCCAGGTGAAGGTGGGGATTCCGTTAATCATAGAGCGTTTAGTGAGGATTCCTTCAGAGAAAAAGGTCGGAATCTTTGGGGCGAGCTTCGCCCCGATTGTTGAAACCATTATCTTTTTGATGCCGAGGAGTTCGTCCATCTCCTTCTCGACATGAGCTATGAGGTTAAAGAAGCAGCGTCTGTCTGTGTTTATCTTTAAAAGCATGTTTGCGATGAAGTTTTGGGCTATGCCCCATTCGCCCGGGTTTGCTGTAGGCTTAAAGCCGACTGTGCAGCCCCACGCTATGAAGCCCCACCCAGTTAAGGAGTCGATGTTGAGGCTTCTTGTGTCGTCCCAGGTTGTGAAGCAACCGAATAGTTCGCCGGTTCGTTCGCAAGGGAAGTCTTTTAGGATATTGAGAAAGCGCATGGCGGCGGCGCGGAAGTCTATTTTGCCCATATCTTTCTGGTCGGCGAGGCTCTTTTGGTCCATTGAGCTTATTGAGGTGATCATTTGTTCGAAGCCGGCCCAACCTGTCGACGAGGGTAGGCAAGTGGCCCAATGGAGCTTTTCGATTGATATCTTAAGGTCAAAGCAGCGATCCAAGAGCGAGGCGACGCCGTCAGGTTCTGTCACTATTACGAAGACCTCGAGGCCGGCTAGGAGCTGGGTTACGATGCTAGCGGTTTTGCCTGAGCCGCTTGGACCCATAATAAGAGCAGAGGGTGGTTGGAGAAGGATTCCCATTTAGTCTAGTCCTCCTAATAAGTCATCGGTAGTTATGGTGTGGCGCTGTGGCTGTTCTGGTCGACGTTGGGGACGCCAACCTTTACGAGACTCGCCGTCTTCGATAGCACGAATGATTGCTTCGAGGGGCGAAGCCCCTAAGCCGTGGCCATAAGAGGCGAAAACTGTGGGAGCTGGATTAGTAGCCTTTAGTCGTGCCTCCCATTGATTGGCTGCTGATAGAGGGTTCTGGTGCAGATTGTGAAGCCGCCATCCCCTTTGCGGGAGGTCCTCCAGGAGGAATTGAAGATATTGTGGGTGGTCCTTTTCTAGCATTTGCGGGTCCTTTCTTTGTAGGGGTCTTGTCGATCGCGTCATTCGCTATTCGGATGGCGGCGGCCTCGTCGCCAGTTTTGGCGAGGTGGCTATTCGCGATGGTTGACCATTGAGCCTGCAGAGCGGGAGTTGAGGCTTTTTTAGTGTGTGAATAGGCGTCTTTTGCTGTCCAGGGCATTTAGTTTATTCCTCCGATTTCGGGTTCGACGTAGGAGTTTCCGCTTTCCTCTTCCTGCATAGCGATCACGCGGCGGCGGCCTTCGACGAAGGCGGGGACCACGTTTGATGGCATCTCGAAGACTCTTCGGTATAGGAGATCAGAGCCCTCCTTGCATTCCTCCAGGACTTTGCCCGTGTTCCCTACTCGTTGGGTCGCCCATGTATAACTTTTTTGTGTTGGCATAGAAGTCGTACTCCAAGATTATCTTCCACATATCACAGACATCTCGCCAGATGAAGTGCTGGTAGACTAGGTTTATAATCAGAACTGTTAGGATTGCGCCTAAAAGTGTGACTATTGTCCACCATTCACTTCGGCTCATAGTAGCCTCCACAATGCAAATAAAGCTAGTGCCGGCGGCAAGATGGCTGCTGACATCACTACAACTATATAGATAGCTGTTCGGCCTAGTCGTGGCCAGAAGTCGTAATCATCTACACCGCTAGACATAGAGAGCCTCCGTTAGAGGATACAGCGTGGACAGGCGTGAAGCCATTCGTCTTTGAATTTCTTGGTCTCCCAGCCACGTTCCTTGGCTTCGAGCCACGTATTGTGGAAGTCGGTCGAGTCGGCTGTAAATTCGCCTTCACAGCCATCATCGCCGACGTCACATTCAAAGACTATTTTGTTAGCGCCTCGACGGATAATCATTTTTTGTTCCAGGGTTTGAACGCCTTTAAGGTCTCGATTGAGGGCCATTCGCCTAAGAAGGTGATTGCGCGGTCGTCGATTGTGACGAAGGCCGAGGGTTTGGCTTTTTGCCAGGCTTCGTTGTTACAGGCAATCTTGTTGATTATGGCGTTCGCGCGGTAGAGAGGTTCGGTGTTGTCGAGTTCTTTGCGGGCCCAATACTCGGTCCAGATTTGCATAGTTCTGATGCCGCTCTCAGTTTTGGAGCGGCTTGAGAAGATTTGGATGTTGAAGTCTTCGAGAGCCCTATACATAAAGCCGAAGGCACCAGGAACTGGGTTGTCGGGGATAAAATCGGCCTGGACCCAACCGCTAGTGTAGCTGTGTATGACGCCGTCGAAGTCGAGACAGAGGATCGGTTTAGTCATTAGAGGTTCTCCCGCAAATGCTGCACTTCCAGAATGTGGCCTGTATTGAACAGTCTTCGTGACAAGGAGGATGCGTTAGCATACTCTCACTTACGCAGTCCGGGTAGGTGCAGGTTGTGGTGTAGACGCGGCCTCCACAACCGCCCCACCAACATAGAAAGAGCCGTCTTAGAAGGAGAGCCATTAGAATACGTCCTTTTTCTCTGAAGGTCCTACGGGGTTCTTTTGAAGAGGGTCCCAGCGACGGATTTCGAATTCTTGGAGCCATTGATCGGAATTTTCGCTCTGACAAGAGGTCATGAAGATACAGTTTCCGTATTGCGTGCATGTGTCGCCGAAATTATAGTCCCAGTATCCGGAGTCCCAGCTCCTTCGGAGGCGCCACAGATCGCGACGGAGTTGCTCATGCCACCGATTGAGGAGACCTCGTGGGTAGGTTTTAATGGCTTCGGCTTGCCCAATTTTCGTCTTGAGAATAGAGGTCCCTCGAACGAGTAAACTATCCACATCGAGGCCACATTGTTGACAAGCCCAGACGTAACCCATGAACTGATTTCGAAGGTTCCACTGTTCGGCCCAATTGCCATCAGCGCTTCGACCACTGGTTTTCTCATCAACCGGTATGGGACGGCCATTCATAGCTCCTAGCATGTCAAATCTACCGCAGTATAGGAAGGGAGAGCCGTTTGGGTGAAGAGGGAAGCAACCGCCACGAGCTTCCTCCCACGTCTCACGTGTAGGTTCGAGGGGGATTGCGAAGGTGTATTCGAGTGTTGGGTCGCCGGCAGCGGACATGTAAGGCTGAACGTGGTCGGTGAGAGGGCTATAGGTTGCGAAGTAGTCTTCGACGGCCTCCCAGACGCGGTCCATGGTTTTAGCGGTTGCTTTGTAGGTTGGGATTTCGAAGTCGCCCCAAGCCTGTAAGAAGGCGGCGTGGGCCTTTAAGAGGACTTCGTGATAGGGAAGGTGGTCTTTGTAGGTGAGTTTGCGAACTGTTTCGATCGCTGTTGCGAAGCAAGCTCCTGCGTGTAGATCGATCGACAGACCGGGTGGCCTTCGGCCCAGTATAAACTCCTTATAATACTTTTGCCCGCAAGAGCGGAAGCAGGTCAGCATTGTAGAGTCGACGACTGTTGGGAGTTCAAGTGCCTGTGCTGACGCCGGCGCTTCGGCCTGGAGGTCGGTCATGAGTGAGGTCCTTTTGAAGTTGAGCTAGGCGCCTAATGGTCTCGTTGTGGGCGAGCCAGATGTGTTTGCAAGGTAGAGTATCGGTTTTGTACTGCTCGGTGATGGAACCAAGATGGATACAAAGGAAGTCTGAGTTGTCAAGATGCTGGAACTCGCGCATGACAATCTCGATGTCGCGCCGATTTGTGGCGTCGGTGAAGAGGAGATGATCGAAGTTGTCGGTTAATTGAGCTTGTTTAATATAGCGGGTCGAGAGGAGGCCGAGGGCGCCGTCGCCGAACGTATTACGGAGGCCTTCGTCCATTGTTCGTAAAAAGGAGCCGATAGTGTTAGAGCCGATCTCTGTATAGTCGTGTTGAGAGGCCTCAGTTGCGGGGTAACCGAGGAGGCCTCTATCCAGGTTCTCGAGAGGGTCTAAGACTGCTGGGCAAGAGTCTGGGAAGAGTTCGAGAAGGAACTCGTGAAGGGGATAGGTAAAGTCTAGGCGGATAACTTGATCGTCTTGTTCGACGAGGGCTTTCATGAGAGGAATTTGGCCGAGGCCGAGGCGGCCGCAGAGGAAGGTGAATTGCGGAAGGTTTATGGTCATATTTAAGCCTCTCAAGCGGGGCCGTAGGCCCCGGTTAGCCGCGCCAGCCGTTTGCGACGTCCCAAACAGAACCGTCTTCAAACTTTATTGCGTGGACGGTTGTGTAGTGGCCATTTTTAAGGGCGTCGGGGCCTATACGGCCAGTTTCGGGCCCCCAAATTATCCAAGAGCCGCCCTCAGTCAATAAAACTTCGGCGACTTTTGGCCTCTCGGCTTCAAGTTTGGCCTTGCGAGAGGCTTTGCGGGCCTCTAAGTGGGCTAGGATTTCGTCGTCGGTCATTTCGGAGGCGAGGCGTTCAGTATCGGTCATGCTTTACCTCCCTTGGGCGAGCGAAGCTCGCCCCCTTGCGGTCTTTGGTGTCGAGAAGGGCACTGAAGTCGAAAGATTTTGTCATATGTCGAGGCCTCCGAGAAGGTCGTCGGTTGAGACGACTTTCTTCGTTGCGCGGGTCTTTGTGACCTTCGGTGGACCACTAGTCCGGCGCCGAAGTGTGGCGGTAATCGCGGCGAGCTCGTGGAGTATTTGCGTCGGAACGTCGGGATCGTCGTAACCCTTGTAGACGGTTGTGAGGCTCTGAACGATAAGGCGGCGGCGTTGCTCGAGTTCGGCGGGAGTCTTACCGTCGAGATTGAGATGAGAAAGAGTTGCCTCAGTCATTATTCGATGCTCCTGAGTTCTTCGACAGAGGGGATATGAGGAGGTATTGCGCCGCTTTCGACGGCGATCCAATACTCGAGGAGGGACTCGACGAGGCGGGCGCGGGCGCCGTAGATGGGTTTTTGGTGGACTGGACTGAGAAGCATAAACTCGACCCTCCCAGCGAGGGTAGCTGGCAAAGTAATCTTCCAGTTACGTATAAGGTCTGAGTCGTTGCGTTTATTCATTCTTAGTCCTCTTTGGCCCGCGAAGTGGGCCTAGGGGGCGGGATAGGTCCTAATATAGCGCCCTTTGCATGTAGTCTAAAGCCCTTTTTTAGACTAAGGGGATTTATTTTTGACTTCTTTCTCTATAAGAGTTCTTATAAGGGTGCTCTGCGGGAGACCCCGCTTTGTGTAGGGCGTGTAGAGAGGGTCATTCTTTTTGCTCCGCAACTATTACCGCGACGTGGAGTTCTTCTCGTTCCCAAGAATCCAAAACGTCGCATGTTATTGCCATTAGTTTCACGAAGTCGACTTTGATCCATTCACCTTTAGTTCTGTAGTTCTCTGTTGCGTCGAGTAGTTGGCGCTCTAGTATACGAGCTTTCTCTTGCTCTCCACATCTTATCTCTGCTATGATTTTCATTTTAGGTGGTGTGTTCTGGTTTATGCTTTTAAGACGTCTGTCTGGGTTGGTTGAGAGGCCTATTTTGAATACGTCTGTATTTTCCATCTGCATCAAATAGACATGAAACGTGCCAAATTGTTTGTCGTATTCACGAAGTTGTTTGCCTTTGGCGGCGTAGAAGTCGTGATGACAGCGAGTTGAACAGAACTTCTGCCATTCACGACGTAGGGTGAAGGGGGCATTACAGTGTTTGCAGAGGCCAGCGATTTTTTCGGACACGGGTGGACTCCCTTTCAATTTGCGTAGCACGCGTTATAACATGAGTTATAACACGAGTCAAGGGATCGGCCTAGGGCCTAGACAACGCCCCCTTTCATGGCTTCCTCTTCTTAAGGAACTCTTCAACTACAGCGTCAGGGGTTTCGCCCGCAAGAGCGGGCTCTGTAGGTGGGGCCGAAGGCCCGATTTTGATGCCGGCCTTTTCGAGCGCCTTTCGAAAGGTGGAGTCTTGGGGTCTTATAACTAACTCGACGAGGCTCTCCGACGAAGTAGGAAAGGAAATGTTTTTGCGGCTCTTAGAGGTTGCGACTTCAGGACCCCATCGGATTGTTACTTTGGCGCCCGAGACGATGTTTGCGAGTTGATGTTTGTCTTCGCGCATTCGAGCACGAAGTTGATGCATTCGCTGGCGGAGAACGACGGCATCCTTATAGGAGAGCTCAATTATGATCTCGCGGCGAGAGCCTTCGATGAGCGTTTGGAGGATTTCGGGGCCGAAAGTTGTGAGTGGTGGAAGTTTGGACATTTTAACCCTCTCAAGCGGCGCCGAAGTGGCGCCTGTTTTATCTGAGTGTGATACAGAGTGTCAAGGTTGCGGCGGCGAGCCAGTAGATAGTTCTGTTCCAGTCACCAGAGAGGGCGTAGATGATAGAGGCTCCTAGATTAAGAGCAATTGAGAGAGAGGGAAAGAGATATGTGTAGTTCATGGGTCTAGTCTTTGCAGTGTATTTTGATTTCGACGATAGAGCCTTTTTCGATGCCTTCGGGTTTTTCGGGGCCGCAACATAGAGCTATGCCGAAAGGCATGCAGATAGCGAAAAAGCCTCGTGAGCGTTTTTCCATTCTATAATAGCGCTGGCCGCCCTCAACGACTGTGGGTGCGGGTTCTTTGACTGAGAAGTCTTCGAAGCGTTCTTCGACATAAGAGACTGAGCCGGTGAAGAGATAAGAGGTTGACATTTTTACTTCCTCCAGCGTGACGTAGGGGGCGGCGAAGCCGCCCCGGGGTCGGTTTCTCCTACGAGGCGTTTGGCTAGTTCTTGAATGGTTTCGTTTTCGAGAGGGAGGAT
>Ga0137403_10010231_pt1 | contig 10394 bp, 10 predicted proteins | sample CZOMad2_1_16fung_FD_122057 | JGI IMG/M metagenome (GOLD analysis project Ga0137403, IMG submission 122057) | Vadose zone soil fungal communities from Angelo Coast Range Reserve, California, USA - CZOMad2_1_16fungal (Hybrid Assembly) | ecosystem: Environmental > Terrestrial > Soil > Vadose zone... | reverse complement strand
AGGGTGCTGACCGTCACGCCCGTGCCGCCGAGCTCGTTGGACAGCGCCTCCGAGAAGGAGAGCACGTAGGCCTTGGTCGCATAGTAGACCGACATCCGGGGCCCGGGCTGGAAGGCGGCGGTCGAGGCGACGTTGAGGATCCGCCCTTCTCCCCTGCGGATCATCTGTCGCACGGCGAGCTTCGTGAGCTCCGTCAGTGTGACCATGTTGAGCTCCATCATCTCCCGCTCGGCCGCGATGTCGGTCTCCACGAATGGGCCGTATGTGCCGAACCCCGCGCAGTTCACGAGCACGCCGATCGGGATCGAAGCCCGCTGAAGCTCGTCGAAGATCTCCTCGGCTGCCCGTGGGCGCGACAGGTCCTTCGGAATCAGCTTCGGCGCGATGCCAGCCGGTCCGCCGAGCTCCTTGCCGATCTCCTCCAGCCGCTCCCGGCTGCGGGCGACAAGGACGAGGTCGTGGCCGTCGCGCGCGAACAGTTTCGCCAGTGCGTAGCCGATGCCGCTCGTGGCGCCGGTGACGAGTACGCTTCCCGCTCGGGCCGCCACAATTCTCGGACTACCGCGCCTGGAGGGCGTCGGCGAACATCCGCGTGTAGAAGCGATACCAGTCGCTCTGGAACCGCTCCTGGGGGTCGTACTGGCGCTTCAGCTTCAGGAAGTCGACGAACCGCGGGTAGCAGGTCTCGACTTGCGTCCGCGTCGCCCAATGATGATAGGTCAGGTAATAGCTGCCGCCGTACTGAATCGCCCGGTCGATGAGGTGGCGGAAATCGACCGCCGTCTTCTCGACCGACTGGGGATCGTGCGCCGTGTGCAGGTTGAAGATGATGCTCGCGTAGCGCTCCTTCGCCCAGGGGAGGAAGCTCTCGTCGTCCTTCTCGATGAAGCGGATGGTGCCGTAAATGACGTTCGCGCCGCTCTCGCGAAGGTCCTTGCGGACGCTCTCCATGAAATCGACGAGCGCATCCCGCGGGACGTAGACCTCGGTGATCATCTCGGTGCCCCGGCCCGCGGGGCCCAGTCGCTCGTTGAGCTTCTCGTGATAGTTGTCCAGGTACTCGGCCAGCTGGTGCGTGTCGGACCAGTAGAGCTGGCCGTCGGTGGAGAGGTAATAGTTCGTGTAGGCCTCGTACGCCTTCTTCTTGTCGGTATGGGCGAGATAGAACAGCTCGCTCCATTCCTCGGGGTGCAGTTCCCGCAGGTGCTCGGGCATCGCCGTCTTCTCGTCGACCGGTCGGTAGCAGGAGAAAACACCGCGGGTGAGGAAGCTCTTCGACAGGGGGTCGATGTCGAACTGGAAGTCGCCGTACAGGTAGCCGTCCTTGATTCTCTGCTCGATGGCCGGCACCAGCTCTTTCAGATCGATGACCCGGACCACGCGCTGCACCTTCCGGCGCGGCACGAGCCGCAGCTTCACGTCGGCGATCACGCCGAAGAGACCGTAGCCGCCGATCGCCAGGCGGAACAGCTCCGGATTCTCCCTGCGGCTGCAAGTCCGGACCTTCGCGTCGGCGTCGACCAGAGTGAACGACTCGACGTCGTCGATGAACGGCTTGAAGGCCAGCCCGCGCCCGTGCGCGTTCGCGGAGAGCGCCCCGCCGATGCTCAGTCGGTCGGCGCCGGTCTGCTTCTGGCGGATCCCCCACGTTCGCGAAATCCCCTGCTGCCTTCGCGCCAAGTCATCGAGGAGCTCCGGCCAGCGGATCCCGGCCTGGACGACGAGGAAGCCGTGCTCGGCGTCCAGGCTCACGACCTTCTCCATCCGGCCCATGTCCAGCAGGATCGTATCGGTCCCGAACTGCTGAGCCCCCATCGCATGCCGCCCGCCCGCGATGCTGATGGCCCGGCGCTCGGCACCGGCTTGGCGGACGATCGTCTGGATGGCCTCGACGGAATCGGGACTGATCACCCGATTCACCCGTGTCTCGTTCAACTGGGAGTGAACGTCGTTGACCACGACACCGGCGTCGGGCGGCCTCTGGGCCGGGGCGCAGGAGAGCCACATCGCCAGTGGTGCGAAGAGCGGTGTCAGTGCCTTCGCGGGCACGATCCGCATCGGCTTTTCACCTCTCGGCCGCCGAGGGAGCGGCGATGAAGCGGCGACCCGCCAGGAAGATCAGACCGAAGGCCGTCATCTGGATCAGGTGATAGAGAGCGTTGTGGTTGATGTGGATGGCGTGGAAAGCAATGTGGCGCCTCTGCACGATCGCCGCCACGATCGTCAGGACCACCCCGATGAGTCCGGCCAGAGTCGATGAGTCAGGGTTATTCCGATAAGCGACGAGGAACGAGACGCCGAGGAAGACAACCGACGGCGCGTAGTTTGCGATGGCGATCCAGAAGCGCTGATCCACGGCGAGGACGACGACAGCGTACGCGACGCACTCGCCGGCCGCGAGCACCTCGATCACATGCGCCGTCCCCGCGGTGAAGATGAGCCGGCCGCCGATCGACCAGGCCGCGAAGGTCGTGGAGCCGAGGGCGAGCAGCGCAATTCGCCAGAGAACCGTACCCGTGATCGAGTCCGGGCTCAGGAAGAAGCCGTGCACGGTGCCTCCGGCGAGCGCCGCGATCCCGGCAGAGGCCAAGAAGATTGCGAAGGAGCGGCGCAGCTCGCCCCGGGCTGGCACGCCGCGCAAGAGCAGCCATGTGAGAAGCGCGCACTCGAGCGTGACGCCATAGTCCGTGAGGGCAACATCAGGCTCGGTCATCGAGTGTCGGCGGCGTCCCTGAGGGTCTCTCGACTCTCAGAAAGGAGCGCGCCGCCGACGCCATGTTAGGTGGCGCGTCCGGGGGAGTCAAGCCAAGCGGAGGCACCGCTGTCCATCCTCCGAGTCATCATCCTGCCCTCCGGCTCTCGTCCTCCGTCCTCTTAAATGAGGGACGAATTTCGGGAGGGTGGACAATGTGCCCCTCACGGTATTCGTCCCGCAGATCGGAGCATCAGCAATGAAATAGTACTCCCCAGGCGACAGTCTCCTCGAATTCCGACGAATATCCCAAGAATTGGCTTGTTAATTGCTGTCAAGCAACCTATAGTAAATACGCACGTTACAGGCGACATTAACGAACGGCCTGCACCAAGTTGCCGCTGCTTCCACGGGTTGGGCAGCCAAGGGGAAGGTTCGTGCTGGAACTCCTGGTCGATGAACCGATCTTCATCGGATTCAAAGCGAGCAGAGCGCTCCGGCATCTGCTCGAGTCTCTGGGCAACGCCGATAAGAAATACGTCTCCAGCGAAGATTCGGGGTTTCTGCGACTTTGCAGTATCGGCGAAGATCTCTATGTCGGCAAGGTTGTTCACGAAGCTCTTGCCACTGATCGGGTCGATGACATCCGCCGAAACATCCTGAGCATCCTGCGCAAGCTCGGCCCCGCAGTGCCGCTGCCGACCACTCTGAGGATCTTCGCCTGCAGAGCCGTGAACGACACCTGCACCCCCACGGTGGATGACCTCACATTGCCGCCGTCGGCCCCAGCGTTATCGGTCATGCGCGCGATTCGCTGATCCGGAAACCCGTTCTCCATTGACACGAATTCCCTGACCGATGGCCTCGGAACGCGGTGACCCACTTGGGCCCCTCACGATATTCGTCCCGCAGATTGGAGCGTAATCGGTGGAGTAACGTGTACGCACGAGCTGCAGCGCCTGTCCGAGAGAGTCAGAGAGCCGAAACGGGTCGCCGCGAGAGGTGGGCGGGGAGGGTGCGACTCTCCCGCTAGAGCCCTTAGTGATCGGAGAGTCGGGCCAACTCACGCACACCTGGGGACTTCCGGGGGAATCGAAGAGGCGGGCCGCTGTTAACAAACGGCCCGCCGGTTCGAAATGGATGCGGTCTGGTTCCCCAAGCGACAATCTCTTCGAAATTGTCGGGGGGCGCGTTAACAAGCAGAGAGCCGTCGGGACCCCGTTCCGGACTGATCCGGCCTCTGCGGCCGTACCCCTGCTGACCCCCAGAGGGCATTCCTCTTGGAAGCAGATGGTATTGGGGACGGACAGCCCTCAGATGCTGCGAGGATGGCGCACCGCAGCTCTGGCGAACACTGCAGGCGGGGACGATAGCCCCCGCCTGCAGACCAACGCACATCGCTCGACGACAGACATCCTATAGCCTACGGATCCTTGACGCACTTGAAGCTCTCACACATCGGCGGACCGCACAGCACGCAATGGCCAGGTCCCCTCGGACAATTGCAGACTTGACCATCATATCCGCAAGTACCTACGGGGACCGGGCAGCCTCCGGCGCAACTGGCGCAACTAACCGGCTCGAGGTTCGAGGAAGTGCCGGTGTCCAGGTGCTGATCGCACGTGGCTACCACGGCAGGCGTCGAAGCAGACTTGACTGGGTGAGCGATGGCGATCATCGCCCCTCCCAGTGCAATGAGAATCGCGATCATCACTGCGGAGGGCAAGAGAAGCGAACGGTGTTTCATGTTCATCCTCCCGCACTAGGATGGGGGCGTGTGAGTCCTTTCGACGACGAGTCCAGCTCGCCGTCGAGGATACTCAGTGAGATCCCGCGCCGGCCAGGCCCCCAATTCACTGCCCGGCCCGAGACTGAGGACTGGTCTTTCACCTCCAGCAGCGTGATACAAGACGATTCATCTCTTACGACCGTGGGGAGCGTTTGTCCATGACCACTCCGGCCATCGTGATCTGTGACCAAAGTAGCCTAGGACCCCGCGTTGGAACGCAATCGTAACCTTCCGGGATAGAAACCAAAGGCCCGTCGGAATGCCCGGGCAAAGGAGGACCGGTCGTGGTAGTGCAGATCCTCGGCGATGGCTTCGATAGACCGAGAGGATGCCTGGATCTGCCTGAAGGCTCCGAGGAATCGCTGTCGTCTAAACGCCCGCATCGGAGAGGCGCCCGCGGCCAGGTGACAGAGACGATTGAGCTGGCGAGGACTCACGGCGAGCAGACGAGCAAGATCCTTCAGAGTCACGCTTCGAGGAGCACGATTCTCAAGTTGCCGGCAGGCTTCCTGCAACTGCCCCAACAGGAGACTGCTCCGATCGGTTTGGAGATACCCGGGAGCGTGAGTCCGGTCGAGGCGCACAGCGGGCCCATGGATCGTCCGATGGATTCGATTCTGAAGTTCGGCCAATGGACGGCGACAGCAGTTGAGCCTGGCTCGACAGCGATCCAGGATGACGAGCTGCCTGGGATGCCGGTCCAAATGGTGTTGAATCTGCAGAGGGCAGGAAACCACGAGCAACGAGGGGATGTTCTGATCCTGGATTTTGAGACGGTGAGGGCGATCGAGGCAGAGCAGAGCCACGCTCCGGCCCCTCACCTTCCTCAAGCGCTGATCCTTCAACTGGCAAGGAGTCCGCTCGGCTCGTGATCCGCGCGGACCGATCGGCTGCATCGGGATTCACCGCGCAATAGCAGCTTCAGGTGAAGCAATAGGAATGCCACGCGGAAGATAAGGATGCGCCCCCAAGGCATTCTTCAATCAGCCGTGGCACTTATCTCGCCGGTCTTGGGTCAGGGCGATGTGGCCACTTACCGTAGGTGGACCCCACCTTGAGACGGGTCGAAGGTGCGATGAGCGGGGGAAAGGCCGGCTTATCGGCAAAGTCTCATCTTCATTTCGCTCTCATGAGATGAGACGCAACTGCAACCGTCTGACGGTGAGGCGGATGGAGGAGGAGGGTTCGGGCGCAGGTGCGACATCGCCAGACCTGTCGGCGGCGATCAGGACGACGACCCCCTCACGTTCGACGAGCCTCGCGTGGAATCGGGTGCGTGTGGCTCAGGCGGGGAGGTCAGGATCGACAGTCACATTTCTTTGCTAAGCGAATGAGTTGTGAGGTCGAGATGTTCAGCAAAATCCGTGACCTCTCCTGCTGGCATTAGGTGTTCGTACTCGATCGATTGGGGTGCGGACCCTATTGCAGCCGGTTTCCATCGGTGCTAGAAGTCGATCAGTTCTAGCTCACCGTATTGCTGGTACGGGAACCGGATGCCCGAGTTGCCGGTGGTGCCGCCGGCGGCGCTGAGCCGAACTCGGCCTGCCCAGCCCCTTACCTTTAACGCCGAGACAGGAGTCTCGCCATGCGCGCGTCACTTCGCTACGCTCTCCGATTCCTAGTGATCGTGGTCGTTGTCGCGGTGCTGCCGGCGCTCGTCGGCCAGGTATCGCCCGCCAACAGCCCCTATCTGTCAGTGCTTCAGGATTTGAGCGCCAGCGCAGAATTGAGTGCCAGTCCTACCTGTCCGAACAAAGCGTGTGTTGCGTCCACCTGCCAGCACAACACAGGGACCAAGTGTCACATTAAAGGCACTCTCTGCGCTTCCCCGGCGTGCTAGTTCCTGGACGAGGGCCGGTGGCACCGCCGGCCCCAATCACTCTTCCTGGCGCAGAGGTTCGCGAGGCACGTGTCGCCGCTCACTGCGCCTCTTCTACCCAAACTTCGGCGGCCCCAGTCTCGTCGTACTTCAATCGCACACGACAAGGCCGGCAGCAGACCTGGCAATCCTCGACGTACTCCTGCGTCGCACCGCCGCCAGGGTCCAGGCCGATCACGACTCTCTCACCGCAGTAGGGACAAGCGACCTCGGCCTCGGTGTCGAGCACGACATCGTCTGTCAGGGCATCAGGGCCGATATGACCAGCCTCATCGTCGTCATCGCCGTCACTGAGCATGGCAGACTACTTTACCATCCGCTGACGGCGACGATCTACACGCATCCGATTGATCAGGAGATGTTTGACCAAATCCGGCCGCTGCCTGCTGAGTCCTGTACCTTCAGTCGATGGAAATCTTCCGGAGAAGATTGAAGTCGTTCAGCATTTTCCCCGTGCCCAGCACCACGGCGGCTAGGGGATCATCGGCCATGGAAACGGGCAGGCCCGTCTCTTCCCGGAGCCGCTTGTCCAGGTTCTTCAGAAGCGAGCCGCCCCCGGTGAGCACGATCCCCTTGTCCACGATGTCCGCCGAGAGCTCGGGTGGCGTCTGCTCCAGCGCCATGCGCACCGCCTCGACAATGTTGGTGATCGTCTCGGACAGGGCCTCCCGGATCTCTTCGTCGGAAATCACCAGGGTCTTGGGGATCCCCTCCATCAGGTCGCGCCCCTTGACCTCCATCGTGAGCTCCTCGTCCAGGGGAAAGGCGGACCCGATGTTGATCTTGATCTCTTCCGCCGTCCTCTCTCCCACCAGGAGGTTGTACTTCCGCTTGAGGTACTGGACGATGTCTTCGTCCATCCTGTTGCCGGCGATCCGGACCGATCGGCTGTAGACGATGCCGGCCATGGAAATCACGGCCACATCGGTGGTGCCGCCGCCGATGTCCACCACCATGTTGCCGGTGGCCTCCGTGACTGGGAGCCCGGCTCCCAACGCCGCCATCATGGCCTGCTCCACCAGGTAAACTTCGGACGCTTTGGCCCGGTAGGCACAGTCCTCGACAGCCCGCTTTTCCACCTGCGTGATTTCCGACGGCACCCCGATGACGATCCGGGGACGCACTCCTATGGAGCGGTTGTGCGCCTTCTTGATGAAATGATCCAGCATCTTCTCGGTCTGCTCGAAGTCGGCGATGACACCGTCCTTCATGGGACGGATGGCGATGATGTTCCCTGGCGTTCGTCCGAGCATCTCCTTCGCGTCTTTGCCGACCGCCTCGACCTTCCCTGTCGTCTGATTTACGGCGATGATGGAGGGCTCGCAGACCACGATTCCCTTTCCCCGGACGTAGACCAGGGTGTTGGCGGTGCCCAGATCGATAGCCAAATCGTTCGAAAAGAGACTCAAAATCGATCTCGGGCTCCATTGCATGCCGCTACATCTCTCCGTAGATTGGCCGCCGCCAGTTCCTTACTCGTTCAGAGCCGCCTGAGGTGGGCAGACCTCGCCCTTGTATACCATCGTCGCGGTTGAGAGTAGCGACGCGGATCGCAGTTGCTTGCCGCGGGGAATCGACTGTGGCTGCTCGGGAGATTCCGCTCCGAGCCCGCTGCCTGCCGGCGGGTTCACCCGGTTGTTCGCTTGTCCGTCGAGATATTGTCAACCCCGACCGGGTCCACCAAGGTTAAATACAACGATCTCCGGAGGAGTGCGATTGTAATCGCTGTACCGGATCCATGTCGGTCGAGCGCGCACGTAAACAAGGCCTGGCCAAGTCTCCCTCTCACGACCGTCGGGGAAGCGCCCGAAATAGATCTCCTTAAGGCGTTCGAGCTCGGGGCCATGGGGCTCATCCGTCACACCCTCGTACTGCGCCGTACGCTCGTCACCATCGTTCCAGCCACCAATGACGAACGCGATCTTTGGATTGCGCCGGAGATTACCCATCTTCCGCGTTACGTCCAGGGTATCGAAGAACACCTCCAGATCGTCGGTCACCACGACGCCTACAAGCGCCGCTTGGGGAGCACCGGACTGGGACACCGATGTTTGGACGGCCCAGCGGTGGCCGCGCAGGAACTGCAGGAGGTCGGCTCGAGTCATTCACGCCTCGCCTGGAGGACGAACCAATACGAATAAGCCCGTCTCCTTCGGCACGTTTGAAATCACCACCGTGTTGGGAGCGTGCGTCCATCCTACCAAGGACGCCCAACATTCACAATCCACCCGAAGGCGGGCGGCTCAGTTCTGCTGCGGCGGGCGGCGTTCCGAGAACAGTCTCGACGGCCCAGCTCCCTCGTAGCCAACATGCTCAGTCGGGGAGGGCGGGCCGGCACATCTAAGGTCGTTTTCTTCCATCCCTACATGCTTCCCCGGATGGCCATCCCGCTTCGCGCCTCTTAGGATCCGCCGCGTCACCGACAAGGAACAGAATACACATGCTAGGAGGAGGGGGCATGAAGCGTATTTCCCTGCCGTGGGGAAGCGTCTTAATCGAGGCCGATTCCCCCCGCCGGTACGAGCTGCTGCTCGAGTCCATGGACGATTCACTGCGGCGACGCTGCTACCTGCGTCTGGACTTCGACCCCGGTGAATGGACGCTCACCCTGAAACCGCACGAGTTTGTGGTGTGCGACGCGTGCGGCCAGGAGAACGGCTGCGTCAACTCACGGGAGAATCTGTCGTGCGCCTGTCGCGAGCGGCGTGAACTCACCGTGATCGCGCATCTCCCCGGCCGAGAGACGGCGATCCAGCCGCGTGCGGATACCGGAAGCGAGCGCGGAGGCATCGTGCAGGTCGCCGCATGGGGCAAATCTCGGAGACAGGGCTGACGCAGACCCCTGAGCGGGTCGGCTCGGATCGGCGCCGCCGCCGTGCACGACCTGGGAGCACCTGTCGCTCTCTTACACGTCGATCAGGCCGCGGCGGATGGCGTAGCGGACGAGCCCGGCGGTATGGTGGATGCCGAGCTTCGACATGATCCGCATCCGGCGCGATTCCGCGGTCTTCGGGCTCACCCCCAGAAGGACGGCGATGTCCTTCGTGGTCTTCCCTTCGGCGACGAACTGCAGGACCTGGCGCTCGCGCGAGCTCAGGGGATCGGGAGGTAAGTTCGCATTGGTGAGGTAGGCCTCGACGACGACCTGCGACACGCCGGGGCTCAGATAGACCGCCCCGCGCGCGACCTCTCGGATCGCCTGGACGAGATCGAGGGCCGCCTGGATCTTCAGGACGTAGCCGCTGATCCCGTTCCGCAAAGCCTCCAGGACAAACGCGTCGTCCGTGTGCATGGTGAGGAGGATCACCCTGGTCCGGGGAGATGCCCGGCGGATCTCACGCGCAGCGTCCAGCCCGTTGAGGCCCGGCATCGCCAGGTCGAGGATCGCGACGTCGGGATGGACCCGCCCGGCTACGCGGACCGCCTCGATCCCGTCGCCGGCCTCGCCCACGATCCTGAACCCCTCGTTCTCCAGCGTCGCCCTCAAACCCTGACGCACGATTTGATGGTCGTCAGCGAGAAGAACCTGGATCGGCATCGTGCACCCCTTTCGAGCGCAGGTGGGGCCCATCGAGGCCTATCCGAGGGGAATATACGAATACCTGCTGCGCAGCCATCGGATCATCACCTGAAACGGCCGGAACAAAAGCCCTACGTCGTCCACTGGAGCGCCACCCTCGCCATCCTCGTTGCCACCATCGCCCCGAAACCCTCACCCCTCGTCTTGACGACGACGAGCGCATCGGTATAGCGTCACTCCTATAAACAGGCGGCTTATGAACGAGACGGAGCCTGGCAGGACCGGCGAACATCGAAAACGTCGGACCTCGCGACGTAATCCGAGGCCGTCGTCGCCCCTGAGTGCCCAGGCGGCCGACGCGACGCCCGATCCGGCGCGAGAGCCATTTCCGATCGTCGGAATCGGGGCGTCCGCGGGTGGCCTCGAGGCGGTCACCGAGCTCCTCAGGCACCTCCCGACCGACACCGGCATGGCCTTCGTGTTCGTCCAGCACCTGGACCCGACGCACGAGAGC
>Ga0137403_10010230_pt1 | contig 10394 bp, 6 predicted proteins | sample CZOMad2_1_16fung_FD_122057 | JGI IMG/M metagenome (GOLD analysis project Ga0137403, IMG submission 122057) | Vadose zone soil fungal communities from Angelo Coast Range Reserve, California, USA - CZOMad2_1_16fungal (Hybrid Assembly) | ecosystem: Environmental > Terrestrial > Soil > Vadose zone... | reverse complement strand
TTTCAAACTTACAATGTGACTCCGACCTTGCCGGCGGCACTCGAGCCGCTGCGCGAGATGAGTTTCAATCTTTGGTGGACATGGGAACCTTCTGCGCGCCGTCTCTTTCGACAACTCGATCCCGAGCTTTGGAACCGGACGAATCACAACCCGGTCCGTATGTTGCAACTTTCCCGGCAATCGCGGCTGGAGGAAGTTTCACAGGACAAAACCTTTCTCCGCGAGCTGAAGCAGGTCTTCGAGGCGTTCGAGAAATATTTGGATCGCAAGGACACTTACGGAAAAACCGGTGCTGGCAGCGCGATCAAAAACCCGATCGCCTATTTTTCCGCCGAATTTGGTTTTCACGAATCGATCCCCAATTATTCCGGCGGCCTCGGTATCCTCGCCAGCGACCATTGCAAATCAGCTAGCGATCTCGATCTAAACTTCGTCGCGATCGGCTTGCTTTATCGACATGGTTACTTCAGGCAGCAAATCGACAAGGAGGGCATTCAGGGAGCGATCAATCTCAACCAAAATTTTCATCACCTGCCGATCCGTGAAGTGCGCCGCGGCGACGCGAACTTGCTCATTTCAGTGCCAATTCTGGATCGCGAAGTTTTCGCCAAGCTTTGGGAACTGCGCGTTGGCCGGGTGAGCATCTATCTCCTTGATACCGATACTGCGGAAAACAGCGCCGAGGACCGTTTGATCACCGCCGAGCTTTATGGCGGCGACCTGGAGATGCGCATGCGCCAGGAAATCATGCTTGGGATCGGCGGTGTGACAGCGCTCAACGCGCTCGGGATCGAACCCGATGTCTTTCACATGAATGAAGGACACTCAGCGTTCCTCGCGCTCGAACGCATTCGCCTCAACGTCATCCAGAAGAAGCTCGACTTTTATTCCGCCCTCCAGGTTGTGGCAGCGGCCAATGTCTTCACTACCCACACGCCAGTCCCCGCTGGCAACGATTCTTTCTCGCGCGAAATGATGCGAAAATATTTCGGCACATTTGCCAAGGAACTGAACATTCCCTTCGACGAGCTCTTCTCATTCGGTCAGACCCGCGTTGATCCGAGCGACCCTTTCAGTATGACTATTCTTGCGTTGCGGTTGAGCCGGCACGCCAACGGCGTGAGCAAATTGCACGGCGAAGTCACTCGATCGCTTTGGAAAGACGTCTGGGCCGGCGTGCCGGTGCAAGAAGTGCCGATCACTAGCATCACGAATGGTGTCCACACGAAGACCTGGATGGCGCCGGAGTTCTCGGCGCTTTATCAAAGGCATCTCGGCGCGTGGGAAGAACATCTGGTTGAACCGGAGTTTTGGCGCGGTGTCATCGATATTCCGGATACACAACTCTGGGAGACGCACCAAAAACTTAAAGTGCGTCTTATTGAGTTTGTACGCGAACGGGAGCGACGGCGTCGCGAGCGCATGGGGGAATCGCTCGAGAGCATCCGCAAGGTCAATCGAATTCTTGATCCGGAAATTTTGACCATCGGCTTTGCACGCCGTTTCGCGACTTACAAACGCGGTACCCTCTTGTTCAGCGACAAGGAACGATTGAAGCGATTGCTCAACGACACGACGAGACCCGTGCAATTCATTTTCGCAGGCAAAGCGCATCCGCGTGACGAGGCCGGTAAGGCGCTCATCCAGGAAGTTTATAAATTCAGCCGCGAAATTGGCTTCGAAAACCGCATCGTCTTTCTGGAAGACTACGATAGTTATATCGCGCGGCGCCTTGTCCAGGGTGTGGATCTTTGGTTGAACCATCCGCTTCGCCCGTTGGAAGCAAGCGGCACCAGCGGAATGAAATCAGCACCAAATGGCGGTATCAACCTTAGTGTGCTCGATGGTTGGTGGCGGGAAGGATACCATGGCAACAACGGCTGGGCGATTGGCCCCGAGATCAATAATGGCACGGTTGAATTTCAGAATGAAGTGGACGCGAGCAGCCTTTATCAGTTGCTCGAGAACCAGATCATTCCGCTCTACTATGCCAAGCCGGACGGCAAGCTTCCCCTCGCCTGGTTACAATTAATGCGCGAATCGATTCGCAGTGTTACGCCAGTCTTCAATACGCAGCGAATGGTGAAGGAATATACGGAGCGTCTTTATATCCCCGCAGCGAAGTCGCACGAGACTTTTTCTCGCGACAGTTGCGGCCCGGCCGCCGAACTGAGTAAATGGAAGACGCAGATACGCAAAGATTGGCCGCAAGTGCGGATTTCCGACGTTCAAGTAGGCAACATCGACCGACAAAATATTTTGGTCGGCGAATCGTTGCAGATCCGCGCGCGGATTCATCTCGGCGCAGTCGATCCAAAACATGTGCGTGTGGAAACGTACCACGGGGAAGCGGACGACGGCGATATCCGCAACCCGACGGCAACTGTTCTCGATCAAGCGAGCCAAGTAGATGGAGACGGTAACTATCTTTACCAGGGATCAGTTCCCGCGTCTGAAAGTGGCACTTACGGCTTCAGCGTCCGCGTTGTCCCCACCCATCCGCACCTCATGCAAGTGCACGAACTGCGCTTGATCACATGGTCGTAGCGCTGTAGCCACGCGCCTCTGGCGCATCCGGTCAACACGGCACTCGTTTAGTGGATCGACGGCCAACGCCGTCGCTAGAACTGCACCGAAATTCCGCCATGCAATCTGTAATCGGGGACAACTTGTAGCGCCGTGTTGTCGATGGAAACCGGAAGATCGACCGCCAGTTCTGCACTCCAGCGGTCGCGTGATGCAACCAGACGCGGACCTAGAAAAACGGAAGTGATACCGGTGTCCTCGGCCTTTTTGCCGCGAAATCGATCGACGTCTTTGTATTCACCAGAAACTACGCACTGCACCCCGAAAATGGTGTCGCGATTCCGAACGACATAGTAGCCAGGTCCACCGCTCCAGACGAGATCGTTGGCAAAGTGATACTGGTGCGTGCCGTCGCCGCGCAAAGTGAATTGCACGTTCGTCTCAAAAAACACGTTTTTGTAGCGCATCGCCATTTGCTCGCCAAAAATGCCATCATACGATCCAGTGCCGAGCGTGAGATCGTGGCCGTGAATCCCACTTTCGGGGGCACCGGCGATATCGACTTCGTGAAACTCCTCTTCGAGTCGGCTGCTGTCGCCAGTTGGGAACTTGACTCCAGTCAGCAAAATAGCGGAGACCGCAAAGTCCGGTTCATGCTCAACCGCGACAGGATTTTTGTCTTGAAATTCAAAGCTCCTCCGAGCGGGCGAAGCGTAATGAAAGAGTACCGTCTTCAGCAGAAGCGAAATATCACCCAGACCGGAAACCGTCCCACGATCGATCTGAAAACCCTCGGGCCTTTTGAACTCGCGATAAATGAGCGGGACATTGACCTGTAGCGCGAAGCGGCTTGTGACATCGTAACCGGCGACAAGCTGTGTAATCGAGCTGTTCAAGTATTGCCCGGTCGGATTTGCGACTTCGCTTCCATCCAACTGCAATGTCGCAAAGCGGGTGAACTGCTCGCTGACTGCACCGTAGAATCCAGCCGCCCACGAAGGCGAAAACGCGGATTCCATTTGCGGCATGGCATTGAGTTGTGGCGTATAACAGCCACAAAGATCGCACGCGCGGCTCGTGATCGCGGCGACAAAGACCAACAAACAAAGCAAACGTAAAATTTTCATTCGATTCCTCCGGGAAAATGGGAACGGTGCTGCAAATTACGCAGCAATCCCCGATTGTTGATGCGCGCGACTGTGATCCGGGCACACGCACAGCGCAGCCGATTCAGTCGCGATTTAGCTCAAGAGCGACCGGGGCGGAGGAATCAGTGGCAGTTGCCCGATCCGGGAGAGTGAAAAATCAGTTGATACGTACTCAAAACGTCTAAAAGGCGGTAGCAAGCGAATCGCGCGCGGCGCACAGATCATGTCGATCTTTGGCGTCAGAGATTGGAGATCAGATTTCTTTTCCGAATTCTTTCCCGTGCTCACGGCATGGCAAAGCGAACACGGGTGAGCGCCATCAAAAGTCTGAGTAACCGCCTCGCGCAGGGGCGCGCGCTTCGAGTAATCGATGATCATCGTTGTCCACGCCACCGACTGAAGAGCAATCCAATGCAAACCAATCGCGCAACAAAGTGCAATGATTGTGGCGACGCGGGCGACGCAGCGAAACACGATTGCGAGGCTAACGATGGGTTCATTTAAAGTCAATCAATGGTAGCAGGATCGCCCTGCAGTGTCTCCCGCACTGCGGGACAGCGCCGCGTCCCTACCTTTTTGGGACAAAGGCGCCGTTGCCTTCATCGAGATAAATCGTCGAGCCGACGCGAGAGATTTGAAGCGATTGTCGCCAGGTTCCTGTCGGGAAATCCTTTGTGGCTTCGATTGTCTTGGTTTCCGGTTTCAATCCTGCAGTTGCCGGATCAACCTTAACCAGCGCTTCGTACAAAACCCTGCCGTCCAATTTCTGTGGCGGCGTGATTGCCAGAATACGAAGGATCGTCGGCGCAAGATCAATATTGCCGGTTGGCAAATCATCGATGTGGCCGCGGCGAAAATTCGGACCAGCCGCGATCAGCGTGTTGTGCATGTCGAATCGGCTGAGCGTGGCATGAGTCCCCTCGCCTGCTCTTCGTTGCCAATCCGCGTCAATCATTCCCGGAACACCGAAATGATTCTTTAGATCGTTCCAGCGGAACGCCATCACCACATCTGGCACGTGTGGACTGTCGATCTTCGCTTGATCGAGACCGAATGTCCCTTGCATCGGTTCTTTCGTGAAAATGACTCCGGCAAAATCTGATTGTTCCAGAAATTCCACGAGGCGGCGCGTGGCCGCCGCATCATGCTGCATCACGTAAAAAAGAACAGAGCCGCCATTTCCAACCAGCATAATCTCTCCTGCTTTCGGCTGGTCACTGAATTCCGTCTTCGCAGCGAAACCGGCATCATTTAAGATTTTCCGCAGATCAACCGAGCGCTCGATCGTGGAGAAACCGTGATCGGACACAACGAATACATCCGTTGTCGCACGCGCTCTTTGCCGATCTAACGCCGAAAGGACAGCAGCAAGATTTTCATCAGAAGATTTAATCGCAGCGAGCGCCGGTTGCGCACCTGGCGCGGATCCATGTTGCGTAAGATCCGGCTCCCCCAGCCAGAGAAGCGAAAAAGTCGGCACGCTATCTTTCCAGAGAATTTCAGTAATGGCTTTCGTCGTCCACTTGTCTCCCTGCGTGAACTGCCCGAACGGCGGAAATGGACCGAGAGCGTCGGCGATCCGACTGAGCGCGTCGCGCGGCCGCGATTCTCCGGCAAAAAGCGTGACGCAATTTTTCCCACGACTTGGATTGACATGTCGATCCAGCAAAAGGCCGACGGTTTTGGCAGTCGCAATGGCCGTGCGTCCACTCGCGTCTTGCACGATCTCGGCGATCGTCGGAAAGGAAATGTATTTTCCACCTGACAATTTGTCTCCCTTCTCCACAACTTTTGGAATCTCGACGTCGATCGAGTGTTTGCTGTCAATCTCCGGGCGGTAATCGTGATTTGCGATTAAGCCGCTGTGGCCTGGATAAGCGCCTGTGACGAGCGCTGTTCCGTTTACGTTCGTCGCGCTCGGGTAAACCGCATGATGATTGCGAAAAACGACTCCTTCGTTCGCCAGCTTCCACAGCGCTGGCGTATTTTCCTGGCTGACGAAATCCGGGCGCATCCCGTCCCAAACAACAACCACGACATGTCGCTCGGCTTTGGGCGTTTCTACCGCAAATACGCGCTGCCCACAGAATACGAAGAGGATCCACGTTAAGGTCGATATCGATCTTTTCGCGAGAACTTGGCTGACTGAGATTCTCATGTGTTCACCGATGCTGGAAAGGTTTTGCGTCGCCGTTGATGAGCAGCAACGATGTTATTCCGCTCGCCAGCGCCAAGGCGGCTCCAACAAGCATAACTCGCCGAAAACCTTCCACGAACGATTCATTAATCGCCTCCTTAAGAACTTGGCGCATCGGCGGTCCGATATCTTGGGGAATTGTCGTTGCTGCGAGGTTAATCCGTTGGTCGTCGAGCGAATGTCGCACTTCTGGAGAGACTTCCAGTCTGGATAAACGTGAGTCGATCGAGCGACTGAATACGTGAAGCATCACGATGCCGAGTGCGGCAATTGCCAGGAGCGCGGCCGTGCGTGAAACGGCGTTGTTGATTCCCGAAGCGATGCCAACGCGATTTGCCGGAACTGCATTCATCACGGTCGTCGTCAGCGGCGCGACGCTCACTGCCATACCCAAGCCAAGCACGACGACCGCCGGGAAAAACTGGCTCCAGTAACCGGCCTGAACCCCCGGGACCGCGAAAAGAGCAAACCCAGCGGCCGCGACAATCGGGCCTACGACAAGCGGAAGTTTAGCTCCATAACGCGCCACCAGCCCGCCAGACCAACGAGAGAGAAAAAACATGATCAAAATGAATGGGAGCAAGGCAGCTCCCGCAGCCGTGGCGGTGTAGCCTTGAACCTGGATCAAATTCAACGGCAGAAAAAAGAGCGTTCCGCCAAGCGCGCTATAAAGAAAGAGTGTCAGCAAATTAGCGCCGGCGAAATCTTGTGAACGAAACAAACCAAGCGGCAACATTGGGTTTCGCGCACGCCCCTCCCAGTAGATAAACAGGACTAAAAAGACGCTCCCGGTAATCAGCGCCGTCAGCACCGCAGGGTGGCCGAAACCCAACCGCGAAGATTCGATCAAGCCGTAAACGAGAAATGTAAGCCCGATTGTTGCCAGCGCCGCGCCCAGCCAATCGAGTCGCCTGTCATCACCCTTGTCCCGACTTTCCGGCACACAGCAGAAAGAAATGAAGAGCACGATTAACCCGAGCGGCAGATTAATAAAAAAGACTGCGCGCCACGAAATTCGCTCGATCAACCATCCTCCAAGGACGGGACCGATCGCCGCCGTGATAGCAGTAAAGCCAGACCAAACGCCGATGGCATGCCCCCGATCTTGACCGGTGAATGACGCGCTAACGATGGCGAGACTTCCGGGCACGAGTAGCGCGCCACCGGCGCCTTGAACGGCGCGTGCCAGGATCAGTTGGCCAATGCTTGTTGCAAGGCCGCACCACAGGGATGCGACAGAAAAAAGCACGACACCCACGACGAAGATGCGGCGTCGCCCATAGTGATCCCCTAGCGAACCGCCCACGAGCAGGAATGAAGCCAGCAGCAGCGAGTAGGCCTCAACAACCCATTGAACATCGACCACAGTCGCCTTCAGGCTCCATTGCAACGCTGGCAGGGCTACGTTGACGACTGTGCCATCGATAAACGCCATGCTCGATCCGAGGATCGTTGCCGCGAGAATCCACGGAGCGGAAGATTTCGCGCAGGGCGCAGCGGCAGCCCCGGCACGAATGACGGCTTGATCACAGGGCGATTGAACGAAATTTGCCATCTCGTGTTCGAATTCGCATCACAATGAGATGCCCATTGACCCTGCGAAAATTTTCGAGCTTGCCCAAGCGTAAAATAAAAATTCTCGGACTCCTGCTTGCCTCAGCTCCTTTTGCTCTCGTCTCCGCCGAGGAATTGATTCCCACGGCGCCGGGAATGAGTTGGCGATACAACATGATACAAGAAGTTGGCAAAGGACTCCGCGTCCCTGATTCAAAAACAGACGCTGATGGGAAAATTCGCCGGTCGGTGTTGTACCGCATTGCTGGCATGGAAAACGTCGACGGAAAAGAGCTTCTCAAGTTTGAGATGCATCGCGCTGGCGTGGTGACAAACACAGACCTGCTTTCCGTGAACGAACAGGGCATCATTTGTGTGGCGCGCATTAATTTGGACGGTGGACTCATCAAGCTTGATCCGCCGCAAACAATGATCGCCGCGCCACTCAGGCCGGGGGTGAACTGGAATTTCAATGGCCAGGTGGGCGAGATGAAAGTACGTCAGCATTACAATGTGACCGGAGAAGAAGACGTCGAAGTACCCGCCGGCGAATTTCACGCGTCCCGCATTCATGGCGAACAAACTTCACCCAGCCCGATGACGATTGACCGCTGGTTCGTGACCGGGACCGGAATCGTCAAAGACGTCACAACAATGCGCAGCGCGAATGGCGATTTGCTTGAGCGCATTTCCCTGGAGCTGGTGGAACGGCCCAAAATTGTGGACAGACCTGAGGTCAAATCGGATGGCGGCCCGAAACAAATTTCCGTGAGCCTTTCCCAGGAGCGCTTCGGTAAGGCGGCTACAACGCTTTCATCGGACACACCTCAGATTTATGCGCGTTGGGAAGGACATCGCCTGCGGAACGGCGCAAAGGTGCGCGTGGACTGGATCGCCGAGAACATCGGCGAGGATGCTCCCACAGATTATGGAGCGGACGAAGCTTCCACCATCGCAGAAGGCCCAACGTCTCGCGGAGCATTTGTCCTGTCACGGCCTGATGATGGCTGGATGCCGGGCGATTATCGCGCAGATTTCTACGTTGACGACGTTTTGGTCGAGGCGGTGAAGCTAAAAATTGTGAAGTGAGTGTAAATTCTTGAATCCACGGCCGAGCGTTGCCGCATCCTATTAACAGGAGGCAGAATTACCATGAAGAAGATCACGATCGTATTTCTTGCCGCATGTGTCGTGCTGGCCGCCGGATGTCGGTGGGTTGGAATCCGAGGCAACGGGCATATCAAGACAGATCAACGAACGATTAGCTCTTTTGCCAACATTGACGCCAGCGGTGCGTTTCAAATCGAATGGAAAAGTGGAGCGCCTGCTCTCAGTATCACGACGGATGAAAACCTTCTTCCCTACATCGACAACCAGATTTCTGGCGAAACACTTCACTTGCATACGCGCGAGCAGATTTGGCCGACGCACGGGATCAAAGTCGTCATCTCAAGTTCCACCCGTACCGGGGCGAAGATCAGCGGCGCGGTAAAGCTCACCGCGAATCAACTCTCCGGCCCGAGATTCGCTCTGGAATCGACCGGCGCAGCAGAGGTCAAACTCGATGGAAATATTGATGAACTTCTCGCCAATATGACCGGCGCGAGCGAGTTACATGCAGGCGGTCTGCAAACCAAGACCACCGAAATCTCTACTACCGGCGCGGCTGACGCCGAAATTGCCGTCAGCGAGACACTGAAAGTGGCCATCACTGGCGCTGGCAAAGTTTCTTACTCCGGCAGTCCGAAGACGATCGAGAAACACATCAGCGGCGCCGGCTCGATCCGCCACAAAGATTAGGTGACAGAAATCCGCGGAGCACACGCGGTCCCCAAATCCAAGATCGACGCTTCTCCTGCTTAACAGTCGCAACTCTTCCCGCAATTGCACTCTTTGTTGTCGTTCATCGGACAGTTCTTGCCCGTCTTTTTGCAAGTCGGCGTGTCGGCGGCAAAAGTTGCCGTGCAAATCACTGCCGCCAAAATCGAAAACACAATCTTAGTGTAATTCTTCATGAGGTTAGTTTTGTTCGCGATATGATCCGGCGCTAGCGAAAAATTAGATCTTTCACTACGGCAGTGAACCGGCTACCTCGACTCTAAATGGAAAACTTTATCTGCGTCCAATGTGGAACGCAGTTTGACGCGACTGCCGAGCCGCCGCCCCGCTGCTTGATTTGTGAAGACGAACGACAATTCGTTCATTACGGCGGTCAGCAGTGGACGACGCTCGAACGACTGGCGGCCGATCATCACAACCGCTACGAAGACGAAGCGCCCCAACTCCTCGGGATCAGCACGGAGCCGGAGTTCGCCATTGGCCAGCGGGCATTGCTTTTGCAATCACCCGGAGGAAATCTGCTGTGGGATTGCATTTCAGTGCTGCACGAGAGAACAATCGCCGAAGTGAAAGCGCGCGGTGGTATCCGCGCCATCGCGATTTCCCATCCGCATTTTTACTCATCAATCGTCGAATGGGCAGACCATTTTGACGCGCAAATCTTTTTGCATGTTGCCGACCGCGAATGGGTCATGCGCAAAAGTCCACGGATTCAATTCTGGGAAGGAACAACCTTTCCGCTCTGGGATGGGCTCACGTTAGTCAATTGCGGCGGACATTTCGACGGCGGCACCGTGCTGCACTGGCCAGCAGGCGCGAACGTCAAAGGCGCATTGCTCACGGGCGACATCATTACGGTCGTGCAGGACCGTCGTTACGTCAGCTTCATGCGAAGTTACCCGAACCTTGTTCCGCTCGGCACCGCCGCCATCCATCGCATTCTAGAAACGATCGAACCGTTTCCCTTCGAGCAAATCTACGGCGGCTGGTGGAAAGCAAACGTCTTATCCGACGCCAAAGCAGCAGTCACTCGATCGGCCCAACGTTATTTGCGCGCGATCACCGGGACTAGCGCTGACGGGCCGGTTCGATGACAATGCTAAAACAACCACTTGCGATCCGAGTTTTGA
>Ga0137403_10010229_pt1 | contig 10394 bp, 9 predicted proteins | sample CZOMad2_1_16fung_FD_122057 | JGI IMG/M metagenome (GOLD analysis project Ga0137403, IMG submission 122057) | Vadose zone soil fungal communities from Angelo Coast Range Reserve, California, USA - CZOMad2_1_16fungal (Hybrid Assembly) | ecosystem: Environmental > Terrestrial > Soil > Vadose zone... | reverse complement strand
ATGAAGCGCAGGATCTCGGCGATTTCAAGCTCGCGGCCGCGCGGCGGGCCATCGCCCTGGGCAAACGCCTCCGAGCCCTTCTTGTTGGCCGCATCGTCATAGACGATCAGGCTGAGCGGCATGTCGGAAGCGATCACCTTCCAGGTGGCGCGCGAATTGAGCAGCGCCCGCTTCAGCCACAGCATCTGGTCAGGGCCGAGAAAATAGGCGCCGGGCCCGTAGGCTGTCTGCTGGTTCGGTCCGTTCGGTCCGCGATAGCTGCGCTCGTCGAGCATGAAGACGTCGAGATGCGGCCCATAGCTCAAGGTGCGATAGACCCGGCCCGGCTCGACGATGCTTTCGCGCAGCGGATACATCTCGTGGAAGGCGCGGGCCGCGCGCGCGGCCAGAAGCGAGATGTTGCGCTCCTTGTAGGCGGCGGGGAGGTCCTTCGAGGCCGACCAGTTGTTGGTGACCTCGTGGTCGTCCCACTGCACGAAGACCGGCACCTCGGCATTGAAGGCACGGACATTCTCGTCGAGGAAATTGTACTTGTGCGCAGCGCGGTACTCGTCGAGCGTCTCGGCGACCTTGGCCTTTTCCGGGATCGTGAGGTTCTTCCAGATCTTGCCGTCGGCGAGCTTCACCTCGGAAGGAATGAGACCGTCGGCATAGATGGTGTCGCCGGAATGCAGCAGGAAATCCGGTCGGTGCTTGCGCATGGTTGCGAAGGTGAACATGCCGCCATCGTCGGGGTTGATGCCCCAGCCCTGGCCCGCGACGTCGCCGCCCCAGACAAAGCTGACGTCGCGCTTGTCGGATGGCGCGGTGCGGAAGCGGCCGGTCACCGGCTCGCTCTCGACATCGACATGCGCGAGGTCGCGGAAGCGGACGCGATAGAAGATATCCTGGCCGCCGGGCAGGTCTTCCACCAGCATTTTGGCGGTGAAATCGCTCTCGGGCAGCGCTGCGATCGGCGGCAGCTTGCGCACATCCTTGAACGATTCGGTGGTTGCGACCTCGACCAGCATCTGCGAGGGGCGGTCGGCGCGGGCCCAGACCACGCCGCCGTCGACGCTGACGTCGCCGGATTGCACGCCATGGGTGACCTGCGGGCGGTCAGCGGCGCGGCTGAGATAAGGCATCGCGATCGCGCCGACGCCGGCGGCAGCGGCGGTGGAAAGGAAGCGGCGGCGGGAAATTCGGAGAGTTTTGCCGGGAATTCGGATCGTCATGCAAGCCTCCTTTGCGATCGTCGGGATAAGCACCGACAGACCTAGAAAGGTTCTATGACGAGGCAATTACAGGACGATGGATTTCGTAAGGGGCTGCTCACAACGCCCGAGCATTCGCAACGTAGGAGGGCCTATAGCGCGCCCGTAGCGCGGAGCTGGGTGCCGGCCCGTTGCAGGTTCTGCGGCAGGCTGAACAGCAGCGCCTTGCGGTCGGCCACCGCGTTGTGGAATTGCTCGAGCGCGATGTTGAAGGCGGTCAGCGCGCCTTCCTCGATCGCGCCGTGCTCGTAGCAATGCAACGTGTCGCGCAGGATATCGTCGGCTTCCGCCTGCAACTGGTCGAGCTCTTCGGCCGAATCGCTGCGCCGCGCGGTCGCGATCATGTCCAGGAGCCGCTCGCGCAGCGAGGAGTTGTTGTTGCGCTCGTCCTTTTTCAGATAGCCGGCGAACCACGCGCCGACCGAGCCCATCGCCGACAGCGCCATCAGACCCCACCAGATGTAGTCGCTGTAGCGGTCGAGGAAGGTCTTCTCCTCGCCATCGACGAAGGCGGCGGCGCCGGGATGCACGGGGATCGCCGCGTCCTTGTCGGTGTCGGGGGTTTCGATCTTGGCGGCGAGCGGGAAGTCCGTGAGCAATTGCTGCCGGGCCGCGAACAATTGCCGGGTGAAGGCGGCGATAACCGATTCCGACACGCCTTTGCGCGCGACGATGTGGTGGTTGAAGCTGATGGTCTTCACCTCGTCGTCGGGACGGTCGGGCGAGCCGCCGAAGGCGCCGGCGGGAATTTCCGCGGCCTCATAAGCCGCGTGGTTCTGTGCGATCGCTTCCGCCGAATCGATGGCGAGGAAGGTCGGCGTGCCGCCGTCCTTGGTCGAGGCCGCGATCGCTTCCGCCGTGATCTTGCTGTTGACCGGACCCGCGGCGAGATAGACGTCCGCCTTCTGGTTGCGGATCGCCTCGGCGGCCTCGTTGACCGGAAACTGGACGATCTCGACCTTGCTCGGGTCGACGCCATATTGCTGCAGGATCACCTTGAGCAGGTTGATGTTGGCGGGCGTGCGGCCGACGACGCCGACCTTGCGCCCGGAAAGCTGCGCGATCTTGGTGATCTTCGCGCCGGACTTCTTGCCTTTGCCCTTGCCGGGCGGCGGCACCCACAGCACCGCGACATTCTTGCGCAGCGTCGCCACGGCCTGCGCGTTTTTCGGCACCTCGAGATCGCCGCGGATGATGGCGAGATCGACCCTGCCGTCGGCCAGCGCGGAGGCGCTTTCGGTGGCGCCTTCGGTCTGCACCGGCCGCAGACGCACATAGGAATGATTCTGGCTGAATGCCTGCGTCAGCGTCTGCACCACCCTGACGTCGTCGCTGTTCGGGGGGCCGACCGCGATCTTCAGGGGTACCGGCCGCATCGCGAAATAATAGCCGCCAGTGAGCGCACCGACGATGGCAAGAACACCGGCGAGGGTAATGAACGTAGCCTTGCGCACCGCCGAACGTGACGGCGGCGCTGGCGGCCCAACAAACTCAACCCCTCCGGTCATCGATCTGGCAAACCATCGTTTGAGGCTTAATTTCATCTTGCCGGGTTCGGTTTACGGGAACCTTCTAGCAAATTTCTTGCCGGTCAGGGGTTACTTCTGCGTCATGGTTACTGGGGGAATCCTGAAGGATGGCTGAACCCAACCTGTGGATTCAAACGTTACCGGTCGGGGGGTAGGGTAAAGTTCCCCTGAAGCAATGGAGGCGGTCATGGCGGAGCGGCTATCGGCGGAGGCGCGAAAATCGGCGCTGCAGGGAATACCGGGCTGGACGGAGGTCTCCGGCCGGGAGGCGATTGCCCGTACATTTACGTTCAAGGATTTCAACGAAGCCTTCGGATTCATGTCCCGCGCGGCGCTGGTGGCTGAAAAGAACGACCATCACCCGGAATGGCGCAATGTCTACCGGACCGTGGAGGTGCTGCTCTCGACCCATGATGCGGGCGGGGTGACCCAGCGCGACATCGACCTGGCGAAGGCCATGAACGCGATCGCGTCCCAGCTTGGCGCCGCCTGAGCCGGCCTTTGACGTCTTGCAGCCGAGCCGCGGCGTCCCCAATTTTGTCAACGAACATCCGCCGCGGCGATCCGCCGCGCGGGTGAGCGGGGAGGGAGCCCTTCAGCGATGGCATCCGAATACAGCGTGGGTTTCGAGCCGGCCGACCGGCTGGCGCAGGACCGCGAGAGCGTGCGCCGGCGTTTCTGGAGCAAGCTGAAGCGGGTGGCGGCCAGGCTGCCGTTCGCCGAGGATCTGCTCGCAGCCTATTACTGCGCCTTCGACAAACAGACGCCGCGCCACGTCCAGGCGGCGCTGCTCGGCGCGGTGGCCTATTTCATTCTGCCGTTCGATTTCGTGCCGGACATGCTGCCGGTGCTCGGCTTCACCGATGACGCAGCCGTGCTTGCGACCGCGCTCCGGATGGTCGCCTCGCACATCACCGACGACCACCGGCAGGCCGCCCGTGCCGCGCTGAAGCGCGGCGTCGAGACCGTGGACGCGGGCGAATGATCCTTCGGATCTGAACAAAAAAATCCGCCCCGCATGCGATGCGGGGCGGACGACGCTCTCCCAGTTATTCTTACGCTTGTATTTTTACGCTTGGATCAGCGCGGCTGGGCGCGGACCTGCGCCCGCGGCGGCGGGGGCGGGTTGCTCTTTTCCGCTTCCCAAGCCTGGAATTGCTTGAACAGGGCCTCGCGGTCGGTATCCGATTGGACACCTCGCGCCGCCGCGTTCGTCTTCATGAACTCGTCGAACCGGCTGCGCACGGCGGTGGCGGCGATGCCGTGCTCGTCGAGCCACTTGCTCGCAGCCGGCAGGCGCTGCCAACCAGGCAGCGGCGCCGCCAGCGAGACTTCCTTCCACTTCGGATGGAACGGCGGATTCTGGAGTTTCGGGAACTTGGTGAAGAAGGCATCCACGAACAGCGAGAGCTTCCGATAGCGATCGGTGTTGGGGGCCCAGTTATAGGCCGCGAGCACCGCCGGCACCGCGATGGTATCGACCTTGTCGCCTTCCGCGATCAGGTTCGGATAATCCTTCGACGTCAAGGTTGCGGGCAGATAGTCGCCCTGCAGCGGCCTGTCGTAATCGACCGTGACAAGGTGGTAGCGTCCACCGTCGTTGACGAAGTTGCTGACGGATTTGTACGGCTTGCCGCCGACGACGATCACGGCGTCGAGTTCGCCCTTCTTCAATTTCTCCATCGCGATGCGCTGCTCGATATAGGCGAAATTGTCCACCCGAAGCCCGAGCCGTTCGAACACGGCCAGCGCGGTTACGAAGGTGCTGCCATCGGGGAGGTCGACGCTGACTCTCTTGCCGTCGAGGTCCCGCAAGTTTCGCACCGCCGCTGGCGCGATCACCTGCATCTCCTCGTTGTACAGCTTGGTGACGTAGGTCAGCTGCCTTCTGAGGTCGCGCGCGATGCCCTTCTTCTCGAGATAGTCGAGCGAGTCGGCGCGCACGACACCGATATCGACGCCCTGCAGGAACAGGATGTCGGCGATGCTTTGCACGGAGCCGCGTCCGACGATGGGAAGGACGCGCAGGTTGTTGCCGTCGTCGAGCACCGACGAGAGGTCCGCGCCGAACTGCACATAGGTGCCGCCGATGGTGCCGGTGATCAGCGTCACCGTGTTGGCGTTCAAGGTCTGCTTGGTCTGGGCGGAGCCAAACTGGAAGATCGCCTTGAGGCTGTCGCTGATCTTGCCCGGATCATAGGTTTTATCCTGGGCGCGGGCCGCGAATGCGCAAACAGTCATGATGGCGACGAGCGCCAGTCCAACTAATCGTCTCATATGTCCCTCTTGAAAAACTAGTTCTGCATTTGGGCGAGGCGGCGCTGGGCCTCCGTGGAGCCGAGCTGAGCCGCCTTCTGGTACCAGGAGCGCGCCGCCGCCGGGTCCGGCGTGATGGTACGGGCGTCCCGCGATCCCAGCACGTCGGGATCGTAGGTCTGTGCCAGCAGGAACGCCGCGCCGGGATCCTGCCCGTCCGCGGCACGTTCAAGCAACAGGCGCGCGGGCGGAATATCGCCTGAAGCAAGCAGGCCCCTCGCCCGTTTCAGCAGCATGGCCAGTTCATCGGGATCGATGCGCCGGGCCGCGGGCGAGGCGGTGGGTGACGGCAAGGCCACCGGCGCGGCGGCCGGCGGAGCGACGGCTACCGGCGCAACCGGCGGCGCCGCGACGACCGGTACCGGCGCGGCCGGCGGTGGGGCGGTGACGACAGGCGGCGGCGCGGCCGGCACAACCGCGGCGGGTGGCGCAGCCGGCGGCGTGACGACGGGGGCTCTCTGCAGAGCGGATTGATACGCGTTCTGGATGTCTTCGCGCGACGGCGAAACCGCGGCGACCTGGGTCTGGCTGCCGCTCGGGCGGCTGCCGAGCCTGGTCGGATCTTTCAACTGGATGTCGCGGGGCGTCAGTTGCGTGGTTTCCGGCTGCGCGTTGGCGGACGGGACCGGCAGCACGGCGGCAAACGACGCCTTGGCGCTGTCGAGGGCGTCGCGCATGGCGTCCGAGGTGAACAGCGCAAACAGCATCGCCACTGCCGATGCCGCCAAAACCCCCATCAGGATTTTCAGCGAGACGGAGCTTCGGTTCTTTCGCAGCGGATCTGGCGATTCCCACTGATCGAGTTCGCCGTCCTGCTCGGGAAGGAATTCCTCCTCCTGTTCCGAAAGAAACAGCGGCGATGAATCTTCCTCGAAATCCGAACGAGCAGTTCGCCCAAATGCATAAGGCCTGGTGCGGCGTCCCGTGATGTCTTCGTTCAAATCGTCGAAGTCGGGATCCTGCGATGATCGAAAGCGTGGCCTTTGTTCCACCATGGTGATGTTCCCCACTCACTGTGACGCAACAATCGAACTACCGGACGGCGTGCCAAGCGCGCCTTTTGAGGCAATTTTTGCCGACCGGATGACCCCCTGTAGTTAGCAGTGACTCACTGGTTGAATCGGCCCAAGGCCCGGCGCGACTGAGGAGATATTTTGATTTTATTGTGGCTAGAAGGTGTCAAGGAAGTGCCTTCGCGGCTGGTTTAGAACCCGATGTTTCAGATTGGAACATGTCGCGTGCCACTTTTTGGATACTGTTACCGATCAGGTTTTGCGCTGCAATACCTGCGTTGCTCTGCCTGCGGCTCATGACGCGTTCGGGATGGCCCCGCTGCGGCGCTCTTCTACTTGTGCGCGATCCGCAGCGGCCGGTCAATCTCTCAGGGGTGAAGGATGACCTTGCCCATCGCCTGCCGCCCAGCCAGCACCTTCAATGCATCGGCGGTCTGCGCGAGCGGGAAGGTGCGGTCGACATGCGAGGAGATCTTGCCTTCTGCGGTCCACTTCACGAGCTTCTCGAGATTGGCGCGGTTCTTCGCCGGATTGAGACGCGCCCAATGGCCCCAGAACACGCCGCGGATATCGCAACCTTTGAGCAGCGCCAGATTGAGCGGCATTTTCGGAATATCGCCGGCGGCGAAACCGATCACCAGAAAACGGCCCTCCCACGCGATCGAACGCAAGGCGGCTTCGGCGTAAGTGCCGCCAACGGGATCAAAGATGATATCGGCGCCTTTGCCGCCGGTGAGCCGCCGTAGTCCTTCTTTCAGATCTTCCTTGGCGTAGTTCAATCCGAGCTCTGCGCCGTGCGCGCGCGCGAACTCGAGTTTCTCTTCCGACGACGCGCAGGCGATCACCTTCAATCCCATCAGCTTGCCAAGCTCGCAGGCCGCGAGTCCGGTGCCGCCGGCCGCGCCCAGCACCGCCAGCGTTTCTCCGGGCTTGGGGCTCGCGCGATCCTCCAGCGCATGCAGCGCGGTGCCGTAGATGATGATGATGCCGGCGGCGCGATCGAAGTCGAGATTGTCGGGAATCTTGACGATCGAACTGGCCGGCAGCGCGATCTTCTCGCGCGCGCCGTTGTGACCGCAGGAGGCCACCACGCGGTCGCCGACCTTCAGATCGGTCACGTCGGCGCCGACGCTCTCGATGATTCCGGCGACTTCGGCGGCGGGCGAGAACGGAAACGGCGGCTTGATCTGGTACTTGCCCTGGATCATCAGGATGTCGAAGAAGTTCAACGCCGCGGCCTTGATCGCAATGACGGCCTGACCGGGTTCGGCGACGGGATCGGGAACATCGGCCAGCACGAGATCGTCGGGCTGGCAATATTGCGAGCAGAGAATGGCTTTCATGGCGACACCTGACGTTCGGCACAAATTGCGCTTGATGCTTCATGCCGGATTTAGAGCCGTGCGACAATCCGGTTTCAATGGTTTCAGCCGCCGGTATGTCCATCTTCGTCATTGCGAGGAGCCTGAGCGACGAAGCAATCCGGCTCTTCCGTCTGCCCCCGGATTGCTTCGCTCGCGCTCGCCATGACGCACGTGGGTGAGAAGCGAGATAATATGATTTCGGAGGAATCAAACGATGTTTGAAAAAGATTTGCTGGAAGCAAAGCGCATCCTCGTCACCGGCGGCGGCTCCGGGCTCGGCGCTGCGATGGGGCGTCGTTTTCTCGAGCTCGGCGCGGAGCTGATCATCTGCGGCCGCAGGCTTGAATTGTTGGAGGCAACCGCCGCCGAGATGCGGCGCGATGCCGGCGGCAGGGTCACGACGATCGGCTGCGACATTCGCGATGGCGGAGCCGTCGAAGCGATGATGGATGCGATCTGGCGATAGGCGCCGCTTGACGTGCTGGTAAACAACGCCGCGGCGACCTTCATCGCGCAGACCGAACATCTGTCGTTTCGCGCCGCCGATGCGATCCTGGCGCCGACGCTGCACGGCGCGATGTACTGCACGCTCGCCGCCGGCAAGCGCTGGATCGAAGCAGGACATCGAGGCGTGGTGCTGAGCATCCTGTCCACCTCCACCATCACCGGCCGCGCTTTTACGGTGCCGTCCGCGATGGCGAAGTCCGGCATTCTGGCGATGACCAAGAGTCTCGCGGTGGAATGGGGGCCGAAAGGTATTCGCACGGTGGCGATCGCGCCCGGCGCGTTTCCCACTCCCGGCGCGACGAATCAGCTCCGTCCCGAAGGCCGCGATCAAGGTTGGGCCACGCGAAACCCGCTTGGCCGCACCGGCGAGCACCGCGAGCTTGCCGATCTCGCGAGTTTCCTGATTTCCGATGGCGCCGGCTACATGAACGGCGAAATGGTCGTGCAGGATGGCGGCGCGCATCTGCGAAGTTCCGGTGCCGAGGATCTCTTGCAATGGACCGACGAACAATGGGAAAAGCAGCGGGCCGGGCGCGCGAAGGGCTAGGCTTGCGAGCCTCTTAACGGTATTTCGAAATGCGGTAGCCGAGCCGTGGATTCCCCGTTATTCAACGGTAGCGCGGCGCGCCGATGCCGGGCCATCTTCCAGTCACAATATTGGTGGAACCAAGGCTCTGGGGAATCACGTCTCATCATGCTTTTTTGGCGGATACTGACAGCGCTGGCGGCGTGTATGCTGGTATGCGGGGGGTCGAAGCTCGCTTCGGCTCAGGGCGCGCCGCAGCCGAAGGCTACGAAAAACGTCCCAAAGCCCGAATCAAAGTCGGCCGTGCCGGCCGTGGCCGGCGCCGAGCCGACCCTGATTGGGCAGTTCGGAACCTGGGGCGCCTATATGGCGACCGCGAACGGCAAGAAGGTGTGCTTCGCCTTGGCCAAGCCCACGACGTCGAAAACCAACCCGCCGAATCGGCCGCGCGATCCGGCCTATGCCTTCGTGTCCACGCGGCCGGCCGAGAAGGTCGTTAACGAAGTGTCGGTCATGATCGGCTATCTGCTGAAGCCCGGTTCGGAATCGGCGCTGGAGGTCGGCGGCGCCTCCTACGCCATGTATACCCAGGGCGACGGCTTGTGGATCAAGAACGCCGCCGAGGAAGAGCGGATGGTCGACGCCATGCGCAAATCCGCCGATGTCGTCGTCAAGGGCGTCTCGGCCAAGGGCACCGAGACCACGGACACCTTCTCGCTGAAGGGGCTGTCCCAGGCGCTCGACAAAATCTCGCAGGATTGCCGGCGGTAACGCGGTCGTAATTGCGGTTTGAACTGCTATATAGCCGTTTGTGGAGCCATCGACGGTCACGCCCTGGACTTAAGGCCGGGCATGACGGTCGTGTGGCGCAGCTATTGGGCCAATTGAATGCCATCGACTGTCGGGTCGCGCGAGATGTCCGCGCCCTTGGAAAAGACGCCGCTCGAAACCTACGTGCCGCCGAAAAAGCCGTCGCTGATCGGCCTGTCGCGCGCGGATATCGCCGCGCGTCTGGCCGAGATCGGCGTCGCGCCGGCGCAGCGCAAGATGCGCGCGCAGCAGCTCTGGCACTGGATCTATTTCCGCGGCGCCAAGAGCTTCGACGAGATGACCTCGATCTCCAAGGAGACGCGCGCCGAATTGGATCAGCATTTTACCGTCGATCGCCCCGAGGTGGTCGCCGAGCAGATTTCCAACGACGGCACGCGCAAATGGCTGTTGCGCTTGCCGAGCGGCGATTCAGTCGAAAGGGCGCATGAGGTCGAATGCGTCTACATCCCCGAAACCGATCGCGGCACGCTCTGCGTCTCCTCGCAGGTCGGCTGCACGCTGAACTGCTCGTTCTGCCACACCGGTACCCAGCGGCTGGTGCGCAACCTCACCGCGGGCGAGATCGCGGGCCAGGTCATGGTGGCGCGGGATCGGCTCAACGACTGGGCCGATCGCGACACGCCGGGCGGCGGCCGGCTCGTCACCAACATTGTGATGATGGGGATGGGCGAGCCGCTCTACAATTTCGAGGCGGTGCGCGACGCGCTCCTGATCGTCGCGGACAATGAGGGCATCGGCATCTCGCGCCGCCGCATCACGCTGTCGACCTCGGGCGTGGTGCCGAACATCATCCGCACCGGCGAGGAGATCGGCGTCATGCTCGCAATTTCGCTGCATGCGGTGCGCGACGAGTTGCGCAACGAGCTGGTGCCGCTGAACCGCAAATACCCGATCGCGGAATTGCTGCAGGCCTGCCGCGACTATCCCGCCGCCTCGAACGCGCGGCGCATCACCTTCGAATATGTGATGCTGAAGGGCGTCAATGATTCGCTGGATGACGCGAAGCTGCTGGTGAAGCTGCTCAAGGGGATTCCGGCGAAGATCAACCTCATTCC
>Ga0137403_10010227_pt1 | contig 10395 bp, 11 predicted proteins | sample CZOMad2_1_16fung_FD_122057 | JGI IMG/M metagenome (GOLD analysis project Ga0137403, IMG submission 122057) | Vadose zone soil fungal communities from Angelo Coast Range Reserve, California, USA - CZOMad2_1_16fungal (Hybrid Assembly) | ecosystem: Environmental > Terrestrial > Soil > Vadose zone... | reverse complement strand
CCGGTATCAACCAGCCCCTCTTCTTCGCCCAGGATATCGTGCTTGGGCCACAGCTTCTTGATTCGCTCCCGAATCAGCTTTTCCGAGGTGCGGTCGGCCACCGTGACCAGGTCTGCTTCACCTTTGTATTCGATAGTCACGCGGCCGAAAAAATTCATCAACACAGCGCCAGCTTCGTGGGCTATTTCCATCATTGCCGGAGCGAAATTTCCGCCGACTGACTTTTGGGATGCTGGAGATTCGATGTCTGGGCTGGTCATTCTGATTGGGAAATGTACATGATGTCGTGCTTGAAGATGAACAGATTGGGATCATGCTGGCGCGTCAGGCGGAGCATGTCCTTATCGTAATACTCAATCCAGCCCTCGACGATCTCGCCATCCTTCAGCTTGATAGTGACCGGAGTCTGCTTCTCTCCCAGGCTTTTGAGGTAAACCGCCTCGGCGGAAGTTTCCGCGGCAGGTACGGGTTTGGAATTACGGGATGAATCACGCCGGGGGAATGGCATGGTTCTATTCTACACATCAAGATTGCGGAGAGTCATTTCCGGAAAGAATTAGAAAAACAAAAAAAGATAGCGGAGGATTCCATCGCCAATGTCAAGGCTCATCAGCAGGCCTTGACGAAACTCCAGGATACGGCGAAGAACAGGGTCGCCCTGGGCGATACGCTGCACGGCTTCAACAAAGCCCTGGGTGGCTCGGAGCAGCGGATCACCGTGGAGAACGAGCTGTTGAAAGTGGTCTTCAGCAATAAGGGCGGCCAGCCCGTGGAAGTGGAGCTGAAGCAATTCAAGGACTATGACAGCACTTCCGTCAAGCTGCTGGATCCTTCCATGGAGAGCCGGCTTTCCTATTCCATCAATACGGGCCAGGCCCAGGTCGCGCAGATCGCCGACCTGTATTTCGAGGCCAGTCAGCCCGTAAAGAATTCCGATGGCAGCCAGACGATCAGCTTCCGACTGCCCGCGCCTGATGGGGAGTCGATCATCCACCAGTACACCATCTATCCCGATAATTACCTGATCGACTGGAATATCACGATCAATAACCCGGAGAAGCTCTTTACCCAGGGCAATTTCAACCTGGGATGGCGCAGCACCCTGCAGAAGATCCAGAAGAATATTCTGAACGAGCGGCAACTGACCAGCATCTGCTATTACGAGGATAATAACTTCGACTATATCCAGTCCAAATCGGAACGGACCTTTGAAAAGCCGGTGCAATGGGTATCGGTATCCCAGCAGTTCTTCAATACGACCCTGATCGCCAGGAACAACTTCAGTTCCGGCGCCGTTCACATGGTAAAGGAGACGGCCGACAGCTCCAATGTGGTGGCCCGTACGGATATCAGCCTTCAGGCTAAAATACCCGCGGCAGCATCTTCCAGCCTTCCTTTCCAGCTTTATTATGGCCCCAATGAATATCATGTGCTGCAAAAGCAGGCCCCGGGCATGGGCAGGATCATTGACCTGGGAAGGAACTTGTATTCTTTTGTCCGTCCCGTCAATGTGTATGTGATCATGCCGGTCTTCTCTTTCCTGACGAAGTTCGTGAAGAGCTATGGGCTGGCGATCATGCTGCTGACCATCTTTATCCGGCTTATCACGTCCCCGCTGGTGTATACCAGCTACCTGAGCGGTGCGAAGATGAAGGCCCTGCGCCCGGAGATCGAGGCGATGAAGAAGCGGGTCGGCAACGATCAGCAGCAGGTAGGGATCGAACAGATGAAATTATTCCGGGAGGCGGGGGTGAATCCCCTGGGGGGCTGTATACCGGCCTTGCTGCAGATCCCGATCTTCTTTGCCCTGTACAGTTTCTTCAACTCGAATATCTCGTTGCGCGGAGAGCAGTTCTTATGGTCGAAGGACCTGTCCACCTATGATGCGGTGGTGCACCTGGGCTTCAATATTCCCGCTTATGGGGATCATATCAGTCTTTTTGCCTTACTGGCGGTCGTCACCAGCTTCCTTATCTCCCTGTACGGGATGAGCATGACGCCGGACCAGAGCAATCCGGCCATGAAGTATATGCCGTATATCATGCCGGTGATGCTGCTGCTGTTCTTTAACAGGCTTGCCTCCGCGCTGACCTGGTATTATACGGTGTCCAATGTCATCACCCTGCTGCTGCAGTTCGTCATCCAGAATTATATCATCGATCACGATAAGATCCTGGCCAAGTTACAGCAGAACCGGACCAAGCCGAAGACCAAATCCAAATGGCAGGAGCGGCTGGAACAGATGCAGGAAGCCCAGAAGAAAGCGCAGGCGCCGCCGAATAAGAAGAAATAGGCATGGGGCGGGTGGCGTGGGGCATGGGGCTCGCGCGGCCACCGGTGCCGGCTGAGCGGTTGGGGCTGTACGTGGACCGGGCAGTTTGCTTATATGGGATGCCTTTCTTACTTTACAGGCTAGTCAGGCAAAATATGAAAAACTTAAGAACTATACCTCTCGCCCTGGTCCTGTTGCTGCTGGCCACTGCGCCACTCAGCGCGCAGAAAAGGATCTCGGAGCTTACCCTGGTCTATGATTATTCGGTCGGAGTTGGCGCAGCCGAGCCCAAGCCGGGAGTGAACGGCGAGAATGCGACCCATACCGTCTATATCAAGGGGAACAAGAGCCGTTCGGAAATGAGCAACCCCTTATTCTCTTCCACGACCCTCTACGATGCCACTACCGGCCTTGCCGTGATCCTGAAAGAAGTGAGCGGCCAGAAGCTGCTGATCCATCTCAGTCCCGCGAACTGGCAGGAACGGGCCCTTCCTTACGAGGGGATCCAGTATAAGAATACGAACGAAACAAAGGCCATTGCAGGGTATAGTTGTGTCAAGGCCATTGGAACGACCAAGGCCGGGGCTACGATCACCGTCTGGTACACGGAGGAGCTTATCCCGGAAAATAAAGATTATGATCCCCAGTTCAGGACCCTGAAGGGGCTGCCGCTGGAATACGAACTGACGAATGGGGATGTGAAGATAAAATATATGATCTCCCGGATCAATCTGAACCCGGTGCCTGCCTCAAAATTCGATATTCCCAAATCCGGGTACCGCGAAATGAATTACGAAGACAGCAAGAAAATTTGATGGATTGATGGCGATGTGATGTGCTGGCGCTGAATTGCGATGATGCGAGGGGCTGTTTTATTTGTGCATTCTGATCTTAAGATCGAACATCTGCAGGTTGGTCTTTCCCGAGAGGTTCAGATAGGGCGAAGTGCTTACCTTGTATTTGTAAGGGATCACGAAGATGGTATTGCCCGTCTGGTAGGTAGCGATGGTATTGAAAGAAACCGAATTGCGCGTCCTTTCCTGGCTCAGCAGGTAGCTGCCGGTGTAAGCGGGGCCTGTCTTCAGGGTAAAGCCGTTGGTCGTGCGGATGGGGGTGAAATTGTTCTTGAAGGGGATATTGGTCGCTTTTTTCTTGTCCCCGCCACCACCTTTACTGGCGAATGCAAGACCGGCCACGATGATCAGTAAAGAGCTGATAATCACCTTTCGTGTCAATTTTCTCATTCTTATGGTGGTCAATTTTTGCATTCTAATACAAAGATAGTAAAAAAAATTGGGTATTTTTTAACCGTTGGTCACAAATTTTAATAAACCTTTAACTATCTGACCGATAAAAACTTACCATTCACCTAATGTTTCTTTAACGCAGTTTTAGGACAGATGTTACAGTAGATACGTGTTTTTGTTAAAATTGGTTGCCAGGAGCCCCGAAAAGTTTCCGGGGAGCCTTTCAAAAAGTTTGCGGGAATTCATTTATACCGTAACTTAGAATAACCTTAAACACATGCAAGAAAATCCATACCACCAGGACCGGGAGGAAATGAAGGAGTTGCTAAAGAAGTTTCAGGATTTGAAGAATGGCCGTAATCACTCTTTCCTGGAAGAGGAGGCTTTTGAAAAAATCATCGATTATTACGACGATACGGAGGACCTGCCCCAGGCTATCGAGGCCGTGGAGCTCGGAATGGAGCAGTTTCCCTATTCTTCCGCACTGCTGATCAAGAAGGCGGACCTCATGATCGCCACCCGCCGCTACCAGGAAGCTCTGAATATCCTGGAACAGGCGGAGCTCCTCGATGGCACCGATATCAATCTTTACATACTCAAGACAGATGCTTATCTCGCCCTGGATCAGCAGGAGAAGGCCGTTGTCCTGCTGGAGAACGCCCTGGTTCATTTTGAGGGGGAGGAGCGGGTAGAGCTCTTGTTCGAGCTGGCTGACGTGTACGACGATTACGAGGAATTCGACAAGATCTTCGATTGCCTGAAGCTGATCCTGGAACAGGATCCCAATAATGAGGAAGCCCTGTATAAAATATGTTTCTGGACGGATTTTACGGGCCGCAACGAGGAGAGTATCCGCCTGCACCAGCAGATCATCGAAGAGCATCCATACAGCGAGCTGGCCTGGTTCAACCTGGCCGCGGCCTTCCAGGGACTGAAGCTGTACGAAAAAGCGGTGGACGCCTACAAATATGCCCTGGCCATCGACGAGAAATTCGACTATGCTTACCGCAATATGGGAGACGCCTATATCCGGCTGCGCAAATTCAAGGACGCCATCGAAGCCCTGGAAAGAGTGCTGGAGCTGTCACGTCCCGAGGATGTGATCTATGAAGCGATCGGTCATTGCTATGACAAGCTGAACAACTATGCCCAGGCAAGGTTCTATTATCGCAAGGCCTCCCATCTCAATCCCGACGACAGCAAGCTCTATTACAAGCTCTCCTGTACCTATATCAATGAAGGGCAGTGGACGCATGCGGTGAAACAACTGGAGGCCGCCATGCGTATTCATGCCATGCAGCCGGAATATAACCTGGCCATGGGCGAGTGCAAAATGCAGCTTGGCGAATTCAAGGAAGCCATTCAATTCTTCTCCAATGTGGTCCGGATGCGGCCCCGGAATATTTCCAGCTGGGAGGCCCTGATCCGCTGCCTGTATAACGCGGAATTCTTCGAAGAGGCCCTGGAACAGGTGCAGGCGGCGATACGCATCACCGGCGGAAAGCCTTTATTCATATTCTATCTGAGCGCCGTTTATTTCGCTCTCGGAAAGTCCCGTGAGGGATTGCTGCAGCTGGAAAAGGCGATGGTGGCCGCGCCCAAGCTGCTGAAGAAGCTGCTGGAGCTGAATCCCGTGATCCTGCAATACCAGCCCGTGGTGGATATCATTGCCAGGCATAAGAGAAATAAATCGTTTTGACGAACGCCTGCCGGCCCGCTTATTCCCTTTTAATTGAATTATAATATCACACCATACTGGTAGACAATATTTAGTATGGGATAGTTTCCTATTTTTGCGCCTGCGAACGGATAAACGGAGAGACCATACGGATAAACGGAATAACCATTTTTTAATTAAAGAATGAAACTATAAGAGGATGAATTTCAAACTTACGCAGATCCCGGACAGGATTTTGAAACCAAGGCAGCATGGAATTACAATGGTGATGGATAAAGGGCTGAGTGTCGAGGAGGCGAAGAGCTTCCTGAGCGTGGCCCACCCGCATGTCGATATCGTCAAGCTGGGCTTTGGCACGGCCTTCGTCACTCCCAACCTGCGCGAGAAGATCGAGATGTACCAGTCCTACGACCTGCCTGTTTATTTTGGAGGCACTTTGTTCGAGGCCTTCCTGATCCGCAACCAGTTCGAGGATTATATCGCCCTGTGCAAGGATTACAAGATCGACTATATGGAGGTCAGCGACGGCTCCATCACCATCCCCCACGCAGAGAAATGCGGGTATATCGAAAAGCTGACCAAGCACGGCACGGTGCTGAGCGAGGTGGGCAGCAAGGATGCGGAGCATATCATCCCGCCTTATAAATGGATCGAGCTGATGCGGGCCGAACTGAGCGCCGGCGCGACTTACGTGATCGCCGAGGCCCGCGAAGCGGGCAATGTGGGCATCTACCGCGGCAGCGGAGAAGTAAGGGAGGGGCTGGTGCAGGAGATCCTGACCCAGATACCCGCGGAAAAGATCCTCTGGGAAGCGCCGCAGAAAGCGCAGCAGCTTTATTTCATCGAGCTGATCGGCGCCAATGTCAACCTGGGCAATATCGCCCCCACCGAAGTGATCGCCATGGAAGCGATGCGGATCGGATTGCGGGGAGATACTTTCCATTTATTCCTGAACAAGGAGGAATCCCGGTGAAGAAGTTCGGCCTCCTTGGCTACCCGCTGACACATTCTTTTTCTCAAAAGTATTTTACGGAGAAGTTCCTGCGGGAAGGGATCGGCGGCTGCGTCTATGAGAATTTTTCCCTGCCTGCCGTCGATATGTTGCGGACTGTTCTGGACGATCCGGAACTATGCGGGCTCAACGTGACGATCCCCTACAAGGAACAGGTCATTCCCTTCCTGCATTCGAAGAGCGGTGTCGTGGCGGAGATCGGCGCCTGCAACTGCATCAGGATATCGGAGGGCCGGCTGTTGGGGTACAATACGGATACGACCGGCTTCGAAAGGTCGGTGATCAAAAAATTACAACCCTGGCATACCAGGGCCCTGATCCTGGGTACGGGCGGGGCCGCCAAGGCCGTGGAATATGTGATGAAGAAGCTGGGAATCCATTACCGCTATGTCTCGCGGAAGCCGCGGGCCGGGGGAGACGCCGGTGTTAAGTCCGGCGCGGGAGACGCCGATGTGCGGGCTGCCGACCTCAGGGCTGCCGACCTCAGCTATGAGCAGGTGAACGAAGCCATCCTCGCCGACTATACACTGATCATCAATACGACGCCCCTGGGCATGTCTCCCAGGATCGACGAATGCCCGCCGCTGCTTTATGAGGCACTGACCCACCGGCATTACCTGTACGATCTCGTTTATAATCCTTCAAAGACTTTATTCCTTCAGAAAGGGGAGGAGCGCGGGGCTGCCGTGGAGAATGGATATGAGATGCTCATCATACAGGCCGAGGAGAGCTGGAGGATCTGGAATACTCCCCAGGACCAGGGGCGGGGTTAAGGCGCCAGCTTTGCCGGGCAATTCTATTTTAACTTTTGGCATAGGAATTCAATGAGTTTGTCGGCTGCTTTTTTGCGGTGGCTGTATTGCGCTTTTTCTTCCAGGGTCATTTCTCCGAAGCTGCGCGAATCGCCGTCGGGTACGAAAACAGGATCGTAGCCGAATCCTCCGGTACCCCGGGGTGCGGTCAGGATGTGGCCTTCGCAGATGCCTTCGAATAAATGCTCATGGCCATTTATTATGAGCGAGATGACCGTACGGAACCGGGCGCTGCGATCTTTGTGGTCTCCGAGCTTGTCCAATAGCCTGGCTATGTTCTCGCTGAAGGCCCTGTCCTCTCCGGCATATCTCGCGCTCTTCACGCCGGGCTCTCCATTCAGAGCCCGAACTTCCAGGCCCGTGTCTTCACTGAAGCAATTCATGCCCGTCATCCGGTAGATCGTTCCCGATTTTTCGGAGGCGTTGGCTTCGAGGGTGTCGTGGGGCTCGGGGATGTCGACGTCGATGCCTGCCTGCTTCAGGCTGATCACTTCCAGGATGTCCCCGATGGCGGCCTGGATCTCTTCGACTTTATGCGGGTTGTTCGTGGCGAAAATGAGTTGCATCATTCTCTGCAAATATAGGGGCGCGGCGCGGAAGGGCGTGGGGCTCTGGGTTGGGGTACGGGCGGGGGGCGTCGGGGGCTGGGGGCGTCGGGGGATGGCGGCGGTCTGGGGCGGGCGCCGCGGTGGGGATGACGGTGGGCTGGGGCTGCTGCCGCGGGTGCCATATACCTTTTTAGTAAGGGGGAAATCTGCAAAGTTATGGAGGAATTTTTATAAACTATTGGTTATCAATGGGCATTTTTAAATTCCTCCATAAGTTGGGGTTTTTCCGGGTGTGCAAAAAGGGTGAAGCGGGAGACGCGCGGAGGTGGCGGGGACGGGTCAGATCACCGTGCGGGATCCTGGGGAAGGGGCAGGATCCTATACGGTAAAAAGTTCCTTGAGGCAGAGCCAGAGCTTAGTCTTTATCAGCTTGCTTGCCTCGGTGGGCGCTACCATTTCTTCCAGGGAAGGAGAATAGAGATAAGTGCATTGGTCGTATTTCTGGATCTTGAACTGCGGGAAATTGATCGGCAGTTCGATCCCGATGGGCTGCAGGCCGAAGAGCAGGACAATATAGGGCGCCAGTTGCTGTTTCAGCAGATCGATATTGACTGCTGTGACGGCATGGTTTACCAGGGCGACATCGCCCATATTCAATTTACAGGCTTCCAGCATTTTGGTGAGCACGCTCAGCTCCTCGTCAGGCAGAAATGCGGCGCCGGGGGATTGCACCAGGATGCTGATCTGCCGCTTGTTGTTCCCTAAGAATTTGTAAGGGCCCGTCGTGACTTGGGAAACGATCGTGGCTGGGGATGAGATTGGCGCGGTGGTGGAAGGGGCAATCTGGATGGGGGCGGATGGGACAATGGGTCGTTCGGAGCGGGGAGGGGATGGGGATGCGGGCCTGGCAGGGGAAAGCACGGAGCCGGCGACCAGGTTATTCCCGTACAATTCCGTCAGGAGGAGATCGGGGAGCTCGGCATCGTTAATATTCACGCTTTCCATATCCATATTCATTCCGATAATTTTATTCAAGTGTCCTAAGCCGGCGGCACCCCTGCCTTATTCCCTCATGCCTTTCAAACTAACAATTGTTAGTTTCTGATTTTGCCAGCAGGAAGATTGTTTGTTTCTTTGTAAGACAAAAATAAGACTTTATGATCGCTGCTATGGACATTCAAATCACAAAGGCCAACAAAAGTAGATTGGGGGAACTGGATTTCAATAATCTGCCCTTCGGAAAGTATGTCACCGACCACATGCTGGAAGTGGATTACGCGGACGGCGAATGGAAGACCGCGGCGATCAGGCCTTATCAGCCCCTTTATCTTGCCCCTTCGCTGGCGGCCCTGCATTATGGGCAGTCGATCTTCGAAGGCATCAAGGCCTATAAGGACAGCAACGGGAACCCGTTTATCTTCCGCCCCTACGACAATTTTTCACGATTCAATATCAGCGCGGCCAGAATGCGGATGCCGGAAGTTCCGGAAGAGATCTTCATCGAAGGCATGCGTCGCCTCGTCGACCTGGACAGGGACTGGATCCCCATGAAGAACGATTATTCCCTATATATCCGCCCGTTTATGTTCGCCACCGACGAGGTGATCGGGGTAAAGGCATCCGATTCCTATAAATTCATGATCCTGCTGAGCCCGACCGGCCCTTATTACTCCGCGCCGATGCGGATCTATGTGGAAGAGACCTATACCCGGGCGGCCCCCGGGGGGATCGGCTACGTCAAGGCGGCGGGGAATTACGGCAGCAGCATGCAGGTCACGGCCGAAGCCAAGGAAAAGGGCTATGACCAGGTGCTGTGGATGGACGCTTTCGAACACAAATATGTGCAGGAGATCGGTACGATGAACGTTTTCTTCATTGTCGGCGACAAGGCTCTGACCCCCGGACTGGAGGCGGGCACCATCCTGAACGGCGTCACCCGGAGCAGCGCCATCGAGGTGCTGAAGGAAGAGGGCTATACGGTGGAAGAGCGGCCGATCCATATCGACGAGATCATCGCCGCTTATAAAGACGGCGAGCTGACGGAAATATTCGGTACGGGCACGGCGGCCACCATTTCCATGATCAAAGAGCTTGCTTACAAAGGTAATACCCTGACATTCAATACGGAGAACTCGAAGGCGGCGCCTGCTGTCAAACGGATACTTACGGAGATCCGGGAAGGAAAAAGGGCCGATACCCGGGGTTGGATGTTCCCGGTATGATTTTTCATTTTTATTTGTTCGTTTCCCAGAGGAAAATTACCTTTGCCGTCCCAAAATAAATTAAGGTAGAATGCCTACTATACAACAATTAGTCAGAAAAGGAAGAGAGATTATCCGTGCAAAAAGCAAATCCAGGGCTTTGGATGCATGTCCTCAGCGCCGCGGGGTTTGTACGCGTGTATACACCACCACACCCAAGAAGCCGAACTCGGCCTTGCGTAAGGTGGCTAAAGTGCGTCTGACCAACAAGATAGAGGTGATCGCCTATATCCCCGGCGAAGGCCATAATCTCCAGGAGCACTCCATCGTGCTGATCCGCGGAGGCCGCGTGAAGGATCTTCCCGGCGTTCGCTATCACATCATCCGCGGCGTGCTCGACACGCAGGGCGTCAAGGACCGCAAGCAGGCGCGCTCCAAGTACGGCGCCAAGGCGCCCAAATCGGCTTAAATGCGCGGCTTAACGGAGAGATAAAACATGCCGCGTCGCAGAGAAATCCCGAAGCGCGAGATCCTGCCGGATCCGAAATTCAATAACGTCGACGTCGCCAAGTTCGTCAACGTGCTGATGACCCGGGGCAAGAAATCGGTTGCAGAGAGAATCATC
>Ga0137403_10010226_pt1 | contig 10397 bp, 7 predicted proteins | sample CZOMad2_1_16fung_FD_122057 | JGI IMG/M metagenome (GOLD analysis project Ga0137403, IMG submission 122057) | Vadose zone soil fungal communities from Angelo Coast Range Reserve, California, USA - CZOMad2_1_16fungal (Hybrid Assembly) | ecosystem: Environmental > Terrestrial > Soil > Vadose zone... | reverse complement strand
TCTGATCGTTCTGCTCCTCAGCCAACTGGATGCGGCGTTCCACGTCGCGGATCGACTCGAGATACTCGGTGAGCTTGAGCCTGTCGCCCGGCCCGAGCGATCCCTGCAGCGATGCGACTTCCTTAGTCAACGAATCGAGCACGCTGCGCTGCTGGCGGATGCGTGTCAGGCGTGTTTTCGGATCCGTGCTCCCGGCGTCGCCGAACAGCCGCTCGAACACCGCGCGCGGATTATTCTGAGTGACGAGCGGCGTATTGGCACTTTTCCAGGAAATGGTGTTGGTATAAGGACACGCAAAACCGACGTCACAGGCGCCGGCGGTCTCGCCATTCTCGATTGCGAGCTCGAGCGAGGCGAGCTGTGTGCGCTTGCCTGTTTCCCGCGCCAGGATCTGATCCATCGAAATGCCGGCATCGAGCCAGGTTTCGCTCGTTGGCGGCGATATGTCGGTCAGGAACCGAGTGCTCGCTTTGGCATGGGCGCCGCCCGGCCGTCCGGGAGTGGGCACACAGGCCAGATTGCTCAACACCCGAAGCTGATCACGATAAGGCGCAAGCGAACTCAGCGTGGGCGACAATTCGAACGCAGTGCCGTCAAGAAGAGGCGTCCATTTATTCATGATCATGCCATTCGGCACATACATCACGCCCAGGCGGTTTACCGGCTTTGCCTGTGTCTTACCCTGTGCGGATAGCACGGGCACCATCCCGTCCAACAGCGGCAATGCCAGCGCTGCGCCCATGCCGCGCAATACCGCGCGCCGGGAGATGACCTTTTTCGTAATAATCATTGGTTAGACTCCTTGACGATACCCATGATGAATGGCTTGCTCCGGACAAAGGATGAGAACAAATAATAATGATGACCGTCGTGCCATTAATACTTCCAGATTTGTACTAAATACGCGCAAAGTCAACAGTTTGCACGCGGGCTAAAGCCCGCGACTACATTTGGATCACGTTCCCTCAATGTAGTCGCGGGCTTCAGCCCACGTGCTTTCACCTCATCTCGGAGCGTTCTGCAGACCTTCGCCCTTCATGATCAAATCCATTTCAGTCTTGGCCTGCTGCAAGCCGCGCTCACTGATGTTCTTCGTCAAAGCGGTGAGATCGTTCACCATTACGGCCGCCTGCGCGGCGGTGGTTGCCGTACGGATTTTCTGCGCGAGGTTAACCGCCTGATCCGTCCATTGCAGCACGTTATTCAGCGACGCGGACACCTGCGCCGCGTGCGTCTTGACGTTGTCCGTCACGCCCTCCGCCTGCACGGCAAATTCGAGATGTTGCAGAGCGCCGGTCGCTGCCTTCCTGACACCGTAGCCGGATCCGGGACCTTTCGGTTCGACGCTCGAGTCGAGTGCATTCAGGACGTGACCCGCGTGAAGCTTCATCGCCTCCAGGTCGTCCGCGCTTTTTGCGGCCAGGTCTGCGTGAACGGCCGCGACCCTTCCATCTGAAATCGCCGCGATGAGAAACCCGACGTTGGCCGGCGTGTCCCGCCAGTTCGTCATGACGTGGCCGAGATGAAGGTGCGCCGGAATCGCTTCGATCTTCGTCGCCACGATCGCGCCATCTTTCAATTCCCCTGTGATCCTCACCGGCCGGCCGGCATACAGCGGAAGGCCACCCAGGTCCTGATTGGCAATGGCGATGACTTGCTGCTTGTCGTCCACGAGGACATACTGGGCCAGCGCCTTGATGCACTCGAACAGGCACTCGCGCTCCGACACTTTGCCGGCCGCCGCCTTCATCTGATGAGAAGCGCCGCACATGCTGTCGGAGAGTCTGCCGCTAAAGACCTGTTGGGTCTGCCGGTCCTGAAACGGCGCGGCCGTCACCCAAGTCAGGAGTATCACTCCCAGGGTTTTCTTCATGGTGCCTCCGTGGAAGGTTCCATTATTGAAGAAAAATCGGCCAAGTCAAAGGTTCACGTGGCCTGTGGCGCGCAAAAACATCACAGCCGCCGAGCGGCTGGAGCAAGCGATTGCAACGTAATTCGGGGACAGACGCATAAATCACCCAATTAGCAAACAACGTAAGTTGAATGCTAATTGGGTGATTTATGCGTCTGTCCCCGAATTACGTTTACCGCTTTTGTTGTTTCGAATAGTCGATGAAGTTCAACTCCTGGCACTTACCTGGATTGTATGGAGCATCAGCGATAAGGACTGTATCGGATCCCGTGTATTGGCCTTTTTTGCACGCCTACGCTGAGGATAGCCCGGAGAGTTCCTTGAGTTGTCCAGTGCTGTCGCCGAACTTCTCGGTCGGGACGCCCAGGCTGCGGAGCAGCGTCAGTTGCAGGTTCGTCAGCGGCGTGTGGTCGGGATAGACAAGGTGACGGCCGCCCTTGATGGTTCCCGCGCCTCCGCCCAGCACCAGCGTCGGCAGGGGGCCGTGGGTGTGACGATCGCTGTGGCTGATGCCGCCTCCATACAGAAGGATCACGTGGTCGAGCAGCGACCCGTCACCATCCGGCGTCGATCGCAGTTTCTCGAGGTATCCGGCGAACAGCTTGACGTGATAGGTCTGGATCCTGGCGCACTTTTCCATCTTCACCGGATCGTTCTGGTGATGGGTCAGTGGATGATGAGGCTCGGGGATGCCGATCTGCGGGTAGGGCCGCCCATTCTGTTCGCGGCCATACATAAAGGTCGTTACGCGTGTCAGGTCGGACTGGAAGGCCAGCAACTGCAGGTCGTAGAGAAGCGCGACGTGCGGCTCGAACCCATCAGGAATGCCCGCAGGCCGCTCCACCTCTGGCGCCTCTTTGCTGCTTTGTTCCTCGGCCTTCTGGATCCGTCGTTCCACGTCCCGGAGTGATGCGAGGTAGTCGTTCACTTTCCGGTTGTCGCCCGGACCGAGTCTCCGCTGCAGCTCCTTCACGCGGTCGGTGACCGAATCGAGAATGCTCCGGTCCTGCTGCAGACGTGACGCACGCACGCGCGCATCCGTGCTATCGCTCGAGCCGAATAGCCGCTCGAAGACCACGCGCGGGTTATTTTCCGCCATTAGCGGCAGCGTCGGCGTGAGCCACGAAATCGTGCTGCTGTAGGCGCAGCTGTAGCCCACATCGCAGGCCCCTACCAGGCTTGCATCGTCCACTGTCAGCTGCAGCGAGGAGAGCTGGGTTTCGCGCTCGAACGCCTTCGCCGCGATCTGGTCCATCGAGATTCCGTTTTCGACGATGGTGTCCGACCGCTTCACGTGGACGCCGGTCAGGTACGTCCCTGATGCGCGTGAGTGGTCTCCGCCGCCGTCGCCCAGCGCCTCGGCCTGATCGCTGTAGAGGCCCGTGACGACGACCAGCTTGTCGCGGAAAGGCTCCAGCGGCGAGAGCACGGGCGAGAACTCAAACCCGGCGCCGGCGCCCCTGGGCAGCCACTTATCATAGATGATGCCGTTCGGATGGTAGACGACGCCGAGGCGGCGCACCGCTTTCGCCGGCGTTTGCGCGGCGGCCGTTAACGCCGGAACCATTGCGTCCAGCAAGGGCAAAGCGACCGCCGTGCCGATCCCGCGAAGCACGGTCCGGCGCGAGATGGCTTTCTTTGTCACGATCATGAACTCGACCTCCTCATCTGAAATGGTGCGCTCTTCACAATAGCCAGAATCGCCGACGACCAGCGGTAGTTATCAGCGGCGGCGGCTCGCACGATCCCCCGGATCGCCGGCGCGTCGAAATACTCGATCTCCCGGCCCAGGGCATACGTTGCCAGCTTTCCCGTCACCGCCCTCACGAACTGCTCCTTCTGCGCCACCAACGCCCGGCGCAGAGCCGCGGGCCCTTCCACTCTGGTTCCGTCCAGCAGCACACCGGAGGCGTCGATGCGCGCGCCCGCGTCCGTTGTGCGCCATTGACCAATGGCATCGAAATTCTCGAGGCTGAAACCCAGCGGGTCCATGCGCGCATGACAGCTCGCGCACACGGGATTCTGGCGGTGCATCTCCAGCATCTCGCGCACCGACAGGGGTTTCGTCCCCGTGTTGCTCGCCTCCAGAGCGGGCACATTGGGAGGTGGAGGCGGCACGGGCGCGGCGAGAATGTTTTCGAGCAGCCACTTTCCGCGGATTGTCGGCGACGTGCGGGTCGTGTACGAGGTCACGGACAGAACCGCCGCCTTGCCCAGCAAGCCCCAGCGGTTCTCATCGGCCAGCGTCACCCGGCGGAAGTGGGTTCCATAGACGCCCGCAATTCCGTAGTGGCGGGCCAGCTGCTCGTTGAGGAACGTGTCCTTCGCCGTCAGCAGATCCACGATGCTCCGGTCCTCCTTCAGCTGAGCGTCGAAGAACAGCTTCATCTCCCTTACGAAGGCTATCCGCAGGTTGTCGTCAAACCACGGGAAATGCTGGTTCGCATCCGGCGTGAGCAGCCACACATTGCGGATCTGCAGCCACTGTTCGAAAAAGTTCTCCACCAGCGATGTGCGCGCGCGCGGATCCGCGAGCATGCGCCGCACCTGCTGATCGAGGACACTTGCATCCCGAAGTCTCCCGCGGATCGCCAGGTCGAGCAGCTGGTCGTCCGGAATGCTGCTCCACAGGAAGAACGACAGGCGTGAGGCGAGTTCGACGTCGGAGAGGCGATAGACCGTGCCCGGAGGAATGTTGGCGGGCTCGGTCTCTATTCGGAACAGAAAATCAGGACTGACGAGAACGCGCTCGAGCGCAGCGCGAATGCCTGCATCGAAGTTCCCGCCGGCTCGGGCGGTCTTATAGAAACCGAGCAGCACCCGAACATCCTCTTCGGTCGACGCCCGGCGATACGCACGCCGGGCCAATGTCGACAAAATCTTCGTCGCGCATGCGTTCTCTTCCACGCTGCTGGCAGGACGGCACACGAAGACGAGGCGCCGGCTCGGCGAATCCTGCGGCACCTGGGCATTGTACGGCCCCCCGATCAGCAGCGACGAGATGGCGGCTGAGGCCGTCGGAACGTCTCCTTCACGGCTCCAGATCGGAATGCGCGCCGGTCCCAGCCCCTCAGGCTGGACATCGTTGGACTTGAGAAGGGTGGCGACGACCGTCCGCAGGCCCGCCTTCAAAGGGACACGCACTTGCAATGCGTCATCCGCATTGGTCATGTCTCCCGCCTTCACCTCGCGGTAGTCTGCCGCCGCCTGGGCTGCCAACTCCGCTCCGCCGCCGAGGGTGAACTGCCCGACTCGTACACCATCGACGCGAATCTCGATCTGGCTCGGCTCGTTCAGCCCACGGATCACGTCTTGAAAGGTTCGCTGTAACCGAACCCTGAAGATGTACTCACCATCCACTGGGAAATAGTGGCGCGCCGCGATCCCGCCCCGCGAGCCCAAAGAAAAATCTTCGCCCAACCGGTCCGTTTGCCATAGCGCGGTCTGCTCATTCGCATTGCCCTTGACTGTTGTGTAGCGCTCGAATCCCGGCCGGATCGTCGGATCGCCGATGGCGAGACGCGCGATCTTGGCCGCCGCGTTCAGGTAACGATCGAGCAGCGCCGGCGCAATCAGGAGCGCATCGGCATTGGTGTCAAAGCCGTGGGCTTGCTCGTCCGGCGGCAGCATGGACGGGGCCTCCACCTCGACACCAATCAGGTCGCGAACTGCATTGGCATATTCGGTGCGATTGAGCCGATGGAGGTCCGCCGGCCGGCCCGGATTCGGATGAGCCGCGGCCGCACGGTCCAGTTCCGTCTCCAGCCACGCCGCTGCAGTGTCATACGCAGCGTTGTCCGGGCGCCGAATGCCGGGAGGCGGCATCGACCGGCTTCGCAGCTTCACGATGACTTTTTCCCAGGTTTGCGCTGCGTTGAAAACCTGGTTCGCATCAGCGCTCTCGAGCGTGAGGTTGCCGGTCTTCAATCGGTCGTTGTGACAGGTGACGCAGTAGTTGGTGACAAACTCACGCGCCGGAGTTGCGGGAGTGGTCTGCGCGCTCGCCTCGACGTATCCTAAAAGCACGACACACGCGATCAATGTTTTTCGCCTGAACTGCATCATCGTTCCTCACTGTAGCGGCGGTCTATGACCGCCGACGATCCGGCAGTCATAGAAGCGCATGAATTGCGGGTGCCTCCGATGTAGTCGCGGGCTTCAGCCCGCGTTAGTTGAGTTTTCGCGAACCGCCAGGGAACGCGGGCTAAAGCCCGCGACTACATTTGAAGCACATACAGCAACATGCCAAATCGCCGGCGGTCATAGACCGCCGCTACAGTCGTCCTCACCGGCACTTGTTCTGCGCCTGACAGGGACGTCCGAGCGTTGGGTCCGCCCCGTGTTTGGCCAGTATGTCGGCGCCCGCTTTGTTGTAGAGAACACCGCCCAGCCGGTCGCCGAAGCCGGACGCGGCGAGCCACGGCGTGACGCCTGCCTTACTCACGACGTTCACATCCGCTCCCTTCTCTATCAACAACTCGAGCAGGGTATTCCATCCGCGGTAAGCCGGGCCGAACAGGGCGTTCTCATTGAAGGTGGTAACCCCGCCGGCCGCCACGCCCACGTCCAGCAGAAACTTGACGGCCTCGATCGCCTGCTGCTCGGTGACCGGACTTTCGCCCACCAAACGATTCAGGGCTGACGCCGCCATCACCGCCGTTGTGTTGGTGTTCGTCATCAGTTTCGGATCGGCGCCGCCTTCCAACAGGAGCCGCATCATCTCAACGTCGTCGACCGCGCTGGCGAGCAGAAAGGGCGTTGCGCCGACGGCGTCGGTGTAGCCGCCGGCGAATCCCGGCGTGGGCCGCGTCATGCGCGCGTTCGGATTTGCGCCATGAGCCAGAAGGGCTCTCACGAGCTGCAGCTTGGCCCGTCGATCCGGAATGCCGGCCATCGGATCGTCGAAGCCGTACACCGGATTTGCAGTCCCGCCTTCCCAGGTCGTCGCCGCCCAATGGAGCGGCGTCAAGCCGGCGTCGCCGATATTGGGATCCGCCCCGTGCTCTAAAAGGAAGAGCGCAAGCGGCACTTGTGCTCTCATGGTGGCCACGAGCAACGGGGTGCCGCCCTCAGATGCGGTCGCGGAATTGGCGCGACCTCCACGCAGGGCCTGGACACCTCCCCCCGCGGCGACCGCTGGCACGGGAGCTTGTCCTCCGCGCGCTCCATTCAGCGAGACGTCCGGCTGCGACCGAATATCGATGTTCACGCCCGCGGCCAACAACTGACGGGCGCTCTCGACGTCGCCCTCGCGAGCGGCAAAGTGCAGGGCGGTGAATCCGCTTTTCGTTCGGGCCTGTAGGTCGGCCTTTGCCTCGATGAGCATTCCAACCACGCCGGGGTGATGTTCCGCCGCGGCCCACATCAACGCCGTCTGGTTCTGAGCCGGTTCCTTCGCATTCACGTCGGCGCCACGAGCAAGCAACATCTCGACAGCGTCCGCGTTGCCGGTCCGGGCGCAGGTCATGAGCGGGGGCACGCCAGTGGCGACGGGCGTATTTGGATTGGCCCCGGCCTTCAGGAGCAGATCGACGAATGCCGCGTTGCCGTTGGTGCATGCCTGGGACAGCGGCGTCATGCGAAAGTCGTTCGCCGCGTTCGCGTCCGCCCCGGCGCGAATCAGGAGGGCGGCTGTCTCGAGAGCGTTCCAGTGAGCGGCCCAGAGGAGCGCCGTGGAACCATCACCCGACCGCGCATTGACGTCGGCGCGTTGATTCAGCAGGGTGCGAATCTGCTCCTGGTCCTGGTTCCGAGCCGCCTCGACCAGATCGCCACTCCCAGCAGTAGCCCCGGCAGCCATCAGCGACGCCATCGAGAACGCCACCACAAAGACGATCTGTTTGCCCTTGTCGCGCATGCCGCTCCTCATCAATCAGCAATTTAAGGAATACCAAGCGTAGTTATAGCATTGGTCGCATGGGGCGGCACAGAATTATGGGTTGACGGATGTTATGATGTCGCAAAGGATGACGACATGAGCATGAAGAAAAGCGGCTTGACCCGCCGCGGTCTCCTCAAGAAGGGCGCCGCAACCGCGGCCGCCGGCGCGGCCGGCCTGTTGACTTCGCCACGAACGGTCGCTCAGTCAGCCCAGGCTCCTGCCGTCGTCACGCGCCGAAGGTTCAAGGCATGGATCTCCCGCGGCGACGGCCGTGGGAGAACCACGCTGCAGGAAATCACGCTGCGTCCGATCAGCGGCAGGCAGGTTGTGGTTCGAACGGAAGCCACGAACCTTTGCTATTCCAACGTGGGCGCGGTGCTTGGGTTCCAGCCAAACAGCGGCGCGGCCAGTCCCCCGGCTTCGGCACTGGCGCCCCCTCCGGGCACTCGCCGGATGAACGACATGGCGGTGATCCAGGGCCACGGCGGAATCGGGATCGTCGAAGCCGTGGGCCCGGAGGTGCGACGCGTTCGCACAGGCGACAGGGTATGCGTCTCGGGCACACCGCAGTGCGGGTCATGCTACCCGTGTTTGAGAGGCCGCTCCGACATGTGCCAGTTCCTCAGCGCGATTGGCGCCGATGACCTGACGCCGATCGCGGACATGAGCGACGGCACGCCGGTATTCGAAAATTCCCACATCGGCGGGCTGGCCGAGTTGATGGTGACTACCGAGGAATGGGTGGTGCCGATCTTCACAAAAGCCGATGCGGTCGAGCTCGGGATGGTCTGCAGTTGCGTGAGCGTTGCCGGCCTTGGAGCGACAACGTCGCAAGGCTTGGCGGTCATTGAGCCCGCGTCAACTGTGGCCGTGGTCGGCTGCGGCCCGCTCGGACTGAGTGCTGTACAGGGGGCGAAGATTGCCGGTGCATCCACGATCATCGCCATCGATCCCATTCGCGTTCGCCGGGAGTTGGCCCTGCGCGTTGGCGCAACTTACGTTCTTGATCCGAACGTCGAGCGCGACAACCTGGTGCAGCGCGTGCGAGAGTTGACGACGTGGCCGACCGACCGCCTGTGGTCCGGAGGGCGCAACCCCGCCGGCCGACGCCCCGGGGCGGGCGCGGATTTCGTCGTCGAGGCGGCCGGCGCGGACCAGGTTTCACCGAAGCTCGAGGCCGCACCGGATCCAACAGGCATCCTGCCGATGCAGCAGGCCTATCAGATGTGCGCTTTGGGCGGGCATCTGGTCACAACGAGCCTGGTCCGCGGGAACATCACGCTGCCGGGAAACCTGTTCTCCATCGGCGGCGTCACTCACCATGCCGGGCAGGCCGGCGGCGCAAGTCCCATGCGGGACATTCCGAGGTTCGTCCGGATGCTGGAGAGCGGTCAGTTCGACGCAAAGTCACTCGCCACGACAGTCGTGCGAATCGAGGAGATGCTCGGCGCGTACGAGCAGGCCGCGTATCGGACCACAGTAACCGCGATCATGACCGTATAGGGACCACTTCTGGCACGGGTGTGTAGCATATGGAAACAAATGCGAACAATCTCCGTGCTGAACATGAAAGGCGGCGTCGGCAAAACGACCACCTCCCTCCACATCGCCGCGGGACTCGCCGGCCGCGGCAGCCGCGTGCTGCTGATCGATGCCGACCCGCAGGGCACCATCAGCCACACTCTTCGATGGTCCGCGTAATCGTGCTTTCGGACCGGACCGGATCGCGCCGCCAGTAGAGGCTGCCCGGATTTTACGCCCGTGCTCGGACGACGAGGATCGGCGGGACCTCCGTCATGTCACTCCATCGCACGCCCGGCTTCGGCCTTTCGGGCTCCGGCAGAGCCGGTTCTTCCAATCCACCAACACTCAGACTTGGCATTTTCGTAATGCATATGTGAATGTTGGATCGTCATCTCACCACTGGGAAGATCTGCGCCATGACAGAGCGGAACGCCGTTCGCGCCATTATCTTAACTCCTGACGAAAGAGTTCTTCTGCTGAGAATCCGTCTGCCCGGAGTGAGTCCGTTCTGGATCGCTCCTGGTGGAGGGATTGAGCCAGGCGAAACTGCCCATCAGGCCTTGAGACGAGAATTGCGGGAGGAACTGGACCTGACGGATTTTGAAGCCGGGCCCGTCCTGTGGCGGCGGCAACATACTTTTAATTGGCAGGGGGAGCGACTGTGTCAGCGGGAGGTGTACCATGCCGTTCATACGCATTACTTCGAACCCCGAATGTCGGATCAAGTGGAAAGTGCGGTGCTCGACGCGTTTCGTTGGTGGAAGGTTACGGATCTCGCCCATGCAACGGAGCGCCTGACACCGTTATCGCTGGCGGCTATTGTGAGCAGCTACCTCCGTTCCGGACCGCCTGTCGAACCTCTTTCCGTAGAAATCCTCGAGGACTGAGACTGAATTCGGTCGAAACTTCTACCAGCTAGCCCGGATTATTCATAACCTCGGTTGAAGACGCATGGAAGCTCTTGATACCGCAGCAGCCCAGCCGCGGAGCGGCGTAAGAATGTAGCCACGGGCGCAAGCCCGTGGATGAAAATGGCGTCGAGATGCCAGCCCCGGAAGGGGCGCAAGATTTCATCGACTT
>Ga0137403_10010225_pt1 | contig 10397 bp, 10 predicted proteins | sample CZOMad2_1_16fung_FD_122057 | JGI IMG/M metagenome (GOLD analysis project Ga0137403, IMG submission 122057) | Vadose zone soil fungal communities from Angelo Coast Range Reserve, California, USA - CZOMad2_1_16fungal (Hybrid Assembly) | ecosystem: Environmental > Terrestrial > Soil > Vadose zone... | reverse complement strand
GTTGATGATACCGATTCGCACTTCATCGGCTGAACACGGGTGATCCATCGCCTGTACCAGAGGAATCATCACGGAGCGAAGACGCTCGTTTTGCCCGGATTCACCACCCCGACTCCTAGACAGTGCCGGCTGGTCATAGGGTCCGCCTCGAAAGGCCCGCGCACCGCCCCCCATGACCGGCGATGAAAACAAGCTCGGGACTAGAAACAGCGCCTGAACAATCAGTATCGTCTTAGTGAATCTCCTCCCTGCTCTCATAGGGCCTACCTTGGATATTTTCTCTTCAGATGGCTAACTTGGATGGTCGGGATGCCCTGCTCCCGCGGCTTGAGTCCCAACCTTGTCTTCGATCCTTTCTATGTAAATACTACCTACGAAGATCCTACTGCTAAGCATGACGGGGATCCGTCTCTCGTCCGCGGAGATCCACACCGAGCCTTCGTTCAACCTCTCCGCGTAACCGTCTTTCATCAGGTTCTTGATCCGCGGCACGATCTTGAAGGCATCGATGCTTCCCGAGGCGATGTGAACTTTCTCCCGACGCTCGACTTCCAAATCTAACAAATAGCGATATTTTCCTCCGAAGATATTGAAGTAAAGATGATCGCCAACTTTAAAATCCTGGCTCCGGGCGAGGTAGACCGCGGTGATCGGGTCAATGGTGTTTGGCGGTTGATCGAATTCGTATTTCTTTACCTCGGTTCGTTCGTCGCGATGAACCGACCATTTCTTCGCGGTTCGGTCGAATTTCGCCTCAGTGTCGATAACCTTTAGGTTTTCCCTTTGACTGAACGTGAACCGGGTAGGTGCGAGCGACTTCGCCTCGATGGTGGAAGTGATGGTATCGCGCATTTTCCAAAATAAATCGAGTATAGCCGACGTTTTAGCTTCAACGCGCACGTTGTAAAATTTCTTGCCACCGATAAATTGAGACGTAGTCGCGATCACCGCCGTGGCCACCGGGATGCCGTTCCAGCTCGCCTTGTAAACGGCTCTCTCGCCGCCATCGAAGGGATAGAATTTCGGTTGATACACGGGTACTTTTTCTGGAGCAGGCAAGGGTACTGTGGGCTGGCCGGCTGCGACGTTAAAAAACACAAAAAAAATGCCAGCCGTGCAGCCAATCGACAAAAATCTCCTTCTCATATCACTCCCTACTCTTTAGACGATGAAGAACGCCAATAGTTAACTCAGAAAACGCCAGGAAACACAAACCGGCAGCGGTAATTCTTTTGGCTCAATTGCCGCTTGAATGATGAGTCTCTATTCATGATACCAATTTTTTCGTTGCGCGTGGGCGAAATAATTGCGCCTAACGCTACTTTTCGTTAGAATGCGGCGCAATAATCGGAGGGTAATTTCGTGGGTAACTCTCGCTACCGAGTGTTGATAGACAAAAGTCATCTCGTATTGCTTGGCCTACTCGTATTTTTGGCTCCGTCCGTAATCCAGGCTCAGGAGGACGGCCATAGCTCCGGAAATAAAACAGAGTCCGGTCTACCCTCTTTGACGGCAACGAAGGAATGTCTGAACGAAGCCCGCAGTACTGAGTGTCTCGATAATCTTTTCCGCGAGGCCCTCAAGAATCACACCACCGCCGACGTGCTCCAACTGATTGAGGGTTTTGAAGCGGAAGACCCTGAGTTGCGGCGCGACTGTCATCCCGTCGTCCATGCCATCGGCCGGGAAACGTTTCGGCTCAAGGGTAATATTCACGAATCTTTTTCAGCCTGCGATCAGACCTGCCACTCCGGTTGTTACCATGGTGCGGTGGAACGTTTTCTCCGGGGCGACGACATTTATTCGGAGGGCTATAAGCACCCCAGCCAAGCAGAGCTGAAACAAAAGGCCACTGCCGCCTGCGATGCGAATACGCCGTTGAGGTTGCGCTATCAGTGTCTGCATGGACTCGGTCATGCGATTCTGTTTTTTGCCGCTTATCAGCTTCAATCATCGCTGGATATTTGCGACGCGCTCAGCGACGACTGGAGCCGGAGTTCCTGTTACGGCGGGGTCTTTATGGAAAACGTCTCCAACGCAACGAATGAAAAAAAGAATTTCAGTCCGACGGATTACCACGCTCCCTGCAACCAGCTGGCCGACCAGTATCGGCGGGAATGCTACATCATGCAAACCTCAAGGATGATGGAGATGGGGCTCTCGACGGAACGAATGCTTCAGGAGTGCGCAAAAGCTGGAGCCTATAGAGTGCCGTGCGCGCAGTCAATCGGGCGCGACCTTTCCAACGAAGCGCGCATGGGACAAACTCGTTCGGTCGCTCAAAAGTGTGAACTGGCGCAAGACGACAATCGCTTAGCCTGCATGCGGGGAGCCGTCTATGCGCTCGTTGACAATACCTGGGACGGCCGCTACGCAATGCCCTTTTGCGCAGCTTTCGGTAACAATCGCGATAGTGAAGACTGCTTTAAAATGAGCATTCAATACCTGCGAACCGTCTTCGAAAAACCCATCGAGGATATCGCCCGAGACTGTTCGCGCCACGCGGCCAATTCACCGCGCTGCGCGGAATTGGTAGTCCGACAACAAACAAGCGGGCTTTAGATCTTCAGCGCCTGTAAAACCTTCGACTGACTACCGTTACCGGCCGCAAGTTAGCTCCGGATGGCATGACGCCCAATCGGTTCTAACCCTTTTCTTGTCCACTATTCAACGTTCCATAGAACTCGGTCACTCCCTTTCACACCAACATGGTTTGACGTAATTATTTCGCATGGCGAATTTCCCCCTTGCCAGGTTGGCAACTTAGTGACACATTGAGTTAGGCAGTCAATCATAGCTAGTTTAAGCTGCTTACATCCCATGAGTTCACCGCTATTACTGGCAGTTGACGATGAAGTGGGGGTCCGCGAGTCCCTCAAAATGGTTTTTTCCAAAGAATATCGCCTGCTGGAAGCGGCGTCGGTCGATGCGGCAATTCGTAAAGTTCAAGAGGAAAGACCCCAGGTTGTATTGCTCGATATTCTTATGCCGAAAACCGACGGTATCGAGATCTTGAGACAGATCAAAATGATTCACCCCAGCTGCGAGGTCATCATGCTCACCGGCGTGAATTCGCAGCAATTAGCCGCCAAGGCTATGGATTTCGGCGCGTTCGATTTCATCGGCAAGCCCTTCGACGTTGTGGACCTGCGCCAAAAAGTCAAAAAAGCTCTTGAAAACCTCGCCCAAAAAATTCAATCGCAGCACTAACTTATCACCGCGAAAAAAGACCCGCGGTTGTTTTGACGATGCTCCAACGCGCCACGAAGCTAATCAAAATTCAGCTGCTGATCCTTTTTCTCCTCGCTGGCTGCGCCCGGCTGAAGCAGTGCGCCTATGAAGGCTTCACCCGGGATCAGTGGCAGCAGCGAGACCGGGTCATTGAATCACTTCAGATCCGTTCCGGAGACCGGGTTGCCGATATCGGATCCGGCGGTGGTTACTTTGTCTTTGCGCTTGCTAAGGCCGTCGGTCCCGACGGCAAAGTTTATGCTGTCGACATTGACGAAGAGATGAACGCTTTGGTCGCACAGCAGGCAAAGAAGGAGGGGGTTGGAAACGTTGAAGTGATTCTCGCTAAACCGGACGATCCATTATTGCCATCCTCTGGGGTCGACGTCATCTTTACCAGCAACACCTATCATCACATCGACAACCGCGTAAGCTATCTGACCAACCTCCGGAAGTATCTCCACCCAAATGGCCGGATCGCCATCATCGACTTCGATCGTAGGGGATGGCTTGCCGGCATGTGGAAGCACTACACGCCTAGCGAATTCATCAAAAGAGAGATGGAACAGGCCGGCTACAGATTGCAAGACGAGTTCAACTTTCTCGACCGGCAATCTTTCCTGATTTTTGGGTCTAACCAGCCGGCGCAGGGACCCACGGCCGTACCATCGAACTGAACAGACGAACCGTTATCCATTACTGCGGTTCTTTAATAGCGGGAGCTTTTGCCGCGCTGTTGCCTGTTTGCGGCTCTCCAATCAATCGGAAGGAGTTAAAGACCTCCGTGAGCCTTTGGTTCTCCTGGGTCGCCGCCGGGTCGTAAAACGTCGTCATGGTGAAGTTAACGGAGTAGTCCTTGTTGAAGGGGAAAGCATGAATTCCGGCCACAATGATCGGTTTCCCGTTTTTCATCTCATTGAGCGTTGCAATATAAAATTTGACCCCAAATTCATTCGAGATATCGCGGCGCTCGCCGACCTTCATGTTCACTGCCTTGATGCCCTCCGAGATGGATTGGTAAATCTGCGTGATGGTTTGTTGCATCATCGCGCCAACGCGTTGTGTCCGCTCGGAACCGTTTTCGAAGTCGGTTTTCTTAAGGGTTGTTTTGGTTTTATCGACGACCACCATGAAGGAGCTTCCCTCCGTCCCCTGCAGCAAGAGCCGAATATCCCTGTTGGCATCGCCCTCAGGCAACCGTTGGAGTTTCCAACTGGCAGGATACTCAAACACATAGCCGTAGTCCCGGTCGTAATACTCTTGCAGGTTCATCTGGGCGCTCGCTGGGTGGGATTTGATGAGAGCCAGCACGACCAGCAAGCTACAAGTCCATAACCAGAAGTGTCTCGGCGGGGGACGCTTTGGCACCGATTTCACGATTTCATAAGGCTATCATAGATTTCACGACTAACAACAAGAAACATCCTGCTGCGTCATGGTTGAGTGCGTACCTGATCGCTCTTTGGTTGCCATCTATATTATTCGCTCCGATCAAAACGCTGCCGCTGATCCCTTGCCCGATTCCCGGAAAATAGGTAGTTTAGCTTGCAACTGGAGCCCCATTGACGAAACAGTACATTCTCAAAAATACACCTCTTTCAACCCATCGTTCCTCAGGCCTCGATTATCGCAACGAGCTCAACGACGCTCAGTATCAAGCGGCCACGACGGTCGAGGGGCCATTGTTGATTATCGCCGGCGCCGGCACCGGCAAGACCCGCACCCTGGTTTATCGCGTTGCGCACCTCATCGATATCGGCGTCGATCCCCGTTCTATCTTGCTGCTGACCTTCACCCGCCGGGCTGCCGAGGAAATGCTGCGGCGTGCCAGCCTGCTGATCGATAACCGCTGCAGCCAAGTTGCGGGAGGAACCTTTCATTCGTTCGCCAACTTGGTGTTGCGCCAGTTCGGTCGTCGCAGCGGTCTCTCTCCTTCCTTTACGATCATGGACCGATCGGATAGCGAAGACGCCATTCAGTTGCTGCGAACCGAGTTGGGTCTGAATTATAAAGACAAGCGGTTTCCACGCAAGCAGACGGTGGCAGAGATATTCAGTATGGCCGTCAACAAACAAACCACCGTGCCGGATCTGCTTGAGCGAGAGTACCCCCATCTCTATGATTCACTGGACGATCTACTGCGGCTCTATGAGCGTTACGTCGACTACAAGACAACTAAAGCGCTCCTCGACTACGACGACCTTTTAACCAAGCTGAAAGATCTTCTCAGCAACCAGGAAGAGGTACGCCGCCGTCTTTCCCAGATTTACCAGTTCATCATGGTCGACGAGTATCAGGACACCAATTATCTTCAAGCGCAGATCATTCGGTTGTTGGCCGCCACGCACAATAACGTGGCTGTCGTAGGAGACGATGCGCAGAGTATCTATTCATTTCGCGGCGCCAATTTCCGCAACATCATGGATTTTCCCGAGGTGTTTCCGGGAACCCGTATTATCAAACTCGAAGAAAACTACCGCAGCACACAGCCCATTCTGAATTTGACCAACAAAATCATCCAGCTCGCCAAGGAGCGCTACGACAAGCGACTCTTCACCCACAAACAGGAGGGCGAGACCCCCGTTCTAGTCCAGGCCGAGAGCGAACAAATGCAGTCCCGCTTCGTCTGTCAGAAGATTTTGGAGCTGCGCGAGGAAGGCGTGCCGCTCTGGGACATCGCAGTCTTGTTTCGATCGAGCTTCCATTCCTTCGACTTGGAACTGGAGCTGGCGCGGCACAATATTCCGTTTATCAAGCGCGGCGGTTTCCAGTTCATGGAGACCACTCATATCAAGGATCTCTTGGCCCATTTGCGCATCCTCGCCAATCCACAGGATACGATTTCGTGGAACCGGGTCTTGCTGCTCTTGGAAGGAGTCGGGCCGCAAATGAGCCAGAAGATCACCGGCTGGCTCCTCGAAGGAAGCCAACCCGTGGAGCGGTTGCGCACCTTTCAAGCCAAAGCCAAGATTGCCCACGAACTCAAAACCTTGGCCCAGGTCTTACAATACGCGTCCCAAGCTGAACGGCCCGCGGAGCAGACACAGTATCTGATGCAGTACTACGCGCCTATCCTTAAGCGAACCCATCCGGACGATCATCCGAAGCGGCTTCGGGATCTGGAACACTTTCAGGGAATCACCGACCGATATCGCAGTCTAGAACGTTTGTTGGCCGACATGGCTCTGGAACCCCCCAACGACAGCGTCGGAGGCGTCTTGGCCGTGGACCCGGATGAGGGTCCGGTGATCCTTTCGACGATCCATTCTGCGAAGGGGCTAGAATGGCATTCCGTCTTCATCATTTGGGCTTTGGAGGGAAGATTCCCCTCCTTCTACAATATCAACACGGACGAGGAACTCGAAGAAGAGCGCCGGCTCTTGTATGTCGCGGCCACGCGGGCCAAAGAAAATCTTTTCATCAGCTACCCGATCAAGATCTTCGACCGCGGACTACGCATGGTCCTGTCTCGTCCCTCTCAATTCATCGAGGGTATTTCCGAAGACCTGCTCCAGCCGGTCACGGTTGTCGATGAGGAAAGAAATTGGGGTTGGGAGCCTTAGCCATGGTGCAATTTCTGCTCAATGTCGTCGTGTTCGTGAGTGGGGCCGTATTGATGAGTCTTGAGATCGTCGGCAGCCGCGTGCTGGCCCCCTACTTCGGCAACTCGATTTTTGTTTGGGGAAGCCTGATCTCTGTCGTTCTGGCCGCATTGAGCGTCGGCTACTACTGGGGCGGGTGGCTTTCAGCCCGCGAACCTTCCTATTCCCGGCTTCTGACACTGCTGGTGATTCCGGGCGTTCTGATTTTTTTTCTGCCCTTTATCTACCCGACCGTTAATGAGTGGATTGCCGGTATCGATTTCGGTACCCGGCTGAATCCTCTGATCGCGAGCAGCATCTACTTCCTGCTGCCGGGAGTTTTTTTGGGAACCATCTCGCCCTACGTCATACGTTTGGCGGCGACTCAACTTTCCACTGTCGGCAGCACGGCTGGAACCCTCTATGCCGTTTCTACCTGCGGCAGTATCTTTGGCACCCTTTCGACTGCTTTTTACTTGATACCGCTCATGGGTGTCAGTAATATCATCCACTTTCTGGGTATGATATTGGTCTGCCTTTCACTGGTCGTGGTGCCCCTGGTAAAGCTAAGAGGAATTGAGCTGGCCCGCGCGGTGACAACATTATCGGTTATTGTTGGATCGATCATGATGCCTTGGACACCGGCGCTTTGGGCGCGAACGAAAACACTGCTGGAGAAGGATACGTTCTACCATCGCATTCGCATCGAGGAAGACGACGAAGCCCGATATATGTACTTCGACCGGACCTTGCAAAGCGCCATGAACTTGAAGGATCCAACGGCGCTACGCCTGATCTATTCGCGCTATACCTCGTTGGGCTTCGCCTTCAGACCCGATGCGAAAAAGATGCTCATTATCGGGCTCGGCGGCGGCTCGATCCCGAAAAAGCTCCAGAAGGAATTTCCGTCCTTGGAGATCGACGTTGTCGAAATTGATCCTGAAGTGATCCAACTGGCAAAGACTCATTTCAACGTTCGTGACGGAAAAAATCTTCGACTGCACGCCCAGGACGGACGGCTTTTTTTAACCCGTACTCCGAATCAGTACGATATTATCCTGATCGACGCCTATTATTCGGACGCCATGCCGTTTCACCTTGCCACACGCGAGTTTTTTGAGCTGGCGCAGAAGAAACTGACTCCCAACGGCATCGTCGTCGCCAATCTCATTAGCGCCGTCACCGGCCCTTCCGGTAAGATCGCCCGTGCCTTTGCCAAAACCCAGCGCCGCATCTTCCCGCAGATTTACGTTTTTGCCGCACGCCGTCCGGACAACGTCAGTGTGGACACGATACAAAACGTGATCGTCGTCGCCACTAAAGACAAACAACGCCTCGACATCAGGGAGATCGTCAAGCGCGCCGGCGCGCTCGACAAAGGTCTCTTCCCGGATCCAATCAACGACCTTAGTGTGGCTTACTACGACGGCGTGTTACCCGACCAAGACGTCCCCGTATTGACCGATGACTACGCGCCGACGGATAATTTGCTTCATCCTTAGTGCGCTTTGCCTTTCTTCCTGCGCTGTTTTTGCTCCCGAACCGCCTCAGCGAGTCGTGCGCGTCAAGGCGCTGGCTGATGTGAGCTTCAGAGCACGGAACTCCCGCTGGCCCGATGAGGCACGCGGCCTGATCGAAGCAGCTTCAGACTATTACGAACGGGAATTCGGCATTCGGTTCGTTGCCCAGAGTGCCGTCCCCTGGCCCGCAGAGGAAAGGATACGTTCTACGGTCGACCTTTTGGCCAGAGTCGAGCAGGATTTTCCCAGCCAAAAGAAGGACGGGAGCTACGACTTGATTGTGGTATTCTCCGCGGAAGGATTAAGCCAATACTTTGTCGCCGGTCGGCCGCGTGTCGACCGAATCGGCAATTGTCAGCAAGGACTGGGCAACTATGTCGTCACCCCAGTCAATAAGCCATTTCGCTACGCCGGCGCACATGCCGAACCGGAACCGGACATTATTACTTTAATTCACGAACTTGCCCACATCTTCGGCGCGGAGCACGTCGAGGACCGTGCCTCCATCATGCATGAAGACTTGGGCTACAGAACTGAATTCGACGACAAGAATCGCAACATTATCGCGAAAAATAAGCTTTGTCCTTTTGCTAAAGACTAAGCCGGCTTTCATCTTGCGGAAATACTCAGTAGAAGCATTGCCATGCTATCCAACATCCGCATCGTCCTAGTAAGGCCCCGCGGCTCAGGAAACATCGGTTCCATAGCGCGGGCGATGAAAAATATGGGGCAAACGGAGTTGGCCATAGTCGGCAAAGCACGAACCCGGAGTTTTTGGGCAAGAGCGATGGCCGTCCATGGCAGAGATATACTCGGAAGCGCCAAATGCCATGACACCATACGGCAAGCTGTTACCGACTGTGCCCTTGTCGTTGGAACAACCTGCAGATCCGGGCTTTATCGCAGCCACAGTCGAACACCACGTGAGGTCGCTGCGGATATCGTCGCTGCGGCGCGAAACGGAAAAGTCGCCTTAATTTTTGGACCGGAAGACCATGGCCTAAGCAACAAGGATCTGGAACACTGCCAGCTACTCATGACGATTCCCACTCATCCGGATTACCAATCGCTCAACGTAGCTCAGGCCGCCGTTATCTGCCTTTATGAACTTTATCTTGCGGCACTGGCTCCGATAGAGAATTCCGGAATTCAGCGCGCGCCAGCTGAGGACATCGAGCGCTTATTTGACCGGATGCGGACGGTCTTATTAAAAATCGGTTTCCTCGATTCGAAGAATCCCGAGCACATGCTCCTGGCCTTCCGCCGAATTCTGGGCCGCGCGGGTCTCGAAGATAAAGACGTGCGGATTTTTACCGGACTATTCCGCCAGATCGAATGGTATATCGATCAAGGTTGGAAAGTGATAGAGGAAAAGGAAAAACGGGGCATCAAGTTCCGCTAGGAGATAAGCCATGAATGTGAATGACTTTAGTCTGAAGAAAACGGCGCTGCTCTTTTTCGATATTTTAAACGGCTACCTGCCCGCATCAGAGCCAGGCAAATCCAGGGTTCTGAAGCCATGGATTCAAAACGCTGTCCGGCTCAGTCAGGCAGGACGCGCTGCGGGGCTGCCCATTTTTTTCGCCAAAGGCAATCATCGTCCGGACAACGCCACGACCGCGTTGCTTCTCACCGACACCAACAATTCACTCACACCCTGGCCGAAGGGCGAAGTAGCCAAAACGAAAATGCACGTCATCGCCGGCGACAAAAGCTCCGACGTGCTCGCCGAACTGGAACCGCAAGCGGACGACTATTATATTCCCAAGTATCGCTGGAGCGCTTTCCATCAAACTTATCTGGATCTCGCCCTCCGTTCGCGCAACATCGACACCTTGATCATTTCCGGCGGCTCTACTGATGTAGGCGTAACGTCCACGGTTTACTCCGGTAGAGATCTGGACTACAACATGATCGTCGTCCGGGACGCCTGTGGCACCTCTCATGATCAGCGCGCCCACGACACGCTGATGGAGCTCATTTTTCCGCGGATGTCGCGAGTGAGAACCACCGACCAAGTTCTGAAGATGATGCAGCAGGCAAAACATTAATTCGAAGCAACCCA
>Ga0137403_10010224_pt1 | contig 10398 bp, 8 predicted proteins | sample CZOMad2_1_16fung_FD_122057 | JGI IMG/M metagenome (GOLD analysis project Ga0137403, IMG submission 122057) | Vadose zone soil fungal communities from Angelo Coast Range Reserve, California, USA - CZOMad2_1_16fungal (Hybrid Assembly) | ecosystem: Environmental > Terrestrial > Soil > Vadose zone... | reverse complement strand
CCCTGATGTGGTCCGCGGGTGTGACCAGCTCGGCCGTGGTCCCAACCTTGAGTGCCTTCCTGGCATGGCGCTCCCGCGTTCCCTGGAGCGGCCCGGTTTTTCTGTTTGCCATCGACTGGGGCATAGCGACCTTAGCCAGCAACTGGACCAGTCGCACCGGCGACTATTCCAAGGCGAGGCGCGCTCTCAGCAAATCGTGAACGCCCCGCGGAAAGAAGAGGGGATAGCTCCCGGGCTGTCGAGCCGATCGATTGTTGAACCCATGCATGTGTGACCTGTGTAAGGCAAAGCCGCAACCAAAAACAAAGGGCCGCCAAATCTGGCGACCCTTTAAAACAAAGTTGTTCTTAGCGGTTAAGAGCTTTTTTCGTGGCTCAAATCTCGCAGCCCGCAGCTAGTCCCCCAACACCGGCTCACTAACCTCCGGAGCCGCCGGTGCCGGAGCAATCCCGCCGTTATTCTTCAAAGCATTCAGCGGAATAAACCCGCCCTCGGACGTAGGAGTCTTCTCCTTCAGCACTACTTCCCGATACAAAGCCGCCATGCGAGCGTTGTAAGCCGGATCGTTCTTCTGCTTCTCATCGCGCGCTCGCAGCTTCTCCTCGCGAGCATTCTTGGCGATGCCCAGCTTGTCAAGATCGTGCTGCTCTTCATTGGTGACGATTTCATCCTTCAACACCAGCGAGTGATCCACGTTATCGAGATTGACCTTCTTGCCGCCTGCGAAGATCTCATGCCGCCCATGCTCCTCGTACCATTTGGTAAGCGTAGCGGTCATGTGCATCTTCTCGATGATATTGCGCCATCCCACGCCCGTGTTGTAAGCGCAGAACGAAATCTCACCTTCTTGCGTGGCGTAAGGAATAATGCATTGCTCCGTCCGCCGGAAGTCGTAGTTGAACAGATCCTGGAACCACATGCCCGCGATGAACAGGAAGTTCCATCGGTCCTGCCGCCGCTTGATGACATCGTCGATAGTCCGATCGGGCCCCACCTTCCCGTAATTCTTCCCGGTAGCATTGAAGTTCTTATCAAACTTCTTCAGCAGATCCATCAACTTGAAATGCGTAGGCGACTGGAACGGATCGTAATTCTTCATCAAACAAAGAGCCATTCCAACAATCGTTAAAAATTTCCCGCGAGCCGCATCGTTAACCCGAGCAATATCCTTAGCCAGCTGATCGCCCTTAAGGAAAGCAGTAACCGGCACCGCCTCCTTAGTCTCCTTATCAATCATCAAAGCCATCCCCGTCCCACAATTCGGATGACATCCGCAGGAGAGTTGGCCCCAGTCGTTGTTGGAGTCGTTGGCGTGCATTACGTCGGCCCAGTCGGAGAAGGTGCTCATGAAGCTGATCGGAAACCAGTCGCGGGCGGGAACGCCGAAGCCGGTCTGATTTTTTACGTCGTGCGCCAGGTGCGCGAGCGTGTAACGTTGCGCTTGGCGGCGATCGTCGGTGATGGCTTCGTCGCGGCCGGTGAAGGAAACTGGCTGGAAACTTAGGAAGCCGATCTTCTTCGGATTGTCTAGGGCGAATTGAATGATTCGGCCCACTTGTTCGTTGTTGATGCCGTTGATGATGGTTACTACCGGCACGATTTCGCAGCCGGCGCGATGCAGGTTGTCGATCGCCTTCAACTTCACGTCGAACAAATTGCCTACGGCGCGATGATCGTTGGCGGCGTTTCCGATGCCATCAAATTGGAGGTAGGCATAACGCATGCCGGCTTCTACTGCTTGCTGGCAGAATTCAAAACTCTTGGCGAACTCGATTCCGTTGGTTGCGGCTTGCACGCTGTTGTATCCAACTTTGCGGGCGTAGCGGACGGCGTCCAGGAAGTACGGCGACAACGTGGGCTCGCCGCCCGAGAACTGCACCGACATCTGACGCCGCGGCTTAATCGTAATGGCGTTGTCGAGTACGGTTTTGATTTCTTCCCACGTCAGTTCGTGAACGTAGCCTACCTGGTTCGCGTCCATGAAGCAGGGATCGCACATCATGTTGCAACGGTTGGTCAGGTCAACGGTCAGCACCGATCCGCGGCCGTACTTCACGGTCGACGATCCGTGATGATGCAGCTTCTCGTCGTTGTGGGCCTTGATGTCGCGGCCGGGGAAAACTTCTTCGAGGTGTTCCGAGAACTCGGTGTCGATGGACATCAAGTCTTCGAAGTGTCCGTGCTTCGGACAATCTTTGACCATCCAGATCTTGCCATCGCGCTCGATGATCTGCGCTTTGATCTCGCCGACTTTTTCGTTCATCAGCACGTCGACCGGCAATTTGCCGTCGAGGATCTGCTGGCGAATTTCAGGCACACACTTCGGACACAGCGAGTCAGTCGTGCGCGGCCAACCGAGCGGCGGCTTCGATTTTTCCCACGACTTCAGCAGCGGCTTCTCCGACCACTTCGGCGTCGGCGACGGATTGGGAGCAACACGGTTCAAACGTGAAAAGATGGCCCACGCGCCCGTAGCGGCGACGGTTACGGCCTTCTCGACATACTTGATCGGCTTGTGCATTCTGCTCTCGCTTTCCTCGGTGCTGCAAAATTTAGAAACGACTGCTTAAAACTGCAAACTCTTAGAACTTTCCCTCGCTCTCCCATTGGGAGCGTGGTGAAAATAGTTCTTCCACGGTGAAACCTGGAAGTTTCGTTACGTGGAGTTCGTCAGGTTGATGTTATTGAAACATATCGACTTGACCACGCAAAAGGCAATGAAGGGGTGAAAATGGGGGTTGAGTGGGGAAATACGGGATTGAGTGGAGCTAAGTTATTGAAAATAAAAGATCAGCCCTCCGTATACTAAGATGACTACCCCACGAAGAGCGCATCGATCATAGCGACCAACCAACAATAACCAGATCCCAGGACCAGCACGACAGAGGCGATGATTCGAAAAGCAATATCGAAAAATCCTCTGGGGCGGGTGCGGCTCCAGAGGTAGACGATCCATGCGAGGGCAGGGATTGGCACAATTCCCATCCCGACGGTAGAAGCATTGATCCGAGGCGTGGGGTTGAAGTGCGCACTCTCCATCCAGATGCCAAGTGAAGCTGCTGTCAGCAGAGCGGCCACCATGACCGATCCAGTTATCGCGATTGAAAGAGCAATCCGTGCTATGTCTCGGGCAGTAGCCACAGTGCACCCTCCACTCGTCGCAAGCGGTTGTTTTACTGCGGTACCAGCTTCAGCACACTCCCGTTGCGGTCCACCACGTACACTTCGCCGGCTGCATCCTGGCCGAAGGAGGTGATTGCCCGCCCGGTCGAGAGCAGCAGCGTGCGGGTCCAGGTGTTGGCAGGCGCCTCGGTCAGGCTCCAGATTTTGCCGTTCAGGTCGGCGAAGATGTAGGCGTTGGCGAGACTGGGGATCGCGCTGCCTTTGTAGACATAGCCGCCAATCACCGCGAACCCCTCGGGGTGCGGATACTCGGCAATCGGCAGGGCTTTGCCCGACATGTCGCATCCGCTGGACGGATTGAAACAATGCGCGCCCTCCATCACGTTCCAGCCAAAGTTGCCACCCTTGGTGATGAGATCGACTTCTTCCCAGCTGTCTTGTCCAACGTCGCCGCAGAACAGGCGAGTTCCGCCACGCTCGAATGAAAATCTCCAGGGATTGCGCAGGCCGTAGGCCCAGATCTCGGGCGATCCGGCGCCGCCTACAAACGGATTGTCCGCCGGGATCGCATACTGCAGTCCCGGAGAAAACGGCGGATCGACGCCGATGCGCAGGATCTTGCCGAGCAGGACGCCGAGGTTCTGGCCATTGTTGAGCGGGTCGCCTCCGCTCCCGCCGTCGCCCAGGCCGAGATAAAGGAGATGATCGGGCCCGGGCTCCGGACCAAAAGCGAGCTGGCCTCCTTTGTGGTTCGTGTAGGGCTGGCTCACGGTCAGGAGAATGCGCTCGCTTGCGGGATCGGCCTGGTTAGGATTCCCGGCCAGAGTCTGGAATTCGGCGATGACCGTGTGTCGTCCACCCGTGTCGGTCGTGTAATTCACGTAGAAGAGACGGTTCGTGCTGTAGTTCGGATGGAACGCCAGACCCAGCAGTCCTTGTTCCGCGTTGTCGAAGTTCGTCAGGCTCTGGATGTCGAGAAAGTTCCCTCCTTGCAGCGCTCCGTTCTCAATGATGCGGATGGTGCCGCGCTGCTCCACAACAAAGAAGCGATTGTCGCCCGGCGGCCTTTGGAGATCCAACGGATCGCTGAGCCCGCTCACGACGGTTGTCAACGTGAGATTCGGAGGAGGTGGCGGCGGGGGTGGCGGCCCGCCGTTGTTGCTGCTGCTTCCGCAGGCGGCCAGGAGAAGTGTCAGGGGGACGAAGACGGTGAGCGGGAACGGATTACGGCGCGACATCAGGGTGAGCTTAGCGTAAAGGCGGAGGCGGGGATAGTAAACAAAGGGGCACAATCACGCGTATGGTAGGGACGCGTCTCTGACTCGTCCCGGCCCGAAGGGTCCCAGCAATCCAGACGGGAGGTTACGCGGACCGCACTCGGCTAAGTCTCTTTGTGTGCTCTTTCACAAGAGTCACAATCTGGGCACCGAGTGAATTCGTTTCCGCTGCATGCTTTGACATCTCATCACCACCTCGCCGTATGGCGGCGGCGTACGTTGCGTACAACAGATTCGCAACCAAAGTCTGTGGTATAGCGGACGCACTTGAAAGCCTAGTCGCCAGACGGTCTCGTAGTTGTCGGGATTCATTCAGCAATGAACTCAGTTGGTTCACAAGAGAGCTCAAATCCTCTCTAGTGGCCAGAGTCGGTTCGTTCCTAATCAGATCAACAACCATCGCTAACGTTGCGTGTGACTCATCGAGCTGTGCTAGATTGCGCGACAAGCCTTCGACTACCTGACTACGTCGGTCAATCAACGCCATGTTGTGGGCTGCGATTACGAAGCCCATACATACGAACAGTTTCCCGAACTTCCCGGGCACTTCGGCAGCGTGGCTCTGCCATTCCTCCTCGAAACGCTCACGCTGGCTCTGGGGCAACCGTGCGACGGCGAATTTGATCAGGCTGCGAACGACCCAAGGACTCCACGCGCCAATCTCCTCCGCGACAGTGATGGCCAGAACAGCGGTCAGGACACCAACGACGAATACCCACAGACCTGTGATTAGAGCCATGCGAACTCCTTCAGCGGAAGCGCTATCTCGCGAAACGCCAATCGAGCCTTCCTACCGCCGATTCCCGTGATCCGGTAAAAGCGACGGCGTGGCCTTCCCAGCTCGCGCGGGTCGCCAGCTTCCCATTCGCTTTTCACCCAGCCTGCGCTTTCGAGCCGAAGCAAAATTGGATAAAGAGTTCCAGAGGCAATCTCGGTGCTCCGACCAATCTCAGCGCCTGACATCTCGTCCTTTTCGGGCGAAAGCAGGACACCGAGAATCTTGAGCGTTTGAGCCGTGATGCGTGGTTCATTGGTAGCCATAGTAGGAACTCTACATAGGGAGCACACTGAAGTCAAGAGGAAACTATTTTCCGTTCTTCGATTCGCCTAATAAGGGAACCGCGAATTCGCACGAAACAGGTAGGAGTACGCGCCGGTATCGACCCTGTCCTTAGATCGAATCCCAACCAGTGCTCCGCCAGCTGCCAGTAGAGCGCCCACATAATCGTGAGTCCCCAGTTTCCAGAAAGCACCAGCCATGCCAAGGCCGAACGAGGCCGGCCGTTTCCACGCTCTGTGGCTTATGGTCTTGAGGCTGTTTGCCATCTCCTGAAGCGCGTCGCGCCTGGCCTCAAGCGCCTCCTCCCTCTCGTGCTCTGGAAGTTGCGAAAGCTCGCGGGTGAGCTTGCGAACCGATCGCACAGTCTCGATGCTCTTTAAAATGTTCCTTGCGAAAGTCGAGCACTTCATCCATCGGCACCAGCCGCAGGTCCACCGAGACAGTCTCAAGGTCGAGTGCAACCACATGTCCAGCCGAAGGCACATCAGGGAGCGACAGAAGTTCTTGCAGAGCTTGAACCACGTCAGGCCGGTCTGTAGCCGGTGAGAGTTCAGCTCCCAGCTCCGAACCGTGGGGTCGCAGGATCTGAGAGAGCAAAACCAAGATCAGACAACGCACCATAGGTTGCATCGGAATCGATACGCCATCCTCTGAATCCTGCGCCAGCCCCTTGGCCTTTAGCTTTTCGAGTAAGTCGCGGGCGATCTTCTCATCAGCGTAGCCACCCATGCGCGAGTAAGATATTTCGTGGTAGCGGATATCCTTTGGCAGTCTGTCGAGCGCGCCGGACTTGATCATCTCGCCGAGTGTGTCTCCAAGCTGTTTCGTCGCCTTCTTGTCCACAATTTTTTCGGGTTCGAGAATGTGCAGCAGCCCCTTCTCTTGTAGAGGAATCGCTGTTGAAGGATCTTCATGCTCAAGCTTGCCCTTCATGTAATTCGGTAATAGAACACCGACGCCGTCGAAGAACAGGATCAATGTTTTTATCCAGTCCGACGCGTGCCAGATCGGACCTGGGTAATAAAACGCTATCTCTTTGTGGTTGCCGGGCTTCTTCGTGGACATGGGGAGATGTTACGCCTCAAAGGAAACTGGCTCAACATCTCGCACCAGAGGCCCAGAGACTGTAAGGTAATAGAGAGCCGTTGATGTTATTTAGTAACAGTTGTTAGCGGCTAAGGCCGAACATATTTCAAGGCCTTACGACGGCACGACTGAAGTCGGGTCCTCCCACAGAACCCACTCAACGTTTGCGGTTGTAGAGGGAGTGAACGCGCTGGGCCCATTGGGTCATCATGCGTTCCATGGGGTTTCGGGGGCGGGGGGAGAGTGCAGGGCCATCCTTGCGCGTCACCTTTGTGGTGTGTCCAAGGTCAGCCACCGCAGCGGCTAAAGCCGGGCGTATTTGAGGGTCTTACGGCACGACTGAAGTCGTGCCCTCCCGCCCGCGTTCTCCCCCCGCGCCGTTCCGCGCGAGCGAGAAACGGGAGGGCATGGCTTCAGCCATGCCGCAAGACGCCCCCTAAAGACTCGGGCTTTAGCCCCTGCGGGCGTGGGTCGCGCTCCAACCCCGCACACGCAGACGAGTATGGATATTCCTCTTCCGCGCTCGCTAAATGCGCTTCGACGGGATTCTGGCGAATGTATTTCGCGTGCCGCTCGTAGTCATCGAGATCGCGAATGCGATGGTCAACGTACCCACGCTCCCAAATCTCCAGGTTCGATCCCAGTTCTTTCTTTACTCGATACGAGAACCCGCCCTTGATTAACTGCATAGCGCGTTCGAGGGGAATTCCTGTGGGCGTGAGAAGAAGATGCAGATGATTGGGCATCACGACAAATTCGTGAAGAAGGAATTTTTGTTGGCGGCGATATTGAAAGAGTGTGTCGAGGAGTAAAAGTGCCATTCGGTCCGTTTGGAACAGCGTGCGACTTCCCCAAGTTGTAGTCGTGATGAAATATGTGTCGGACCCGAAAGAGGTGTGATCGCGCGGAGGCTTGGACATAGTGGACCTCGGGGCTGAAGCCCCATCTTTATTTGGGACGATAACGGCATGGCTTAAAGCCATTCCCTCCCGTGGTGCTGTTCTGCTGTTATCGGGGTTCAGGACGCAGATGTCTGTGACCCATGTACATCAAGTTTGGTCGGATTTTGGATTAGGTGGATTGGGCCGGTATCCGTTTGCGTTGAGGGACTCGGTGCACTTGGTCTGGACGCGCCAAGTGCGGGGTCCCAAAGGGATCCGCGAGACATGCGCCACCCGAGCCTGCCACGATTTTGATCGCAAGATCGGCAGCCTTGTGCGATCAAGCGGTAGGTGGGCATCGCTTCATGAGGGATTTTGTTCGCCATCACCGTAAACTTGCCACCATCATCGGTGTCGTAATTGTTGTGGTTGCAGCTTGGATACTGTCGGACGCCACAGCTGTCATTCGGGGCGAGTTATTGGCCCGGGCTGACGTCGCCCATGGACGGTACTTCGAGTTGGGTTACGGACTGCCGGCGCCCTGGGTTCCGGAATACACCCGTCTGCTCCGAGAACGCTATGGTGTCGAGCACCGCCCAGTCGCTGGTTGCCTGGTGTCGAAGTCGCTGGTTTCATTCGTCAGAGCGTACAACTCTGTCAGCACAGCCGCAGCCAAACGCAGGTTCGGACACGACATCTTTAAGGAGTCGTGCAACGACGCTAAAAGAAGTTGGGAGCAGAAACTTTTGAACCGTTATGCAGCACCCGAGTCTGAGTTCAACCCCCTAGGTTCCAACTGCCAAATGGAAATGCCCCACTCTTGCGAGCGGGGCTGGTTTGCGTCAGGGTTACGGTTGCGTACCTACTCCGCCGATCGACGATCTGCCGGTGAAGTGGATGGCGCCGAAGCGTCCGTTGGCATATTCGTTGGGGCCAGCGGTGAAGAAGAGTTCGTTGGTGGCGCCGTTGTTGGCAGTGCCGCCGCCGAAGGAGAGTCCCCAGAGTTGATCGATGGAGAGGGCTTTTCCGGAGGCGTCCTTGAGTTGGCCGAGAAATCTGCCGGTGTGCGCGTCGAAGGCGTTGATGCGGCCGTCAGGCGTGTTGTTGCCGACCAGCAGCGCGCCGCTGAAGGGTCCGAAATTCCTGGGAGCCACGGCCAGGCCCCAGGGCTGATTCAGAATCTGGCTATTGCGAACCAGGCGCTGGAGCAGGATGCCGGCTTCGCTGAAGACGTCGACGAAACCGCCGGTGGGAGCGTTGGTGGCGTAAGTGACATAGACTTTCCCGTTGATGTCCTGGATACCGTAGGGCGCGAAGCCGGCGGGAATCGTAGGATCCGCGAGGTGGTTCACAATCTTGAAAGTGCTGTCGTAAACGTCGACCCGATTGTTTGCGATGTCGGCGGCATAGAGAAACTGGACTGTGGACGCTGGGTCGCTGATGGCGAGACCGGTGTAGACGGAGTGGGCTGGCGAGTTATCGGCGGCGAGTACGGCGTGATGTAAGTTGACCGTCGGATTCCATCCCGAGATAGTGCCGTCGAGGGTGGCGAAAAGAAACAGGGAGGGGCTGGCCGGACCATCAATTTCTTTTACTGCGAATTGCTGCGAGCCGTTGAACACGATTCCGGTCGGCGCTCCTGATACCGCGGGACTGGCCGACGGAATACTTACGATCAGCGACTGCGGAATGCCGATGCCGTTGTAAAGCGTGGACACACCGGTGGCGTTGTCGCTGACCCAGAATGGGCTACCGGCGCTGCGGGCCAATCCCCAGGCGTTGACCAGGTTGGGATCGGTGTGGGACGTCGTGCTGGTAGGCGTGTTGGAAACCAGCGTCTGGACACGGTACTGCGCCATCGCGGGCTGGGCTACGACGGACAGGCTCAGCGCAAAAATCGCGACCAGGAACAGAAAGCTAGTAAACGAACGGTACATTTGTTTCTCCTTTGATGTGGTGAGAACTTATTCCAGGGGTCGTCCAACCTCTATGAGTGCCGGACAAGAGTGATGCTAGAAGTCATCGCGAATGGAGTTGTCGGCGTGTGGTCATGGTTTCGCAATTTGTTGGGGACGATTTTTTTACGGCGGCGAGATGAAACTCAACAAGACAGTGCTACACCGGTGCTGTGAGCGGCGCCTGGAAACGGCTTATTTGATCAAGGGACGCGCGGGCCGATCTGCCCTCGGCTGGACGGGTCAGAGACCCGTCCCCACACGTAATACGCCGGCTCCGCGGATTTCACTCTTTTTTAATTTTTGCAGGGCCTGATTCGCGTCGACGAGATCGAAAAGCTCGATCTCAGTTCGCAACGGAACTTCGCCCGCGAGTTGCAAGAATTCGCGACCATCTTGTCTGGTAGCGTTGGCGACGCTGCGAATGATCTTCTCGTGATAGAGCAGTTCATAGTCAAGCACGGGAATCTGCGACATCGTGATTCCCGCCAATGCCAGCGTCCCACCTTTGCGCAACACGCGCAGCGACTCGCGCACCAGACTTCCCGCAGGCGCGAAGATGATCACCGCATGCAGCATTTCTGGAGGAGTATCTTCGGCACGTCCAGTCCAGACCGCGCCAAGTTCCAGCGCATATGCGCGATGAGATGCGCTCCGGGTAAAGACGAACACATTGCACTTCTGATGTCTTGCCAGCTGGATCACTAAATGCGCGGATGCTCCGAATCCATATAGCCCCAGGTTTTCGCCCGGCCGAATCCCCGCAAGCCGATAAGATCGATATCCGATAATCCCCGCGCACAGCAGCGGCGCAGCATGTTCGTCGTCGAAGACGCGCGGAATCGGGTAACAGAACTGAGCAGGCACGACACTGTATTCCGCGTAGCCGCCGTCAACGTCATATCCAGTAAAGCGCCCATTGACGCAGAGGTTCTCCAGCCCGCGACGACAGTATTCGCAACTGCCATCCGCCGAGTTCAGCCAGGCAATTCCGACTCGGTCGCCTTCCTTGTACG
>Ga0137403_10010222_pt1 | contig 10399 bp, 11 predicted proteins | sample CZOMad2_1_16fung_FD_122057 | JGI IMG/M metagenome (GOLD analysis project Ga0137403, IMG submission 122057) | Vadose zone soil fungal communities from Angelo Coast Range Reserve, California, USA - CZOMad2_1_16fungal (Hybrid Assembly) | ecosystem: Environmental > Terrestrial > Soil > Vadose zone... | reverse complement strand
GTATTGGCGGAAGTCAGCAGTAGCACGGCAACCGTTCACTGAGCAAAAGGATCATCGCCATGGCATTTCTCAAACTAAATGACGCACAACTCTTCTATCAGTGGGACGGCCCGGAAAACGCGCCCGTGCTGCTCTTCTCGAACTCGCTCGGCTCCACTCATCGCATGTGGGATCCGCAACTCGAAGCCTTCACACCCCATTTCCGCGTCCTTCGCTACGACGGCCGCGGCCACGGCGAATCAACCGCGACGCCTGGCCCATACAGCATCGAGCAACTCGCCGGTGACGTGGTGCAATTGCTTGACGCCCTGAAACTCGACCGCGTTTACTATTGCGGACTTTCCATGGGCGGCATGATCGGAATGTGTCTCGGCGCCACTCATCCCGCGCGGCTCCACAAAATGGTTCTTTGCAACACAGCTGCGAAAATCGGCACGCCCGACGTTTGGAACGCCCGCATCACGGCCGTGCAAGCGGGTGGACTGAAAGCCGTTGCCGGCCCCGTGATCGATCGCTGGCTCACGGCGGCGTATCGCACGGCGCATCCGAGAGAAACTGTACAGGTGCTCTCCATGCTCGAAGGCTGCGACCCAGCGGGCTATGCGGCAAACTGCGCCGCCGTTCGAGACGCGGACTTCCGCCAGAAACTTGCCGACATCCGGGTCCCCACCCAGGTCATCGCCGGGACCCACGACCCCGCCACGCCTCCCGCGGACGGGCGCGTACTGAGCCAACTGATCCGCGGCGCAAAATACACGGAACTCTCCGCCGCTTACCTTTCCAACATCGAGGCACGTGATGATTTCAATCGCGAGGCGCTGGCTTTTCTGAAGTCCCATGGAGCACACGGATGAACGAACGCGAACGGCACAGCAAGGGAATGAAAGTCCGGAAGCAGGTGCTGGGCAAGGCGCACGTGGACCGGGCGGAAGCACGGAAGGGTAAGTTCAATAAGCCGTTCCAGGATTTGATCACTCGCTACGCCTGGGGAGAAATCTGGACTCGCCCCGGCCTGCCGAAAAAAACGCGCAGCATGATAACGATCGCGATGATGGTGGCGCTGAACCGCACAGATGAACTGAAATTGCATCTGCGCGCGTCCGTCAACACCGGCGTCTCTCGGGAAGAAATTCAGGAAGTCCTGCTCCAAACGGCCGTTTACTGCGGCGTGCCCGCGGCGAATCACGCATTTCAAATCGCGGAGGAAGTTTTTGCGGAATCGCGGTCCTGACGCCGCCCTCAGGCTGTCACGGGTGCTTCCGCAAGAATGTCGCTGACCCAGCGCACCGAGTGTAGGTAAAGATCCGGCAGGAAATTTTCGTGCAGCCCACAGCGCCGGCAGGATTCTTCCAGCTGTTCCCACGTGCCGGATTCATAATCCAGAACCACTTCGAAGATCGGGCGGTATCGGCTGTCGCGGCCCAGCAGTGCTTTCTTGATTTCAGCGTCCACCGTAAGGTCTTGCAGGACAACTGCCATTGGCACGTTCAGCAGCACATCCATCACCGAAAGCAATCCGAGCAGAAAAAGTTCGTTCGCTTCGCGGACCATCCCCACCTTCAGGCCGATCTGTTCGCAAAACATGGCGCGCAACAGCGGTAAGCGCAGCAGGCTGTCCGCAACTTCATCACCTAGGGCGGCCACGCTGACCAACGAAACCCACTTGCGCATGGCCCGTTCACCCAGCAGGCTGAGCGCGTGGGGAATGGAATGGATTTCTGTGCGAAACGCAAACGCCGCGGAGTTCAGATACCGCAGCAAACGGTAGCTAAGCGAAACGTCCCGCTTGAAGATGCTCGACATTTTGTGGAGGTTGAAGATTGGCTCGTTGGCCGCCTGAAGCAGTTGCAGGTATATCGTCTTGTTCGCGGGCACGCTGCGGCGTCCGACAATCTGCGGCCGGCAGAAAAAGTAGCCCTGAAAAAAGTCGTAACCGATTTCCCGGCAGCTCTGAAATTGCTGGTCGGTCTCCACTTTTTCGGCAATGGTGGGAATGCCGCGTTTGTGGCATTCGTGGACGACCCGCTTCTGTTCATCCATGCTCATCAGCAGCACGTCGATTTTCACGAAATCCGCCACGTCCAGCAGCGGGCGCATTTCCGGCAGATCGCAAAAATCGTCCAGCGCCAGGCGGTAACCAAGATCCTTCATTCGCCTGCAGGCAGTTAGCACCTCCGCATCAGGCGCAACAGTTTCCAGAATTTCTCCTACCACCTGTTCGCGCGGCATAAGCGTCAAGTAATCCCGAACCAGAAAATCCCTTGTGCAGTTGACGAAAGCGGGCAGTCCGTCCGTCATGGTGCGAATGCCCATCAGAAACAGCTCGTCCATGCCATTTTCGGATACCGCGGAACCCGGCTTTGGCCGGCAATAATTTTCGGGGCCATACCGCGAAAGGATTTCATACGCGTAGAGGTGCCGCTCGTGGGTCAGGATCGGCTGACGCGCGAGGAAGCGGTTGAAACTCTCGGATGTTCCCATAGTCGGTGCGGATGCCTCCGCAAATTCCCCATTTTCAAATGCACGGCATGGGCCAACTCGTATTGCCTAGCTCAGGCGGTGTCGAGCGATTTCCTTTTGAAGATCGCATCCAAAACATTCGCAAAGAGGAAATTCGCCTTACCTCAGCCGGGAAGATGCGGGCACGGGAGACGCGCCCTCAGGCGGCAATGAGTCAGAAAAGGAAGCGATGTTCGGGTTTGGAACGTCCGATCCGCAAAACCACCTGTATTCCCCGCCTTTTTCTGGAATGTGGCGTGCACGAATGATGATGGGAATCCGTGTCGAAAAAACAGCAAACCGGACTTTCCCAGCTCAATTGACATTTGGCCGAGGCGAGGTGATGACGTGAATCCAGTGACCTATGACATCCTGACCCAGCGCATCAAGAAAGTGGCAAACCTGCCTGCCATGCCCTCTATACTCTCGCGTCTTTGTGAAATCTTGAGTCGAAAGACCGATCAAATTGATGTCGACAAAATCGTGGAGCAGATTTCCTACGACAAGTCGCTTGCCGCGCAGTGCCTTCGCCTGGCCAATTCGGCGCTGTTCCGCCAGCGCGGCGATGTCGCGAACGTACGGGAGGCGGTCTACGCCCTGGGTTTGTGGCGCATTCGCGACCTTGCTTTTTCCTACAGCCTGCCGATGATGTTTGCCAATCTTAAAGGCATGCTTGCAAAAGAAGTATTCTGGCGGCATGCCCTGGGCACGGCGAGTGTCGCGCAGGGATTAGCGCATGAACTGCGCGCAAAAGGCGTGGAAGAGACTTATCTTGCTGGACTCCTTCACGATATCGGAATCCTTGTGAACGGCGTTTTGTTTGCGGAAGAGTTTGGCGACATTCTCGAAGAAGCGCTGCAAAAGAAACTGCCGCTCGAGGAAGTGGAGCAGAGCGTTCTGGGGTTTACGCATGCGGAAAGCGGGCGAATCCTGGCGGAACTTTGGCGCCTGCCATTGGAGCTTTCGGAGGTAATTGAATACCATTGCCGGCCACAGGATCAGAAAACTGCCAGCGATGTCACCGTGCTTGTTCATGCGGCCGATCTGGCCTGCCAGAAACTGGGCATGGGATACGGATACGAGCTCGCTTCCGACGAGTCAAGTTCGCTGGTGCGAATTTGGGAGCCGCTTTGTCAGCGATTTCCCCTTGCGATGAAGTTCCAAGAGGAAACCTACACCCAACTGCTGATCCGCCTGGTGTCTGAGGCGGACCTTTTGGCCGATCATGTTTTCACGCCCACGATGGCCACGGGACAGCCTACCCACTGCGACAGCCATTCGAGCTGAGCCAGTCTGAACAGACCGAACATATCCTCAAAGAACTTCAATCTGGGGTGTCAGAAGCTCGCCCGGTAAACTGCCCCTGCCGCATCTCATCACGATGGTGCCGGGAGGAGTCTGGTATGTGGAATTATTCCAGAAACCATCCCGGGTGCGCTGAGGTGGAAGCCGGTCCCTTTCAGAGCGCCGGGATAGTCCGAGGGTTCCGCGGAAACGAAGTTTCCCTTGCCATCGTTCAAGAAGATCACCACGAATTTGGAGTCAAGAAGCGAAGTAACGATCAGATCCGCGAACTTGTCTCCGTTGACATCTCGCGGGGAGATTTGCATTCCCCCGGCCGGACCGACAAACCGGATAGCAGCCTTGTGACCGCCGCCGAAATTGATGTCGACCGTACATTGCGTGGTAGGAGAGCCGTCGATGGTCGCCCGGATCAGCGCCAAATCGGGCTGGCGGTCACCGTCGAAGTCTGCGATGGCAAACTGTGTCGAACCCAAAGCAGCGGCTGTCCGGACGAGACGCGAGATAGGCTGGTCCGCAGTTTGAAATTCCAGGCGCCCTGCCCATAGGCAGGCGACCAGGCAGAGCATCGCGAAGGCAGGAAGACACAGTCTCTTACCGACGCTGCGCAGGCTCATTGCGACGATTCCGTCAACCGCACTATACCAAGGGCTTGGCAATCCACGGGGTTGTCCGCGCAACCTCTTATTTGCGCGGGGCAGAGCTGGTAAAGCACATTTGACAATCCGTGAATCGTATCGCAAGTAGCGCGGATCGCAATACGATAACTCATCCGCGCCATCCCCCGCGTGCCCCAAATCCCGGCAAATATGTACTGATAAAATAGCAGTATCAGCCTGAATAGCCACCTGGTCCCCGAGGAGATGGGAGCTCGAATGCAAAGTTGCGGATTGCCGCGCCTCTACGCCAATTCCGATTGAATGCAGAAACTTGACCGCCTGGGCTGGGCGGAAGGCATCGGAGTGCAAAGCTTTGGAGTTTACGCGGGAGTCCGCGTAAGTGCGGCCGGAATGTTGCCTCAGATCCTGCCGTTTCTGCCTCCTGGCTGGAAAAATTCCCGCAGAGCTACCGTCCAGCGTTTGTATTCGCTGGTTGTCCCCAGAGCCAATCAAACCGCGGGCCTGCGGCGTATGCACATTCTGTATGCGGACAGCGAGCGGATCGCGCGGGACACGGATCTGAACCAAGTGCTGGCGGCACTGGAAACAGACCTGCACCGCTATGTCGCCGAAGCATCGCCGGATATGACGTTTTTGCACGCGGGCGTGGTCGGCTGGCAAGGCCGCGCGATTCTGTTGCCCGGGCGCAGCCTCAGCGGCAAGACAACGCTGGTCCGCGAACTCCTGCGGCTGGGCGCAACATATTATTCGGATGAGTTCGCGGTCGTGGACAATTTCGGAAAGGTACACCCGTTCATGCGACCCTTGGGAATCCGGGAAGACTCGACTTATGTGCAGACCAAATACACCCCGGAAGCGTTGGGCGCATCTTTGGGTGGCAAACCCCTACCCCTTGGTGCAGTTGTAATCTGCAACTACAAAACAGGCGCCAGAGGAAAGCTTCGTCCACTCTCCCACGGGCAGGGAGCCCTGGAACTGATGGGCAACAGCATCGCGGTACGCACTCAGCCCCAGCCCACCCTTAGAAGGATCCAGAAATTAGTGAAGGGTGCAGTATTCGTAAAAGGAACACGCGGTGAAGCCAGCGAAGCAGCGTCTTCTATCCTGAACTTATTGTGCACCGGTAATTCCGGGGAGAACGTATGAAAGAGCGACAAAATCCCAAAGCGCGCATGGATTGCCTGACACGCCAGTTTGGCGACGAACTTTTGGTCTACGACCAGGAACGCAATGTGGGGCATTGTCTGAATCCAACCGCGGCGGCCGCCTGGAAACTTTGCGACGGAAAAACGGACCCTTCGGAACTGGCGACTATTCTGGCGCGACAATTCTCTGCCCCGGTGGACGAGCCTGTGGTATTGCTCGCACTCGATGAACTATCGAAAGCCAAACTGCTGGTCGAAACAGAGCGGCCTGTCCGGCGCACTTCGCGCCGAGAGGCGATCCGCGCGATTGGAATAGTGGGAGCAATCGCCCTGCCGATCGTAACTTCGCTGGTGGCGCCAACACCGGCACGCGCCGCGTCTTGCCTCGCGAATGGAAAGCCCTGCCTCAGCGGTGTGCAATGTTGTTCAGGAAAATGTGGAACGGGAGGCCATTGCAATGCCTAGCTTCCTCCGCCTTGTCCTTTCCTGTGCGTCTCTGCTTTAACTCTGTTCTTCTGTCCAGTGTGACAAACATCACAAGCTGCTGTGACGAAAGACGCGGACACTCGTGAGCCAGAACCGGTACCTTATATAAAGGATTGGGGTTCGCTCGCGACTGGGCCCAGTTTACGGATGTTTGCGTACCATCCCCCAATTCAATGTCTCCCGAAGCTCTCTTGATCTGAACGACTTGCAGTAGTTCCGCCGATTAGGGGGTAGGCTCAGACTACTCCAGGGGCGGGGGCGGGGGCGGTCGTAGAGAGTTGCGTAAAGGAGTTCACTGGGCATGACAACGAATTCATCAACGGAATCTCTTCCAGCGCCGCCGGCTTCCGGACTGCGACTTTCGCTGGTTTATCAGATTTGTGCCGCAACATTGGTGATCGGATTCGCGCTCGGTTACTTCGTCATTGGAGTTCGAAAATCCCCGATGCCGGCGCGGCCGTCGGCAACAGCCGCGGCCGCAAAACCCGGCATGCTCCCCGGCGGGCATCCGGTGCCAACCATGGAGCAGATGAAGGCGATGGCGGATGTAAACGCCGCGCCGCTGCTGGAGAAGCTGAAGACCGATCCAAAAAACGCCAAGCTACTCCTGCAGGTGACCCGAACAAGGCGGATACCCTTTTCAACCTTGGCATCGTAAAGTGGCAGGGTAAGAAAGATGGACCTGGAGCCGTCGCCGCTTGGAAGAAGTTGTTAGAGACAAATCCCGCTTACCCCGAAAAGGAAGCGGTGCTGCAGTTGATGGCCCAGGCCCAGCAGCGCTGAAAACGTTTCGCTTTGCCTGGAGACCCGCGCTCGCGTGCTGTTCGATCGGACGGAAGTTACACCGGTGAGCGACACCGCGAATAAAGCGGTGATTATCGGTGCGGGCCCCGCGGGCCTCACTGCAGCATATGAACTGAGCAAGAAGGGCCAGCGCGTCGTGGTGCTGGAGGCGGACCCCCGGTACGTTGGCGGCCTTTCGCGAACTGTCGAGTATCACGGCTATCGCTTTGATATCGGCGGCCACCGTTTTTTTTCCAAATCGCGAGAGGTGGAGGATCTTTGGACGGAAATTCTTGGCCCGGACCTGTTGGAACGGCCCCGCTCGTCTAAGATTTTCTATGGCGGAAAGTTCTACGCCTATCCGTTGAACCCCTTGGAAGCGCTTTCTCAGCTTGGTCTGATCGAATCATCGCTTTGCGTTCTTTCCTTTTTGAAGGCTCGGCTGAAGCCGATGCGAAATCCGAAATCGTTTGAGGATTGGGTGGTGAACGAATTCGGGCAGAGACTGTTCCGTATATTTTTCAAGACCTACACGGAAAAAGTGTGGGGCATGAGTTGCAAGGAGATTTCCGCGGACTGGGCGGCGCAGCGCATCCGGGGGCTGACACTTGCTGGCGCGATACGGAATGCGTTGCTGCCGAAGCGGAAACCGAACGATCGCACGCGGGTGGTGAAGTCGCTGATCGATACATTCCGCTACCCGCGTCTGGGCCCGGGCATGATGTGGGAAACGTGTGCGGAAAAGGTTCGGTCACTGGGAGGGGAGGTGCTTCTGGGGCGCACCGCTAAGTCGTGTCGATTTGATGTGGTGAATTCCGAGTGGACAGTGTCGGCGCGAACGGCGGATGGAGCTATGGAAGAATATCGTGGCGAACACCTGGTCTCTTCGATGCCAATGCGGCAATTAGTCTCGCAGATTGCGCCACGCCTTCCGGATGACGCGGTGCGATCCGGGAATTCCCTTCGCTACCGGGATTTTCTGACAGTCGGACTCATTCTCCGCGAGCGCAACACAATTAAAGACAACTGGATTTACGTCCACGATCCGAGTGTGAAAATGGGCCGAGTGCAGAATTATAAGGCCTGGTCTCCAGAGATGGTGCCGGATCCAAACTTCTGTTGCTACGGGCTGGAATATTTCTGCTTTGAAAACGATGGGCTTTGGACGATGAGCGACGCGGACCTGATCGCTCTTGGGATTCGGGAACTGGAGCATGTTGGAATCTGCAAAGCGGCTGACGTGGTGGACGGCTGCGTAATGAGGCAGCCCAAGGCGTACCCGGTCTACGACGACGATTACCAGCGGCACGTGGGTGTTGTTCGGCAAACGCTCGAAACTCATTGCCCTAATCTGCAACTCGTCGGGCGTAACGGCATGCACAAGTACAACAACCAGGATCACGCCATGCTTACGGCGCTGCTGGCCGCGCGCAACATTCTCGCCGGCGAAAACAGATACGACGTCTGGTCGGTGAACGAAGACGGCGAATATCTTGAGGCAGGCCGGGCTAGCAGTCCCGCGGTCTATGGGCGGTAAACGCCTTCCTGCGAACTGGCGATTCCGCATGAACCGTCGAATGCTTGCATGGAATGGGGATCGAATTCGAGGAGTGAGTTGTGCGGAAGAACGGGCCATCTGCCTGAGAACTCAGCCCCAAGTTCCTCCGCACAACCACGAAAATCGGCCAACACACGCGTTGGAGAGAAGATACACAAATTGACCCGCGAAGAAAAGCCTGAATTTTCCCAGCGGCTTGCTTTCTGGCAGCGGAGACCCTAGGCTGAATTGCTTATGGATCCTCTGAATCCGCAACTCTTGATGATGGGTTTCATCTGGTATGTCGTGTTTCTTTTTTCCACGACGTGCCATGAGGCGTCACACGCGCTAGCTGCGAAGATCGGTGGCGACTCCACGGCGGCCCTTGGCGGCCAACTGAGTCTGAACCCTCTTCCGCACATCCAGCGATCATTCTATGGAATGGTAGTATTCCCGATTTTGAGTTTTGCCCTTTCGAAGGGTGGGGGAATGATCGGCTGGGCCAGCGCTCCCTACGATCCTCTGTGGGAGCGGCGGCATCCGCGGCGTTCGGCGTGGATGGCCTTGGCGGGACCCGCTGCCAACTTCTCGCTGATGCTGCTGGCCGTTGCGGCGCTGCATGGCGGAATGGCGTTGCATCTTTTCCGCCCCGATCCAGTTACTGGCGCGGAGAGTTTTTCGGAAACCGTCCTGAAGGTGCTTTTTTTCTTAAACCTGTTACTAGGATCGTTCAATCTATTGCCCGTGCCTCCGCTTGATGGCAGCACCGGCATCATGCTCTTGATGAGTGAAACGCAATCACAGAAATATCTAGACTGGCTTCGCGGAAACAGTTTTGCAATGGTGGGCATCTTGGTGGGCATGTTTGTTTTCAGCAAAGTGTTTCCCTACATCCAGGATTTTGCCATACGCCTTTTCTTCTAAGCGCCCGCAACCCCGGCTTCCCCCGCAACCTCCCTGAATATTTCCTAATCCCGGTTCGTTTTGGTCCACGATGGGACGCGTTGTCTCCTCCTCGCACATGTAGCCGCACGGCCCGGATTTAAGTGCTTATGAATTGCGGGTTTGCCGCTCCGTCGATGGCCGACGAACTGCTCTTTTCACTGCGGAGGCGAGTGATGGCCAATTTGGAAACGCAATCGCTGAAGCACACCGGAATGGTGGAAGTATCGGGCTGGGATGAGGACGAAGTTTTTTTCGTGGAGCGTTCTGAGCTTGGTTGGGATGATTACGCAGGAAATCATGTCACGTTGACCCGAATGCTGTCGGAAGGTTCGATCATTTTCGTACGCCCGATCCAGCCTATGGCGATGCATCGCGCCAACCCGGTCCCGTATGAAGCCGAATTTGTGGGCTGCAGCCCAGAGGGGAGCCACCAGTTCCGGTTGAATGGAGTGCACCCCAGGCACAGCCGATTGAACTACACGGTGAATTAAGGAACGTTTCCCATCCACTTCGGGACAATGGCCCATTTTGGCAGGGACTTTCCGCATTTCTTTGCTGCTTCTCACGCTTCCCTTCCCAGATCTGTCCCTCCCAAATTTCTCGTACATCGCCTCTACGCCCCTGAAAGAATTCTACTTAGTGACTGGCGTTCCTCGCATCGCTCACGATTTCGTTTTTTCGTGTCTATCTATCCGTGAAACTCCCCTTTGGCACAGCGGTTGCCTCTTTGTGGGACATGGCTTACGCAACCTACAAATCCGTGGCAATAACCCCCATACAGAGTTCACTCACTCCCTGTATCTTTGACGACGACCCCAACGAGCGGGATTCGCTCGCACATCTGATTACCGACATGGGTTACGAGCCGGTTTCGACCCCGGACGCCGAAGAGGCCCTGCGGCTGATCCGCATGGGTCGCTGCCGCGTTGTCTTCGCAAGCATCCATCTGGAAAATCCGGATCCGTTCGATTTTCTGGACCGCGCGCTTCGCTGTGACCCCGGTGTGCACGTGAATATCATGACTGCGCAATATACCCTGGAGGGCGCGCTGGAGGCGATACGGCGAGGGGCCACGGACTTCC
>Ga0137403_10010221_pt1 | contig 10399 bp, 8 predicted proteins | sample CZOMad2_1_16fung_FD_122057 | JGI IMG/M metagenome (GOLD analysis project Ga0137403, IMG submission 122057) | Vadose zone soil fungal communities from Angelo Coast Range Reserve, California, USA - CZOMad2_1_16fungal (Hybrid Assembly) | ecosystem: Environmental > Terrestrial > Soil > Vadose zone... | reverse complement strand
CGAATCGCGCTGCTTCAAGAAATCTAAATATACTACCGATTATCAACGTTCTCTCAATGCCTTGACTTGCCGGTGGTGGTGCTTTGGCGCTATGCCGCAGTGTTCGCCACCCGTGCATGCGACCAAAGGGCCCAAGGTGCAGTTCCTGTTTGCCGACTACGTACTCGACCTTAACCGGCGGGAGCTCACCCGCGGCTCGGCCGCAATTGCAATTGGCCCAAGGGTGTTCGACCTGCTGGTCTACCTGGTGCAAGCCCGCGACCGCGTCGTCACCAGGGATGAACTGCTGGACACCGTGTGGAGCGGGCGCATCGTCTCTGAATCAACGCTCACCAGCCATATCAACGCGGTGCGCAAAGCGATCGGCGATAGCGGCCAGGAACAGCGCCTGATCCGAACGATTGCCCGCAAGGGCCTCCGGTTCGTGGGCGAGGTTGAGGCAAGAGGCCCCGATAGCGCCATCATCCGAAACGCGGAGCAGGCTAACTCGAATGAGCGCCAGGAGCCGTCTCTTCCTGACAAGCCCTCGGTTGCCGTCCTGCCGTTTCAGAACCTGAGCGGTGATCCCGAGCAGGAGTACTTCGCCGATGGTGTTGCTGAGGACATCATCCTGGCCTTGTCGCGGATACGCTGGCTGTTCGTTATCGCTCGGAATTCGAGCTTCACATACAAGGGCAGGGCCGTGGATGTCCGACAGGTGGGGCGCGAATTGGGCGTGCGATATGTGCTTGAAGGCAGCGTGCGCAAGGTGGCGACAAGGGTGCGCATCACCGGGCAACTCATTGATGCGACCAATGGCGTGCATCTCTGGGCCGAGCGTTTCGAAGGCACCCTCGACGACATCTTTGAGCTGCAGGACACGGTCGCCGCAGGCGTCGTTAGTGCGATCGCGCCGCAGCTTGAGCTTGCCGAAATCGAGCGTGCGAGCCGAAAGCCAACCGAAAGCCTCCACGCCTATGACTATTACTTGCGTGGATTGAGCAAGTTTCACCTTGCGAGCAGGGCCGGCCTCGATGAGGCATTGCCGCTATTCTACAAGGCGATCGAGCTCGATGCGGAATTCGCCTCCGCGTATGGAATGGCGGCGTGGTGCTACTACTGGCGCAAGATGAATCGTTGGCTCAACGATCGAAAGGTAGACGGCAACGAGGCCGCGCGACTGTGCCGACACGCCGTAACGCTGGGAAGGAATGATGCAGTCGCTCTGACCAGAGGCGGGCACGCATGGCCTCATTTTGGTGGAGACCTCGACAGTTGCGTCACTTATGTCGACAGGGCGATGATGCTCAATCCCAATCTCTCAACGATCTGGTACCTCGGCGGGTACCAGCGAATTTCCCTCGGCAAACATGATAGTGCGATCGAATATTTCACGCGTGCCATGCGCCTCAGTCCGCTGGATCCGGAGACATTTCAAATGCAGACCGGAATCGCGATGGGGCATGTGTATTCCGGGCGATTTGACGCGGCCGTCGCCTGTTTGGAGATGGCATGGCGGGAGGTACCGAACGTGCTGCGGGTAGCGGCCTTTATGGCCGCAAGTCATGCGCTGGCAGGCCGGGAGGAAGAAGCGCGACAAGCCATGCACCACGTGCGTCGGCTCGATCCCACGCTGCGCATTGGCAAGCTCGATGACTGGCTGCTGGTCCAACCGAAGGATTTCGCGGTAGCCGAGGAAGGCCTGCGAAGAGCGGGATTGCCGGAGTAACAGCTTCTACCCCCCCGAAAGATCAGAAGATCGAAAAGCCGCGGTCCAACCGGGATGCGTCCGAATCGTCTTTGAGTTCTCGCCTGCCGGCGTCCGACAATAATCTTCAAATGAAATTGGCGCTTCCGCGCGCCGCTTGGACAAATTTCCAAGGTAAATCCAATCGCAATCCAACATGGCTGCAAGGCTTTTCGGCCAGCTTGGGCGCAATCTCCCCTCGCTTTCACAAGCAAGGCCATTGGTGGCCCGAAAGTCGAGGGAAAGTCATGAAGATTGTCATTATTGGCGGTACCGGGCTCATCGGAACGAAGCTCGCGAACAAGCTCCGTCAGAAAGGCCACGAGGTGATCGCGGCATCTCCCAGTACGGGTGTCAACACGATCACCGGCGAGGGTCTCGACAGGGCGCTTTCGGGCGCCGAGATTGTCGTCGATGTTGCAAATTCGCCCTCCTTCGAGGACCGCGCGGTTCTGAAATTCTTCGAAACGTCAGGCCGCAATCTTCTTGCCGCCGAGGCCGCCGCCTCAGTACGCCATCATATAGCGCTGTCCATTGTCGGAGTCGACCGCCTTTCGGAAAGCGGTTACTTCCGCGCCAAGCTGGTGCAGGAAAGCCTGATCAAGGCCTCGAAGATTTCCTACACGATCTTGCGCGCGACCCAGTTCTTCGAGTTCGTCGGCGGGATCGTCGATTCTTCTGCTGATGGACGAATCGTCAGGCTGTCGCCTGCCCTGTTTCAGCCCGTGGCTTCGGACGACGTCGCTGCCGCCCTGGCCGACGTCACGCTCGGCGGTCCGGTCAACGGCATCGTTGAGCTGGCCGGACCGGAACCGTTCAGTCTCGATGACTTCGCCCGGCAATATCTGACGGCGACAAAGGACCCGCGCAAGGTCGTCGCCGACATCCATGCTCGCTATTTCGGAGCAGAACTGGACGATCGGTCTCTCACGCCGGGCCAGAATCCCCGGCTCGGCGCCGTGCGTTTCGAGAACTGGCTGGCCGGGCTCCGCCAGTGACGGGCACGACCAAGGCCCACAAATCGATACTCACGACGCCCGGCGCATCGCGAGCAAGACAGGGTCTGCTTGCCGTTTCGTCGTGGATAGCGACGAAAAGAACCTGACCATTCCGGATCATGACGACTAGCGGGAGCTTGCTCGTCATACCGTACCCCGCCCCCCTAACACGAGCACAAAACCATGAGTAAGCCGATCTTGCGCGAACCTTCGGATGATCTGCCGGCCGCGTCTGAAGCGCGCCGGAGCGACTTACCGAGTGCCGATGGGCGTCTTGCCGATGCGGAGATGGCGCGCGTGCTCGGGACCGCCCCCTTTCACATGGCTTTGGATTCCTCCGGTGCCGGGATCGCCCACTGGAAGCATGAACCGTTGCACGACATCGTCGAGCCCATGACCCATCATGTCATCATGGCTTACAACGGTATGATGCAGCGCATGGAGCGGCGGACAGGAAGATCAGTTGCGATTGGAACGTTTCGTCCCGGGGTTGTGATCATCATTCCGGAAGGATCAAGCTCCCGATGGGATATCCCGAAACCGGTCGATGTTGTTCAGCTTTATCTTCCGCACGCAATGCTCGAGCGCGTTGCCCGCGAAGCCGACACGGCCGCACCGATCGATCTCCTGGAGCGAACGGCGCATCCCGACCCCGTTACATCCCGATTACTCTTGAGCGCGGCGGATGTCTTGGAGGGCAACGGGGCGCTGGATACGCTGTTCAGGCATCAGCTGATAGACCTCCTGGCCACGCGCCTCCTGGCTGCGCACACCAGCTCGCCAACCACGTTCCAGCCGGCCATGGGTGGGCTTTCGCCGAAGGTCCTGCTCCGTGCCATCGAACGCTTGCGTTCGAACAGCGATGCGGACGTCTCCCTCGATGCCCTGGCTTCCGATGCCGGCCTGTCGCGCTTCCACTTCTGCCGCGCCTTCAAAGAGAGCACTGGGCTTTCACCTCATGCCTGGCTGCGGCAATACCGGCTCGAGCAGGCCATGAATATGCTGCGCAACACTGACGCATCGATCGTGTCGGTGGCGGTGGAGTTTGGCTATGCCTCTCAGACGGCCTTCGCCGCAGCGTTCAGGCGATTGACCGGGGAAGCGCCGAGCGATTGGCGGCGACGCGTGCGTTAGCATCAATCTCTCTGCAGTTAACGAAGTGCCTTCAGAACGCGAGGACAGCTCAATGAACAAGCCTATCCTGCACGATCCTTTGGAGGCTCTGCTTGTCGCACCCAGTGCGCGCCACAGCGACTCGCCCGTCGCCGATCTGCGTCCTGCCGATGTGGAGATGGCGCGCGTCCTCAAGACCGTACCGCTCCGCATGGCTTCAGACCCTTCCAATGGCGCCATCGCGCATTGGAAGCATGGGGCTCTGCACGATGTGGTCGAGCCCATGACCGACCACGTCATCATGACTTATCCCACAGGTGTTCAGCGCCTGGAGCGGCGTACCGGGAAATCGGTTGCGATTGGAACGGCGCGTTCCGGAGTTGTGACGATCATTCCGGCTGGTTCAAGCGCCAGATGGGATATTCCCGGCCTTGTCGATGTCATCCAGCTCTATCTTCCGCACACAACGCTCGAACGCGTTGGCCGCGAAGCTGGCGCGCCCGCTCCCGGCGATCTTCTGGAACGGACGGGGTATCCCGACCCCGTCACATCCGGATTGCTGATGAGTGCGGCAGACGTGCTGGAGGGCAATGCGGCCCTGGATAACCTGTTCAGGCTGCAACTGACGGATCTCCTGGCCACGCGCATCCTGGTTGAGCACACCGGCGTGCCAACCACGTTCGAGCCGATCATGGGCGGGCTGTCTCCCCATGCTCTGCGACGCGCGATCGAACGCCTGGGCTCGGACAGCTATACTGACGTGTCGCTCACTGCGCTCGCATCGGACGCCGGCCTGTCGCGCTTCCACTTCTGCCGCGCCTTCAAGGAAAGCACCGGGCTTTCTCCTCATGCCTGGCTGCGCCAGCAGCGGCTCGAGCAGGCCATGAACATGCTCCGCGATACCGACGCGTCGATCGTGTCGGTTGCGGCACAGCTTGGCTACGCTTCCCAAACTGCGTTCACCGCGGCGTTCAAGAAACTGACCGGCGAAACCCCGAGCGATTGGCGACGGCGCATGCGGTAGCAGCAATCGCTCTGCAGGTGCCGCAATCGCTCTGGCGCAGTTGCCGCTCCGGTCCTGTAGATGATCAGGGTGCCCACGCTTACAACCGACGGAGACAAACGATGATCTGGAAAAACGTCGTCAGCCTCATTGCAATCACGTCACGACGAAGAGCCGTCGCAACCGCAATTGTGTACGGACTTTCGTTGGCAGTTCGCTTCACCTCTGCAACCGGCGAGGAGATGGAAATTCCGGCGCAGTCCGTGCAAAGGACCAATCCGGTGATGTCCATCTTGACCAAGGATGGCGCCCAGCTCCCCTACGCCGACTGGGGCCCGAACGCCGCTCAGCCGATTTTCTTTCGCCACCGCTGGCCGCTGCGGGTGTCGTCGATGTCGAGCTGTTCCTCTCCCTAAGACTAGCGATTTCGTTCCCCGTCTTCACGTCATCGTCGACCGCAAAAAAGGGTTGCCGCCAAATGAGAAGCGGCGGCGGAGACGCGCTTACGTCCGAGAAACCTCAAACCACAGGAGTAGACCACATGCGACTTGTTATCATTGGCTCCGGCTTCGCCGGCATGTACGCCGCCCTTTCCGCAGCCCGCCTGCGCGACATCCAGGGCGTGTCACCCGAAGAAATCGAGATCGCGCTGGTTGCGCCAGAGCCGACGCTGGTGGTTCGCCCGCGGCTCTACGAATCGAAGCCCGAAACTCTGACGGCGCCTCTCACGGATGTCCTCAAAGCCATCGACGTCGTCTACGTGCAAGGCAGCGCCGAGACGGTCGACACCAAGTCCCGCACGGTGGAAATCGTCACTGCCAAAGGTGCGAAGAAGAGCATCTCCTACGATCGGCTGGTCGTGGCCACCGGCAGCCGGCTGTTCCGTCCGAATATTCCCGGCCTTGCCGAACACGGCTTCGCCGTCGACCAGCTCGACGATGCGATCGCCCTCGACCGGCACCTGCATGGCCTGGCTGAGCGGCCGGCATTGAACGGCCGCGACACGGTCGTCGTTGCCGGCGGCGGGTTCACCGGCATCGAGACGGCGACCGAGATGCCCACGCGGCTTCGCGCGATCCTCGGCAAGGATTCCACGCCGCGCGTCATCATCGTCGATCGGAACAGTGCGGTCGCTCCCGATATGGGCGAGAGTCCTCGCCCTGTCATTGAGGATGCGCTGCGCAAGCTCGGTGTGGAGACCCGAGTCGGTGCGGGCGTGGCGTCGCTGGATAAATCCGGCGTCACGCTGACCTCCGGCGAACACATCGAAGCCGAGACCGTGATCTGGGCAGCGGGCATGCGCGCCGCTCCATTGACCGCGCAGATCCCCGCCGAGCGCGATAATTTCGGCCGGCTGCTTGTCGACCGGCACCTGCGCGTGCCGTCGGTGCCCGGCGTCTTCGCCACCGGCGATGCCGCGAGAGCAGCATGCGACGATATCGGCAACTACGCGCTGATGTCGTGTCAGCACGCCTTACGGACGGGCGCCTTCGCCGGAAACAATGCCGCCGCAGAGCTCCTGGGAGTCCCAACCAAGCCATACCACCAGGAGGGATACGCCACGTGTCTCGACCTCGGAGAGGCCGGTGCGATTTTCACGCTTGGTTGGGAGCGGAAGTTGAAACTGGTCGGTGAGGAGGCAAAGAAGACCAAGCAGCAGATCAACACCGTCTGGATCTATCCGCCACGCGCCGAGCGCGCCGCTGCTCTGGCTTCAGCCGATCCGGAGCACGTCAGCGAACTGTAGGCGTGTCAACCGAACGGGCCGCGCGTCTCGCGCAGGAGCGCGGCTCGCCCAAGAGCGTGCGCAGGAGGTTTCAAAGATGACTCAGATGATCCGTAACACTCAACAGGAGACGAACATGAACGTAAACATTACTCCACCCCCGGCCAGTTCGAAGGCCGACGAGTTGGTTCCGTCGCGCTACGCACTGCGGATCGGCGAGATTGACGTGCTGGTGGTCAGCGATGGGGTGCTAACGCTGCCGGGCGCGATGTTGGCCCACAACGCCGAACCGGCCGTCCGCGCGGCCTGGCTGAACGACAATTTCCTGCCACCGGACGCTTTCGATTGGGCGCTGAACGTGGTCGTGGTGCGTAGCGGCGGCCAGACCATACTCATCGACGCTGGGATGGGGGCGGAGTTCCCCTTGCCGCGGGCCGGGCAGTTGATCCATCGACTGGAGGCCGCCGGCATCGATCTCGCATCCGTGACCGACGTGGTGCTTACCCACATGCACATGGATCACGTTGGCGGGCTGCTCGTCGACGGGGTGAAGGACCAACTGCGTCCGGACCTGCGGATTCACGTGGCGGCGGCCGAGGTAAAGTTCTGGGAGTCGCCCGATTTCTCCCGCGTCTCCATGCCGCCGGGCTTCCCGGACGCGCTTCGGGATACGGCCAAACGGTTCGTGAAAGAGTACCGCAGCCAGCTGCGGCTCTTCGAGGAGGAGTACGAGGTGGCGCCGGGGGTAGTCGTCCATCGCACCGGCGGCCACACTCCCGGGCACAGCGTGGTCCGCCTGGCGTCCGGCGGCGACCGCCTGACGTTCGCCGGCGACCTCGTGTTCGCGGTCGGGTTCGAACACCCCGACTGGTACAACGGCTTTGAACACGACCCCGAGGAGGCGGCCCGCGTTCGTATCCTTCTTTTGCGGGAACTGGCGGCGACCGGCGGGCTGCTGGTGGCCACTCACATGCCTTTCCCGTCTGTCGGCCATGTCGCGGTCGCCGGCGACGCCTTTCGCTGGGTACCGGCCTTCTGGGACTACTGACCGCTTGTTGGGTTAGGGCGCGTAACAAGCGCTTCATCCGATACGGGCTGCGTTTCCATCGCCGGAGCGCAGCCCGCTTACCGAAAATCCTTTTGGAGCTCGACCTCGATGAAACACGAGACTGTGCGAACGACAGCATTCGCCATGCCGATGACGAACCCGGCGTTTCCACGCGGCCCCTACCGCTTCACCAACCGCGAATATTTCATCATCCAGTACCGGACGGATCCCGAAGCGCTGCGTCGGGTCGTACCGGAACCGCTCGAGCTTACCGAGCCGGTGGTGAACTACGAGTTCATCCGCATGCCCGACTCGACCGGCTTCGGCGACTACACCGAAAGCGGCCAGGTCATTCCGGTGTCCTATCAGGGCCAGACCGGAAGCTTCACTCATCAGATGTTTCTCAATGATCATCCGCCGATTGCAGGCGGGCGTGAGCTGTGGGGCTTTCCCAAGAAACTGGCTCAGCCGAAGCTGGCGGTCGAGACCGACACGCTGGTCGGCACCTTGAACTATGGCTCAGTCCGCATCGCGACCGGCACCATGGGCTACAAGCACTGCGCCCTCGACATCGAGGCCGAAGCCCGGAAGCTCGCTGCGCCGAATTTCCTCCTGAAGGTCATTCCGCATGTCGACGGCACGGCACGCATCTGCGAGCTGGTCCGCTTCCACCTCGAAGACATCACGGTAAAGGGCGCATGGACCGGGCCGGCGGCCCTTGATCTCTACTCGCACGCCCTGGCTCCCGTCGCCGAGCTGCCGGTCCTTCAAGTGCTGTCGGCCAAGCACCTCGTTGCCGACATCACCCTTGGGCTCGGCACGGTGGTCCACGACTACCTTTCCCCGGGCGCGGCCGCGCGAAGACGCGCGTCCACCTCCGAGATCTTGATCGAAGCGAATGCCGGCTGATCAGCCGCTGAATCGGGAGTTTGGAAAATGCTGAACGTGATACGCGAGCAAATCGATCCGGTGACGCAACTGGAAAAACCGCTGCCATACGACGTCGTCGCCCTGGTGCTGCAGGGCGGCGGAGCGCTGGGGGCCTATCAGGCCGGCGTCTATGAAGGCCTGCACGAGGCGGGCATCCGGCCGAACTGGTTGGCCGGAATTTCGATCGGCGCCCTCAACGCCGCCATCATCGCCGGCTCGCCTGAAGGCGAACGCGTGCAACGGCTGCGCGAATTCTGGGAGACCATCTGTGCCTTTTCGATAGAGTGGCCCGCCGGCGAAGGGCTGGCCAATGCCCTGCCCTTTGCGTTCGACATTAGTTCGGTTCGCAACGCGATAGCGGCGACGCGGGCCCTGGTTCACGGCCAGCCCGGCTTCTTCAAGCCACGCTTCCCGTCGCCTCTCTGGTCGCCCTTCTCGGGCGACGCCGCGACAAGCTTCTACGACACGGCACCGTTGCAGCAGACGCTGGAGCGACTCGTCGACTTCGACCGGCTGAACTCGGGCGAAGTGCGCGTTAGCGTCGGCGCGGTCAACGTCCGCACCGGCAACCTGACCTATTTCGACACCTCCGAACGCCGGCTGGGAGCGAAGCATTTCATGGCTTCCGGGGCTCTGCCGCCGGGATTCCCCGCCGTCGAAATCGACGGCGAGCACTACTGGGATGGCGGCGTAGTCTCCAACACGCCCCTCTCCCGCGTGCTGTCCGGCGAGCCATGTGACACGCTGACATTTCAGATCGATCTCTGGTCCGCCAAGGGCCGTGTTCCCAACGACATGATGGAGGTGTCGAGCCGGCAGAAGGACATTCAATATTCGAGCCGGACGCGCGCCATTACAGATCACATGATGCGGATGCAGAAAATGCGTCAGGCACTGACGCGGACGATGGAGAAATTGCCGGCAAGCGCAAAGAATGATCCGGAAATCCGTGCCATTGCCGATCTGGCCCGCCATCGCTCCTACAACATTATCCACCTGATCTACCAGTCCAAGATCTACGAGGGCCATTCCAGGGACTACGAGTTCGGGTTGAGCGCAATGCGCAAACATTGGCAGAGCGGGCTGGATGACATCCGCCGCACGCTGGCCGAGCCACGGCGTCTCGACCGGCCGGCACCTGAGCTCGGCATGGTCACGCACGACGTCCATCGCCGCGACTGAGCTTTTAACGTCACCTACAGATTTCGGAGAATGCTATGTCGACTCTTTCCTACGCTGCTGAGCAAAAAGCCAAAACCAGCCTTCGCCCATCGCGGCAGGCGATCAAGCGTGCGGCGCTGGCGCTTGCCACGGCGCTTGGCGTCGCTGCGGCGACCGATTTCGGTCACTACTATCTCACCTCTGGCCGTTACCTGGAAACGACCGACGACGCCTATGTCAAAGCCGATTCCACGATCATCGCGCCGAAGGTTTCCGGCTACATCGCGCAGGTGCTGGTGAACGACAACCAGCCGGTGACGGCCGGCCAGTTGCTGGCGAAGATCGACGATCGCGATTTTCGCGCGGCGCTCAGCCAGGCCGAGGCTGACGTTGCCGCGGCTGAAGCGGCGGTGCGCAATCTCGAGGCGCAGATCGCCCTGCAACAGCCGATCATCGAGCAAGGCACGGCCGATATCGCCGCCGCCGAAGCCAACCTGAAGTTCGCGCGGGAGGAACAGGCCCGCTACGACGGCCTGATGAAGACCGGTTCCGGCACGGTGCAGCGCGCCCAGCAGACAGATGCGGCGCTGCGCGCCAGCACCGCCCAAATGCAGCATGCGAAGTCCGGTCTGCTGGCGGCCGAGCGCAAGGTCGACGTACTCACCACACAGCGGGCGCAGGCAGTCGCGCAGCG
>Ga0137403_10010220_pt1 | contig 10399 bp, 11 predicted proteins | sample CZOMad2_1_16fung_FD_122057 | JGI IMG/M metagenome (GOLD analysis project Ga0137403, IMG submission 122057) | Vadose zone soil fungal communities from Angelo Coast Range Reserve, California, USA - CZOMad2_1_16fungal (Hybrid Assembly) | ecosystem: Environmental > Terrestrial > Soil > Vadose zone... | reverse complement strand
GATTGCACGACATCTGCGCGATCAAATCCACGTTGAGCGTGAACAGAGCGGTGCGCAGTCCCATGCGGGCCGAGGCCATCGCCGCTTCGCATCCGGCATGGCCGGCGCCGACCACGACTACGTCGTATTGTTCGGAGAAGTTCATACGTCGGGACTCTTGGGCAATATCGCTACCCGAAACGTCTTATATTCCTTGTCGAGCACCGTCTTCATTTGAAAGATGCCGGCCCCGGTAAAGACCGCAAAACTAAGCAACTGTCCCGCTACGAAGCCGATTTTTGAAGATCCAAAGATAATATTCAGGACCATCACGATCGGGATACAGAAAAGACTAAGAACCAAGCCGGAGACTAACGTCCGCCATTGCCATGACCACCACACCCTGAGGCCGTGGCCCATCGTTGGTTCGATCGTAGAGAGGGCAATGTTTATCGGGGTAGGCGCGCTCATAGGCAGATCCTTTCTGGTTCAGCTGCAGATTTGATTTTATCAACTGCTGGGCTGGTGAATCGGTGTGTTACAAAAGATGCGCCGCATGATCGATTTCATCCGCGAATTCAAGTTCGGACGCCCCCAGCAGATCGCGGCGCTGCTGCTGCTGGCATTTCTTGCTCTGAGTCTTAATTCGGCGCTGAAACCGCAGCACCACCGGAGCGAGGTCCATTCCGAACTTCGAGCAGGGCCATCTCCCCCAATAACGAACGGCATCATCATCACGCGAGTTGGAACGGTCGTAGCCCTGGGCCTAAGACGTGTCGGCATCACCGATAACCATCGAATGATCGCCTACTTGCTCCCGCTGCTTAACACTGCAATGCTGGCGTTCGGGTTGTCATTAGCGGGAGCCCTCTGGTGGGTGACCCGGCGCCTGTACAACAACAATGGCGGATATGTCGCACTCGCACTGTTCTGTTTCTCGCTGCCGATGATCCATTACAGCTCCCGAATAAGCCCTGACATCATCGCCGCCTGGGGACTTTATGGACTCATCTACACCGCTATTGGCGTAGCGCATACGCTGTATGCGCCACCGCGCAAGTGGCGTCCGCGGATTCTGCTGCTGGGTGTGGCGCTGGGTGTGACCGCCGGCGCATATTTTGCTGCTGCGTTGATCGGGTTGATCTTCGGCACTGCGTTCATGCTGTATTTGGCCCCAGGGCGACGCAAAGAAAGTATCGGCATCATCGCGATTGCGTGCGTAATCGCTTCGCTGATGCTGTTCACCTTTTATGGATTTGATCTGCGTGCGCTCACGGGTGCGTGGACTTCAAAGGATGCTTGGGCGCTGCACCTTCATCCTGGCAATCTTCTCGTTCCCGGGCCGCAATGGTGGTTGCTCGGAATCCTTACGCTCATTGCGCTCGTGATCTATGCAGGTTGGAAAAGGGCACGGTATTTCGGCAACACCGCGCCACTGCTCGTTATGACAGTTCTGTTCATCACTCAACATGACGAGGCGCGGACTTCCATCTGGGCGCTGCCATTCGTCTTCACTTTCATCGGTGGCATCTTCGCCGATTTACTAGAGACCCGCAGCCGCAGAGCTGTCGCCTGGTCGCTGGGCGGGGCTTTGGTCTGCTATGCTGCGTTGGCGACTGCTGCCGTCCTGACGATTCCTAAGTGAATCCGAGACACCGGGAAAGCATCTAAACTAAAAGAAGAGGTACATCATATGCGGCGGATCATCAGCCTCGCCGTTGTCGCCCTGGGGTTCAGCGCAGGGACTCTATTGCAAGCCCAAGTCCGCGTCGCGGGCGCCATTAATTTCCACGAAAGCTGTTGCGCTATCGGCATCAGGGGACCAAGCGTTCCGGTTGGCGGCTTCGGCCGACGATTTAGCGGCGGCTTCAATCAGCAGCGCCAATTCCGCAACCACGACGGCCTCCGCCGCGATGGCTTCCGGAATGATGGCTTCCGTCACAATCGGTTTAGAAACGGCGTGGGCGGACTGGGATTTGGCGGCTATCCCATCTACTACAACCCTTACGGATACGACGACAACACCCAGACCATGGACGACTCGCAGCCCGCAGCCAACAACTACGAGCAGCCAGCGGACGACGAAGGACCGGGGCTCACAGTCTTCGAGCGGCGGCGTGATTATCAACTGATCGGAGATTCGCCGGAATATCAGCGCCAGCAGCAAAACCGCGCTGACGAAAAAACTGTCGCCAAGAACGACGGCGAAAGCTCCATCGCAACCGCCCCCGCAGCACCGCCCGAGGAAGTGGTCAGCACCGTCCTGGTCTTCCGCGACGGCAAGCGTCGCGAGATCCGCAACTACGCGCTGATGGGTAGCAGCATCTACGACCTCTCCGTAAAGCCGGGTCAGGGACAGATGAAGATCCTGATTGCCGATCTCGATATTCCCGCCACCATCGCCGCCAACGATCAGCGCGGAATCGAGTTCAAAGTTCCAAAGCAGTGACCGGTAACCAGTACTAGTGCCCATTATGGTGGCCGCCAATGAGGCGGCCATTGTTTTTGCGTAACCGCCACGTCTGGCCCGTGGTCACGGCCGCCAGACCGTGGTGTCGTTGTTCGTCCTTCATCCAGTCAAGTTTCGTGCTTGGCCCAAACTGTCCGCTCCTTGTCCCGCCAGAGTGTAGACTCGTCCTCACCTCCCCTTTAAAGTAAGACCAATCCCGAGGAGGGAAACAACCCAATGCTCCATTCAAAAGATGTCCCAATCAGTCAGTCCGCACTGTTGGTGATCGACGCGCAGGAGTCGTTCAAGCTCGACGCCAAGAAGTGGGAGCGCCGCAACAATCGCGACTTCGAAAAGAACGTGACGCGGTTGATCGAGGCCTACCGCGAGGCCAAGCTGCCGGTCATCTATTTCATCCACACCGACGAAGACCCCGGATTCGGCATCGACCACCCGCTGTTCAGGTTGATGGAGTTCATCAAACCGCGCACCGATGAACCACTGATCCAGAAGAACACGCGCAACGCATTCACCAGCACCGGCCTCTCAGCAATGCTGCTGGAAAAGGACGTGCGCCGCGTCGCCATCACCGGCATACAAATGGAGCAATGCTGCGAGACCACGGCGCGCGTCGCCGCCGATCTCGGTTACGCGGTGGACTTCGTCATCGACGGCACCATGACTTTTCCTATCCCGAACTACGACAACCCGGGTGAGGAGTTGGGAGTCGATGCCATCCGCGAACGCACCGAATACGCATTGCGCCGCCGCTTCGCGCGCATCGCGACCGTCGCGCAACTGGAAGCGGAACTGAAGGAGAGATCCAAACGAGCCGCAGCGTAATCTTCGTTTACATCCCACAGACTGAGGTGCTCGACATCAGCGGGCCCATTCAGGCCTTCGATGAAGCGCGGCAGCTCGGCGCGGACTACGTGATCCGCCATTGCGCGACCTCGCCGACCGTTGCGAGCGCGCAAGGCGTGGTGTTCGCCGGGCTTGAGCCTCTGCCCGATGTGCAACCGGACGACGTGGTGATCGTTCCCGGCTATCCGGTGCGCAAGATCGGGCCGCCGCGCGGGCTGAGCCAGTGGCTGAAGCAGGCGCTCGAGCGCGGAGCGCAGGTGTGCTCGGTCTGCACGGGCTCGTTCGTGCTCGGCGAAGCTGGGCTGCTCGACGGCCGCCGCTGCACCACGCACTGGAAGCGGGTGGACGAGCTGCAAAAAAAATATCCCCGCGCCAAAGTGATGAGCGACCGTTTGTTTGTTCACGATCGCGGCATCACTACCAGCGCCGGCATCGCCTCCGGCATTGATATGGCGCTCGACCTCATCGAGCAGCACCACGGTCCACGCATGGCCGCCGCGGTAGCGCGCGAGATGGTGGTCTACCTGCGCCGCGACGGCCACCAGCGGCAGGAAAGCGTCTATCTCGATCATCGCACCCATCTGCATCCCGGCATTCACGCCGTGCAGGATTGGTTCGTCGCTAATCCATCGAAGGCGGCGCGATTGCCGGAGCTGGCAGCGCTCGCGCATATGAGCCCGCGCAATCTCACGCGCACGTTTAGACAGGCGACGGGAATCTCCATCCACGACTATCGGACACGTCTGCGGCTAGAGCAGGTGCGAAGCCTGCTCAACAATCCCGAGCTGACGCTGGAGGCGATCGCCGAGCGCTGCGGCTTCGCGGGTGCGCGACAACTGCGGCGAGTGTGGAAGGCGGCATTTGGGACGGCGCCGGCCAGTGCACGGCGCGCTGCTGCGCGGTCAAGTCGTTAAGCTACAATCCCGGCGTGGATCGTTCCGCACGCCGCGTTCTCATACTTCTTTCCATAGCTGAATTGATGGCCATGTCCCTGTGGTTCACCGGGACAGCGGTTCTGCCTCAGCTCACGTTGCAATGGGGCAGCGGCATCGCGGTAACGTCGTGGCTCACCATCGCGGTGCAGCTCGGGTTCGTTGCCGGTGCGCTGGTGATCTCCATCTTCAATCTCTCTGACATCTTTCGTCCTACACGGGTCTTCGTGGTCTGCGCTCTGCTGGCCGCTGCTGACAACGCCGCTTTCGTTTACGTGGCGGAGCGGAACGCCATCGGAGCAGCGATCTTTCTTCGCATGCTTACCGGCGCCTTTCTCGCCGGCACGTATCCGACCGGAATGAAGATCCTTGCAGGATGGTTCAAGCAAGGTCGCGGGCTCGCGCTCGGCATCATGGTCGGCGCGCTGGCTGTCGGCTCGGCAGCGCCGCATGGGGTGAATGCGCTGGGCGGAATGCGCTGGCAAACGGTTGTTCTTGCGAGCAGTGCCATGGCGGTGGTTGCGGCATTGATTGCTGCCTTCGGAGTGTCCGAAGGGCCGTATGCGGCGGCGCAACCGCCCTTCGACTATCGCAAGATCGGCGACACCTTCCGCAACCGCAAGCTGCGCCTCGCCAACTTCGGATACCTGGGTCACATGTGGGAGTTGTACGCGATGTGGGCTTGGATCGCCGTGATATTCACCGGTCCGCTATTCCAGCGTTGGAAAGATGCGGGGAATCCAACGTCATTCCTGGTTCCGGCTGGCTGGGTACCGCCTTTCGTGCGCACGTCTGAAGCGATCGCCTTTTACGTGATCGCGCTCGGCGCGATCGGATGCGTTTGGGCGGGTCTTGTCAGCGATCGCTCCGGTGCTACCGTCCAGCAGCGCTCACGCGTCACCATCATTAGCATGGCGGTCAGCGGAGCGTGTTGCGTTCTGGCCGCGATCTTCTTCAACCACTTTTATCTGTTGCTCGGCATTGCGCTGATCTGGGGAGTGGCTATCGTCGCTGACTCGGCGCAGTTCTCCGCCATCGTGAGCGAGGTCAGCGACCCGGACTACGTTGGCACTGCGTTGACCATGCAGACTGCGTTGGGATTTCTCCTGACCGCGTTCTCCATCCGCGCCATCGCGTGGATCGGGACGAACTACGGTTGGCGCTGGGCAGCGGCCAGCATGTCGATCGGGCCGCTGCTGGGGATCGTAGCGATGATGGGGCTGGCAAATTCGAAGGAGCCCTGAGACGCGGCATGCCGCGTCTCTACGTGCGACTATTTTTTCTCACCGGAAAAGTCCGCCACTCCCACCCTCACCAGCGTGCTGTGCTTCTTTGGGTCCTTGGGGTCACGCGTCTCTGACCAGGCGCCATAGACCTTGTCGCCGTATGCGGTGATGCCGGTGTAGTCGCCGATGAACTGGTCGCCACCTTCGAACTCGTCAGCCATCCACCCATAATTCGCAAACGTCTTGCAGCCATCGGTAGAGCGGGCAAGAGTGATGGTCATCTTCTTATTCTTGGGATCATTGCGGCGGTCATAAAAGATCACATTGGCCGCGCCGCTGGTGGGATCGACCGCCAGCCACTGAAAGAATTGGTCGCTGCCGTTGTGGATCGCGTCGGAATTCACGCGCACCGGCTCGCTCCAGGTGGCGCCCTGATCAGTAGATGTGGAAGCAAAAATGTCGATATCGCCGTTGCGATAGTCGCTCCAAGTCAGGAAAAGCATACCGTTGCGCGGATCGATGGCGAGTTGCGGGAATCCGTTGCCGCGTGAGCTGCCGGGGATCGGAAAATACGGCGCCGGGTGGTCCTGAATGACGCGCGAAGGCGCGAAGGTCTTGCCGCCATCGCGCGAGGCGGTGAACGCGATGTTGTAGCCGTCGGCCCAGGTGGCGAAAAGTGTGCCATCCGCAGCGACCGCGGCACTAAAGCCTTCGACCGAACCGTTGTCGTCGCGTGGCAGGCCTTCATGAGTGCTGATTTCGATGGGCGCGGACCAGTTCAGGCCGCCGTCCGACGAGCGCGAAAACAGAACGATGCTTTTGGTCAGGCTGAATTCCGTCCAGCCGATATAGATGTTGCCGCGATAGGGGCCCTGCGTCGTATCGGCCACCATCCCCGGTTTGTCTTCGAAAGGAATCCCTGGTGCGGTGGGATTTTCTTTCACCGCATGGTCCTGCTGATCCCAGGTTTTGCCGCCGTCGGCGGAGCGGCGCACGAAGAGTCCGTTGCGGGTAGCATTGTGCGCCCAGTAGTTCTCCGTTCCCAGCTTGTCGAATCCGAGGTAAGCGACGATCGCCGCACCTTTGGCGTCGTAGACAACGGCGACATCGCCCGAGATCTTGAAAGTTTTCGATGCCGTATCTTTCGCGGTGGTCCAGGTCGCGCCGCCATCCTGTGAGTAAGCGACACTCGTATTCACCTGCCAGGCCGCCACCACCTGCTGCGGATTGGCCGGATTCACCGCGATGGCGGGCTCGTTGAAGTATCCCTTGCCGGTGAGGTCGATCACGCGCGCGCCTGGTGGCCGCGGCAGGTTGGATTGAGCGAAGGCACAGGTCGACAGAGCAAGGGCAAGCAGGACTTTTTTCATAAGGGATAGACGTTCAGACTCCGCCGCGGGCTTCGAGCTGCATATAGAGTTCTTTCATCCTAGCTTCCAGCAGATCGCGGATGGAGAGCATGCCCAGCAGGCAGCCGTCGCGGTCGAGAACGGGCAAGTGGCGGATGTGGTGTCCGAGCATGGTCTCGAGCGCTTCCTGCTCAGGCGTGTTCTCGTTGGCGGAGAGCACGGGCGACGTCATCAGTTCAGCGACGGGCACGGTCTCAGGATCGCGTTCGCTGAGCGCCAGCTTCTTCATCACATCGCGTTCGGAGAAAACGCCGACGACTTTGTTCTCACCATCGACCACGGCGACTGCTCCGACGCCCTTCTTGAGCATCATGCGGATGGAGTCGGCGACGCTGGCCTGCAGGTGCACGGTCGCGGGCTGGCCTTCACACATCGCAAGAACGCTCATCACAGTCCCCTAACGAACTTCATCTGAACCGCCAATTATGCGCCGCAGGCGGCACAAGCTCAAGAGTCGCTATTCGCCTTCGCCGACAATAGCTTCGGCCTCGATCTCGACCAGCATCTTGGGATCGATGAGCGAAGGGATGCCGATCATGCTGGTCGCCGGGCGGATGTCGCGGAAGACTTCTCCATGCGCGCGTCCGACGGCGCCGGAGTGCGCGGCGATGTTGACCACGTACATGCGGGTGCGCACCACGTCTTTCATGGTCGCTCCGGCCTTCGCGAGCGCACTCTCGATGTTGCGCAGCGTTTGCACTGCTTGCTGGTAGGCGTCACCTTCGCCGACGATGCTGCCGCCTTCGCCCGTCGCCGTCGTGCCGGAGACGTGGATCACATTGCCGACCTTCACCGCGCGCGAGTAGCCGACCACCGGCTCCCACGGAGTACCGCTGGAGATGTTCTGTCGCATGAGGGATTGTTGCATACCCGCCGTTACTAAAGTCCATTCGCAATCCCGTCGATTGAGTGCCAACAATCTGCATCCGCACCTCACTTCGCACTTGCGCTGGATAACCAAAGTAGCCACAATCGGCGTCAAACGAAGTACCCCCTGCTTTTGAAAGTTTGGGCCACCACCCCAGAGGTGAGGCGGCGGCCGCAAAACAAACGAGGTGACGGCATGGGAAATGTGTCGGAAAGACATCCGCTGCAACAGCTGTTCACGGAACTGGTGAACCGCAACTACGAAGAAGCGCTCGGACGCAACGACAACGAGCTCAACTCCTACGTCGCCAGCATGCTGTGCGAGTTCTGCGACGCCGAACAACTCTTCAAGATACGCAACGCCGAGGGGCGTCCGCTGCACGACGTGGGCGAGATGCTGCTCGAGTCCGATCCCGTCTACGGCGACGCCGCGTCCTTCGACCGCGAGCGCCAGGTACGCAAACACATCGGCGACATGGCGCTGTTCTTCACCGGCATGTTTCCGGAGAGCATCAACCACCAGCGGCTGCGGCGCGCGCGCATCGAGAACTTCATCGACTTCATGAAGGCCGGCAAGGAGAGCTATTACATCGTCTCCAAGTTCGAGTTCTTCGAGTACGCCAAGGTCGCCCCGTTGTTCGGGCGGCTGGCGGAGAATTTCGAGGCTTGCGTCCACGGATTGAATCTTGTGCGCGGCGATCTGCAGGACATGCAGCACCCCATCATCGGGCGCTACAAGGAGCGGCGCGACGACATTGTGATGTAGTCGCAGGTCGCGGTGAAAGTCAAAGGCCAACCAAAACCGCAGAGGACGCCGAGTACGCAGAGTGAATTCCTAACTGTCTGCCGCTAGCCTTTTTCGGTTTGCCCATCCTTTAACATCTCGGCGGCAGATTCTTTTCGAAGAGTGTGCTCCGCGTTCTCGCCGTCTCGGCGGTGAAATGGGTTAGGTTTTAAGAAGGTTGACCTCCGCGTCCTCTGCGTACTCTGCGGTTTTGGTTTCGTCACTCCTTGCGATAGAAGCTCAGCACCGCGTCGCCTTGCTTTAACTTCCTAAACCTCGCCAGCGCTCCGACCTGGTCACCCGGGTCGAAGTGTTTGCTGTGTTCGGCGATCACCAAACTCTGCGGGTTGATCATCTGCGATTGCGACAAGAACCCCAGCGTGTTCTCGTACTGTTCGTCCGCCGCGTACGGGGGATCGAGGAAGCAGACATCGCACGCGATTGCCTGCGAATCGAGACGGCGCAGTGCCGCATCGGCGTCGCGTTCGTGAACCTCCCAGCCGGAATCGATCTTCAGCACTGCCAGGTTTTTGCGGATCACCGCCGCTGCTTTCTTCGACGACTCAACAAAATAGACTTGGCGCGCCCCGCGGCTGAGCGCCTCGATTCCCACCGCGCCGCTGCCGGCGTAAACGTCGAGCCACACTGTGTCCTCGATCGGCCGCGCCGCTGCGACCACGTTGAATAAAGTCTCGCGCAGTTTGTCCGATGTCGGACGCACGTCATCGCCGGCGACAGTCTGGATCTGGCGGCTGCGATATTTTCCCGAGATGATGCGCATGAGAAACAGCTCTTAGCTATTAGCCCTTTGGCTTTTAGCCAAAATCAAAAAGTCACTTCGACTGACGTAGAGAACCAAAGGCTAACACCTAAAAGCCAAGAGCCAAGAGCCGCCGCTTCGGGCAACGACATCCAATCTAGATACAATATCCTTCAGACAGCATGGGCACCTGGTCCATTCCGGCGGGGCAGATCTTCGGGGTGAACCTCCGCATCCACTTCAGCTTCATCCTTCTGCTCCTTTATCTGTGGACCATCGATCCGCAATCCACCGCCAACGGCGGCGCGCGCGGCCTGGCAATGGTTGGGTTGCTCTTTATCTCGGTGGTGCTGCACGAGCTGGGGCACTTGTGGATTTCGCTGCGCAGCGGAACCAAGGTCCGCGGGATTGTCTTGTTTCCCATCGGCGGTTTGACCGTCTCCGACCCAGGCACGGCATTCATGCAACGCAACTCTCCGGCGAATGTCGCGCGCGACATGCGCATCGCGCTGGCGGGACCGCTGGCCAGCTTGATCGTGGCGGGAATTTCGGCGGTGGTGATCGCGAATGCGCTACCGCAGGCGCACGTGCTGCAGCATCCCTACGTCTCGGTGACCAACCTGCCGCGCACCTTCGTATGGATGAACGTCTTTCTCGCCGGGATCAACCTGCTGCCGGCTTATCCGCTGGATGGCGGACGGATCGTGCGCAGCATGTTCGCGCGCACCATGGATTTTGTCACCGCCACGCGTCGCGCGGTCACCATCGGCCACGGCTTCGCCATCCTGTTCATCTTCGCGGGAATGGTGTGGAACAACTGGCTCATGCTGGCGGGCCTGCTGCTGTTCATCTCGGCGCAACTCGAAGAGCGCTCGGTGCTATTTCAGTCAGCGCTCGAGAGCATGCGCATGGAAGAAGTCATGCTCACCGATTTCGCTACGCTCTCCCCGGCCGACACGCTGGAGGACGCGCTCTCCAAAGCTGTCCACACTCTGCAGGACGATTTCCCGGTGATTCGCGGCACAGACATGGTCGGAGTGGTCACCAAGCAGAAGATCATGGACGCGCTGCGCGGCGACGGCAACGCCTATGTACAGTCCATCATGGGCCGCGCCTACGAGACCACCAG
>Ga0137403_10010219_pt1 | contig 10400 bp, 9 predicted proteins | sample CZOMad2_1_16fung_FD_122057 | JGI IMG/M metagenome (GOLD analysis project Ga0137403, IMG submission 122057) | Vadose zone soil fungal communities from Angelo Coast Range Reserve, California, USA - CZOMad2_1_16fungal (Hybrid Assembly) | ecosystem: Environmental > Terrestrial > Soil > Vadose zone... | reverse complement strand
CGCTGAGACGTCCTGATGGCACATTCAAATCACCTGATGAGATCACGCGCTTCAGCCTGGCTATTTCGCTGGTGCCCATGATGATCCTCAGTTTCATCCTGGTGAACGCCCAGGCTGTCACTTCAATTACCTCCGAACGTGATCTCGGCGCTTTGGAGCTCCTGCTGGTCACCGAATTGACCCCCTCTGAGTTCCTCTTCGGAAAAGTGAGAGGTATCCTCTACAACGCCAAGGAAATGATCATGAGGATGGAAATGGAGGGCACCGACGCCAAGAGCGGGCAGAAGGGCGGCATGACCGTGACCACCGACATGTGGATCGCGCAGGGCGTCCCCGGGTATCAGGAGGTGCGCGACTTTCACCGGCGCATGGCCGAAAAGCTCAACTGGAATCCCGGCGGCAACATGTTTATGCAGAATCCGGAAGTCTCGCAGGGCATGGCCGAGGTATATAAGGAGATCGCGAAACTCGATGGTGTTCCGGTCGAGAACATCATCACCATGAACCCGGCGGGAATGCCGCCGCCCGAATCCGGCGCCGCGCCGCCACCGCAACAACAGCAGGCGCCGCAGGAAAAACCCTCGATTGGCGGCGCTCTCGGCGGTGCCCTTGGCAGACGATTCGGCCTCGGCAAGAAGAAGAACGCCGACCCGCCGCCGCAGACCAGCAGCTCGGCGTCGGGGGGCGGGCCATCGTCGGGCTCGCTTCTGGAGATGACCACGGTATCGAGCGGCTTCAGCTCGAACCCGGTCGACGAGTCGGCTTTCGCGGTGCCTTCAGGCTTCAAAAAGGTCGATTCGGAAATGAAGAAGATGCGATAGCGACTTTCAGCACGTGCACCCGCTCCCTGACGGTCGCGGCTTCGATTGAAGTGTCGTGGTATGAACGAGGCCAGCAGAGCCACGACCGTGAGGGAGTGTTCTTCACGATCGCCGATATATAGATGTTTGCGCCTGCCCCACAGGGCTACTGCTTTTTCGGGGCGGTGTCTTCCTTCTTTTGCGCAGGCGCGGGCGTGGTCTTTCTCGGTGGCGGCGCGGCCTTCGGGAGCGGCTCGTCGAGCGTCTTCAGTATCCCTTCGAATATTTTGCGAAGCTCTTCGGTCACCGGATTGGGCTCGCCGAGCACGATCAGCCCGCGCTGGTAGAACGCCTTCGCTTCCCCGAGTTTGTTTTCGCCGAAGGCCGTGGTGGCCTGTTGCGAAAGTCCCATGGCGTGGAAGTGCGCGCGGATCGCGACTGCGGCGGGGTTGCCTTCCTGGATTTCAAAATCGATGTTGGACAATCCGCTGTAGAACGTGCCGGGATTTGCATCCGAGAAACCAGCGCCCACCGAATGAGCATTCGCCGCGCGGCTCTGCGCAGTGCTGCCCGCCCTGCCGCTGAACCAGACCATGTACTTCGGTGCGTTGGTGTCGTAGCCGGCGGTATGCGCCCCGAGCACGCTGCCCGCGGCATTGCACACGCCCAATGCGATGCCCAGGGTCCACTGAACCTCGGCGTGCACTCCGAAAAATAATAGCGCACCCGCATTCGTCGCCACATTGATGGCGCGGGCGCCGGCGGAGGCGTGCAGGAAATCGAATCCATACAGCCGGATGAACAGCAGCATCAAGAAACTGCCGGTGCCGGGCCCGAAGAACCCGTCGTAGAAGCCGATGGCGCTGATAGCCGCCAACGCGACATAACCGCGGCGGCGTGAAAATGCGATGGGCGCATGGTGCGCACCCAAATTCTTGTGCCAGAGCACGTATATCAGCACCACGGTCAACATGATGGGCACCAAGGGCCGATAGAGCTCGGGGGACACCATGCTCACCGAGCTTGCGCCCGCGAGCGCCGCGAGAAACGCAACGGCGGCGCCGGGCAGAAGCACGCGCCAGGGGATGCGTACCACGCGCATGTAACGCATGACCGCTCCGCCGGTGCCGCAGATGCTGCCCAGCTTGTTGGTGCCTAGGAGCACCGGCGGCGCGGTTCCGGGATAACCAGCGAGCAAGGCGGGCAACTGAATCAAGCCTCCGCCGCCGACGATGGCGTCGACGAACCCGGCGGAAAATGCGGCGCAAAGCACCAATCCCAGGGTCGCGTAGCTTCCGCCTAACGCGATTGCGGCCAGGGCGCGCTCCCCTGAATGTCGCGGAGATGGACATCGGAGCCGGCATCGAACCAGTGTTCGATCAGGCGGAACGAGATGGATTGCCGCGGCGGCAGCAGCGCGCCGTTCGATGCAAGTTCCGCGCGGGTAAACCAGCGCGCGTCTTCCAGTTCCTGGTCGCGCAGATGCACCTCCGTGGTGACTGCATGCGCGGTGAAGCCGAGCATCAACGATGCCGGGAAGGGCCATGGTTGGGACGAGTGATATTCGATCCGGTCGACTTCGATGCCGGTTTCCTCGAACACCTCGCGCGCTACGGCATCTTCGAGCGATTCTCCCGGTTCGACGAAACCAGCAATGGTCGAATAGCGCCCTACCGGCCAGGAGGCTTGGCGTCCCAAGAGGGCGCGCTCCGCGTCGCTGACCAGCACGATGATGGCCGGATCGATGCGCGGGAACTGCTCATGGCGGCAGCTTGGGTTGCTGCACACGAGCACATGTCCGCTCTTGGCGGACAGGGTCTTCGCACCGCAGGTGCCGCAGAAGCGGTGCCGCCGCCGCCAGGAGATGATGGCGCGCGCATAACCCAAGAGTCCCGCTTCGTCGACCGGCAGCACCGAAGCCAGGACGCGCAGATCTTCGAAGCGAGTTCCCGGCAGCAGCGGGGGCGGTTCGATCGATTCGACTTCGTACGTGAAATAATTGGTATCGCCGAATCGGCCCAGCAAGATCAGCTCCGCGCTGTTGCGCCGCTCGGACGGTATGTGGGCCAGCTCCAGATACGCCGCGCGCGGGGTGTCGCCCTCGGCAATGAGATTGCGCGAATTCCACACCGGTATCGCGCGGCTGCGCTCATCGGCGAGCGCGGCGGCGAACCACGCAGGATCCTGCCGCAAATGGGCGGCGCGGTCCAGATAGGGACCGGCGAAGATGTTCCTTTGCTGCATCCTCGGATTCTAGCAGGGCGCGGTGTAACCGATGACCGGTGCGGGCGCAGGCGTGCGCGGGGACGCAACCGCAGCCCCGGCCACGGGACCGCAAGTACCGCAGGCAATCTTGTGTCTGGCCAGTAAATCGTGCAATCGCACTCCGCCGCACGCGCCACAGCGCGAAATTCCGACTTCGTCGCGCCGTGCCAGCGCGAGCAAGAGGAACCACGCATGTTCGAAGGAAATGCTCGTGGGCGCGTGCAACTCGAGATATGCCTCGTAGGCTTGACAGAGCAGGATGCCCGACTCCAGCGACCCGACGCGATATCGCGGCTCGAGCCCGGAATCCGTGCCACACAGGAGTCCGTACATGACGTAGAGACTCGCGAGCTGCGCCGATTGAAAATTGAGCTCGCCGTTCCTGAAGAAAAAGGCGGCCTGGCGCGGCGACTTGCCGCGATGCCTGGCGACGAGCTGTGCATCATGATTCATCACGTAGCTGCGATACAGCTTGCGAATTCGATCGTCGCTGAGGCCGGTCCACTGACGAATGGTGAACGTGCGGGCTTCGTGGCGAATCAAGCGCAGCGCGAGATCCAAGCGCTGGCGGTCCCTCGTATAACGGTCATCGGACACTCTCATGGTCGGCTCCTTGGTGCAATTCACCCGATTTGGGCACAAAAATAATTTGACAGAAATTAATCACAAAGTTAGGTTGCATGCCAAGAGGTTTTTGCGCGATTTTTCAGCTGCCTTTATGGCGAAATGCAAGGAGGCGATCATGCAGCACACATTCATCGGCGATTGGGCGCAGCAGCCTCACTTGTCGGCCGAACATCGCAGCTCGATGCACGGCCTGAACCGCCGCTTTCTCGATTTGGCGGGCGAGGGCGTCGTCGCGCCCGGATTGGCGGCGCAGGTCGCTCCTCTATCGCCCGCGCAGCGGACGGCGGCGGCGGATTGTCCCTACGCATTGTTCGACCTGCGCTTTCAAGACGACGCTCATTGGAGAAGCCGCCTGCAGACCACCGTGGCCTGGCGGATCGCCGACGCGCCCAACGTCGATCAAGACACCGTCGATTTCGTACGGCTGGCGCTCTTCTACACCTGGCACCTTGCATCGAGCGCAGGCCTCGCCGCCCATCTGCAGCTGGGCATGCACGCCCACACGGCGGATGCTTTTCGCAGCGTCTCGGTCGACGCCCTGCCGGCGCTGGCCGTGAGTGAAGCGCCCAATCTCACCCCGCGATGGAGCAAATGCCATGCCTACTGGAGCGCCTTGATCAAGGCGGCGGCGCGGCCCGACCCTGCCGCACTGCGCCGCGTTCAGCTGTCCGGACTGCAGCTTGCCGCCGCGGTTCAATTGCCAAGCGAGCCTCGCGAGGTTTAGTCTACGCGGCTCCTATGCATGCCCTAGTCCTCCGACAACTCACCAAGGTATACAAAAACGGCATCAAAGCGCTCAAGGCAATCGACCTCGAGGTCGATGAGGGCGATTTTTTTGCACTCTTGGGGCCCAACGGCGCCGGCAAGACCACCGCCATCGGCATCACCACGTCGCTGGTCAACAAAACCAGCGGTGTGGTCGAGGTGTTCGGCCATGACATCGACAAGGAGTTGGAAGTAGCCAAATCCTGCATCGGTTTGGTGCCGCAGGAAATCAATTTCAACATGTTCGAGACCCCGTTCACCATCGTGGTGAATCAAGCCGGGTTCTACGGCATACCCCGGCCGCTCGCCAAGCAGCGCGCGGAGAAATATCTCAAGCAGCTGCAGCTCTGGGACCGGCGCAATTCGATTGCGCGCGCACTGTCCGGCGGCATGAAGCGCCGGCTCATGATTGCGCGCGCCCTGATGCACGAGCCGCGCCTGTTGATCCTGGATGAGCCCACCGCGGGCGTCGATATCGAAATCCGCCGCTCGATGTGGGAATTCTTGCGCAACATCAACGAGCAGGGTACGACCATCATTCTGACCACCCATTATCTCGAAGAAGCCGAGAATCTGTGCCGCAACATCGCCATCATCGAGGGCGGCAACATCATCGAGCGCGACAGCATGGCGAATGTGCTGCGCAAGCTGCAGACCGAGGTGTTCGTGTTCAACTTGCGCGATTCGCGCAGCGTGGCGCCGCATCTCGACGGTTTCACGGCCGTGCTCTCGGACGATCACACCTTGGAAATCGAGATGTCGAAAACGCAAAGCCTGAACGACATCTTTGCGCAGCTCTCGGCGCAGGGAATCGCCGTCAACAGCATGCGCAACAAGGTCAATCGGCTCGAGGAATTGTTCATCCGCCTGGTCGATGGCAGCGTCAAGACCGCCGCCGCAAAGGCCTCCTGATGTCCGAATCGCGCGCGGCAACCGATTGGATCGGTTTCAAGACCATCATCATCCGGGAATTCAGCCGCATCGTGCGCATCTGGGGGCAGACCATCGTGCCGCCCGCGGTGACCGCCACGCTGTACTTCGTCATTTTCGGCAGCTTGATCGGCAGGCGCGTCGGCCAGGTCGGCGGTTACGACTACATGCAGTTCATGGCGCCCGGCATCATCATGATGAACGTCATCCAGACTTCGTACGGCAACGTGGTGTCTTCATTTTTCGGCGCGAAATTCGGCAAGCACATCGAGGAGCTGCTGGTGTCGCCGCTGCCGAACTGGCTCATCGTCGCCGGCTACACCATGGGCGGTGTGCTGCGCGGCGTGCTGGTCGGATCCGTCGTGACCATCATTTCGCTGTTCTTTACGCATCTGTCCGTTACGCATGTGCCGGCGATCATCACCGCGGCGTTCCTGACCAGTTTCATCTTCTCGCTGGGCGGATTCATCAATGCCCTGTTCGCCAAGAATTTCGACCAAATCTCCTGGTTCCCGACCTTCGTGCTGACACCGCTCACTTATTTGGGCGGCGTATTTTATTCGGTCACCATGCTGCCCGGCTGGGCGCATGTTGCCTCGAATGCCAATCCGATCCTGTACATGGTGAGCGCGTTTCGATTTGGGTTTCTCGGCACCTCGGATGTCGATTTGCGTTTGGCCTATGCCATCATGATGTCCGCTGCCGCCGTGATGTTTGCACTGGCTGTAGCCCTGTTGAACCGCGGCACCGGCATCCGCGAATAGAGGAGAGTCAATTGTCATTTGCGTTTTCGCGCGGCTTTTGCGCACTCATCGCCGCAGCAGCGGCCTCGAGTGTTGCCGGCATCGTCAGCGCCGAGGCCCCCGCGGGCGCCGGTGATCTAGAGGGCTTTTCAAGCGGCGCGGCGGCCGCCGAAATACGCTTGGAACAGCGTTTCGACGCCGAGCTGTCGGCGGCGGATCTGCGCGCCTGGATGCAACAGATGTCCTCCGCGCCGAACCACGTGGGCTCGGCGCACGACAAGGCCAATGCGGAGTTCCAACTCGCGAAGTTTCGCGAGTGGGGCTGGGATGCGGCGATCGAAACATTCTCAGTGCTGTACCCGACGCCGCGAGAGGTGTCGGTGGAACTCATCGCACCCACGCATTTCAAGGCGCTGTTGAGCGAACCGCCCATCGAGGGTGACGGTACCTCGACGCAGACCAAGGATGAGCTGCCGCCTTATAATGTGTACGGCGCCGACGGCGATGTGACCGCGGAACTGGTGTACGTGAATCAGGGCATGCCGGACGACTACATGGAACTGGAGCGCGCGGGAATCAGCGTCAAGGGCAAAATAGCGCTGACGCGATACGGCGGCGGTTGGCGCGGCCTCAAGCCCAAGCTGGCCTACGAGCATGGCGCGGTGGGCTGCCTCATATACTCCGACCCACGCGATGATGGTTACGGTGCAGGCGATACCTATCCGAAAGGCGGCTATCGCCCGCGCGATGCCGTACAGCGCGGCTCGGTGCAGGACCTGACCCTGTACAGCGGCGATCCGTTGACTCCCGGCGTGGGGGCGGTACCCGGCGCCAAGCGCCTCGCGCTCAAAGATGCCAAGACCTTGCTGAAAATTCCGGTGCTGCCCATTTCCTATGCGGATGCCGAGCCCTTGCTCGCAGCGTTGGGCGGCCGCGTCGCGCCGGCCGCGTGGCGCGGCGGATTGCCGCTGACCTACCACATAGGCCCGGGTCCGGCCCAGGTGCATATGAAGGTGCGGTCGGATTGGAATCAGAAGCCGATTTACGATGTGGTCGCGAAGATCAAGGGCAGCGATGAGCCCGACCGTTGGATCGTTCGCGGCAACCATCATGATGGATGGGTGTTCGGCGCCATGGATCCACTGGCCGGTCAAGTGGCGCTCATGGCCGAAGCCAAATCGATCGGCAAATTGCTGAAGGAAGGCTGGCGTCCGCGCCGCACACTGGTTTACTCGAGCTGGGACGGCGAAGAGCCGGGGCTGCTGGGCTCCACCGAATGGGCCGAACAACATGCCGCGGAACTCAAGGTCAAGGCCGTGATGTATGTCAATTCCGACACCAATGGCCGGGGCTTTTTGCAGGCGGAAGGCAGCCACGCCTTGCAGCATTTCGTGAGCGAAGTGGCGCGCGATGTGAAGGATCCGGAAACCGGCGCCAGCGTGCTCACGCGGGCGCTGGCGCACCGGCGAGTCTCGGCTTACGACTCCGCGGGTTCCGGCGATGCCGCGGCGCGAGCCGGTGCGAACGGAGACTTGGCGCTCGGCGCGTTGGGATCTGGTTCGGACTACACGCCTTTCTTGCAACATTTGGGCATCAACTCCGTCAATCTTGGGTTCGAAGGCGAATCGCAGTACGGTGTCTACCACTCGGCCTATGATTCATTCGATCACTATCGCCGTTTTGTCGACCCGACCTTCGAGTACGGAGTGGCGCTGGCCAAGGTGGCGGGACGGATCATGCTGCGAGCCTCGCAGGCGCAACTGATTCCCGTGCACGAAAGCGATTTTGCGGCTTCGATCGCAGGATACGACGAGGAGCTGCACAAACTGGCCGACGGCATGCGCGGCAAGACCCGGGAACTTGCCAAGCTCCAGGATGATGAGTCCTACAAGTTGACGACCAATCCCGACTACCCGCGTTCGCCGCCGCCGCGCGTCGCCGACGTGCCGTACCTGAATTTCGCCGAACTCGACAATGCCGTGGCCAAACTGGAACAAAGCGCCAAGGCATTCGACCAGGAATATGCGCGCCTCGATGCGGCCGGTGACACGGCCGGCAGCGCCCAGCGCGAGCGCGTGAATTCGAGCCTCACGATTCTGGAGCAAAATTTGACGGATTCGCAGGGTTTGCCCGGTCGCGAGTGGTACCAGCACATGATCTATGCGCCAGGGCTGCATACCGGGTACGGGGTCAAGACTTTGCCGGGAATTCGCGAGGCGATCGAGGAGCGGCGTTGGGATGAGGCCAATCAATATATAGGGGTGGTCTCCCGCGCTCTCAACAACTACAGTGCTCGGATGGACCGCGCCATCGCGGCACCGTAGACTGCGGTAGCTAATTTTAAGGAGTGGGTAATGACCGAAGAAAAGCAGCAAAAATTCACGGCCAAGGTGCGCCGCGGTTTGGTGTGGGTACATTCCGTTGCGGCCGCGGAACTCGCCAAGAAGAAGGCGGAGGCCACGGGCGTGAGAATCGAAGGATTCACCGCCAGCGAACTCGCCGATGTTGAATCCGCGTTGACCTGGATTTCCCAGAATAAGGAATCGCAGAGCGCAGATCCCGCGTAAATTTGCGCGGGTCGGCCTCAAGCCCGTACAGGCGCTAGGCTAGGCCAAAGGCGAGGTTTGCTCGTTGCGGATTTGCGACGGGCATGACGGCGATGGGGCGGCGACCAGCGCTTTAAAGGACTGCGCTACACTAATCCCATGGCCCGAAAAAGCGCATTGGTCGTCGACGACTCCAAGTCAGCTCGCGTCATTTTGAGCCGCATGCTCGAGAAGTACGACATCGAGGTCGACATGGCCGAGTCGGCCGAGCAGGCCATTGAGTACTTGAAAAGCAATCGTCCCGACGCGATTTTCATGGACCATCTCATGCCGGGGATGGATGGCCTGCAGGCGGTGAAGGCGATCAAGGGAAATCCCCAGACCGCCATGATCCCGATCATGATGTACACCTCGCAGGAGGGCGAACTGTACGTCGGCCAGGCGCGCGCCCTCGGCGCGATGGGCGTGTTGCCGAAGCAAGTTCGGCCCGTCGATGTGTCGAAAGTATTGTACGAGCTGCATTTGTTGCCGGATCGCCGCGACATGACGGAGCCTGCGCTGCAGCCGGTGGAACTGGAATCCGGCATCGCCGTCGAGAGGCCGCCGCCGCGAATCGCCGCGGCAGGCGGCGCAGTTGATTGGGGACGCCGGCTTGAATCGGCGGTAAAGGACCAGGCGGTGGACATTCGCCGCTTCATCGTGGCCAGCCTCGATAGCTTCTCGACGCGCATCGTCAGCGATGTTCTCAATGCCATGCCGGTGCAGGGCCCTGACCCCATTGCGCCGCCGCCGGCACCGCCGAAACCCGCATGGCCCTGGGCGAGCGCGGTGCTGGTGATGTTCGCCTTGGCCGCCGCGTTCGCGGCGAGCTGGTTTTCGTCGCGCAATGAAGTCGCGCGCGCGCACGCGGAAATCGCGGGATTGCAATCGGCCAACGCCGAATTGCAACGCGCGCGAGTGGATCTGAATGCCGCGGTGAAAGATCTCACCGCCGCGCTGGCGACGGCAAACACCAGCATGCCGTCAGCCGCCTTGGCCGGTTCCCTGGGTTCCGCCATGCCGCCGCGGATCGAACCCGTGCCCTATGGCGAAATCGCTTTTGATCGCGGCCGTCTCGAGGTGCTGCGGGAGCTGCTGACGAAACTCGAGGCTCAGTCGTTTCGCGGCGTGGTGAAGATTTCGAGTTCGGCGGGATTATTTTGCTTGAGCGGCAATGCCACCGACGGCTATGTGCCCGCGGCGCCGACATTGCCCATCAATCGATGCGACATGATCGGCAATCCCCTCGATGAAGCGCTGTCGGGTCAACAGCGTCAGTCACTGGCATTTGCGAATCTCGTTGCCGGGGTACGCCAACGTACCTCAGGCGCGATCACCGTTGCGTTGGAAAGCACCGGCACGACGCACGCCGGCACACCCTATCCGACCCGCACCGAAAGCCTCACCGCCGGTGAGTGGAATCGTGTTGCAGCGGCGAACAACCGGGTCGAGTTCTCGGCGGAATCCAGCACTCCGTAGTACTTCGGCGCAGTGATTGTGACCGGTTCGTGTAGCGCTCGCCCGGACGGGTAAGAAGCCTCGAGGCAACGTGAAGACGCAGTTGCCTCGAGGCTTCTTACCCCTCCTGACGAATACTCGCACCGATCAACATCACGAAGCCGACGCTACCGGCGGGTGTTGAGAAGAACGCTGATTATCCGGCCTAAGAGTGCGAATGAGGCCAC
>Ga0137403_10010217_pt1 | contig 10401 bp, 8 predicted proteins | sample CZOMad2_1_16fung_FD_122057 | JGI IMG/M metagenome (GOLD analysis project Ga0137403, IMG submission 122057) | Vadose zone soil fungal communities from Angelo Coast Range Reserve, California, USA - CZOMad2_1_16fungal (Hybrid Assembly) | ecosystem: Environmental > Terrestrial > Soil > Vadose zone... | reverse complement strand
TCGTTTATATCAACCAACTCCCATCGCGGAGTACCCTTCTTGAACAGCAGGCGGGTTCGGCTGACAATTTCCGCGGCACGGGTTGCGTCTTTGACCATTCTCGACGCCGCTTCGCGCGCCTCTTCCACATCGGGATGATCGCGGTTGAGCCAGCGCAAGCAGGTGTTGGCGTCGGTGATCGCCGCGGCAATCGGTTGATTCACTTCGTGCGCCAGGGAGGCCGTCAGCTCTCCCATGGTGGTGACACGGCTAACGTGCGCGAGGTCCGACTGCGCCTGACGCAAAGCCTCTTCGGCCTGCTTGCGCTCGGTGATGTCGGTAGAACTACCCACGAATTGCACCAGATTCCCGGACGCGTCCAAAACAGGATGTCCGACAGTGTGGAGGTGTCTTACCTTGCCATCTGGAAGAAGAAGTCGGAACTCAACTTCGTAATCCGATTTTTCACTTATTGCTTGATCGATTGCCTGTTGCCACTTGGCTCGATCGTCCGGATGAATGCGCTGTAGCCGTTTGTCCCAAGCCGGCATGCCCTCTTCTGGATCGAAGCCATATATGCGATACCATTCCTCGGATAGATGCAAGGCGCATCTTCCAGCTACCTCCCAGACCCAACTCCCCGTATGCGTGAGCTTCTGCGCCTCCGCTAAATAGGCCTCGCTCTGCCGCAGCTTCTCTTCAGCTCGCTTGCGCTCCGCAATCTCAAGGCTTAGGTCCTCATTGGCCCGAGTCAGCTCTGCTGTTCGCTGTGCGACTCTGACTTCAAGCTCGCTTCGTGCTCGGTTCACGCCCACCATTAGCAGCGCAAAAATCACAAACACAACATCATAAAGAACGCGAGACACGGCGCTGACTTCAGACCAATGGGTGTAACGGATAATCGAGGCGAGTGCCGCTGCCACAATGCCAGGCTTAGTGCCGCCGTACCAAAACGTAATCGCGATTGCGGATAGCGCAAATGCGGCAAACGGCTGAGGCAGATGAAAGTATAGAAAAATACGCGCCAGGCCCAGAGCTACTGCGACCGATGCAAAGGCCAATCCATAGCGCAGAGCAGCAGACGCTACTGGCCGTGCAGTCCATTTTCCTGTAACCATATGAGTCATCGCCGAAAGCATCTTTGTGTTGTGGATAGAAGCTTTCCCACCATGAGAGAGATGCACTCGTTAATGTAAGAATCGTTTTTGCGCACGCCTAACCTACTTCTTAGCGGGTGGAATCTCAAGCTTCGCCGCCATTCTGACCAATTCTGCCAGGGAGTCAGCCTGCATCTTGTGCATCACGTGACCGCGATGGATCTTCACGGTGATTTCACTGGTCCCAAGGTCATAAGCGATTTGCTTATTGAGCATGCCCGAAACTACCAGTCCCATGACCTCGCGCTCGCGTGCGGTCAGCGACTCGTAGCGGTTTCGCAACTCGCCAAGCTCACTCTGTTGTTGGCGCGTCACACGGTCGCGGTCCAAAGCCTGGTGGATCGCATCCAACAAGTCCTGGTCCCGGAAGGGCTTGGTAAGGAACTCCACCGCGCCGGATTTCATGGCCTTCACCGACATCGGAATATCTCCATGCCCGGTGATGAAGATGACGGGAATCCGGATGCCCGCATCCGCCAACTCGCGCTGAAAGTCCAGGCCGTTGACGCCAGGAAGTCTCACGTCCAGAACCAGGCAACTTGGCCCGTCCGGACGCTTGCTGCGCAAGAACTCTTGCGGCGTCCCGAAGGTCTCGGAACGCAAGCCAACCGATTTCAGCATGCCCTGGATCGCCGTCCGCACCAAGTCATCGTCGTCAATCACGAACACAGTGGGAACGGCTGCCGACGTCATTCACGCGCCTCGACTTTGAGTGGGTAAAGCGATGTAAAAGCTCGCCCCACGCTGAGAGTTGTCGGCAGCCCACAAGCGGCCGCCATGCGACTCCACGATGGAGCGGCTGATCCGAAGTCCCATGCCGGTGCCCTGAAGTTTGGTGGTAAAGAAGGCATTAAAGATTTGGTCCGCCTGCTGCGGGGGCAGCCCGACACCGGTATCGCTGACCGAGATCAACAGCTGACGGTCTTCCGCTCTCTGCGACTTGATCGCGAGTTCGCGCGTCCCATCTACATCTTTCATCGCATCGATGCCGTTGGTCATGAGGTTCATCAGCACCTGCTGCAATTGCACGCGATCTCCCATGACTTGCGGAAGATCTGCCAGTTCCGTCTGGACTGATATGGAGTACCGCGTTGCCTCGCTGCGCAAGAGGACGATCATCTCTCGAATGACTTCGTTTATATCAACCAACTCCCATTGCGGAGTACCCTTCTTGAAGAGCAGGCGGGTTCGGCTGATGATTTCCCCAGCACGGGTTGCATCTTTGACGATTCTCGATGCAGCATGGCGGGCCTCTTCCACATCGGGATGATCGCGCGTAAGCCAGCGCAAGCAAGTGTTGGCGTCGGTGACGGCCGCGGCAATCGGCTGATTCACTTCGTGCGCCAGGGAGGCAGTCAACTCTCCCATGGTGGTCACCCGGTTGCCATGTGCGAGATCCGCCTGCGCTTGGCGCAAAGCCTCTTCGGCCTGCTTTGCTACGGTGACGTCCATCACCGCTCCAACAAACTCGACGCTGCCCGATTCATCGCTTAAGGCATGAGCCACAACGTGGACATGTTTGACGGAACCATCCGGCATCAGCAAGCGATATTCATGTTCAAAATTCTTTCCATCCTGCGACGCGCGCTCGATGGTCTGTTTCACGAGGGCCGCGTCTTCCGGATGAACCCGTTGGAGAAGAAGTTCCACAGTCGGTTTCGTTGTTCGGTCGTATTGGAAGATTCGAAAGGTTTCCTCTGACCAGATGATCTCGCCGGTGGAAACCCTCCAGCCGAAGCTCCCGGTATGACTGAGCCCTTGAGCTTCAGCCAAGTACGCCTCGCTTCGCTGCAGCTTCTTTTCCTGCAGTTCCAAGGTCTGGACAGCGAATCGCCTATCCACCCAGGACGTCAGCAGAGCCAGCCCCAGGACGATAAAGGTGACGGCGGCAATTCCGGCGGTGCCAAGTGTGGAGATGCTTACGGCATGAGACAGGTCCGCTGGCATGCCGGAGGGCGTGAAACTGGCGGCGGCCATGCCGGTGTAATGCATGACGGGGATCGCAGCACCCATCACGACGGCTCCGGCTAATTTTTCCCAGCCGATCCCCGTTTTCTCATCTCGGAAGTGAAAGGTAATCCAAAGCGCGGCGAGAGAAATCAGAACCGCGAACACGACGGACAGGACGACGAGAAAGGAATTAAACTGGCATATAGCCGGTAAACGCATGGCGGCCATGCCGATGTAATGCATACTCGCAATACCCGCACCCATCAGGACACTTCCGGCGACCGCTCGGGACGCACCCATTTTCTGTCGGCTCACCACGTACAGCGCAATGACCGACGCGAGAATGGCCGCAAACAGTGACAGCAGAACGGTCGGCCAATGGTAGGCCACGGGAATCGGTAGGATGAACGCCAGCATCCCAATGTAGTGCATGGACCAAATGCCAGTCCCCATCGCACCGGCCCCGCCCAGCAGCCAAACCGCGCGAGTCCAACCGCCCGCGGCCGTTACGCGACCTGCGAGATCCAGAGCAGCGTACGACGCAAACATGGCGATCAACACCGAAAGCGCCACGAGCGCGTAGTCGTGCGAGCCAATCAAGTTCACGGCTGCCATTTGACTCATCCGGTTGCCACGCGGAACAGCCGCGCCGCGCTTCAATCAAAAATTAACTGTCTCCCTAGCACCAGCGCCAATTCTTGCCGGGTTCGAACGAAACGGTCGCGCACTTCCAACTCAAACAAGCTGGCCAGCAACTCCGCGTAATCGACATCCACGCTGGGCGTCGAATCGAGGTCATCGCCCGGGCAGGCATACGCCCCGATGCACCCGCGCTCTTCCGGCGAGAACTGCGAGAGCGCGAGATTGTTTAAGTCAATGAAGCTGCTGAGGAGGTTTCTATCATCGACCTTCACGACCAGCCTTCCTTCGGTGAAGTCCACCTGGCCCATTGGCTCGGTCGGTATGGTGATTGAAGGAGGCTTAGCCATACTTACCGCCTTTCGGCAGAAAATTTAGCTCATTGCTGTGAAGATTAACAAGCTCTGTTCGACGTGAATCAACGGAGGGTTTGCCTGACGCTTTTGTGCGAGGTGTGTGAGTGCAAAACTGCTATTTTCCGTCCGTCGAATGTGCCTCTGTTAAGTATCCTTTTTATATTATAAGGTGTTCGCTGGTCCATCTTGCGTGGGTTTTTAGCTCACCCCTTCAGGAGCCAGTTGAGGACCGAGTACCGCAGCGTTCGCTTTAAAGACTGCGGGTTTTGACTTTTCCCTCGTTATTTCGCCCTTGTCCCTTTCCTCCGCACGAATTTGATTTTGACTCTGGCCGATGCTTTCGATGTAAACGGGAGAGACACACCTCCTTACACCACGGAACTGTATCTCTCCCTTTCACACTACCAATAAAGAATCAGCTATTTATGGCCGGAGTGCGTTATCCGCGCCAAGATGTCGCGCCGGCTGTCGGGCACGGTGGCACCTGCAAATTCTGTGCGTTCCGCCGGACTCCACTTACCCATCGTCGTGTTGATGGCTGTCGCCCACTTGTCCATGCTTTCGGCATTGGGGTAGGTGATGACGACGCAGCGCAGCGACGGTGCCGCAGTGTTGACGTATTGCTCGTCGACGCCGTAGTACGTAGCCACGCCCTTCTTGAGCTGTTCCTCAAACGTCGGCACTAGGAGCTTCTTGAGCGTTGCGGTGTAACCTTCCGGCTTATCGGCCTTCGCCATTGAGCAGACCACGCGCAGGTACGCTTCTGCTCCGCTGCCGCCATGGTACATCCTCGTTTGCATCAACAAATCTTCGTGCTTCGTGGCTGCGATTTGCGCGGGCCGCGGACCGTTCTTGCGAACTTCGTCGAGCACCTTCATGAGCCCCGCGATGCTGTTGGACGTCCACGCCGCGCCGTGCGTATATCCGTCGGGTGTGTGTACGACTTGCTCAAAGGTGGACCAGCTAAGGATTGTCCCGTCGCCTAACGACTTCTCCACAACCGGAACGAACGACTTCTCGGTGTCTTCCGAGTATGCCGCCCAATTCGCCCGTGGGATTTGGAACTGGCTCACATAGGTATACACAATCGGCGTCGATTCCGTTTGGGGAAGAGCCGCCGGTACAAGCATCACTGCCAACACAAACACAAGCAGGCCCGCTATCGGTTTCTTCATTATTGCGTCCTCCTGGACTCGCTGGCAGGCCGCACTGCGCGCAATTCGATTGGAAGGTCGTTCCTGGTCGCTCACTCGCAGGTTCGCGGATGGTGAGGGATCCGGCTTTCTGTCTAGTGGGTAACCTGGAATATAGGCTTGCGCCCGCAGCACCGGCCAGTGTGCGCCGACAGTATGCCCTAGCTCTATCCTTGTCAACGCAATTCTAGCGCTCCATGTAGAGTGTTTATCGGAAGTTCTCCACAAGAATAATGTCACTATCTGACGCATCCCATTGTGTGTAAAGGATTGTCCTTTTGTCCGGAGAGACGGCCAATCCCGGGACTTGCCTGGCCGGACGGTTCTCCAGGTCGAACAGTCTAGTAATGCGATGAGTGGTGATGTCGAAGAACGCGATCCCGGGTTTCGTAGTCGTATCGAGGTAATAAACACCGTTTTCGACCACTGCCCAATAGCCCCAGTAACCGGCTTCCAAAGAACTTATGAGCTCAACCTCTTGGCCGCCGTTGGTCGGAATGCGCCATAATCCAGAAACAGTGAGGCCTTTTGCATAATAGAAGAATCGTCCGTCGGGCGATTCGAATCCCGCAAATCCACCGTGACGTGTTACTGGAACAGCGGACCCACCCGTCGAAGGCATTTTCCATACTTCCCAACCACCGGTGCGATCTGATGCGAAATATATCCAACGGCCGTCTCGAGACCAACTTGGCACGCCTTCGTTCGAAGGCTCACTGGTAAGCTTACGAGGCGCGCCCCCCTGAACGTCGACGACGAAAATGTCTGAATTCCCGGCAGGACGAGAATCGAAGACAATCTGCTGGCCGTCGGGGGACCAGCGTGGAGTTCCAGTCACAGAAGGGTTGAAGTGGGTTAGCTGCATGAGACTACTTGCGTCGCTCCGGCACAGCCAGACTTCATAAGCGCCGGTGCGGGTAGATTCGAAGGCAATCTTAGTTCCATCTGGCGAGAACTGAGGACCAGTTTCCATTCTCGTGGAAGTTATGAACTTATCGGGAGGGCTGGCCGAAACCGATGAGTTAAGACCCCTTCTCCAGATGTTGTTATTGAACTTGAGATGCACATAGACCAATCGATTCCCTCTAATCGAAGGCTGGAATCCATCTTGACCAAACTGCAGTTTTTCTGGCTCGCCTCCCCGACGAGATACCTTCCAAAGCCAACCAACATTTGCGAAAACTATTTCGCGGCCGTCAGAAGTCCACGCAAGCCCCCACTTCTGTGCAGTATCCGAAGTAAGACGTTGTTCTTCTCCTCCGGAAACTGGGATCGCGTAGATTGACTGGACGCCTTGCGAATCTCTGCCGAAGGCCAAGGTTTGACCATCTGGGGAGAATTCAGGACTGAAATCTCCTCTAGCACGCAGCGCCGATGTGAGTCTGCGAACTTCCCCTGAATCGAGCGAGAGCAGAAAAATAGAGGCAGCTTCGCTACGGGATGCACGGTCAGAATACGCGAGTAACTTCCCATCGGGTGACCACGAGAGGCGGCCGAACCGAAAGACTTGGTCGAACTCTTGATCATCCCAAAGAGTGTTCCGCACCCTTCGCTCAGCACCACCCAATGCCGGAATGATGTAGATGCCTGTTGCGTCTTTTAAAATGCGACAGAAAGCGATGTAACGGCCATCGGGGGACCAAACCGGATTAAAGTCGAGCGACGGTTGTTTGGTCAGTTGTAGCGATTCCTCAGTGCCAACGACTTTCACATACAAGTTGAAGTGAGGGCCAGCTCCACCATTCCAAACGAAGGCCAAATGCTGGCCATCTGGAGAGAGAGTTGGTGTGTATTTTTCGCCAACGTTGGTGACGGCAGGGGTTACCACCGGGTGACCTACTTTGGATTTGCGCGAATGGCTGTAATACGCAAAAGACAGCGCAAGACCGCCCACGACTAATCCCAATAAAACGATATTCCTGGTAGTGGACAGCCGCTGACCGAGCACAGGCTGGGCTGATGCTGCGTCTCCGATTCCGATTTGAGTGGAGGAACCGTCGGCGTTTAGTGGAGGACCTTTGTCACTATTGCCGGTCGCCCACTCGAGCGGGACCTTGAAGCGGTAACCTTTGCCCAGCACTGTCTCGATGTACTGCGGCTTCTCTGGGTCTTCGCCGAGAGCGCGGCGAATCTTTCGGATCGCGGTGTTGATGCCGTTATCGGTGTCGAAGTGAACGTCTTTGCCCCAGAGGCGTTCGATGATCTCTTCGCGGCCGACCAATCTCCCTCCCTCGCGGACTAGGAGGATCAGCAGGTCCATCGGGATGCGTTCCATGCGCACCGGTTTTCCACTGCGAGTCAGTTCGTACCGACTTACGTCCAAAACGAATTGTCCCAGTTGGACTATTTCTGAAGGCATGGAAGCCCCAAGGCAAGCTCGGTCATTCTACAGCCTTGCGCGCCCGGTTGTTCACGTATCCTACAGACAATCTACAGGCGCTCTCCATTGTTTGCTGCACGGCCCAGTGGCAGCATACGGGCTCGAATCGGGTGAGGCTGAATGCCACCCCACAAACTTTGGAGGAAACATGAAATTCCGCGTCTTTCTGATTCTACTGGTGATGGCTCTGGCCGCGTCGTCAGCGGTAACCGCCCATGCCAGGGAGTGTACAGATTCCAGCATCAAGGGTACCTACGCTTTTACAATTCACGGTCAAATTTTGACGCCGAACGGGTCCCTGCTGGTAGATGGCATTGCCAAAACGACGTTCGACGGCCAGGGCGGGCTGACCCAGGTGTCCGCAGTCGCGATAAACGGCAACATTCCTTTGATCTGGAGTCCCAGCACGGGCACTTATACAGTGAACTCGGATTGCACGGGAACCATAACCCAGCTTGGCAAAGACGAACTGACACTCCACTTCGCGATCCTGGTAAGCCAATCCGGCAATCACATCCACACGGTTGTAACGGATCCTGGATTCGCGGCCACTAGCGACGCCGAGCGCGTCTGGGCTCACGAGGATCTGGATTAGTTCTTTCGGAAGGAGCGCGTTGACTGTCGGCAACCGGATTTTCCAGTCGTTTCTGGGGGAGCTCTCCGCGTCAACTCGATTCGAATCGTAACTTGCGACTCTTTTCGGATCTGCTTGGATTTTTTGTGATATGCCACGCCTCCCACCAGGAGCATTGATAGGCGCGAAGTTCTTTCGGAGCATTGGCGGTGGCAATCTGGTGTGCGGCTGTGGTTAGTGCTTCACCTTCGGCGATGTACTGGCGCTTCGCTGCGTTCTGGAAGTACCATGTTTTCGTTTAGCCGAAACATTAACGTATCTGTTTAGAGGTTTTTTTAAGACCTCTAGAGGACGGTGTGCCCCAATTGTTGCTTGTCACATTTGTTCGCGCACCGAATTGCTCGTTTAATGGAAAATTTATCAACGTTTGTCCAAACTTACTAAAGGATGTGTACGGTATTCCGCTCAAGTACCCAGCCGCTCCCGAGGTGAATTGTTGGCAGGGAAGCCTATCTTGCATTTCGACCTGCTTCCGTGTAATACATAGAAGCACGAGGTATAAGAATGGCTCCCCTCAAATCCGACCTTCCCCAAGGCACGCTGGACCTCTTGATCTTGAAAGTGATTGCCCTTGGCCCGGTGCACGGCTACGCCATCGCGCAACGCCTCGAACAAGTTTCGCGCGGTGTCGTTCAGGTGCCGGAAGGGTCGCTCTACCCGGCATTGCACCGCCTCGAAAACCGTGGCCTTCTGGCTGCCGATTGGAAAGAAACCGAGACCGGGCGCGAGGCGAAATTCTATCGCCTGACGCGAAAAGGCTTGAAGCAGCTTAAAACCGAAACGGCCGACTGGCAGCGACTAATCGATGCAATTGGACTGATCCTTAGGATGGCCGATGGCGGTGCGCGATGAACTGGTGGAAACGACTATCGCGACGAACGCAAATGGAAGCGCAGCTCGAAAAGGAATTGAGCTTTCATCTCGAGCAGCATATGTCGCAGTTGATTGGGCGCGGCATACCTCCGGACGAAGCACGACGACAAGCACGGCTTGCGCTCGGCGGTCCGGAACAGGTCAAGGAGAAGTGCCGCGACGCGCGGGGCACGCGCTGGCTGGAAGATTTGCTGCAGGACACCCGCTATGCGCTTCGCACATTCCGGCGAAAGCCCGGATTCACAGTGGTTGCGCTCCTGATACTTTCGCTCGGCATCGGCGCCACTACCGTCATGTTCGCCGTAATCAACAGTGTTTTGCTAAGGCCCCTGTCGTACCCGGAACCGGACAGACTGGTCACTTTGCGCGGATTCACCGAGGCCTTCGGCGAGCTCTGGGGCTGTTCCAATCTTGATTTCGGCGACGTCAAGCGCGAGAGCGAAACGCTTACCTTGGCTGCGTGGACTTATGGCGGGGGCACGATCAGTGAGCCCGGAGAACCTGAGTACGTGAACGGGCGACAGATCTCCGCGGAGTTATTCTCCACGCTCGGTATCTCTCCCCTACAAGGGCGCGCATTTCGGCTGGATGAAGACCGACCGGGCGCGGCAGCTGTCGCGATTATCAGCTATGGATTGTGGCAGCGCGACTTTGGCGGCCAACCGAGCACGATCGGCAGGTCGCTCGTTTATGACGGGAAAACCTATACCGTGGTCGGCATCGCGCCCGCGGGCTTCCAGTTGGATGGAGGAGCGGACGTATTCACTCCGCTCGAGCAAAGGCAAAACACTGACCCGCGAATGCAGAATCGCGCCGCACGTTTTCTGCGCGTTATGGCGCGCTTGCGGCCCGGGTTTGGGTTGGCCGAGGCCCGGGCTGAGCTCGCACTGATTCGCGGCATTTGGCTGAAGAATATCCCAAGTCGAATGCGGGCCTCACCATGATCGCCTACCCGCTGCAAAAGGAGTTGGTCGGAGATGTCGGCTCGACACTCTGGCTGCTCCTGTGTGCGGTCGGCCTTGTGCTGCTCATCGCCTGCGTGAATATAGCGAGTCTGCTACTCGCGCGCGCGGTTTCACGCGAGCGGGAGCTTGCCATGCGTGTAGCACTGGGGGCTGGGCGTGGCCGCCTGGCGCGTCAATGCCTTACGGAAAGCGCAATCTTAGTACTACTGTGTTATAAACAATCAGAGGCGTCTTCCACAGCAAAACGGACAACACGGCAACTGTTTGAGCAGCGC
>Ga0137403_10009290_pt1 | contig 10402 bp, 7 predicted proteins | sample CZOMad2_1_16fung_FD_122057 | JGI IMG/M metagenome (GOLD analysis project Ga0137403, IMG submission 122057) | Vadose zone soil fungal communities from Angelo Coast Range Reserve, California, USA - CZOMad2_1_16fungal (Hybrid Assembly) | ecosystem: Environmental > Terrestrial > Soil > Vadose zone... | reverse complement strand
ATCAGTGTAGTGTGGCCGACAATCACGCCGGAAACGTCGGTGATGGCATTGAACGGGCCGGGCGTGCCGTCAAAAGGGACGCCGAGATCACGCGCGCGTGGTTTTGAGGATGGTTTGTCCTGACCGTAACCAAGCGAGACGGCCGCAAGGCAACACAAAAGAAGTGCGAAGCGACGCAAACAAACCGAATGGATCACGGGCTGTTTTTCTCCCAGGATATTTTAGCCGAACGCAGTAATTCCGTGTTCTTCTCCAATGCCGTTTCGAGCAGGACCGCTTGTTGTCCTGCTAATTTCCAGTCGGCCTTCTCGACGGCCTCCGTCAAGCCGGGAAATTCCAGGTGCGCGTACGTGAAGCGAGATGAATAAAGAAGGTGCTGAAACCAGGGGCGGCCGGGAATGCCCGCGGGATCGAGCCAATTGGATTCGACCTGAAGAAGCTGCGTGTTGAGCTGCTGCAGTTTCTCCGATGTCGCCTTACCCACAACGAGGTCGCGCGCTGCGGCATCTCGCAGACTGTTGCCGACTCCTTCGAATTGAGAGATACGCTCGTGCAGCCGTTTCAGATTGAGATGAACTTTCAAATTGCTTTTTTGCTCCAGCTCGCGAAGAAATTGTTCCAGCGCGGAGCCATTGAAGCCGAAATCAAACGGCAGAATGTCCGCATTCGCCAGGCGCAGTGCAACGAGGCCCCACATGCGCGTGAGCGTGACGTGGTATTCGAACGCAGGATCGCCGATATGCGACATCCAGTAATGATCGTCATACATGGAATGATAGACGCCATATTCGCCGGTGAAACCAAGATTGATCACCGGCCGGCCGAGGTGGTTGAGAAACACAGTGTGATCGGAACCACTGCCAATACGCGTTTCGACGAGTCCGCTGTCGGAAGGCGGTGCGGAAGCTTTCGAATTGCGCATGCGCGTCGCGCGCCAGGCTTCGTAAAGCGATTTTCCGGAAGGGGCGCGAATGTCTTTGGAAGCTTCGACTAGCATCGGAGCGAGAGAAGCGACAGCGGACGGCGAGAAGCTGAGTCCCTCCGGGCCCGCGGTTGTGGCGGCTCCGGAGACGGAGGAATCCACGTTGAGATAGGCGACGAGTTTGTTTTTGAGATCGCCGGCAAATTGCTCGCCCCATTCGGTAGAACCGGTCAGGCCATATTCTTCGCCATCCCAGCTGCACACGACAAGAGTGCGGCGCGGGCGGATGCCGCGCTGCTTCAGTTGGCCGAAAGAGCGAGTGAGCTCCATCATCGAAGCAGTGCCGCTCGAAGGATCCACGCCACCGAAAGCCCACGCATCGCGGTGATTGCCGAGCAGCACCCACTCATCGGGAAGCTCGCTTCCTCGTATGCGCGCTTCCACCACGGTGTAAGGCTGCAAGCTGGTGTCCATGTCCACTTTCACGTGGACTTTCACCGCGCCTGTGAGGCGATAGGTGATTGGCAAAGCGCCTTGCCAGTCTTTCGGCGCTTCGGGGCCGTTCATATTTTCGAGAAGGGGTTTGGCATCCCGCCAGGAAAGCGGAAGCCCCACGATTTTTGGCAGCGAACGCGCTTCTTCCGGCGCGATGTGCTTCGCACCAGCAACCGAAGCCCATCCGGGCGTGGTGGGATCGCCGGGAACAATGTAGTCGTAGGTGATCGCGCCACGCTGGATGTGGCTCTCGGGTCCCCAGGGCCCATCGGGGAAGACTTTGCCGCGCGTCCAGCCGTCTTCGGCGGGATCGGAATAAATCAGGAGCGCGGCCGCGCCTTCACGCTCGGCGGTCAGCGCTTTGAAGCCGCGATAGCTGTAAGGATTCGAATAGCGGACGAGCACGATCTTTCCCTTGACGCTGATGCCGTTCTTGCGAAGGATCTCGTAATCGTCGGGATTGCCGCTGTGCGCGTAAACAACTTCGGCGGTGACGTCGCCGGAAGCGGAAAAACCAAAGTAGGAACCGGAAACGGCGGGATTTTTCGTGTCCGGGTCCGCATCGTAGGGATCTTCGCGCAAGCCCGCGGTGTACGCGACGGGCGCAACCATTTCCAGGAAAACGCCGCGAGGACGCGAGTGAAGAACATCATAGCGGCGAAGCACGACGTCTTCCCATCCCTGCTTGCGCCATTCCTCGGCGATCAATTCAGCCAGTTGGTAATTGCGCTCGGAGGCGGCAGGATGTGGCTCTGCCGTGAAGGTGCGATGCCACTCGCGCGCTTTGTCCGGCGACGGAATCGCCTGAAACGATTCCTCGAGCTCACGTTCGGCTGCGGCGTGCCGGGCGTCGAAGCCTAGAATTGCAGTCGCGGGCCGGCTGGCATTGTCCTTTTGAGCATAAAGCGCTGAGACGAGGGCGAGCAAGGCACAAAGAAGTATCAGAGTCGTGCGAGGAACAAGACGCATTTCTGTTTTTCTCCACTAGAAGATACACGAGCAAACCGCAAAACCAGAGAGGCCGGTCAAGCTGAAAACACTTTTGCTAAGGCCGAATGCAGGGCGCGAGGGATCAACGCGGATTCTTCCGGCGAAATCGTGAAGGGCGGCGCGAGGAGGATGTGGTCGCCGCGCAGGCCGTCCACGCAGCCCTGCGTTGGATAGGTCAGCACATTTTCTTCGAGGCAAGCCTGGCGAATTTTCTCCGCGATATTCTCGGGCTTGGGAAAGGGCTCGCGCGTAGACTTGTCTTTGACGAACTCCACGCCGAGGAGCAGGCCGAGGCTTCGCACATCGCCGATGTGGGGATGCGACAGAAGCGAAGAAAGGCCGTCGCGCAGATTCTTCCCCGCTGGAGCGACCCGATCGAAAAGTTTTTGCGATTCGAGATAATCGAGCACGGCGTTTCCGGCAGCAGTGCAAACCGGATGCGCCTGGTACGTGAAGCCGTGCATGAACGCACCCGAGCCGCGTTCGAACGCTTCGACAACGCGCGCGGAAACCAGCACCGCGCCGAGCGGCGCGTAACCGCTCGCGACTCCCTTCCCCACCAGAATCAGGTCTGGCTCGATACCCCAGTGCTGAACGGCAAAAGGCTTTCCGGTGCGGCCCATGCCGGTCATGATTTCGTCGGCGATGAGAAGTATCCCGTTTTTGCGGCAGATTTCGGCGATACGTGAAACGTAACCATCCGGCGGCACGGCAGCACCGAGCGTCGCGCCAACAACGGGTTCGAGAATAAAAGCGGCGGCATCCTCTTTTTTGCCTCCATCCAAATGAGTTTGCAAGTCGTCGGCGCAAGCGAGTTCGCACTGCGGAAACGTTTTTTCGAACGGGCAGTGATAGCAGAAGCACGCCGCGATGTGGCCCCAATCGGGGATGAGGGGCTCGTAGGGCGCCCGGCGAGCGACATTGCCGCTGACGGACATCGCGCCAAGTGTGCTGCCGTGATAGCTCTGGCGTCGCGAAAGGACGCGATAACGATTCTTCTGGCCGGACTCGAGGTGATATTGGCAAACCAGTTTAATCGCTGTCTCTGTCGCCTCCGAGCCACCGGAAGTGAAGTACACCCGGCCGCCCTTGCGGAAATTTGGAGGAGCAATGGCGAGAAGCCGCTCCGCAAGTTTTTCAGCCTGAGCCGTATGAAATTGTGAGGTGTGCGCAAAGGCAATCTGCGAGGATTGCTCGGCCATGGCGAGCCCGATTTCCTGCACGCCATGGCCGATGCTGACGACGGCAGCCTGGCCCGAAGCGTCCAGGAATCGACGGCCACTTTCGTCGATGATCCAGCAGCCTTCGCCGCGAACAGCAATGGGAAAAGTCTTTTTGAAATTGCGGGAAAAGAGCCCGCGGTTCGTCGCCATGAATTGCCCGGGGAGGAATTGTAGCAGAGTCGGCTCACAAGCCGTTCCTCAGGCCGAAACAGGAGCGGCGGACCTGAGCCACTGCTCCATTTGCTCGTGGCTGACTAAGCCGGCCTGCTGCATCACCGGGCGGCCACCAAAGAAGACGGCAAAGTTGGGAATGCCACGAACTTGGAAGCGCGCAGCAAGTTGCGGATACTTTTCCGTATCGACTTTCAGCACTATAGCCTTGCCCGCCATGTCAGCGGCGGTTCGTGCGACTTCAGGAGCAGCAGCGCGACACGGCGCACACCACTCCGCCCAGAAGTCCACGAGTATCGGAACGGGCGCATTTTGAACGACTTCATCGAATAACGCATCGTCGACCGCGAGCGGTTCAGCGATGGGCGGCAAGGGTGATTTACAAGCTCCGCAACGACCTGTATTGGCCAGATATTTGGCTGGAACGCGGTTCTTCTGTCCACAAGTGCTGCAGGCACGGATAACTGGCATACAGGACCCCGTCAATACTGAATTGATGCTGAACATAGGATGCTCGGGAGTACGTCAATGGGTTCATGAATTCTCAGAGGGCTAGCGAGTTGTGCTACGCTGGCGCCACTTCCTTTGACAATGATGCGAAAACTTTTCGGCAAATCCCTGTACCCGCGGAAGCGCACTTGACCGAATCCGCAAAAGGGCTCGTTCGCACCATCGGTCGCTGGAGCCTTGCCGCGCTGATGGTCAATACCATGATCGGCGCGAGCATTTTTGGTTTGCCCGCGCTGATTGCGGCGCGCCTCGGAAAATGGAGTCCGCTCGGATTCCTGGTGGCGTTTGCGGGGATCTCGATCATCGCGGCGTGCATGGCGGAAGTCGCGTCGCAATTCCGGGAGGCCGGCGGGCCGTATCTTTACGCGAGAGTGGCGTTCGGACGATTTCTTGCCATTCAGAACGGCTGGCTGACGTGGCTGAGCCGGATTGCTGCCGCCTCTGCGGTCGCAAACTTGTTCATCATCTATCTGAGGGAATTTTTTCCCAGCGTCAGGGCTCCGCTTGTCAGGGCAAGCGTGCTGACGGTTCTTATTGGATTTCTTGCGATCGTGAATTATCGCGGGGTGACCGGCGGAAACCGTCTCAGCAATTTCTTCACTGTCACGAAGGTGGCGTTGCTCGGCTTTTTTGTCATCGCCGGACTAGTCGCGCTGGCGCTCCATCCTGAGATTCGAGTCACGCCCGCTGCCACGACTCCGACGTCGGCGGACTGGTTCGGAGCCGTGCTTCTGATGATTTACTCCTACGGCGGATTCGAGGCGGCGCTCATCGCCACCGGAGAAACGCGCGACGCGCGCAAAGATATTCCCTTCGCGCTCTTCGCCGCCATTGCCGCGACGACGGTTTTGTTCATCGCTGTGCAGTATCTCGTGATTCACACCATTGCCAATGTTGCCGCTTCCAGCGCTCCGGCGGTGGATTCCGCTCGAAGATTCTTGCCCGCGTTGGGCGTACAAATCGTCGCGGCAGGAACACTCGTATCAGCGTACGGCTATCTCAGCGCCAACATGTTGCATACGCCGCGAATCACCTATGCCATGGGCGCGGGAGGAGATTTTCCCGGCTTTTTTGGCAAGATTCACCTGCGCTTTCGAACACCGCATCTCTCCATCGTGATTTTTGCCGCCGTCCTTCTGCTCTTTTCGATCGCCGGGAATTTCAAATGGAACGCTCTCTTGTCCAGCGTCGCGCGTCTTTTCGTTTATGGTTCGGTGGCCGCGGCGCTTCCCGCGCTGCGCAGAAAGCAGCCGCACGCGGATGCGTTCCGCCTGCCCGGCGGCGTCTTCATCGCCGCGCTTGCGCTGCTCTTCACCGGCGTCCTGGTGACGCGGATGCACTGGGGAGAGTTTCTCGTAATTTCCATTACCGCGGTTCTCGCGTTTGTGAATTGGCTGTGGGCTCGGAAGCAGCCCAACCGATCCGAATCGAATAACTGACCCCGGCGCGCCACGACACGAAACGGAGATCGCCCGGCTGCTCGGTCCTATTGGATTCGATTCAGAAACGATACAATATGCGCGGTTCTGTTCAGCCAATTTGAACTGCAGTTGTGTGCGAGGAGAGAGCTAGATGAATCGCGTCATTCTACGTTGTAGTTTCGTATTCGCGTTACTAGTAGCCGCCAACATTTCCGGTTTCGCACAAGACAGTTCGAAACATCCCATCACTTTCACGGACATGATCGGCATGCACCGCGTGACCGAACCGGAAATTTCGCGCGATGGAAAATGGATTGCCTACACGGTGACCACGCCGGACATGGACGCGAACCGCGGCGCGAGCAATATTTGGATCGTGTCAACGGCGGGCGGCGCGGAGATGCAATTGACGCGGAGCGGGCATGATTCCTCGCCGGTGTGGTCGCCGGATGGCAAGACGCTGGCGTTTCTCTCTTCCCGCAGCGGCAATTCGCAGGTGTATTTGCTCTCGATGGAAGGCGGCGAAGCGCATCCGCTGACGAAGCTTTCAACAGGCGCCGACATCGTGAAGTGGTCGCCGGACGGCAAGGCACTCGCGTTCACTTCCTCTGTTTATCCGGATTGTAAAGACGATGATTGCAACAGCAAACGCGACGCGGAAAAAGAAAAGAACAAAGTGAAGGCGCACGTAGCTGAGCGTCTTTTGTACCGGCACTGGACGCACTGGAATGAAGGCAAACGCGGCCATCTCTTTGTGATTCCAGCCGACGGAAGCGCCGCGCCACGCGACCTCACCCTCGGAGCGGACTACGACATTCCACCCGACGAGCGGGGCGGGCCCGGAGATATTAATTTCTCGCCGGACTCGAAGGAGCTCTGCTACACCGCCGTCACTGACAGGATGGAAGCAATCAGCACGAACGCTGATTTATTTATCGTTCCCGTGGCGGGAGGCGAAGCGAAGCGCATCACCACGCAGCAGGGCTTCGACGGAAGTCCAGTTTATTCACCGGATGGAAAATTCATCGCGTATCACGCGCAACTTACTCCCGGGTACGAAGCCGATCGCTGGCGCGTGATGCTCTACGACCGGCAAAGCGGAAAAAGGGAAAATCTCACCGAAGGCTTTGACCGCAGTGCCGAGGAACTTGCGTCGTCGGCAGACAGCAAAACGATTTTTTTCACCGCCGAAAACGAAACGCAAAAACCCGTGTACGCAATGGCCGCGCGCGCCGGCGCGGAGCCAAAGAAAATCATCGCGGACACTTTTAATACGGCGATTTCCTTTAGCGCCGATGGGAAAACGTTGGCGTTCGAGCGCACCAGCCTGACGATGCCCGCGGAAGTTTTCGCGTCCGCGAGCGACGGATCGAACGTGCGCCAGCTTTCACATCAAAACGATTCAATCCTCGCCGCGCTGGAAATGAATCCACCCGAAACATTCTGGTTCGAAGGCGCCGAAGGAACGAAAGTCCAGGCGATGCTGATACGGCCGCCGAAATTCGACGCGACGAAGAAGTACCCCCTCCTGGTGGTATTGCACGGCGGGCCGCAGACGATGTCGTCGAACGCGTGGAGCTACCGATGGAACCCGCAAGTTTTTTCCGCGGCGGGTTACGTGACGCTGATGATCAACCGGCGCGGCTCGACGGGGTACGGGCAGAAATTCACGGACGAGATTACGAATGATTGGGGCGGCAAAGCGTACGTGGACATGATGAATGGCGTGGACTACACGCTCAAAAAATATTCCTTCGTTGATGGGACGCGGATGGCTGCGGCGGGTGGTTCTTACGGCGGTTACATGGCCGATTGGATTGCGACGCACAATGGGCGGTTCAAAGCGATCATCAGCCACGCGAGCGTGTACGACAAGGTTTCGATGTACGCGACAGAAGAACTGTGGTTTGAAGAGCACGACATGCAGGGCACCCCGTGGACGAATCCGGAAAGTTACCGCAAGTGGGCGCCGGTGACATTCGCGGGAGAGCTCGGAAAGTACAAGACGCCGACGCTGGTGATCGCGGGAGAAAGAGACTACCGCGTGCCGTACACGCAATCCCTGGAATTTTTCAGCGCGCTGCAGCGGCAGGGCGTGCCTTCCAAACTCGTGGTCTTTCCAGATGAGGGACACTGGGTGCTGAAGCCGCAGAACAGCCAGTTCTGGTACAAGACATTTTTGGATTGGCTGGCGCTGTACGTGAAGTAAGCCGTTAGCCAGGGGAGAGCGGCAATCGAGCCGTCTCTCCGCCAACGATTTGCATTCTCACTTCACTGTCGTAGTGAATACTTCTTCCATCAAAAGATTCGTCTTGCACCCGGAGGATGATTCAAGCTGCCGGCGGCTGTCCGTCCAAATCGGATGGGATATGCCTCCGCGAGAGGCCAGGCCTTCGTAATCCCCCTGTTGATTGAAATAGTCGATCGCCAAACACGGGAAAACGCCATTGCAATCGTGCTCGTTGGAGCTGACGGAGCTTACGCGCACATTGGGAGAGCGGAACGTCACGCCGCCATCAACCGACTGAGTAAAAAAAGTGTCGGTCATGAAGCGGGAGCTCGTCGGGTCGTTGCGGGTGTCGTAGAAGGAGAGGTTGACGTCGCCCGTGACCGGATCGACGGCAAGCCACTGATTGAAGCGGTCCACGAGCTGCGGGAGTTGATCGGTCACAGGAAGGGGAACTGTCCAGGTGAGTCCGCGATCATCGGAAAAGGAACTCAAAATGTCGGTGACGCCGGCGGGGGTGAGATCCATCCAAGAGCAGTAGAGGCGCCCGCGGTGAGCACCGGCCGACCGATCGGCGTCGCATGCCGGGTAAACGAGCGCGCGGCGAAACAACTCCGCCGGAATACCGACATCAAAAGCAGCTGTCTTTTGCGAAATCGTGCGCTGCGCGTCCCACGTGACGCCGCCGTCAAACGAGCTATTGAAGGCGATCAGATTATTTTTGTAATCGTTCCAGGCCACATAAACTTCGCCATTCGGGCCAACAAACGGGACGGCGCCGATGCCCTGGCTCGGGCCAGAGGGATTGTCAACGCGCGCGACTGAAAAAGTCGCTCCAGCGTCGGAGGAGCGCGCGAGACGGATGCCCCCGTCGATCGCGTTTCCTCCACTGGCGGCATCCCAAGCCACGTAGACACGGTCGCGGAAAGGACTCGCCGGATTGGAGTCGGTGGTAATCATCGGCTTGTCATTGAAGTGGTTCGAGCCGCTCTGAAATCCAAACAGGGTGAGCTGCGGGTAGCTCTTGCCACCGTCGGTCGAGCGCGCCACCGCCATTTGCGAGCCGTCGACGCCATTGCCCGCGCCGAAATACACAACGATGTAGCTATAAAACAGATTCCCGCGCGAATCGAAGACCAGGGAGGGATCCGAGCCGAAGCGGGTGTCATTGGTGCCCTGGAGCGGTGGAGGAAGCGGCACGTCAACAGCACCCCAGGTGGAGCCGCTGTCGGTGGAGAAATAACCACGCATAGGATCTCGAAAAATTTCGTTGGACCCAGCCGCGAGCGATTTGGAGGATGCAGGATTCAGCGTGATGTAGGTTTCGCTCTGAGGGCCGCACTCATTGGAGACGTCGACATTACTGCCAACCGTGAGAGATGAACCCGGGCCGCCGCCGGGTGAAGCAGCGTTTTGCGAGAGATACTGGTATTTTGCCCACCAGGTTGGGTTGTGCGTTGTTTTGTTCTGGGCGAAAACTTGGCGGGATGAAACCAGGCAAAAGACTGCAAAGAACACAATCTTGAGAAGGCGATTCATGAGCGGTCTCCTTGACTCTGACGGCCAGAGCACAGCGGGGAGTTCATTTTTTACTTCCCTAGAGGAAAGAAGTCAAGCGACCTTGGTGTGGAACAGGCGAGCCCACACCTGCTCCTGCCCGTTCGCGGAGTCGAAATGTTGCCGGCGCTCTAGCCTGAGGAGAAGAGTTGCCGTAAGGCGCGGCGGGCGAAGCGAAACAGATAGTACAGCAGGAATGCAGAAATCGCGACGAGGCCAACGACGATCATTGTTGTTGCGAGCGGATGGGCCGTCGCCATCCACGTGAGCCACACGGCCAGGACGTCTTCTCCAAAACTCAAAATCCAATTACTGAATGGCTCCGGGCTGGTGTTCACCGCGGCGCGAGCGCTGGCTTTTGTGCCGTGGGATGTGAGTGCCACTCCTCCGGCGAGAAGGGCCGCGCCCCACCGCCATTCAGGGGGAGCGGCGCCTGCGGCAGCGTAAGTCAGAAGTGCGGCAGCGGGCGGGCGAATGAAGGTGTGAATCGCGTCCCAGATGGTGTCGAAGTACGGTATCTTGTCCGCGAGAAATTCAACCAGATAAAGAGCGATGGCGATTCCGAGCAGCCAGGGATGGGAGAGAACCTGGAGCGAAGACGGTAAATGGATTACGCCGTAACGCTGGAGAAGACCGAGCGTGGCCACAGTTGCGTAAAGATTCAAGCCGGAGGAAAATCCGGCGCCGAGGGCGAGGCCGAGCGTTTCGATAGGATTCATCCGTGTCCATCATAGCAGCCAAGATGCACCGGCACGGACAGTAACTCCTGCTGACACAGAGCGGACGTTCCGTTTGACGTGATTGTGAGAGCAAGCGATTCTAGTTGCCGGACGGTCATCCATGTTTGGGCTCAGCCATCTTTTCTATCCCTGGGGATTTCTGGTGC
>Ga0137403_10010216_pt1 | contig 10403 bp, 9 predicted proteins | sample CZOMad2_1_16fung_FD_122057 | JGI IMG/M metagenome (GOLD analysis project Ga0137403, IMG submission 122057) | Vadose zone soil fungal communities from Angelo Coast Range Reserve, California, USA - CZOMad2_1_16fungal (Hybrid Assembly) | ecosystem: Environmental > Terrestrial > Soil > Vadose zone... | reverse complement strand
CTTGCCGATGAATATCCTCAGACCCCGCTGCGCGGCTTCGGGATACAGGGTCATGGCGCTTCGGTCGCCGCGGAGGAGCGCGTCGCGGAAGTCGTCGAAGGCCGTGCGGCCGCTCACCAGCTTCTCCTGGAAAGCGGCGAGCGCCTTGGCGACGTCGACCAGGAGTTTTTCGTCTTCGGGACCAGGCGCAGCGCCGAAGGTCTTGCGATAGCGGCAGGCTAGATCGCGGTCGCTGCGGACGAATTTCGCCACGCTCGCTGCGCTCATCCCCAGCTCGCGCGGATCGAGGATCGGGTTGATGCTCTGCGCCCACAGGCTGTCGTGCGCGCCGTCCCAGCCGAACCAGTGGTGATAGCGGACGTTGACGACGCTGGGCGCGTTGCGGTCGACCTCGGCGAGGCCCACGGCGCGCGGCAGCCCGTCGCTCCAGTTTCGCTCGGGCAGGTGGCAGCGCGAGCAGGAGATTTCTCCGTTGACGGACAGGCGCCGCTCGAAGAACAGCCGCTCGCCCAGATCGATCGCGTTCGCGTTGCCCGAGACGCGATTGCTCGGATCTGCCTTCCACGGCGTGGGCCAGGGGCCGTGCGACTGGATCTTGCGGGCCTCGTCGTCGGTAAAAGTCAACGCGAGCGCGGAGGCGCTGGCGAGGAGAAGGACGAGGCAAAGGCCTTTCATTCGAGCTTGACGACCTGGGCGACGCGCTCGGCGGAATCCCTCGAGCGCACCTCGAACACCAGCTCCCACTTTCCCGCCATGTGGAGCATCAAGCCCTCCGCCTTGTAGCGGCCTTCGCCGGTCCCGGTCACGGTCGGGCGATAGTTCATTCCGTGGCGGTGCTCGGGCATCCAGGCGTCGACGCGAACCGATTGTGGCGTCGGGCAAACCGCAAACTCGAGCGCGAAATGCTGGCCGACCTTGAGCGCAGCGGGCTGGGTGCGGTAGAGCACCAGATGGCGGGTCGCCTGTATCTTCTGCGCGTCGCCGCCCGGAAGCTCGCACGCCGTCGCGGGAGCGACGACGAGCAGGGCGACGAGCAAGGCGCGCATTACTTCTTGGACGCGAACAGGTCCTCGCCGTTCCTCCAGCCGATGCGCTCGGCCACGCCGGCCGGCAGGTCGGCGAGCCAGCCGCGCGCCCACACGGCGTGCTCGGGGATGTAATGCCAGCGCTCGGGGACGTAGGTATCGGTGCCGAGCAGAAAGCGGTCGGGAAATTCCAGGAAGGCCTTGCGCCATTCCGGGTCGACCTTGCCGCCCTGCGCCTGGTCGGTGCGGAAGGCGAGATCGCACCACAGGTTCTTGTGTTTGCGCAGGGTCTCGCGCACGCGATCGGGCCGCTCGAAGCCCGAATGCGCCCAGAGAATCCTCGCCTCGGGCCACTGCCTGAACAGGCGCTCGACTGCGTCGGCGTCCGAGTGCGCGTGGAGGAACAGACTGTATTGCTTCGCGAGCTGGACCATGCGGCGAGGTACCGGGAGATCGGCGCTCTCGCCGTAAAGGTGGAACTCGCCGATCCCGGCATATTTGTATTTCTTGAGCCGGTCCTCCAGGTAGGGAATCACCGTCTCGTCGCGGAACCAGGTGCCGGTGTCGGCGCGCGAGCGGTAGGGCCGCAGCTCGGGGATGATCAGGTCGGGCGCGGCGTCGGCCAGGCGCTGCTGCCCGTCGTCGCCCGAGCTCGAGACGAGCGCGCGCTTCACGCCGGCCTTGCGCAGCATGGCGATCGCCTGCGCGGGCGGCACCGACTCCCAGGCGTCGTGGCTGTAGTGCAGGTGCGCGTCGAAGATCGGCAGGTCTGCCGCTCCCGCCGCGAGCGGGACGAGAGCGATGAACCACAGGGCTTTTCTCAGCATGCTAGATTCTACCTTGCATGATGCGCGCCATGGATCAGCTCGAGCCGATCGAAAAAGCAAGCACCGACGAGCTGCGTGCCTTGCAGCTCGAGCGCCTGTGCTGGAGCTTGAAGCACGCCTACGAGAAGGTCCCGCACTACCGCAAGGCCTTCGACGCCGCGCGCGTTCACCCGGGCGACCTCAAGGAATTGGCGGATCTCGCGAAATTTCCCTTCACGACCAAGGCCGAGCTGCGCGAAAACTATCCCTTCGGCATGTTCGCCGTGCCGATGCAGGAAATCGTGCGCGTGCACGCTTCGAGCGGCACCACCGGGAAGCCCACGGTGGTCGGCTACACCCGGTCGGACATCGACACCTGGTCGGCGGTGATGGCGCGCTCGATCCGCGCGGCGGGCGGGCGCTCGACCGACATCGTCCACATCGCCTACGGCTACGGATTGTTTACAGGGGGCCTCGGGGCGCACTACGGCGCCGAGACCCTGGGCGCGACCGTGATCCCGGTGAGCGGCGGCATGACCGAGCGTCAGGTGCAGCTCATCCGCGATTTCAAGCCCAACATCATCATGTGCACGCCTTCGTACCTGCTGGTGATCGGCGACGAGTTCGTCCGCCAGGGGCTGGACCCGTCGAAGTGCGGCCTGCGCGTCGGCATCTTCGGCGCCGAGCCCTGGACCGAAGGCATGCGCGCCGAGATCGAGCGCCGCTTCGGCATCGCCGCGCTCGACCTGTACGGGCTGTCGGAAGTCATCGGACCGGGCGTGGCGCAGGAGTGCATCGAGACGCGCGACGGCCTCACCGTGTGGGAGGACCATTTCTATCCCGAGATCATCGATCCGAAGACCGGCGCGGTGCTGCCCGGCGGGCAGGACGGCGAGCTCGCGATCACCTCGCTCACCAAGGTCGGCATGCCGGTGATCCGCTACCGCACGCGCGATCTCACGCGGCTCATGCCGGGCACCGCACGCACCATGCGGCGCATGGCGCGCATCACCGGGCGCAGCGACGACATGCTCATCATTCGCGGGGTCAACGTGTTCCCCTCGCAGATCGAGGAGATCGTGCTCGCGAACGACAAGCTCTCGCCGCACTACGTGCTGGAGGTGCGGCGCGACGGGCATCTCGACGATCTCGACGTGCTGGTCGAGCGGCGGGCGGACATGCCGGCGGGAATGAAGACCCTGGTCGAGCAGGACGTGGAGCGTCAGATCAAGGGACTCATCGGCGTGAGCGCGAAGGTGCGCGTCGCCGAGCCGGGCGCGGTGCCGCGGTCGCAGGGCAAGGCGGTGCGCGTGATCGACAAGCGGCCGAAGGCGTGATGGAAGCGCCGCGCGACACCGCCGCATTCGCGCTCGATTGCGAGCGCTACTCGAGCTACTGGGAAGCGGCCGCAGCGCGCCTCGCGAAGCTGCCGGCGAAGCCCTCGCGCAGCGCCGCTCAAACCGAGACCGCCGAAGCCCTCAAGCGCGAGGCACGCGCGGCGCGAAGCCGCTTCCTCGCCGCTCACGCCGAGGCGGTCTACGACCGGCTCACGCGGAACCGCTCGCGCTTCATCCGCGTAGAAAACCTGGTCTACGACGCGGCGTCGCTCGTTCCCGGGCTCGTTCCGCCACGCGAGCGGGTCGACGCCGAATCCAGCCACGCGCAGCGCGACAAGGACGGCGTCGAGATCGACCAGGGCATTTTCGTCTCGGCGATGCTGGCGAACGCCGACGCGGGGCGCCATCTGTGTCATGCGATGCTCCTGCCACGTGCGGAGGCGATCGAGCGCCTGCCGGAGCTGGAGAAGACCGGGCGGGTGGACTTGGGCGCGGCCGAGGTGTTCCGCAAGGGCAAGGCGTCCTGGGTCATCCAAAAAAACCCGCGCCACCTGAACGCCGAGGACGACACGACGCTGGACGCCGCCGAGATCGCAACCGACCTCGCGATACTCGATCCGCAAACCGCGATCTGCGTGCTGCGCGGCGGACCGGTCGAGACCGGAAAGCACAAGGGAAGGCGCGTACTCGGCAGCGGCATCAACCTGACCCACCTCTATCACGGCATGGTGCCGTACATCTGGTACCTGAAGCGCGACCTGGGCGTCGTCAACAAGATCTACCGCGGCCTCGCGCGCGAGGGCGCCATTCCCGACGACGTGAACGGCAAGACGCTGGAGAAGCCCTGGGTCGCGGCGGTGGAGGGCTTCGCCATCGGCGGTCACTGCCAGTATCTTTTGGTGATGGACTCCGTGCTCGCGGCGAAGGACGCCTACCTGACGCTGCCCGCGCGCAAGGAGGGCATCATCCCTGGAGCGGCCAATCTGCGCCTGCCGCGCTTCGTCGGCGACCGCATCGCGCGCCAGGCGATCATGGCCGAGCGCCGCATCGACTGCGACAGCCCGGAGGGGCGGCTGATCTGCGACGAAGTGATCGCGCCATCGGAGATGGACGCCGCCATCGGGCGCGCCGTCGACAGGCTCACCGGATCCGGCGTGGTGAGCGCGGCATCGAACCGGCGCGCGTTCCGCGTCGGGCAGGAGCCGCTCGACCTCTTTCGCAGTTATTTCGCGGTGTACGCGCTCGAGCAGGCGTACTGCCACTTCAGCCCCGCGCTGATCGCCAACCTCGAGCAGCACTGGAACGCGAAAAACCGCAGGGTCGATTGAGCGAAGAGGGAGGGAACATGCACGCGGTTCGCGTACTTTGTTCGGCGCTCGCGTTCGCCGCGGCGGGAGCAGCGCTCGCCCAGGCGTATCCGGTCAAGCCGGTGCGCATCATCTCGCCTTTCCCGCCGGGCCAGGCGACCGACATCATGGCGCGCCTCGTCGCCGAGAATCTCGCGCGGTCGCTGGGTCAGCCGTTCCTCGTCGAGAACCGCGCAGGCGCGGGCGGCGCGCTGGGCACGGAGGCTGCCGCGAAGGCCGCGCCCGACGGCTACACCCTGGTGATGGGGACGATCGGGGCGCTCGCGATCGGTCCCGCGCTCTATTCGAAGCTCGGTTACGACCCGGTCCGGGATTTCGCGCCGATCTCCAACCTCGGCCTGACGCCGCAAACGCTGGTGGTGAGCGCCTCGTCCGTGCTCAGGACGCTGAAGGACTTCGTCGAGCACGCCGCGACGACTCCGATGGACTACGCCTCGTCGGGGAACGGCTCGGCAAGCCATCTCGCGATGGAGATGTTCCGCTCGGCCTCGGGTGTCCACCTGAGCCACATCCCCTTCAAGGGAAGCTCGGAGGCCCAGACGCAGGTCCTCGGGGGCCAAGTGCAAATCATGTTCGACGCCATCCCGGGTGTCGCCGCGCAGATCAAGGCGGGCAAGCTGCGGGCGCTGGGCATCGCTTCGCCGGAGCGCTCGCCATTTTTTCCGGAGGTGCCGACGATCGCCGAGCAGGGCTATCCGGGATTCGCGGCGGTCGGCTGGATCGGGATCGTCGCGCCGGCGCGAACGCCCGAGGCCGTTCTCGACAGCCTGAATGCGGAGGTCCGGCGCGTGATCGCCAAGCCCGAGGTCAGGGAACGCCTCGCCTCGCTTTCGTTCCTTCCCGTGGGCGATTCGCGCGAGCACTTCGCCGGGTTTATCCGCGAGGAAGTCGCGAAGTGGGCGAAGGTCGTGAAGGAATCCGGCGCGAAAGTGGACTAAAGCGCCGGGACGGGCCTAGTTGTCGTCCGAGCCGTTGTCCGTCCAGCGCCGGCGCGGCCCCGAGTAGTGCAGGTCGTCCGGATCGTCGGAGGCCTCGTCCTCCAGATCGTCGAACTTGTCCAGTTCCTTGAGCAGCGATTGCAGGCGCCGCTCGGCGGCGGAGTCCCGGTCGGATTGCTTGGACAGGCGCTTGGCGACAGCGGCCGCGTTTTCGTAGTCGCGCCGCGTCGTCACCGGCCGCGCAAATCCGTTGGGTCTCATCCGTTTAGCCATCGACACCCCCATTGCCGCCCGACTGCAGGGCAGCGCACCACAGTTTAGACCTTAGTCGGCGTTTTCGGTGAAGCCGCTCGCTGCCGCCGCCTGAACGCGCCGCGCGCGAGCCACGCGAGGCCGCCGAGTACCAGGACGAGCATCAGCCAGCGAATCGCGCTCGCAAGCTGCGCCGCGTCGGGCGCGGACCACGAAAACCGGCTCAACTTCTCGGCGCGCTCGGTCAGCCAGTGCCAGGCGGTGTGCCCCACCAGCACCGAGAGGATGATCGTGCCGAGGCGCTCGGCGACGACGAAGCGGAACACGAGCTCGAGCGCCGGGACGAGTAACACCAGGACGAGCAGCTGTCCCAGCTCGATGCCCACGTTGAACGCGAGCAGCGAAGTCAGGAGATGCGAGCCCGCGAACTGCAGCGAATCGCGCAGCGCGTACGAAAAAGCGAATCCGTGGACCAGGCCGAAGGCGAAAGTGACGATCCAGCGGCGCGCGACGCTGCTGCCGAGGACGTTCTCGACCGCCATGTACAGGATGGAAATCGCGATCAGCGCCTCGATCAGCGGCGGAAACCACAGCGCGCCCGGACCCAGGCCGTAGGCCGAAGCGATCAGCGTGATCGAATGCGCGACGGTGAACGAGGTGACGATCCACACGAGCTGCCCGAGGCGTCTGAACGGAACGACGAGACAGAGCAGAAACAGCAGGTGATCGATCCCCTCGAGGATGTGCAGGAAGCCGGTCCCGACGAAGCGAGAAGCCGCCTGGGTCCAGCTCGGATCGAGCTGGACCCGCCCGGGGTCGCCGTGGAACTCGTAAGCCCGCACTACGCCGGCCGCGGGCAGGAAGCGCAGCACGACGTTCGTTCGCAAGCCCAGGCGCTCGAGACGGGGCCGGATCGAGAACCCGGATTGGTCTGAATCGATCCGGTACAGGAGCAAGACGTCGAGCAGCCCCTGTTCCCAGTAGAGCGTCGTGTCTTTCGGCAAGGGCCGACCGGTGACGTGCGCGAGCGCGCTCTCATAGGAGGTGAACGACCTGTCGGACTCCAGGGACACGCGGACTTCGACGATTTGCGGAGCGGCGAGGCGGGCCTCATTTCCGTCAAGGCCCTCGTACAGCTCCACGCTATCGGAGATCCACAGCGCTGCGGCGTTGCGCAGGGCTGCGTCGGCGCGCGCGAGATCGAGGGTGCCCGCACCCCGTTTTGGAAAGTCCACGTCGCGCATGGCTTTCAGCGGCACGCGCACGAGCAGGACCAGGTGCTGCCCGTCCGGCTTGACGAAGGCATTGACCGTCACGTCGGTCGGGATGTCGTGAGCCTCGGCGCAGGAAGGCAGAACGAGCGCCAGCGCCGTCAGCGCAGCGAGGCAGTTGACAAGGATTTTCCTGGCGTCGAGCATAGCGGCAGCGCAGCTTACAGCCAAAAGGGGGAGCCAATGGGAAGCACGCAGGGGAAGCGCAATCTCGTCATCGGTTCGACGTTCGTCGCGGCCTTGGCCGCGCTCGCAGCCTGCCAGGCCTTGCTCGAGAGCAAGGCGGGATCGGGACCGACGGTGCAGGCGCCGATGTTCGAAGTCGATCCGCTGTGGCCCAAGCCCCTGCCGAATCACTGGCTGCTGGGGTGGACGATCGGCGTGTGGGTCGACGAGCAGGACCACGTCTGGATCATCCATCGCGGCGCGGGAGGGCTGCATGTCAACGAAAAAGGGCTCGAACAGAATCCTCCCATCTCCGAGTGCTGCCGCACGGCGCCGCCCGTGCTGGTGTTCGATCCGGCGGGCAACCTGGTCAGGTCCTGGGGCGGTCCCGGGCCGGGTTATGAGTGGCCCGAAGGCGCGCACGGCGTGCACGTCGACTACAAGGGCAACGTGTGGCTCGGCGGCAACGGCGCGAAAGACGCCCACATCCTGAAGTTCACCAAGGAGGGGAAGTTCCTGATGCAGCTGGGCCGCTACGGCAAGAACGCCGGCAGCAACGACCTCGAGAACTTCGGGCGGGTGGCCAAGATCTGGGTCGATCCGAAAACCAACGAGGCGTACATCGCCGACGGCTATCTCAACAAGCGCGTCGCCGTGGTCGACGCCGACACCGGCAAGATGAAACGCTACTGGGGTGCGTACGGCAACAAGCCGGACGACACCCCCATGGGCAACTACGATCCGAAGGCGCCGCCGGCCCAGCAGTTCCGCAACCCGGTGCATTGCGTCGAGCGCTCGAACGACGGCCTGATCTACGTGTGCGACCGCCAGGGCGACCGGGTGCAGGTGTTCCAGCCGGACGGCAAGTTCGTGAAGGAGGCGTTCTACGCGAAGGAGACGCTCGCCTCAGGCTCGGCCTGGGATATCGCCTTCTCGAAAGACCCGGAGCAGCGCTTCATGTTTCTCGCCGACGGGCAGAACGAGAAAGTGCGGATCATCGTGCGCGAGACGCTCCAGGAGATCAGCAATTTCGGCGACGGCGGGCGCCAGCCGGGCCAGTTCTACGGCGTGCACAGCATCGCGGCGGATTCCAAGGGCAACCTGTATACGACCGAGACCTACGAGGGCAAGCGCGTACAAAAATTCGTTTACAAGGGCATAGGTGCTGTCGCCAGCAATCAGGGCGTACTCTGGCCGCGGTAGAAAGATGCGCTCGCTCGCCGGCGCGGTCCTGCTTTTCGCGTCGGCGAGCGCTTTCGCGCAGGTCCCTTCGACAGGCTCAGGGCAGGTTTTCCCGTCGAAACCGGTGCGCATCGTCGTGCCGTTTCCTCCCGGAGGCGGTGCGGACACGCTGGCACGCATTATGGAGCCGAGGCTCGCGGCGATCTGGGCGCAGCCGGTGATCGTCGAGAATCGCCCGGGCGCGAGCGGCCATATCGGTGCGGATTTCGTCGCGAAATCCGTTCCGGATGGAAGCACGCTCCTCATGAGCTCGACGGCGTCGCTCACCGAGAAGAACGTCGACCAGTTCGCCCCGTTGTCGCTGGTGTCCGCCTCGCCTTACGTCATCACCGCCAACCCGAAGGTCACCGCGTCGAATGTGCGCGAGTTGATCGCGCTCGCGAAAGCGAATCCGGGAAAGCTGAGCTTCGGCTCCTCGGGCACCGGCGCGGCCTCGCATCTTTCGGCCGAGCTGTTCAAATCGATGGCGGGCGTCGATCTGCTGCACGTCCCGTACAAGGGGACCGGACAGGCGGTGACCGATCTCGTCGCCGGCCACCTGGACCTGATGTTCGCTCCGGCGCAGACCGTCATGCCCTACGTGCGCGAAGGCAGGTTGAAGGCGCTCGCGATCACCGGCTCCAAGCGTTCCGAGACTCTGCCCGATCTGCCGACCGTGGCCGAGTCGGGCCTGCCCGGCTACGAAGCGGTCGGCTGGTTCGGCCTGCTCGCGCCCGCCGCGACGCCGCGCCAGACCGTGGCGAAGGCGTCCGCCGACGTGAACCGGGTGCTCGCGGAGCGCGAGCTGCGCGAGAAGATGCTAGGGCTGGGCGCCGATCCCTCGGGCGACACGCCCGAGGAATTCGCGCGCTTCATCCGTGAAGACCAGGCGAAATGGTCGAAGGTAATGAAAGAGGCCGGGATCGTGGTGCCGCAATGATGAAGGTGGTCGAGCGCCTCGCCGCATTCGCGGAAGGCTATCGGACTCGGCCGATCGAGCCGCAGGTCCTGCACCACGCGAAGCGCGCCGTGATCGACTGGCACGCGGCGCTCTTTCCCGGCTCCGTGGTTCCGCCTGCGACGCTGCTTGAGCGCTCGCTCGCCGAGGAGATCGGCCGTGGCGAGCCGCGCCTCGCCGACGGCAGGCGTGCGAACCTGCGCGCCGCGGCGCTCATCAACGGCGCGGCGGCGCACACCGTCGAGGTGGACGACATCTACCGCGACGGCATCTATCATCCCGGCGCGCCGACCATCGCCGCGGCGCTCGCGCTTGCTCAAGCGAAAGGCGCCTCGGGCGAGCAGTTCCTGCGCGCGGTGATCGTCGGCTACGAGATCTCGACACGCATCGCCGCTACGATGGGTCGAGCGCACTACAAGTACTGGCACAACACCGGGACGATCGGCTGCTTCGGCGCGGCGAGCGCCGCAGCCGAGGTGCTCGGGCTCGACTCCAGGCGCTTCGCGCACGCGCTCGCCACGGCGACTACCTTCGCCGCCGGCCTGCAGCAGGCCTTTCGCTCGGACTCCATGTCCAAGCCGATGCACGCCGGCCGTGCCGCCGAAGCCGGCGTCACCGCCGCGCTCGCCGCAGCGGAAGGCGTCACCGGGGCGCTCGACATCGTGGAGGGCGAGGCCGGTTTCGGCAAGGCGATGGGAGAGGGGCCCGACTGGGAACGCGCGCTCGCCACGCTCGGCGAGGACTTCCACATCTGCCGCATGACGGTCAAGAACCACGCCTGCTGCGGCCACGCCTTCGCCGCGATCGACGGCGCGCTTGCGCTGAAGGCACAAATGGGCGTGGCGGCGGCCGAGATCGCGCGCGTGCGTGTCGGAGGCTATCGCGCGACGCTCGAGGTCGCCGGGATCGCCGAGCCCGCGACCGCTGCCGAAGCGCGCTTCAGCACACCGTATCTGGTCGCCACCGCGCTCACGCACGGCAGCGTGCGCCTCGCCGCGTTCGAGCCGCCGCGCCTGGAGGACGCGGGGACACGCGCGCTCATGCGGCGCGTGGACCTCGAGCT
>Ga0137403_10010215_pt1 | contig 10403 bp, 11 predicted proteins | sample CZOMad2_1_16fung_FD_122057 | JGI IMG/M metagenome (GOLD analysis project Ga0137403, IMG submission 122057) | Vadose zone soil fungal communities from Angelo Coast Range Reserve, California, USA - CZOMad2_1_16fungal (Hybrid Assembly) | ecosystem: Environmental > Terrestrial > Soil > Vadose zone... | reverse complement strand
GAGGTGACGGCGTTTACCTCGAAGTACGACGCGGTGCTCGCAAAGAAAGCGCAGTTCACGCCGCAGGAGCAGGCGGGATACGATCTGTTCCGCGGCAAGGCGCAATGCAACACCTGTCACCGTGACGGCGGGCCCGGCGAGGACCCGCTGTTCACCGACTTCACCGCCAGCAACATCGGAACTCCCGCCAATCCCCGGCTTCCTTACTATGCGGAAAATCGGCCCGACGCATTGGGCTATGTCGCCAATCCGCAAGGGCGGTCATTCGTCGACGGCGGCGTCGGCACTTTTCTCATTCGAGGGCATCTCCTCAGCCAGCCCTCCGCGGTGGATGCGCGATGGCTGAAGCTGGCGCCAGATAACCAGGCGCGAGTTCAGGTGCCGACTCTGCGCAATGTGGACAAGCGGCCCTATCCGGCCTTTGTGAAGGCCTACGGACATAACGGATATTTCACGAGCCTGAAGCAGATCGTGCATTTCTACAACACACGCGACGTTTTGCCGCGATGCCAGCCACATGACGGTGAAGGCACGACATGCTGGCCGGCGCCCGAGTCGACCGCCAACATAAACACGAGCCGCGTCGGAAACCTCGGGCTGTCCGACGCAGAAGAGGACGCGCTTGTGAGTTTCATGCAGACGCTGACGGATGGGTTTATGCCCCGGGATCCGTAGTAGTGGCCTCTTGAAGGGCGTTACCGCCGACGGCGTCATTCATCCGTGTGCCGTCAAACTCGATTTATGCGTTGCGGCTTGGAGCATGATCCAGAAAAATGGGAACCGGTTTTCCGAAAAGATCATGCTCACACAAAGAGAGACGAGATCATGATCGGATTCAATCTAATCGAACCATGATCTAGCCTTGCGGTTTTGAATCCGATGCGGCAGCGGCGGCGCGCGTTCGAAAATAATCCAGCACGAACAGGCGAATTGCGGAGGACAGATTGCCTTGCTGGCGATTGCTGTCGATCTCGCCGACCAGTTCGGACAGCGTCATGTCTCGAAGCCCGGAGATTTCCTTCATGCCGTTCCAGAACGCCTCTTCGAGGCTGACGCTGGTCTTGTGACCCCCGACCACGATCGAGCGCTTCACGACAGGCGATTTCATGATTCGTCCTCGCCGTCTATCCGGTGCTGATCCAGCAAATCCTTCGCGCGCCTGGTGCGCTGCTCCTCCTGAAGACGCTCGGATTTGGCTCTGCCAAACCGTGCGCGGTTGGCGTCGGCCTGCTTGGCCGACTGTTCTCGCTCGGTGCGCTTCCTAAATCGCTTCAGGTTGACCACGTCCCCCATGCTCGCCCCCATCATGCAATAAATGGAGAACATGCTTTTGCGGAATGGGCACCCCCCGGTTCGATCGTCATTCGAAAATCCCCTTGTCCCATAGCATCAAAGAATAGGCTTCCGCTCTGAATATGTTCCGCTCTGCGCATGGTCATCGAAAACAGCCGGTGAATCGGCCCAATCGGATCCAACAAATCATTGTAATCGTTCGAACGATATTGTCCTTTGGGGCAATTCGGTGGTTGCTCAACCGCCCGGCGGGCGCGAAGATTTTGCGCTCTGGCGCGCTCCCGCGCAATGACGATAGCTGATCGGCCAGTCTTTCGGCGTTATGACTTATAACTATTCTAACTATTCTTCGTTCGGCAGTTTTCCAGCCGTGCGGTGATCAACCGGGGCGCGTCATTTTGTCCGGATGCACCAGGCGGTCGAATTGCGCGGGTGTAACAAAGCCCAGCCGCACAGCCTCTTCTTTCAACGTTGTGCCGCGGATGTGAGCCGACTTGGCGACCTTTGCGGCGTTGTCGTAGCCGATGCTGGGAGCCAGCGCAGTCACCAGCATCAGCGAGCGTTCCATCAGATCCCGGATGCGTTTCTCGTCAGCGCGTATTCCCTCGATGCAATGTTCGGTGAACGACCGAGCGACGTCGGACATCAATTGGATGGAATGCATCATACAATATGCCAGCACCGGCTTGTATACGTTCAGCTCGAAATGTCCCTGGCTGCCGGCGACGGTGATGGTGGTATGGTTGCCGAACACCTGACAGCAAACCATGGTCATGGCCTCGCACTGCGTCGGGTTGACCTTGCCCGGCATGATCGACGAGCCCGGCTCGTTTTCGGGCAGGATCAACTCGCCCAATCCGGAACGCGGCCCCGAGCCCAGCAGGCGGATATCGTTTGCGATCTTGAACAGGCCGGTCGCCGCCGAATTGATGGCGCCGTGCACGAACACGTAGGCATCGTGGGAAGCCAGCGCCTCGAACTTGTTGGCGGCGCTGGTGAAGGGCAGTTTCGTGATTTTGGCAACGTGTTTTGCAAACAGCCTGGCGAATTTCGGCTTCGAATTGAGCCCGGTGCCGACCGCGGTGCCACCTTGCGCCAGCGGGTACAGATCTCTTGCCGCCATTCGCAGCCGCGCGATGCCGCTTTCGACCTGGGCGGCGTAGCCGGAAAATTCCTGACCGAGCGTCAGCGGCGTCGCGTCCTGGGTATGGGTCCGGCCGATCTTGACGATGTGCGCGAACGCCTTTTCCTTTTTGCGCAGCGCGCGGTGAAGCTCGCTCAACGCCGGAATGAGATCGCCGACGATCGCCATCGCCGCCGCGATGTGCATGGCGGTCGGGAATGAGTCGTTCGACGACTGGCTCATATTGACGTGGTCGTTGGGATGAACCGGCTCTTTGGCGCCGAGCTTGCCGCCGAGCAGCTCGTTGGCGCGGTTGGCGATCACCTCATTGAGGTTCATGTTGGTTTGGGTGCCGGAGCCGGTCTGCCAGACCACCAGCGGAAAATGATCGTCGAGCGCGCCATCGATCACTTCGCGCGCGGCGCGGGCGATGGCGCGGGCGCGGCGCTGGTCGAGCAGCCCAAGCTCGCGATTGGTTTCCGCCGCTGCAAGCTTGACGATGCCGAGCGCGCGAATGATCGGCATCGGCATCCGGTCCTGGCCGATGCGGAAATTCTGCCTCGAACGTTCGGTCTGCGCGCCCCAATAGCGATCGGCGGCAACCGGGATCGGACCGAAGCTGTCGGTCTCGATGCGCGTGGAACCGGATCGCGATGTCGTTGCTGACCGAGCCATGAATCATGTCCGTTAGACAAAGCCGTTTCGGTGCGGAACCAGCTTGCGTTGGCTCGCGCGGCGCCACGTTCATTCTACAGGGTAGCAGGCTCTTTTCGCCCGGATTATTTCTTGCGGAAGCGATCCAGCCGCACGACTTCGGCGCCCTCGCCCGGCTTCGCCGGCTCGTCCCGATTTTCCTCGGCCGGCGCGGATACCGTCACGGCCGACGGGGCCGGGGCTGCCGGGAGGTTTGCCGCCGGGGTCTCGGTCGCGGCATCGGACGGTTCGAACTGCAAGCCGAACTGCACCGAGGGGTCGAAGAAGCTCTTGATGGCGTTGAACGGAACCAGCAGGCGCTCGGGGATGCCGCCGAATGACAGACCGACCTCAAAACGATCTTCCGACACCTCGAGGTCCCAGAACTGATGCTGGAGGATGATCGTCATCTCCTCCGGGTATTGCGCCAGCAGCCGCGGCGACAGCTTCACGCCCTCGGCGGTCGACAGGAAGGTGATGAAGAAATGGTGCTCGCCGGGGAGCCCGTGCTCGGCGGCATCGGCCAGTACACGGCGCAGCACCCCGCGCAACGCGTCGCGTGCCAGCACGTCGTATCGGATATGATCGGTGGCCATTTTCGGTCCTGTCGCATTATGCTGCCGGCGGATCGGCGGCGACATCGGCAGCCCGACTCGCCTGTCCGCCCATGCTAGCCCGGCGGCTCGCCGAGGTCAGCAGGCGTTGCCGCCGCTGGCGGAAATTCCAGCCAAAGCATAGCCGGGAGCATTTTGGTGAGAAAACCCTCTCAGCCCCTGATTTGCGCCTATTCCGCAAAACCGGTGCCCACTTTTGCGGAATACGCGCCAGGCAAATTGAAGTGGAGGCTTCTGTTGCCAGGTGCCTCCGAACCCCGCCTAGCGGAGCTTAACCCACTAGGACTTTAGACTTGGTTTTTCAAACCGCTTACGCGGCCTGAGCAACCGGAGCATAGTTGTCGTTTGCAACTATTGCATAGCCCGATAACGGCGGAACAATACCGGGAAAAAACACGCCCTTTACGCCCTCGTCGATCCTGTTTCGCCCCCGCCGAAACCCGCCAAATATGACTGATTTCGGGTTTTGGTGGAGGCGCCGGGTGCTGCCCCCGGGTCCGAATGGTTTATTGCGGCGGCAATTTATTTCCATAGCCGGCGAACCGGCGCTCCCAATATAGGGCGCAAAAGTTGAGAAAAACAGAGCCCCGCGGGGTATTTGGAGTGAAACGTGTCCCGGATCGCCTTGAACCAGGCTGGAACTAGCTGGATATGGGTTGGCCTTGCGCGGCCATCGTTCTAAATCTTGGGGATGCCCCCGGATTCGCCGCCGGCTGCCATTTCGGCGCCGGATCTTCCCGTATCAACCCCGCCCGGCCTGAGCGCGCTGTTCATGGCGTTCGCCAAAATATCGCTTGCGGGCTTCGGCGGCGTCCTGGTCTGGGCGCGACGCGGCATCGTCGATCAGCGCCGCTGGATGACGGCGGACGAGTTCAACGAAACCTATGCGCTGTGCCATTTTCTGCCGGGTCCCAACGTCGTCAACCTGTCGGTGGTGTTCGGATCGCGCTTCCGCGGAATCCCCGGCAGCCTTGCGGCCTTCGCCGGGTTGCTCGGTCCTCCCGTTGTCATCATGACCATCCTGGCTGCGCTCTATGCGCGCTACGGCGAAATCGACGCGTTGCGGCGCATTCTGGCCGGCGTGTCCTGCGCGGCAGTCGGCCTGCTGCTATCAGCGGTTTTCCGGATGATGATGCCGCTGGTCAAAAGGCGCGATCTGGTCGCGCTTGTGCTCCTCGCCGCAGTGTTTGTCGCCATCGGGCTGCTGCGGCTGCCATTGGCGGCGGTGTTGCTGGTGGCGATCCCTCTCAGCATCGCCATCACCTTTGCGATGCGCCGGCGAGTTCCGGCATGAATTCCGATTCAAATCCGATTCTGACGCTTGGCTGGACATTCGGCCTGATGTCGCTGTTTGCGGTGGGAGGCGCAAATGCCGCCATCCCGGAAATGCACCGGGTTGCAGTCGATGTGCAGCACTGGATGACCGACAAGCAATTTGCCGATGTGTTCGCGATCTCGCAGATGTCGCCGGGCCCGAACGTGCTGATCGTCACCCTGATCGGCTATGCGGTCGCCGGCGTTGCGGGCGCGCTGGTCGCAACGCTGGCGATGTGCGTTCCGACAGCGGTGCTTGCCTATTGCGTCAGCCGCCTGCTCACGCGCTCGAGCCACTCACGCTGGCCTGCCATCATTCAGGCGGCGCTGGTTCCACTTTCGATCGGACTGATGGGCGCCAGTGGCCTGATTTTGGCGCTGACCTCCGATCGGAGCTGGATAGCCGCCCTGCTTACCGCCGCGTCAGCATTGCTGGCTTTTGCGACGCGGCTTAACCCGCTCTGGCTGTTGCTGGCCGGGGGTTGTTTGGGTTTTGCTGGCGTTATCTGACGAAAATCGCTAGGCAGGATCGTCCGCGCAGCATCAACGCTATCCAAACAGAATGGGCAAGAAGCCCTGTGACGGGGGAGAAAACCGATGAGTGATACGCCGAGCCATGGGCCGGTCAAATCGATCATGCCGAAATGGGTCCGTGGCCCGCAGGATTTCGTCGGCGGGATAGCGCTGATGGCGATCGCAGTATTCGCCTTGTGGGCATCGAGCGATCTGCAGGGGATGCATGGATTTTCGTTCGGGGCCGGAACCGCGCCCCGCATGTTTGCGGTTCTGTTGCTGGGACTAGGTTTTGCGGTGATGGTCGTCGGTCTCGTGGCCGAGGGCGCGCATTTGGCGACGTATCACTGGCGCGGTCCGCTGTTCGTCTCGCTTTCGATTCTTTCGTTTGCCGTCACCATCCGCCCGCTGGGTCTGGTGATCTCGGCATTTGCAAGCTTCATGATTTCCGCGCTGGCTACGCCTGAAACCCGGTGGACGGAAACCATCATTGTCGGAATTTGCCTGACGATCGGCTGCAGCCTGCTCTTCCCTTACGCCCTGGGGCTGCCGCTGCAGCTCTTCCCGCGTTTCCTGGTTCAGTGAGGGCGTAATGGCCGACCTTTTTTCCAATCTCGCCCTCGGCTTCGGCGTTGCATTTTCGCCGATCAATCTTCTGCTGTGTCTGGTCGGCGCGCTGGTCGGTACGCTGGTCGGCGTGCTGCCGGGCATCGGCACCATCGCCACCGTGGCGATGCTGCTGCCCATTACCTTCGGCCTGCCGCCGGTCGGCGCGCTGATCATGCTCGCGGGCATTTATTACGGCGCGCAATATGGCGGCTCGACCACCTCGATCCTGGTCAATATTCCGGGCGAGGCGACCTCGGTGGTGACGACGCTCGACGGATTCCAGATGGCCAAGCAGGGCCGCGCCGGTCCGGCGCTCGCGATCGCCGCGATCGGATCGTTCTTCGCCGGTTGCGTCGCGACCGTTCTGATCGCCGTGCTCGGCGCACCCTTGACCAAATTAGCGCTGGCGTTCGGACCCGCCGAATATTTCTCGCTGATGGTGCTGGGCCTGATCTTCGCGACGGTGCTGGCGAAAGGATCGGTACTGAAGGCCATTGCGATGATCGTGTTCGGGTTGCTGCTGTCGATGGTCGGATCCGACATCGAGACCGGCGCGTCGCGCATGGCGTTCAATGTTCCTGAACTCGCCGATGGTCTCGGCTTTGCCACGGTGGCGATGGGCGTATTCGGATTCGCGGAGATCATTCGCAACCTTGACGCCGGCGCCGAGATGGACCGCCATCTCGTGCAGCAGAAGATCACCGGGCTGATGCCGACCAAGAAGGATCTGATCGCTTCGGCGCCGGCTATCGTGCGCGGCACGATCCTGGGGTCAATTCTCGGCATCCTGCCGGGCGGCGGCGCGGTGATTGCCTCGTTTGCCGCCTATACCTTCGAGAAGAAGATCGCCAAAGATCCGTCGCGGTTCGGCCGCGGCGCGATCGAAGGTGTGGCGGCGCCCGAAAGCGCCAATAACGCGGCGGCGCAGACCTCGTTCATCCCGCTATTGACGCTCGGCATTCCGCCCAACGCCGTGATGGCGCTGATGGTCGGCGCGATGACCATTCACGGCATCGTGCCGGGACCGCAGGTGATGCAGAAGCAGCCCGATTTGGTGTGGGGCATGATCGCCTCGATGTGGATCGGCAATTTGATGCTGATCATCATCAACCTGCCGCTGGTCGGCATCTGGGTGCGCTTGCTGCGCGTGCCGTATCGCCTGATGTTTCCGTCGATCGTGATCTTTTGCGCGATCGGCATCTACTCCATCAACAACGCTCCGGTGGACGTCATCCTCGCCGGCGCGTTTGGGTTGCTCGGCTATTGGCTGATCAAGCACGATTTCGAGCCGGCGCCGCTGCTGCTCGGCATGGTGCTCGGGCCGCTGATGGAAGAAAACCTGCGCCGGGCGCTGCTGATCTCGCGCGGCGACTGGAGCGTGTTCCTCACCCGGCCGCTTTCGGCGGTGCTGATGGCAATGGCCGCCTTCCTGCTGGTGCTGGCACTGCTGCCGTCGTTGCGCAAGAAGCGCGACGAGGTGTTCGTGGAATCCGAGACCTGATCGACCTTCGGCAGGGAATTTAGGGCGGAACATGCGTTCCGCCCTTGCCGTTTATGAGCCGAATGTTCATTTTTTCGGGTATAATCGCAGCAATCGGCCGAATCGCCGTGTCGATTGGCCGGTGCGGCCGCTAACATTCGCCGTCTCCAAGGCCTGACCTAACGCCATGAATCAGTACCACGATCTGCTTGAACGGATTCTTTCGGACGGTGCGGAAAAACACGACCGCACCGGCACCGGCACGTTGTCGATATTCGGCCATCAGATGCGCTTCAATCTGGTCGCCGGTTTTCCGATGCTGACCACCAAGAAGCTGCCGCTGAAATCGATCGTGCATGAATTGCTGTGGTTTCTCCAGGGCGATACCAACATCAAATATCTCAAAGATAACGGCGTTTCGATCTGGGACGAATGGGCCGACGCCAATGGCGATCTCGGGCCGGTCTACGGGTCGCAATGGCGGTCCTGGCCGGCGCCGGACGGACGCAGCATCGACCAGATCTCCAACGTCATCGAGATGATCCGCCGCAATCCGGATTCGCGCCGCCTGATCGTCAGCGCGTGGAATCCGGCCGATGTCGACAAGATGGCGCTGCCGCCGTGCCACTGCCTGTTTCAGTTCTACGTCGCGAACGGCAAACTGTCGTGCCAGCTCTATCAGCGTTCGGCGGACGTATTTCTCGGCGTACCCTTCAACATCGCGTCCTATGCGTTGCTGACGATGATGGTGGCGCAGGTGACGGACCTCAAGCCCGGCGACTTCGTTCATAGTCTGGGCGACGCTCACCTCTATTCAAATCATCTCGAGCAGGCGCGGCTGCAACTGACTCGTCCGACGCGGCCGCTGCCGACCATGAAGATCAATCGTGATGTGAAGGACATCTTCGCGTTCCGCTATGAAGACTTCGTGCTCGAGGGCTACGACCCGCACCCGCACATCAAGGCCGAGGTCGCGGTGTGAGTGAAGCGTCATTCCGGGGCGTGTCGAAGACGCGAACCTAAGATGTGCAAGTGCACATCTGAGGTCTGGTCCTTGCGGACCATCCCGGAATGACGAGACTGTCTGGCGTCGGAATTGGATAGATTCGCGCGGCATGTCATTTCCTGAAATCGTCCTTATCGTCGCGGTCGCCGACAATGGCGTGATTGGTTCTCGCGGCGCCCTTCCATGGCGGCTGAAATCCGACATTCAACGCTTCAAGGCGATCACAACAGGCAAGCCGGTGGTGATGGGGCGCAAGACGTTCGCTTCGATTGGCCGGCCGCTTCCCGGACGTACCAATATCGTGGTCACGCGCGATGCAAATTTTCGCGCTCGGGGAGTGGTGGTGACGAATTCGTTCACCGGCGCCCGCGCGGTCGCTTTGGGCGATGCGCTGCGGCGTCTGGCCCCTGACATTGCCGTGATTGGCGGTGCCGAAATCTACCAACAATGGATGGATATTGCCGACCGTCTGGAAGTCACCGAAGTTCACGCCCGGCCCGACGGCGACACGTATTTTGCCGCAATCGATGCGGCCAGCTGGGAAGAGGTGGCGCGCATGCGCAATCCCGCCGGCCCGGACGACAGCGCCGACTTCTCCTATGTGACATATCGCCGGCGAAAGCCGCATTAACTCCGTTCGGCGATGTTTACATTGACAATTGTCGGTTCAGGCATAGCTGCTTCGAGCCAACAAGGCGCGTTGTAAGGGCCGGGGCGGTCCCCTATAAAGCCGTGCAGATGTTGTGAGGCCGGGCGTTTTGCCCTCAAGGGCCCGCAGAGGAGACTGTCCATGCCGTGGAAGAATCAGGGCGGAGGCCCGTGGGGCTCGGGTCCGAAAGGGCCTTGGGGCTCGGGACCGCAACCGGTTGGGCCTAGACCGCCCGATCTTGAAGACCTTCTGCGCCGCGCTCAGGACCGGCTGCAGCAGTTGCTGCCGGGCGGGTATTTCAGCGGCCTGGGCATCGCGCTGGTTTTATTAGCAGTCGCCATCGGAAGCTTTAAATTGCCGACCTTCACCCGGTGACGGAATGCATAGCCCACCATCTGCCGCGTGAGCGGGACAACCGGCGCGACGGCACTTAAGAAGACGCAGCGCTGCGGGGTGTGTGGTCGACCTTTGCGCAGGTATGCAAGAATCGCTGCCCCGACCTGACGTGTCAGCGGCAGTTCAAGGGGCGATCGGGTCTTTTGCTGGCGAACATGAATCACGCCCGTTCTCCAATCGATATCATCGAGCTTAAGTCCTGCGATATCACAACCACGGAGTCCGTACGTCGCGATGAGCAGAAACATCGCGTAATCTCGGCGTCCGGCCCCCACGTCCTGATCGATGCTCTTTAAGAATGCAAGCACGGTGTTCCAGGGGAGCGTTCGCGGGAGTTGTTCTCCACGATAAATGCGGGGCTTATAGATCACAAAGTCAGGGCCGGCCGGCATGTGTCCCTTCAGCCGAAGAAACCGGATGAATGCGCGAAGGGCGCACGCGACATGTTGTATTGAAGCTCTTCCGAACCTACCAGCAACGGATCGAACGAACGCGTCCAAGTGATGGGGACGCAAGTGAGCGGGGCTGAATGTATCTCGCGAGCGGTGAACGTAATGCAAGAACTCGATAATGGTCCTGCTATTAGAATCGACCGTGGTCGGGGCCAGGCCTCTCACCTCAGACATGTACTCACAGTAGGATGCGAGGAGATCGTCAAAGGGCGTGCTGGGGGCAGTGGAGAGGATCTTGTTGTTGCTGAGCAAGAAGCGCTC
>Ga0137403_10010212_pt1 | contig 10404 bp, 7 predicted proteins | sample CZOMad2_1_16fung_FD_122057 | JGI IMG/M metagenome (GOLD analysis project Ga0137403, IMG submission 122057) | Vadose zone soil fungal communities from Angelo Coast Range Reserve, California, USA - CZOMad2_1_16fungal (Hybrid Assembly) | ecosystem: Environmental > Terrestrial > Soil > Vadose zone... | reverse complement strand
CGGACTGCGCGGCAGCCTCGGTCTCTCTCACGTCGATGGTGACGACGTGCGCGCCGCGACGCCGGGCGGCGGCGAGGTGCCGCCCCGTGTTGGGCTGGCTGGCGAGGTTGGCGCCCCAGAGCAGGATCAGCGCGGCGTGCTCGCCCATGTCTTCCTTCGTATGCGCCTCGAGCACGCCGGTGAGCCCGAGGCCGAAGGCGCCGAGCCCCCAGCAGATGATGGTCGTGTTCCACCACTGGCAGCCGTAGAAGTTGGCGAAGCGGCGGAGCAGATGAGAGCCGACGCGCGTCCCGTAGTTGTTGGCGAACAGGCCGTGGCCCGCCCAGAGCCCGACCGCCTCCCGTCCGGCCTCGCTCATGCGCGCCGCGATGAGGTCGAGCGCCTCGTCCCATGCGGCCTCACGCCAGTCATCTCGGTCCCGCCGGCCGCGGAGCAGCGGCTTCAGGAGGCGCCTGGGATTGCCGATGATCTCGCGAGAGGCCTGACCCCGGACGCAGAGAAAGCCGCGGCTGTCGGGATTGTCCGGGTCGCCGCGAACGCTCACGAGGCGCTCATCCTCGATTTCGACCAGCATGCCGCACAGGGTCGGATGGCAGTTCATCGGGCACATGGTTCGCACGAGGCGCGCCATGTGGGGCATTATAGGGCTCCGATGGACCCCGCGTCGGTCAGGGCGCTGACCTTCGACGTCTTCGGCACCGTGGTGGACTGGCGCACCAGCATCACCCGGGAAGGCGAGGCCTTCGGCACGCCCCGCCGCCTCTCGGTGGACTGGGCCAAGTTCGCCGACGCCTGGCGCGGGCTCTACCAGCCCGCGATGGAGGAGGTCCGCAGCGGGCGACGGCCGTGGGCGAAACTCGACGAGCTCCACCGCGAGAGCCTGGTCCGGCTGCTCGGCGATTTCGGGATCACCGGGGTCTCCCCGGCCGAGGTCGACCATCTGAACTACGCCTGGCACCGGCTCGATCCCTGGCCCGACGCGGTCCCCGGCCTCACCCGCCTCAAGCGGCGCTTCACCCTGGCCACGCTCTCGAACGGAAACATCGGGCTCATGGTGGACATGGCCAAGCGCGCGGGGCTGCCGTGGGACGCGATCCTGGGCGCCGAGGTCGCGCGCGCCTACAAGCCCACGCCCGAGGCCTACCTGCGCAGCGCGGAGGCCCTCGGCCTCCGGCCCGAGCAGTGCCTGATGGTGGCCGCGCACCCGGCCGATCTGGCCGCCGCCGCGCGGTGCGGCCTGCGCACCGCCTTCGTGCCGCGCCCGCTCGAGTTCGGCCCCGGCCGGCCCGGATCCCAGCCCGAGCCGGGGCAGCCGTTCGACGTGGTCGCGGGCGACTTCGTGGAGCTCGCCGAGAAGCTCGGCTGCTGACCGCATGGCCGACCCGTCGGGCCTCTTCGATCTCAGCGGCAAAGTCGCCCTCGTCACCGGGGGCAGCCGCGGCCTCGGGCGCGCCATGGTGCTGGCCTTCGCCCAGGCCGGCGCCGACGTGATCATCGCGAGCCGCAAGCTCGCGTCCTGCGAGGCGACCGCCGAAGAGGTCCGGACGGCCACCGGCCGCCGCGCGCTCCCGGTGGCCTGCCACGTCGGCCACTGGGGCCAGGTGGAAGCCCTCGCGGAGACCGCCTACAAGGAGTTCGGCCGCGTGGACGTGCTGGTGAACAATGCGGGGATGTCGCCGCTCTACGACCGCATCGAGAACGTGACCGAGGACCTCTGGGACAAGGTCCTCGACGTGAACCTGAAGGGCCCGTTCCGCCTCACCGCGATGGTGGGGGCGCGGATGGCCGCGGGCGCGGGCGGCTCCATCATCATGGTCTCGAGCACCTCCGCGATCCGGCCCACCGCCAACGTGATCCCCTACGCGGCGGCCAAGGCCGCGGTGAACGCGATGACCGAGGGCTTCGCACGCGCCTTCGGCCCCACCGTGCGGGTGAACTGCATCATGCCGGGGCCCTTCCTCACCGACATCTCCAAGGCGTGGGATCTCGAGGCCTTCCGCGAGCGCGCCAAGACCACCATGGCGCTCGGGCGCGGCGGCGAGCCGGAGGAGGTCGTCGGCGCCGCGCTCTACTTCGCCTCGAGCGCCTCCAGCTTCACCACCGGCGCGGTCCTGGGCATTCACGGAGGGGCCGCCTGACGCATTCCCGGTCCGCGGCCGAGGCGCCGGCCGAGGTCGCGCCGGTCCGTCCCGGCGAGCAGCTCGACTGGGCCGCGCTCGACGCGTGGCTCACCCCGCGCCTGGCCGAGGTGCTGCCGGCCGCGCAAGGGCCGCTCCAGGTCCTCCAGTTCCCCAACGGCTCGGCCAACCTCACCTACCTGCTCCGGATCGGCCCCCACGAGGTGGTGCTGCGCCGGCCTCCCTTCGGCGAGATCGCGCCCGGCGCCCACGACATGCGGCGCGAGTTCAAGGTGCTCTCGCGGCTCTGGCGGCACTTCGACCGCGCCCCGCGCGGCTACCTCTTCTGCGACGACCCCGCGGTGCTCGGCGCCGACTTCTTCGTGATGGAGCGCCGGCGCGGTGAGGTCGTGCGCGACACGATGCCGCCGGCCCTGCGCGCGCATCCCGAGGTCGGCCGCCGGCTCGGGTTCGCCCTCGTCGAGGCCATGGCCGATCTCCACGCCCTCGAGCCCGCGGCGTGCGGGCTCGCCGACCTCGGGCGGCCCGAGGGCTTCGTCGATCGCCAGCTCGACGGCTGGGCCAAGCGCTGGGCGCTCGCCCGCCCGGACGACGCGACGGACGACATGGAGCGGATCCACGCGCGCCTGGCCGCCCGCCGCCCCTCGCCGAGCCGCGCGTCGATCGTCCACAACGATCTCAAGCTCGACAACTGCCAGTTCGCCCCGGAGCATCCCGACCGCGTGACCTCCATCTTCGACTGGGACATGACGACCCTCGGCGATCCGCTCGTGGACCTCGGCACCCTGCTCAACTACTGGCCCGATCCCATGGACACCGACGCCACCCGGCGCGGGACGCGACCGGGGCTCGCCCACATGGGCCTGCCCACGCGGGCGGAGATCACGGCGCGCTACGCCGCGCGAACCGGCGCCGATCCGGCCACCGTGAGCTGGTGGGAGGCCTTCGCGCTGTGGAAGACGGTGGTGGTCGTCGTCCAGCTCCACCGCCGATGGGTGCGCGGCGAGTCCACCGACCCGCGGATGGCCCACATCGCCGATCGGGCGCCGAACCTCGTCGCGGCCGCCCAGCTCGTGCTCGACGACGCGGGGCTGTAGCCATGGGCATCGCGGGGCTCTGAGCCGTGTACATCGTGGGCATCGACGTCGGCGGGACCTTCACCGATCTCACCGCGGTGGATGCCGAGACCGGACGCGTGGTCGTCACCAAGGTCCCGTCGCGCCCCCGCCAGGAGGCGGCCGCGGTGCTGGCCGGCCTCGAGGCCCTCGGCATCGCGAGCGCGGACGTGCGCCGGCTCGTGCACGGCACCACGGTGGGGACCAACGCGGTGCTCGAGCGCCGCGGGGCCCGCGTCGCGCTGCTGACCACCGCCGGCTTCCGGGACCTGATCGAGATCGGCCGCACCAAGCGGAATATCCCCGCCCTGTTCATCCCCACGTTCGTCCGACCCAAGCCGGTGGTGGAGCGCAAGCATCGCTTCGAAGTGACCGAGCGGCTCGGTCCCGACGGCGCGGTGCTCGTCCCGCTCGACCCCGCCTCCATCGAGCGCGCGCTCGACGGTGCTCTCGCCGCCGACGCGGAAGCGGTGGCGGTGTGCTTCCTCCACGCCTATCTCAACTCCGCGCACGAGCGCCTCGTGGCCGACGCGGTGAAGGGCCGCGCCCCCGGCCTGCCCGTCTCCTGCTCGGCCGACGTGGTGGCCGAGTACCGCGAGTTCGAGCGCTTCTCGACCACCGTGCTCAACGCCTATCTCCAGCCACTGATGGAAGGCTACCTGACCTCGCTGGAGGAGCGCCTGCTCGCCACCGGGTACACCCACGGCGTCCTCACCGTCGCCTCGAGCGGCGGCATGATGACCACCGACACCGCGCGCCGGCTGCCGATCAAGACCATCTTCTCGGGCCCGGCGGGCGGGGTGAGCCAGGCCTGCTTCGTGGGCGCGGCCGCCGGCATCCGCGACTTCATCACCTACGACATGGGCGGGACCTCCACCGACGTGTGCCTCGTGCGGGATCTCCAGCCGCTGATGACCGCCGACGCCATGGTGGGCGCCTTCCCGGTCAAGGTCTCGCAGATCGACATGCACACGGTGGGCGCGGGCGGCGGCTCCATCGCCTGGCTCGACGTGGACGGCAGCCTCCAGGTCGGCCCGCGCAGCGCGGGGGCCGCGCCGGGGCCGGCCGCCTACGGCCTGGGCGGCACCGAGCCCGCGGTCACCGACGCCAACGTCGTGCTCGGGCGCATCGGCACGCGCCGGCGCCTGGGCGGCAGCATCGGCATCGATCCCGCCCTCGCGCGGCGCGCGGTGGAGGAGCTGGCGCTCCAGATGAACCGGCCGCTCGGCGTGGAAGCGCTCGCCGAGGGCATCGTCACGATCGCGGTCGCCCGCATGACCTCCGCGATCCGGGAGATCTCCATCCAGCGCGGCCACGACCCGCGCGACTTCACCCTGATCGCCTTCGGGGGCGCGGGCCCGATGCACGCCCTCGCGATGGCGGACGAGATCGGGATCCCGCGGGTCCTCGTCCCGCGCCATCCGGGCAACTTCTCGGCGCTCGGTCTGCTGGCCGCCGACATCAAGCACGACGACGTCCGCACCCGGGTGGGCCCGCTCCGCGAGCAGCTCCCGGCGCTACGCCTGGCCTTCGCGGAGATGGAGACCGCCGCGCGCCAGCAGCTCGAGCGGGAAGGCTTCGCGCCCGACCGGCAGAAGCTCCTGCGCTCGCTCGATCTCCGCTACCGCGGCCAGGCCTTCGAGCTCAACATCCCGACCGCCGTCACCGAGCTCCAGCTGGACCGGATCGAGGCCGACTTCCATCGCCAGCACCGCGACACCTACGGCCACGCGAACCTCCAGGCCGCGATCGAGCTGGTGAACGCGCGGCTCACCGCCTACGGGCTCGTGCCCAAGCCGGCCGCGGAGCGGCACGCGGCGGCCGGCGCCGCGCTCGAGGGCGCGCTGGCCCAGCGCCGGCCGGTCTGGTTCGGGGGCCGGGCGCACGACTGCCCGGTGTGGGATCGCGAGCGCCTGCCCGAGGGAGCCCGGCTGAGCGGCCCCGCCATCGTGGAGGAGTTCGGGGCCACCACCGTGGTGCCGCCCGGCTGGCGCGGCGCGATGGACGCCCTCGGCAATCTCCGCTTCGAGCGGGAGGCCCGCGCATGAGCGCCGCCACCGTGGATCCAATCACGCTCGAGGTCCTGCGCGAGACCTTCTCCTCCATCGTGCGCGAGATGCGGGTCACCCTGGTGCGCACCGCGTACTCCTCGATCCTCTACGAGGGCGAGGACTTCTCCTGCGTGCTCATGGACGGCGACGCCCAGCTCGTCGCGATGTCCAAGGGACAGGACCACCCGCTCCACATCGTACCGATCAGCTGGTCCATGAAGTCGGTCAAGGAGAAGTTCGGCGACGACATCCACCCCGGCGATGTCTTCCTCCACAACGACCCCTACACCGGCGGCACGCATCTCAACGACGTGGCCATGATCTATCCGCTCTTCGCCGACGGACGGCTCTTCGTCTTCCCGGTGGTGCGCGCGCACTGGGGCGATGTGGGCGGCATGAGCCCGGGCAGCCTCTCCGGCGACGCCACCGAGATCTTCCAGGAAGGCGTCCGCATCCCGCCCATCCGCATCGTGGACCGCGGGACGCCCAACCAGGCCGCGCTGGATCTCATCTTCCACAACATGCGCGGGCCCCGCGAGCGCAAGGGCGACTTCGACGCCATGATCGGCACCTGCCGCAAGGCGGGCGAGCGGGTGGAAGCCCTGGCCGCGCGCTACGGCGCCTCCGTGGTCCGGGCCGCGGTGGTCGAGCTGATGGACCGCGCCGAGCTGCGCATGCGGCGGGCGATCGGCGCGCTGCCCGACGGGCACTACTCCTACGAGGCGCACCTCGAGAGCGGGCGCGTGCGCCTCGAGCCCCTGAGCATCCGGGCGCGCGTGACCGTCGCGGGCGAGACGATCACGGTGGATCTCACCGGGACCTCGCCCCAGACCGCCGCGCCCACCAACGTGGGCCCCGCGATGGCCCCCACCGGCGCCTTCACGATCATCAAGTCGTTCCTCGACCCCGGCACCGACGTCAACTCGGGCGCCTTCCGCCCGCTGACCGTCATCACCCCGCCCGGCACGGTAGTCAACGCCGACCCCCCGGCGCCGTGCGGCGGCATGGTCGAGGTGAAGTACTGCGTGGAGACCGCGGTGATGGGCGCGCTGGCCCAGGCCCTCGACGGCCGGGTGGCCGGCGACCTCAAGGGCGGCGGCAATCACTGCTACGTCGGCGGGCCCGATCCACGGACCGGCGAGACCTTCATCTTCTACGAGTACCCCGCGGGCGGCACCGGCGGCTTCCACGGCGGCGACGGGAGCAACACCGTCCGCACGTGGACCGAGAGCGACATGACCACGCTCCAGCCCATCGAGGCGGTGGAGCAGCTCTACCCGGTGCGCATCGAGCGGACGTCGCTGCGCGAGGACTCGGGCGGGCCGGGGCAGTGGCGCGGCGGCCTCGGGCTCACCCGGGAAGTCCGCATCCTGGTGCCGTCGAGCCGTCTCTCGGTGCTCGCGGAGAAGGCGGTGCTCCCGCCCTTCGGGGTCTGCGGCGGCGCCGCCGGCGCGACCAACCGCTTCTGGGTGCGCCGCGGCGACGAGCCGATCCAGCCCTCGCCGTTGCCCGGCAAGGTGGGTGGCTTCCCGCTCCAGCCCGGGGATGTGCTCCTGATGGAGAGCTCGGGCGGCGGCGGCTTCGGCGACCCCCTCACCCGCGATCCGGCCGCGGTCGCGGCGGACCTCGCGGAGGGCTACGTCACGCCCACGGCGGCGGAGCGCGACTACGGCGTGATCTGGCGCGCCGGCGCGGTGGACGCCGCCGCGACCCGCGCGCGCCGCGAGACGCTGCGCGCGGCCCGGCCGCGCGTGCGCCTGACGCCGGTCGGCGATCTCGACGCCGACCGCGGCCGTCTCCTGCGCCTGGACGCCGACACCGCCACGACGCTCGGCGTGGGCCCGGGCGCCATCGTGGAGTTGGTGAACCCCCGTGGCGCGCCGCTCCGCGCCTGGGTCGCCGCGCTCCTGCCCGGCAACGGCAGGCGCGGCGAGATCGCCTCGAACGCCCTCGCGATGCTGTCGCCCCGTGAGGGCGAGCTGGTCGAGATCCGCGCGGTGCACTCCGGCGTGCTCGGCCCGGCCGATCCGGGCACGCCGTGACGCCCATTCTTACCGCGTAGGAACGCCCCACTCTCAATCACAAACGGGGTCCGCGATGGCCCGACGCCTCCGCGATGCCCGCGCGACGACTCATTCCGCGTCGGCACGTCGCTTGCTGAACCAACCTCCGATGAATCGCCTCGCGATCGCCCGTGCCCTCAGCGAGACGGCCGACCTGCTTGCCCTCACCGGCCACGAGCCGTTCCGCGCGCGCGCCTACGAGCGTGGCGCCCGGGTGCTGGAGCGCCTGAGCGACCAGGACTTCGAGCGCCTGGTGGCCGAGGGCCGGCTGACCACACTGGCCGGCATCGGTGAGGGCCTGGCCGCGGTGATCGACGACCTCGCCAGCGCCGGCCGGTCGGAGACACTCGAGAAGGTCCGGGGGACCCTGCCGGCAGGCGCGCCCGAGCTCGGCCGCATCCCGAACCTCGGCCTCCGGAAGATCCAGGCGCTCCACGCCGCCCTGGGTGTCGAGACCGTGGAGGCCCTGCGGGCCGCCTGCGAGGCCGGGCGCGTGCGAACGGTGAAGGGTTTCGGCGAGAAGACCGAGCGGCGCATCCTCGAGAGCATTCGCGCGCTCGAGACCGACGCGAAAGAGGCGTCCTCGCCCAGCCGCGTGCTGCTGCCTCACGCTCTCGACGTGGCCGAGCGGGTGCTCGCCCACCTGCGCGCGGTCCCGGGCGTCGCGGCCGCGGAGGTGGCCGGCGACCTGCGCCGGTGGACGGAGACGTTGGACCGGCTGATCGTCGTCCTGGCCTCGCGCAAGCCCGAAGCCGCCCTCGACGGAGCGCTCGCCTCCCCGCTCCTGGTCTCCCGCGGCACCCGCGACGGGCTGACCGTGCGCGCCACGCTCGTGACCGGCCTCCCGATCGAGCTGCGCCTGACCACGCCCGATCACTGGGCGGCGGCGCTCCTGGCCGCCACCGGCTCGGACGCGCATCTCCGCGCCCTGGAGCCCCTCGCCCGCGAGCGGAACGTGGATCTCGAGCGCGCGCCGGGCCAGGACGAAGCCCAGCTCTACCGGCGGCTCGGGCTGCCCTACATCCCACCGGAGCTGCGCGAGGGCGCGGGCGAGGTGGAGGCGGCGCGGGCCGGCACCCTGCCCGACGACCTGGTCACGCTCGAGGACGTGCAGGGGCTCGTCCACTGCCACACGGTGTACTCGGACGGTCGGCACACCATCGAGCAGATGGCGCGCGCCGCCGACGCGCTCGGCGTCCGGTATCTCACGATCACCGATCACTCGCCGACCGCGTTCTACGCGAACGGGCTCGACGTGAACCGGCTGCACGCCCAGTGGGATGAGATCGCCCGCGTGCAGGAGCGCGTCACGGTGCGCCTCCTCCGCGGCACCGAATCCGACATCCTGGCCGACGGCGGGCTCGACTACCCCGACGCCATTCTCGAGCAGCTCGACGTGATCATCGCGAGCATCCACGCCCGCCACCGCATGGACGCGGATCGCATGACCGAGCGGATCATCCGTGCGATGCGGCACCCGTGCTTCAAGATCTGGGGGCACGCGCTCGGCCGCCTGATCCTGTCGCGCCCGCCGATCCCGGCCCGGGTCGAGGAGATCCTCGATGTGATCGCGGAGTCGCGCGCGGCGATCGAGATCAACGGCGACCCCCACCGCCTCGATCTCGAGCCGCGGTGGGTCCGGGCCGCGCGGGACCGCGGCATCCGGTTCGTCATCTCCACCGACGCCCACGCCACCGGTGAGCTCCGCAACCTTCGCTACGGCGTGGCCATGGCACGGCGAGCGTGGGTGCGCCGAGCCGAGGTACTGAACACGCTCGACGCCGATGCCTTCGTCCGCGCGGTGGCTCCGGGGGGCGCCCGGCGTGCGCGGCCGCGCCGCCAGCCGGCGGGCCGATGAGCACGCCGGGGCGCGTATTCTTGCTCTCCCCCGCCCACTGCGGCGGCGAGAGAGCGGGCCTCCTCTTCCGCAAAGAGGCCGACTTCGACCTGGCCCGGCGCGTGCGACGCCCGCCCGGCGTCCCGCTCGGCGAGGTATTCTCCTTCCTGAGCGGCCTCTACTTCCGCGGCAAGCTCGCCTACGCGCAGGCCTTCGCGGTGCCGCCCGCCGGCCTGACCGGTGTCTACGTGATCACCCCGAACGAAGGACTGCGCCCGGCCGACGAGCTGGTGGACCTGGCGCGGCTCCGCCGCTTCGCGCAGGTGGACATCGATGCCGACGATGCCCGCTATCACCGGCCGCTCCGGCGCGACGCGCGCCGTCTCGCCGCGGTGCTCGGTCGGAGCGACGAGGTGGTGCTGCTGGGCAGCGTCGCCACCGGCAAGTACGTCGATCCGCTCACCGAGGCCCTCGGCGAGCGGCTCCGCTTCCCCGGGGACTTCGTCGGCCGCGGCGACATGAGCCGGGGCGGCCTGCTGCTGCGCTCCGTGCGCGACGGGCGAGAGCTCGATTACCTGCCGGTGGCCGGCGCGGTGCGCCGCGGCAGCCGTCCGGCGCGGCTCGAGCGCCTGCGATGAGCCGGCGGGCCCTGGCGAGGCGCCGCGCCGCGCGCCCGGCCGCGACCCCGCCCGTACGGCTCCTCCCGCGCGAGACCGACACGGTGGAGGCGCGAATCGCCGGCCGCGCCGTCACCCTGACCAATCTGCGCAAGCCGTTCTGGCCGGAAGAGGGCATCGTCAAGCGCGACCTGCTCCAGTACTACTTCGACGTCGCGCCGGTGCTCCTCCCTCATCTGAAGGACCGCGCGATGGTGATGAAGCGGTACCCGGGCGGCGCGGGCGCCCCGTTCTTCTTCATGAAGCGCGCGCCGTCACCCCGGCCGGAGTGGATCGAGACCTGCGCCATCGAGCACGGCTCCGGCCGCGTGATCGATTTTCCGATGGTGCAGGACGTGGCGTCGCTCCTCTGGGTCGTGAACCTGGGCTGCATCGACCTGAACCCCTGGTACGCGCGCTGCGACGACACGGACCGCCCCGACTACCTGCACTTCGATCTCGACCCGGTCAAGGGCGCCGACTTCGAGCAGGTGCAGCAGACCGCGCTGGTCCTGCGCGAGGCCCTCGACGGTCTCAAGATGCC
>Ga0137403_10010211_pt1 | contig 10405 bp, 11 predicted proteins | sample CZOMad2_1_16fung_FD_122057 | JGI IMG/M metagenome (GOLD analysis project Ga0137403, IMG submission 122057) | Vadose zone soil fungal communities from Angelo Coast Range Reserve, California, USA - CZOMad2_1_16fungal (Hybrid Assembly) | ecosystem: Environmental > Terrestrial > Soil > Vadose zone... | reverse complement strand
GCATGATTCAGGCCGACCGAGCCCGATTGCGCCATCACGCCGTGGATTTTGCGCGGGCGCAATGGACGGATCAGCCCACCCAACCCGTATGGCGGCCCGATCAGCTGGAGGTCAATCTCGCTGCCTACAAGGCCCGGCTGGTGCGTATCGCCGGATTGATCAAGGGCATGGGCGCGATGCCGGTCTTCGTCACCCAGACACGCGCTGATTACAGGCTGGAGGATGGTCGACTCATGGGCATCGCGGAGGCCGATGGACCCAACGGCGTCGATCGGGGACGCGCGCTCACCCGCTTCAACGCCGCCACGATGGAGGTCTGTCGGTACTGGCACGTGACCTGCCTCGACCTCGCAACCGAATTGCGCTTCAGCGAGGGCGATTTCTACGACTACGAACACAACACGCCACAAGGGGCCGAGAAGATCGGCCAATGGCTGGCCGGCAAGCTGGCCCGGCTCGTCTAGGCCTTAAAAGGGGCACATGCGGGAAACTCATGAGCGACTTGTCATCGACGAGGCGGTGACTGGCCCGTCGAACCGGTCCTTCGGGTTGGTCTTTTCGGTTCTTTTCGCGTTCCTTGGTTTGGGACCTCTGGCGCGAGGGCGGCCGGCGCGCGGCTGGGCTCTGGTCGTCGCGGCCGCCTTCCTCCTGGCCGCTCTCGCCCTTCCCCGGATGCTCGCGCCTCTCAACCGCGTCTGGCTCAGGTGTGGGTTGGCCCTCCATGCCTGCATCAGCCCCGTGATCATGGGCCTGGTCTTCTACACCACCGTGACTCCGATCGGGCTCGTGCGCCGCTTGCTCGGCAAGGATCCGCTCCGGCTTCGATGGGACCGGGACGCCGTCACCTACTGGATCGAGCGCAATCCACCGGGCCCGGCGCCTGACACCATGCCGCGGCAGTTTTGAGAGCAGCATGATCGACTTCATCGGGGAGCTGTGGCGCTTCATGCGGGCTCGCAAGAAGTACTGGCTGCTCCCCGTCATCCTCATGCTGGCGGTGTTCGGCGCTCTCATCGTCCTTGCCAAGGGCAGCGCGGTGGCACCGTTCATCTACACCCTGTTCTGAGGCCGCGCCGCATGCGCATCCTCGGCATCTCGGCCTTCTACCACGACAGCGCGGCGGCGCTCGTCGAGGATGGACGCATTGTGGCAGCCGCCCAGGAGGAACGGTTCACGCGCAAGAAGCACGACGCGTGTTTTCCCATCCATGCGGTCGAGTACTGCCTTCAAGCGTGCCGCGGGAGCCTCGCTGAGGTGGACTACGTCGCCTTCTATGACAAGCCCTTCCTGAAATTCGAGCGCCTCCTGGAGACCTATCTGGCCTTCGCCCCTCGCGGATTCACCTCCTTTTCCATGGCCATGCCGCTCTGGCTCAGGGAGAAGCTGTTCCAGAAGTTCCTCCTGAAGAAGCAGCTCAAGGCGTATGCCCCCGCCTTCGATTGGGAGCGCCGTCTCCTCTTTGCCGAGCACCATCAGAGTCATGCCGCGAGCGCTTTCTTCGCGTCGCCTTTTGAAGAGGCGGTCGTGCTGACCATGGACGGGGTGGGGGAGTGGGCGACCACCTCCGTCAGTGTCGGGACGGGCCACCACCTCGAGATGCGGAAGGAGATCCACTTTCCGCATTCGCTGGGCCTGCTCTACTCGGCCTTCACCTACTACACCGGGTTCAAGGTCAACTCGGGCGAGTACAAGGTGATGGGTCTGGCTCCCTACGGAGAGCCGAGGTTCGCGCAGCGGATCCTTGAGGAGCTGCTCGACCTCAAGCCGGATGGCTCGTTTCGGCTGAACCTGTCCTACTTCGACTACTGTACGGGTCTGCGGATGACGAACCGTAGATTCGAGGAGTTGTTCGAGGGACCGCCGCGCCGGCCCGACGAGCTCCTCACCCAGCGCCATTTGGACCTGGCGGCGTCGATCCAGGGTGTCACCGAGGAAGTGGTGCTTCGTCTGACCCGCGCCCTCGCCGCGGAGACCGGCGCTGAGAACCTGTGCCTCGCTGGAGGTGTTGCCCTCAACTGTGTAGCCAACGGCAAAGTCATGAGGGACGCCCGCTTCAAACGCGTGTGGATCCAGCCGGCAGCCGGCGACGCTGGGGGAGCCCTGGGAGCGGCCCTCTGCGCCTATCACGTATTCGCGAACCGGCCCCGGTATCCCGCCACATCTCTGGATGCGATGCAAGGTGGCTATCTCGGCCCATCGTTCCGCCAAAGTGAGGTCGAGGCTCGTCTGGCCGGGCTCGGGGCCCGGTTCTCCGTCCTGCGCGATGATCACCTGATTGAGGCCACCGTGGACGCACTCGCGGGAGGCAAGGCGGTCGGTTGGTTCCAGGGGCGGATGGAGTTCGGTCCGCGTGCCCTTGGAGCCCGCTCGATTCTGGGTGATCCGCGATCCCCAACGATGCAATCCGTGCTGAACCTCAAGGTCAAGCACCGCGAGTCCTTCCGCCCATTCGCGCCGTCCGTGCTCCGCGAGGACGTGGCGGACTGGTTCGATCTTGATGGCGACAGCCCCTACATGCTCCTCGTGGCGGACGTCGCCACGCGACTCCGGCGCGAGATGACGCCGGTGGAGCAGGGTCTGTTCGGCATCGAAAAACTCAACGTGCCACGCTCGTCCATCCCCGCCGTCACCCACGTGGACTATTCCGCGCGTATTCAGACAGTTCACCGGGAAACGAACCCCCGCTACCACGCGCTCCTCTCGGCTTTCAAGGAACGTACCGGCTGTCCGGTCCTCGTCAATACGAGCTTCAACGTTCGCGGCGAGCCCATCGTGTGCACGCCGGAGGACGCCTTTCGCTGTTTCATGGGGACGGACATCGAAGTGCTCGTCGCCGAGAACTGTCTCCTCAAGAAGGAAGACCAGGATCCCCGGCGGCGGCTGGACGACAAACCTGCGTTTACCCTCGACTAGCTACGCGCTACGAGGGTGTGCTGGATCCGAGTTCTTGTCTGACGTGGAGGCTCGATGCTACGCTTGGCCACGCATGGCCGCCCCGCTTCCGCCGCGCGATCCGCTCTTCGAGGTCGAGAAGCTCTCGCTCGTGCATGATGGATTCGGCGGCCGGCCACCCGCCTCCGTCCTCAAGAACGTGTCGGTCGCGGTGGAGCGTGGCGGCGCGCTCGTCCTGCTCGGCCCCTCAGGCTCGGGCAAGTCCACGCTGCTGCGGTGTCTCAACCGTTTGGTCGAGCCCACTGGCGGCAGCGTGCGTTTTGACGGGCGCGATATCCGCGCGCTCGATCCGCGCGACCTGCGCCGGCGCGCCGCGCTGGTCATGCAGACGCCCGTGCTCTTCGAGGGCACGGTGCGGGACAATCTGAGAGTCCGCCCCGCGGGCACGCCGGGCGACTTCTCGGAGGCGAGCCTGGCCTCCGCGGCCGTGGAGGTCGGTCTCGACGAGACCATGCTCGATCGCGATGCGGCCACCCTGTCGGGCGGCGAGAAGCAGCGGGTGACGATCGCGCGCGCGCTCCTGCGCGACCCGCAGGCCCTGCTGCTTGACGAGCCTACCTCCGCTCTCGATCCGCCCAACGCCGCCCTCGTGGTCGAGACGGTCTCGCGCCTCCGCGAGCTCCGTCAGCTCACGATCGTGGCGGTGACGCACCAACCGGAGCTCGTGCGCAGGGTGGGTGGTTGCCTGCTTTACCTAGTGCGGGGCGAGGTGCTGGCATACGAGCGCGCCGACGGAGGCGTGACGGACGCCAGGCTTCAGGCTTTTCTCGCCGGCGAGCACGCCTCGCAATCCCCTGACCGTCCATGAGCGCGGTGGGTTCCGTCCTCGACCTGTCGCTCTCGCAGCTCGCGCTGGCATTTCTGCTGGTCGGCGTCGTCATCGCGATCTCGATCCGCCAAGGCCTCGGCGTCGGCCGCGACCTCGTAGTGGGCTCGCTCCGCGCCGTCGTCCAGCTCTATCTGGTGGGCCTCATCCTCGCCGTAGTCTTTCGGGCCGCGCAGTGGTACTGGGTCCTGCTGATCCTTGCTGTGATGACGGCCGTCGCGGCGCAGGCGGCCACCTCCCGGCTCGCGAAGCCCATGCCCGGTGCCCGGGGGATCGCGGCGCTCGCGCTCACCGTCTCAACGGCCGTAACGCTGGCCTATGTCATCGGCGTCATCGTGCAGGTGCGGCCGTGGTACGAGCCTCAGTACATCATTCCCATCGCCGGGATGATCCTGGGCAGCGCCATGACGAGCGCGGCCCTGGCCGGCGACCGTCTCCAGGGCGACCTTCGCGTGCGCGCCGACGAGGTGGAGGCACGGCTGGCCCTCGGCTTTTCCGGGCGCGATGCCGTCCAGCCCATGGCGCGCACGGCACTGCGCGCGGCGATGATCCCGACGGTAAACGGCATGATGACGGTGGGGCTCGTGCAACTGCCTGGCATGATGACGGGGCAGATCCTGGCCGGCTCCTCACCGCTCCTGGCCATCAAGTACCAGCTGGTCGTGGTCTTCATGCAGGCAGCAGCCACGGCCTTGGCCTCGCTCCTCTTCGTCCGCCTGGCCGTGGGGCGTTACCTCACCCCGGCCCATCAGCTTCGTCGGTATCTGCTCTAGCGTCTCGAGAGGTTGGATGATCGATCACGGCCACCGCCTCGATCTCGATCAGGGCGCCCGGAATGGCGAGGCCGGCCACCTGGACCAGGGTACTGGCAGGCGGGTTGGAGGCGAAAAACTCCTGGCGCACCTCGCCGTAGCCTTCCCGGTAGCGGATATCGGTGACGAAGACGGTGACCTTCACGACGTCCCGCAGGTTGGCCCCGCCGGTCTCGAGGATGCGGCGCATGTTCTCGAGGACACGACGAGTTTGGGCACCGATGTCGTTCGGCCCGACGAGCTTGCCCTCCTTGTCGAGCGCGAGCTGTCCGGCAACATAGATCGTGTTCCCGACGCGCCAGCCATGCGTGTAGCGGGGCCGAGGATCAGCCATGTCAACGGGTTGGATTGCCGTGCGTGCCATCGTGTGTCTCCTATCGCCCTGGATGGGTGCGCGCTAGTCTCCACGTGGTCTTCTGGCCTGTCGAGAACAGTGGACCCACGAGGCCGAGCTCGTCCTCTCTCCGGTTCCGGCGCAAGGTTCTCACAGAGTTCTCACCCTCCTCTCATCCGCCAGAGTAAATGGGACCATGCGCTGCGCGTCTTATCAGTAGAGAGTGCAGAGACTGACACAGGAGGTGCAACCATGAGACGCATAGTCGGATTGCTCCTAGTTACCATGCTCCTGGGCGGTTGCGCCGTTTACGCGGAACCCTTCCCCTATGCCGGAGCGCCCGCCGCCGGGGTTTTCGTCTCTCCAGCCCCGGTGATCATCGCCCCTGCCCATGCGGCCGGCTGGCACGCCGGCTGGCATGGGGGTTGGCGCCATCACGGCTAGCCACGTTCAGGGGTCGAGCCGCTCTTCACGACCAAGAGCAAGGGCATCGGCCTCGGTTTGTCGCTCTCCGAGCGCCTCGTCAAGGCGAATGGCGGCACGATCAGGGTCGAGAGTACACCCGGCCCCGGCACCCGCCTCGTCATGGAGTTCAGTACTAGTCCGTGCGCATGAGCGCAGCCAATCCGGCCTGATCGCTCCCGGGTTTGAAGTTCACCCCCCGAAGGCGGACGGATCGACCTCTCCGCCTCTCACGAGCCCCCTGTCTCGGGTTCAGATCGTTGGGATGGTGCCGCCGTCGATGACATACTCGCTTCCGGTGATCGATGCTGCCCGGTCGGACGCAAGGAAAGCGACCAGCTCGGCGACCTCTGCTGGCCAACCCGGACGCCCAAGCGGGATGCCGCCGAGTGACTTCATCAATTCCTCACGCGCAGTATCCCGGTCGGAGCCAGCCTTCGCTGCGAGCCTGTCCAGCAGCGCTGTTGCAGCGCTGGTTTCTATGAAGCCGGGTGCAACGCTCACGACCCGCACACCCTTCGGCGCGACCTCATTCGACAGGCCCTTGCTGTAGTTGCTGAGCCCCGCCTTAGCGGCTGCATAGGCGAGGGTCGCCTCAAACAGCGGGAGGCGCCGCTGGATGGATGAGATGTGGATGATCACGCCTGCTCCCTGCTCCAGCATTGACGGTAGCAGCGCGCGATCAAGACGGACAGCGGCCAACAGGTTCTGGTTCAGGGCCTGCTGCCAATCTTCGTCAGTGAGTGCGGCAAAGCCTCCGGCTGGTGCCGAAGAACCTCCGACGTTGTTGACGAGAATGTCGACACCTCCGAGGCGCTTCCGCACATAGCTGACGACCTTCTCCACTCCCTCGGCCGTGCTGATGTCGGCTTCCACGAAGAGATCGGGTTGAAGCAGACCCGGGCCGCCGGATCGAGCCGTCGTGACAACTGCTGCTCCCGAACGTCTGAGGCGCTGGACGATCGCTTCGCCCATGCCCCTGGTCCCGCCCGTCACAAGGGCGCGCTTGCCGGTGAACTCCGTTTCGGGCGAGTCGCTCATCCGCCTATCCCCTTGAGAAGTCTGCGCCAAGCGCCACCGGTCGGTGCCATGCCAGAGTGTAATAGCTCAAGACCCGTTCTCGAAAGTTGGCTCCGTGACGCTAGTCAGCCAGCGAGAAGGGTCTGATCTCGATCTTGCCGAAGCGCGCCATGGGATGCTTCGCGGCTACCTCTACCGCCTCATCGAGGCCTGCGCATTCGAGGACGACAAAGCCTGCTATCCATTCCTTGGTTTCGGCGAATGGCCATCCGTTTTCAGGACCTTGCCGTTTCGTTGGCGAACAGTGATTGCTTGATCCACCCCGGTCAGACGGTTGCCAGAAATTCTGATTCCCCTGCCGTCCATTTCGGAAACCCATGATTCGATATGGTCCTGCTTGGGATCGTATTGTTCCGCCGAAGGATCAGTGCATACGAACATCAGGTATCGCATCGTCGCCCCTTTCCGTACCTCTCAGGCTGGGCATCCATGCCCTCTCGTTAGGGCCTTGCTTACTTTCATCGAGTAGTCGAACGGCGGCCAGCAAAATCGACAAAGAGCCCACCTGGAAGAGGTCAACCCTCGAGATCAGGCAGTTCGATTTCGGCAACGGCGGGGCATCGGGTTGACCCAGGAAACCTCCGTGTAGTTGCGTTCCTCTGAGGCGTCAACGCACGCAGAGGGTTTGACATCGAGTCTCTTTCGGCAGATTCTCCACCGCAGCGGGGCTGACGTGGCACCCGATCCGAGTTGGGCTCTCCCGTCAGCCGGAAGGTTGGCTGGTCGTCCGGCCTTACAGGAGGAGCACGATGAGACGCATAGTGGCGCTTGGGTTGGTGGGGCTTCTGGTGGTGTGGGGCCTGGCCGCGGTCCGGTTCGTGGGGGCGCAGGCGCCGGTGGCGGGCGGGACGTTGACATTCGCGGCGGGCTCTGACCCGGACAGCCTGGATCCGCAGACCACCCAGTCGAATCCGGGCGAGCAGGTAAACCGGATGATGTACGACAACCTCGTCCGGTTCAATACCAAGATGCAGATCGAGCCGGCGCTGGCCGAGTCGTGGACGCAATCGGCCGACGGCCTCATCTGGACTTTCAAGCTCCGCAAGGAAGGGTGCCCGCTTCCATGATGGGACGCCCTTCGACGCCAAGGCCGTCAAGTACTTCTTCGATCGCGTGCTCGGAGACGAAAAGCCGTTCAAGGCAAGCCTCTATACGCCCTTCGTGCAAGGCGCGCAGGTGGTGGACGACAATACCGTGCGAGTCACGCTCAAGCAGCCTTTCGCCGCCTTCCTCTTCCGGCTCGCCCACTCGGCCGGGGGCATCGTCTCCCCCGCCGCGCATCAGAAGTGGGGCAAGGACCTCGCCCTGCACCCTGCCGGCACCGGCCCGTTCAAGTTCGTCGAGTGGGTAAAGGGCGACCGCGTGGTCGTCGAGCGCAACGACGGCTACTGGGGCGGGCGCCCCTTGCTGGACCGTGTCACGGTGAAGACCGTCAAGGAGGACTCGGCGCGGGTACTCATGCTGCAGTCGGGTGATGCGGACCTCATCCTCAATATCCCGCCGGAGGATATTCCACGGCTCCGCAAGGATGCGAGATTCGCGGTCGAGTCCATCGCCACCGCCCGGGCGCTGTACGTCATGATCAACGTGAAGAAGAAGCCCTTCGACGACGTGCGCGTGCGGCAAGCCTTGAACCACGCCATAAACCGCGACGCTATCGTTGGAAGCCTCTTCCAGGGTAATGCGGAGGCGATCCCCGGCATCGTCGCTCCGCTCCAGAACGGCTTCGCGAAGCTGCCGGGCTACGCCTATGATCCCAAGAAGGCCAAGGAACTCTTGGCCCAGGCAGGCGTCCCCGCGCTCAAGGTGAAACTCTGGTCGCCCAAGGGTCGCTACGTCAAGGACTTCGAGCTGGCGCAGGCGGTCCAGCAGGATCTGGCCGCCGTCGGTGTGGAGGCGGCGCTGTCCACCATGGAGTGGGGCGCCTACCTCTCGGCCACCAAGGCTGGCGCCGAACAGACGGACCGCGAGCTCTTCCTCCTCGGCTGGTCGCCGTCCACCGGCGAGGCGCAATGGGGGACCTTCCCGCTCCTGCACTCCTCTCAGCTGGCGCCCAAAGGCGACAACCGCGGGTTCTTTGTCTCCAAAGCGCTGGACGACGCCATCGACAAGGCCACCACGGCCACCAGCGAGCAGGCGCGCCTGGGCGCGCTGCGTGAGGCGCAGCAGATCATCATCAAGGACGCGCCCGCCGTCTTCCTGATCTCTCCGAACATGATCGTCGGCGCGTCGAAGAAAGTGCACGGCGTGGTGAACCTCCCGCTCGAGCTGACTTATCTGACCGAGAAGAGCTGGAAGGAAAAGTAGGCACCGCGGGCCGCCTCCGGCGCACCGGGCATCGAGCATGCCCGGTCCTGCGGCGGCCGGCTCATCATGGCCGCCTACATCATCCGACGACTGCTCCTGCTCGTACCCGTTCTGATCGGGGTGAGCCTCGTTTCGTTCGCCCTCCTGCAGCTCGTCCCGGGGGATCCGGCGCTGATCTTGGCCGGCGAGGAGGCCACCGAGGAGGTGCTGACCCGCATCCGACAGGAATACGGCCTGAACCGGCCGCTCCCCATGCAGTTCGTCGCCTATCTGCGGCATGCCGTCGTGGGCGACCTCGGCATCTCGATCCAGTCGCGCCAGCCGGTGGCTACGCTGCTCGAGCAGCGTTTCCCCTTCACCCTGAAGCTCGCCTTCCTGGCCATCCTGGTCTCGGCGACGCTGGGGGTCGTCGCGGGAATCGTCGCCGCCACGCGCCGCAACTCGACCCTCGACATCGCGGCGCTGCTGGGGTCCCTGGTCGGGATCTCCCTGCCGATTTTCTGGCTCGGCCTGCTCTCCATCCTCATCTTCTCGGTCAAGCTGCGGTGGCTGCCCGCGGGTGGCACGGGCTCGTTCGCTCATCTGATCTTGCCCGCCCTGGTGCTGGGCGCCGCCTCGTCGGCGGTGATCGCGCGCACGACCCGCGCCTCGATGCTGGAGGTGCTGCGCCAAGACTATGTCCGGACGGCGCGCGCCAAGGGCGTCTCGGATCGGCTCGTCGTGTACCGGCACGCCCTGGGCAACGCCATGATCCCGATCCTGACGGTCTTCGGCCTCGAGTTCGGCTACAACCTCGGTGGCGCCGTGCTCACGGAGACGGTCTTTTCGCTCCCGGGGGTGGGCCGTCTCATCGTGGAGGGCATCTTCGCTCGAGACTATCCCGTGGTGCAGGGCGCCCTGCTCGTGGTGGCCACGACCTTCGTGCTCGTCAACCTCCTCACCGATATCGCCTATGCCTTCTTCGATCCCCGCATCCGTTACGACTGAGCGGGCGCGGGTCGGGCGAAGGCGCTCGCCCGGATTCTGGAGCGACGCGCTCCGCCGGATTCTCAAGAGCCGCGCCGCCATGAGCGGAGGCGTCATCGTCATGCTCTTCGTCGCGCTGGCGGCCCTGGCGCCCGCGCTGGCGCCCTACGCGCCCCTGCGCGGACAGCTAAGCGAGCGCCTGCAAGCGCCCAGCGCCACCCACTGGTTCGGGACCGACGAGCTCGGCCGCGACGTGCTGTCACGCGTCCTCTACGGCGCGCGGATCTCGCTGCAGATCCAGGTCGCCGCTGTGGGCCTAGCCCTCGTGCTCGGCACCGCTCTCGGCGTGGTCGCCGGCTACATCGGCCGCTGGCCCGATATGCTGATCATGCGCGTCGTCGACATCATGATGGCCTTCCCCGGGATCTTCCTGGCGCTGGCCATCATCGCCGCCCTCGGCACCGGCCTCGGGAACGTGATCATCGCCAGCGCCATTTTCCTGGTTCCGCAGTTTGCCCGCGTGGTTCGCGGCTCGGTGCTCACCCTGAAGGAGAAGGAGTTCGTGGAGGCCGCCCGCGCCCTCGGGGAAGGCGACGTCACGATCGTCGTGCGCTACCTGCTTCCGAACTCGCTGGCGCCGATCATCGTCCAGACGAGCCTGCGGAT
>Ga0137403_10010210_pt1 | contig 10405 bp, 7 predicted proteins | sample CZOMad2_1_16fung_FD_122057 | JGI IMG/M metagenome (GOLD analysis project Ga0137403, IMG submission 122057) | Vadose zone soil fungal communities from Angelo Coast Range Reserve, California, USA - CZOMad2_1_16fungal (Hybrid Assembly) | ecosystem: Environmental > Terrestrial > Soil > Vadose zone... | reverse complement strand
GTCAACCAGCCGGAAGGCGAGGACACCGAGGCCGTGCGCGAGCAGGTGATGGGCACGGTGCGCGCCCACTTCCGCCCGGAATTCCTCAACCGCGTCGACGAGATCATCCTGTTCCACCGCCTGCAGAAGAGCGAGATGGGCCGGATCGTGGAAATCCAGTTCAGCCGGCTGCAGAAGCTGCTGGAGGACCGCAAGATCATGCTTACGCTCGATGCCGCGGCGCGCGACTGGCTCGCCGCCAAGGGCTGGGATCCCGCCTACGGCGCGCGGCCATTGAAGCGGGTGATCCAGCGCCATGTGCAGGATCCGCTGGCCGAGATGATCCTCGCCGGCGAAGTGGTCGACGGCGATCAAGTTGCGATTTCGGAGCAGGGCAATGTGCTGACCTTCAACGGCAAGGCGCCGCAGACCGCCGAGATCGCGCAGTTCGAAACGCCGGCGCCGAAACGTAAACTGCACTGACGCATTTTCAGCCCTCTCCGCGACGCGGAGAGGGCCGGTTGCGTTGAATGCCCCTCACAGCGTTGTATTTTCGAGTGATGCGGTATCGGTGTAACCGCGCGCCGCTGGTTTGCGTGTGGCCGAGTGTCGCGGCGCGCGCCGTAGATCTACGCGTCAACGTGCAAGCTCGGTCCGCCGCGCGATCGTCTCAGCAACTCTCCCGCAGATTAGACAAATGAATTTCTCGCTGTGTGACGTTCGCGGCGGGTGTGACCTTGAAGATACACGCATAGATTTTGTCGTCTTGAAGGGGAACATTTCTCTTGCGCAATTCCGCGCATCGTCAGCACAATCTGCAACGGGCAGTTGTGGGAGCGTGCAATGCGGGGCGTGGGTGTCGTTGCTGGCTGCGTTGCGTTGGCGGTGCTGGTGAGCGGCTGCGATCCGACAAGGGGCTTCGTGCGATTTTTTTGAAAGCCTACAATTTTAAGCTGAGGCTACAATTTTAGGCGGGAAGGGCTGAAAGCCAGAAGCGGCATTTTTTTGTATTTGCGCGGGAGGGGGCGGCCGTGTTGACCGTTAGTTTGCTGGGCGCTAGCCGAGTTACACTTAGTAACGAACAGATTTGGTCGGATCTCGGCCCAGCGGGGCGGCGATTGGCTGGCTTCCTCTTCACCTTTCCGGATCGCCCGCATCGCCGCGAGCGGCTTATCGACTTGTTTTGGCCGGAGCTTGATACCGAGAGGGGGCGCCGGGCCATGAACTGTGCGGTCTGGCGGCTGCGGAAGCTGCTTGCGTCGGCTCCCGAATACAAGGAAGGCCACAGCTTGAGGACAGTTGGTCCGGAGACCATTCTTGAAAGGACGCCGTGGCTAGACGTTGACACCTGGGCGCTGCTTCACGCTGCACGGACCACGCTCAATGGCCCCGAGGCCTATCCGGAACCATCGAGAATGAAGGAGGTTCTAGCCGTTCTGTATCGGTACGAGGGGCCGTTTCTGGACGGAGAAGATGCCGAATGGATTTTAGAAGAACGCGAGCGGTTGCACTCCCTTTTTATCCAGTCGGCCATGATCATGGTTCGTCATCTCGGGCTTTGTAACTACTACCACGATGCGATCCGGCTCGCCCGTCATGCGCTGCGCTTCGATCCCTACCGTGAAGAGCTGGTTCGGCACCTGCTGACCCTGTTGGCGCTCGATGAAAGACGAATCGATGCGATCAGGTACTACGATCATTGGATCGGCCTGATCCGGAAAGAGCTCGGCATTTCGCCGCTCCCGGCGACACGTGCCATTATCGAAGAGATCAGGGACCTGCATAATGCCGAAAACGCCCAGCATCTGCGCGCGCGCCTGATTGGCCGCGACGAGAAGCAGATTTTTGCAATTTAGGCGCTGGCCGCACGGCCCCGGGGCCGCAGCCATATCCCGCAAACCGCGCACTCACACCCTGGACCAAGTCCGGGCCGGGCGAAGCCCGCCGCTTTCCCGGGCGCGCCGTGATCCTGCCGTGATCCGCGGCCAATCCGCCGGGCAGCGGATCGCAGACCGGCCGTGAGCGGACGGCGAAGAATCCCGAATGATAGCAAGATCGTCCCGAGTTCAGGTCATGCGAACGTCGTCGCATGGACTCACAACGACCGCTGCTCGATCAGGTCTTCATTCTGCGCTTCTGGCGTGAAAGCGCCGACGCCAGCGAACACGCGCGTTGGCGGGTCCTAGTCCGCAACATCAACACCCGCCGGCGCGATGTGGTCGACGATGTGCAGCACGCCTTTGCAATTGTCGCCTCCAATTTGAACGCAGCCGCCGGCGAGCATGACGGGCAGGAACGTCCGGACGTTGAACCATCAAAACCAGAGTATTGAGAGATAGCCCGTGCGCGCAACCAATTGCCTAACGAGTAAACCTCAGCCGCCGCGAGCGAAAGCGCGATGGGACGGGTGTGGGATGCGTAGCGTAGGGAGGATCGTACGATGCGTAGCGTAGCGTTGTGGGGCCAATGGCGAACGGTGGTCGCGCCCGCGATTTTGGGTGCTCTAGCGAGCGGATGCGTCTCGTTTTCAGACGGGCCTGCGCGGCTCTACACCGTGCCCGAAGAGACCCAGCTCATCAGAGATAACATCCAGCAGATAAATCTGGTCCAGTATTCCAGTTTGGACGAGGCTTCGCGCAGGAGAATTCGCAACGACTGGATCGGGGCGCGGATGTACGCGATCGACATCCAATATACGCCCTACGAAGCTGCGCTTACGAAGGAGCGCCAGGGTGTAGGCTTCGGTGCGGCCGCGACCACGATCGCTCTTACCACGGCTTCCGGTTTGGTCGCCCCGGTCGCGACCAAGAATGTGCTGACAGGATTGGCCGGGTTCGTTACGGGGGCACGTGCCGCATACGACAGTGACATTCTGTTGTCGCACAGCGTGCAGTGGATCCAGTCGCAGATGGAGGCCAAGCGCTCCGAGATTTCCAGTCGCATTCTGCGAGGGATGAAACTCTCCACGACCGACTATCCTCTGGCTGCCGCGTTATCCGATCTGGAAGCCTATTATCGTGCGGGGACCTTTACGGGGGGGCTACTATCGACGAACGAGGTCATCGCCGCGGACGCGCAGAATGCGGCGACAGAGAAGGCGGCAACCCAAGGCCTCCTGGATCCCGAAGCGCCGCTGCCGCCTGCGCTGCCGAAAACTCCACCCTTCAAAGATAAAGCGCCTCCCCAAGACGTTAGAGGCTTTCAAGCTGCGTTGTGCCTACCGCTGGACGGAAAGGTTGGACCGGATCTGCTGAAGGCCGCTGGGAACTTCATCAGCGCTCGCGACGGCGGAATGGTGCCGAAGTTCACAGCTATAGGCAAGCGAACGGAAGCGGCGCTTCGCGACGCGGAGGACTTTGTCCCGGACTGCAGAAAGGCCGGATTCAAGAACGCGTTCGAGGTCGGTGCCTTTGGTGTCCCTAGTGGTTCATCTACTCCGGTCGACCGCATCAAGGAGCTGCAAAAGCAACTCGGCGTCACGCAGAGCGGAAAGCTCGACCAGCCAACGCGCGACGCCGTCGCGCGGATTCGTCGCGACAAGAACATCGACCCGCCGCTGGTAGGCGAGATTGATCGCAAATTCATGCTGCAGGCCTTTCTTTGATCAAATAGCCAATCGCGGATTGTGAGCCGGGCTTTGGAGAAATTTAATATGGCGACGATGAAGGTGACACGAACGTTGCGCGAAGCACCCAACGGCACACCGATGGATGCCTTGGCTCCTGCTGGGGTGAAGGTTGAAATTCTGGATAACAAGGAGGTTGAAGGGGCAGGCAAGTGGACCAAGGTTAGGCTTGTGGCCGCGATCGATACGCCCGAAGGTTGGGTTTCAGCCGATGCGGTCGATGCCGACGGTGAGCTTCCTGCCGCAGCAATCGACAAGGCTCTGTTTGCCAAGGAGTGCTGGCGGCAGGCGCTCTATACCGGCACGAACGCGCACTATTTGACGGCGGTCGCCGAACTCAGATCACATATTCGGACCGGTTCGAATGCAGGCAAAACCGCGCCTTTCGATATTACGCAAGCCGAATGGGACACTGCGATCAAAGACAAGGACTTTGAATTAGACTTCCTTGCAGGTGATATCGACAACTGGCGCCTGCAATGCGCCGTGTTCGCCGTAATGACCTTGAGAACGATCGAGGGACTCATGGTGGGCCCGAACAAGGACAAGAGGCCCAGCGCAATCGACCTCTATATCGCTCAATTGGGTTCTCCGAGCTTGAACGCTACTGCGCGTGCCGATCTTTTGCAGAAGCTGAAAGAAGCGCTTGACGCCACGCGTACCGTCGTTCTCTCCGCAGGAGCTGATGTTCTTGTTGATCCATCGGCGCCGACGACACCCACCAACCCTTCAGCGGCTCAATTCAATTCTGCCGGCGTGCCTGCCGGCAAGGAGGACGTCGCCAAATTGATCATCTCCAAGTTTCAGGCTGCCGGCTATGGTCCCATCCAGCAAATCGCCGCTGTGGCAAATGCGATTGCCGAATCAGCGCTTAATCCAAATGCCGAGGTGAATAATTCCCTGGAACACAGCGTCGGACTTTTCCAATTAAATATCAGGGGCGGGCTTGGCTCGGGCCGCGACGCTGCTCAACTCAAGGACCCCGCCACGAATATAGCCATCATCATTGCGGAAACTAAAAAGTTCGACGCGTTCAAGAACGCGTCATCGCTCTTTGACGCCGTGGATGTTTTCGTCCGCAAGGTCGAGAAACCGGCCAATCCGGGAAGCCAGGTACAGAAGCGCGCGAAGATCGCCGAACGCCTCAAGGGTACGCAGGCGCTTCTGGCATGAAGCCAAGCCAAACAATGGAAATAATTCCCAGAATATTGGAGGAATAGGCAATGGCTCCGTCAGCGTCCTCTTCCAGACCCGTAGATTTCGACTTAGCGGCCTTGCCCGAGGGGCGCGAAGAGATTGCGCGGCTGATTGTCAAGTCATTCGCCGATGCCGGCTTTGGTGGACCGCAGCAAATAGCCGCCTTGGCGAACGCGATCGCTGAGTCAGGTCTCAATCCTAGTTCTATGTCTGCTCCCCCGGATCAAGGCGTCGGCTTGTTTCAGCTCAATCGAGCGGGTGGACTTGGTACGGGGCACACGGCTTCAGAACTTGAAGACCCCGCCAACAATATCAACCTCGTTCTATCGGCTGCGAGAAAATCCGACGAGTTCGCCGACGCGGCATCTTTGGAAGATGCCGTCAGCGCGTTCGTCCACAAGATAGTTCGTCCGGCCAATCCTGCAGGCGAAACCATCCGCCGTCTGAAGATTGCCGAGCGCCTCGTGTGGTCAGGCTGATAGTGCTGCCAGCAAATATGCCGAAGAATGCTCATCACCACGTGCAGATGATCTGCCCCGCGTGCGGGGCGTTCCACCGGGGCGACGACCAAGGTTACGACGTTTAGAACGCCGGCGGCGAGGTTCTGCTCGGGGGAGAGGTAGCTTGTCAGGCGTTCTCCAGGCCCCCTACTTCTTCACCACCTTGTAAATCGCATTCTCGATATCCGACGAGAAAGTAGATCACCCCCGACGCCCCCACCCCCACACCGGTCGGGATGTTGGTCGGCAGTCCGCCCGGTGCGCCGGCAGCCCGATCGGCAGATTGCCGGAGACCTCGGTGAGCTTTCCGGTTTGCGGATCGATCTCGACAATCCGCTTGGCGCCGACCTCGGCCACGATCAGTTTGCCATCGGGCGTCAGCGCGATGCCTTCGGGCATTTTCAGGTCCTTGGCGATGACGGTTTTCTCGCCATTGCTTCCAATCCTGCAGAGCTGTCCGGCAAAGGCCTCCGTGACGTAGACATCGCGCTTCGCACCGCCGACCAGTCCGACCGGTCCTTCCAGGCCACCGATCAGAACGTTGCGGTCCTTGCCGTGTTCGCCGCTGGCGCGAACCAGCGATTTGCTGCCGAGCTCACTGACCAGGATGCTGCCATCGGCAAGCCGGATCGCGTCATGCGGCGCCTTGAAGTCGTGCATCATTTCCCTGGTCGCGCCGGTCTTGCGGTCGATCACCTGCACGGTGCCGGTGAACCAGCTCGACAGGATCACCTCGTCGCCCCTGGCGGTGGCGCCCATCGGATATTCCAGCGTCACGCCGGCGGCATGCATGCGCGCCGGTTCTGAGACTTCGCCGGTCGCGCCGTCGACGGTGCGATAGGCAAACACGTCGGCGACATAGATGGTGTCGTTGCCGCCGTCGGAGACGACACCGATGCCGCCGGGCAGCGCCAGCTTGCCTGATATCACCTGCTTGGCGGCGCCGGTCTCGGCATCGATCTCCTGGATTCCGTTATCCGCCATGTTGGAGACGAAGATGCGATCCTTGTCGTCGATCGCAAGGTTATCGAGCGAGGGCTTCAGCTGTGCGACCATCTTCTTGGCACCGGTTTTTGGATCGACCCGCACCAATTGGCCGAGCGCGCTATCCACCACCCACAGATTGCCCTTGGAATCGAAATTGACCGCGGCTGGAATCTTGAAGCCATCGGCGACCACCGTCAGTTCGGCCTTGTCGACATCGACCTTGGCGACCTGGCCCTTGAACCATAGCGGGCCATACAGCCTGTCGTCCGGTCCGAATTCGAAGCCGTTGAGGCCGCCCATCTTCTCCATGATCATGCGCGGCGGCTTGACGCCATCGACGTCGATCTCGTAGAGCGCGTCGCCGAGAAATACCTGCGTTGCGTACAGCCGTCCGTCCTTGCGATAGGCGAGCGAATTGATGCCGGGCAGGCCGGAGGCGAGCTTCTTGATCGGGCCGTCGCCCTTGCGGGAGTAGAGGTCGCCGGTGAGAAATCCGGTCCACGCCATGGTGCCGTCGGGCGCGAATGCGATGTCGTCGGCCATGCCTTCGGGGCTCGGGATCGCAATCTTCGCGGTGCCATTATCGCGATCGACTTCGTAGAGCGCCGCGCCTGCGACGCTGCCGGCGAACAAGTGCCCGGCCTTGTCGATCCCGAGCCCATGCACGCCGTGAAACGCCGAGCCGGGGACGAGTTTTGTCACCTCATAGGTCTGCGCCGAGGCGCCGCCGGCGGTGGAGAAAAGGACTGTCGCCGCAACAGTCGCACACAGTGCAAGCCTGCTCGTCATGACGCTACCTCCCGTTGCTTTTATATCGGGTGAGTATTCGCCCGTGGTGGTGGTTTGGCAAACGATTATTGGAGGCGGCGGCCGCGATGTTCATCCAGCGGATCGGATTCCTCGCGGACACCATAGGTCGTGCTCGTAGGCGGCGTCCACGCGCAACGCCCCGCACATAGCGCGCGTTGCCAACGGCTGATCAACTTCCGCTTTGGGGCGCATTGCGGACTCAGATCAGTCATTGCGCCGAGTCCGAAAAGTGCCAACAGGCGACATCGCAGTTTTTGATGTGGCGGAGGCGCCATCTCAATCGATTGAGCACGTTCTGATGAACGACAGCAGCCCGGTCAGCGCCGGGCGACGATGTGGCCGACGAGGCGTTGCGCCTCCTCAGCAATAGCGGTGACGAGACCGGACCCTTGTTCATGGCCCCTTACCACGCTGCCGGGAATGGATGCGATGGCCCCAGTTCCGCCGGATGTGCCTTGGCCCGCGGTGGGGTGCGTTAGCGCAAACAGGGCAGCTGCGGCGAACCCGAAGTAAGCTGTTTTCGATTTCATTTGGTCTTCCTTTTGAAATCGCGGTGGGCGTGAAGTTGGCCGCATTTAGTGGATCCCAACTCGTGGGCTCGTCTATGCGAAATCGGCAGGGACACACTCTTTCATCTAATTAGCGACAGAGTGTTCCGTCCGCGTCCATGCAGACTCCGGCCAAGCGGCTATCTAAAACTGACCTGTGCTGGGGCCACGCGGGGCAGGATCAGCTGAATTCTTGTTCCCTTGCCGGCTTCGCTATCAAGATGGAGCCTGCCGCCCAAACAATTCGCGACGATGGTATGGACGATGTGGAGACCCAGACCAGTACTGCCTTGATCCCGGCGGGTTGTGAAAAATGGATCGAAGGCTTTGCGACTGACATCAAGGCTCATGCCGCATCCGTCGTCTACGAAGAGAACTTCAACGTCATCATGTCCGGCCGCCCGAACCTTGATATTCACGCTGCCGCCCTGACCGTCGGGGAACGCATGCGCGACCGAATTGAGGAAGAGATTGGTCAGCACTTGCCCATACGGGCCCGGATAACTGTTCATCGACAGATCGGGTTGGCATTCGACGGTGAGGGCGAGATTTTGCTTTCCAAGACCCGGGTGCAAGCTCATGACGATCTGTTCGGTCAGATCACCGAGATCAAAGACACGGCGACTTGAATAACTCTGATCGGTAGCCACTTGCTTGAACGATTGGATCAGGTCGGCGGCGCGATTGAGGTTCGTGAGCAGCTGCGACGATGCTTCGCGGCTAATCTCAAGGAAGTCGTTCAAAGTCGATCGCTTGAGATTGCCTCGGGCCAGCGCCTCCGCAACCATGGCCGTCTTGCGTTCCAGTGAAGAGGCGACCGTCAGGCTTGTGCCCACGGGATTGTTGATCTCATGCGCGACACCGGCCACCAACCGGCCGAGTGCTGCGAGTTTTTCGGCTTCGATCAGCGAATTCTGCGTTTCCCGCAAATTGCGCAGCGCCGCTTCGGCGGAGTCCTTGGCCTTGCGCATTTCGAGTTCGACGCCCTTGCGTTCGCCGATATCGAGCGCGACGGTGACGATGTTTTCGATTTCGCCCGAGGTGTCCAGGATCGGCAGCTTGTTGACCAGCCATTGCCGCATGTTGCCGGACGAATCCTTGTATTCCTCCTCGTAGAAGCCGAGCTCCCTGCCGCCTGCCAGCACCCGCTTGTCGTTCTCGTCGGTCTTTGCCGCCCCATAGCGCGACATCAGGTCCTGCGTGGTGCGGCCGATCGCATCCTGAGGCTCGATGCCGAAAATGCCGGCCATATAGCGGTTCATCAGCACATATTGCAGCCGCTTGTCCTTGACGTTGATGACCGCGGGCACGGTGTCGATCACCATCTGCAGTAACCGGCGGCCTTCGGCGATCGCATCTTCGGCGCGCTTCTGGTCGGTGATGTCGCGCACCGTTCCTTCGTAGCGAACGACCACACCGGCCTCGCTGCGCACGGCGCTGGCGCTGTCGGAGAGCCAGAGCACCGAGCTGTCGCGCGCGCGAACCTGGTATTCGTACTCGCGGACCATGCCGTCGCGTTGCATCAGCCGCTCATATTCCGCCCGCGCTTCGGGGTGCACGTAGATCGTTTCGGCGATGTCGCCGATGCCGCCGATCAGATCCTGTGGCGTGGCGTAACCCATCATCCGCGCCAGCGCCGGGTTGGCGTTGAGCAGCGCGCCGCCCGGCGTCGTGACATAGATTCCGTCCACTGAGGCCTCGAACAGCTTGCGATAGCTTTCCTCGGCGAGACGCTGTTCGGCCAGCGCCCGAACTGCCGCCTCGCGCGCAGCGTCGGCATCGACCAGCGTCTGCCGGAACACTTCGGCGGCGCGGGCGATATCGCCGATCTCATTGTCGACGTCGGTGGCCGGGATCGAGGCGTTGGTCTCGCCGCCGGCGACCGCGCGGATCGAGGTTGCGATCGACGCCAGCGGGCGCACGGTGCGCCGCACCACCAGCAGCGCCGCAAACAGCCCGATCAGGACACCGGCGGTGCCGAGCACGATGCTCTGCCACTTTGCCTCCGTCAGCGTTCGGGCAAAGTCGCGGGACAGCACGTGACCACGGCGCGCCGAGACCTCGCGCAACAATTCGGTGACGCGCTGGATCAGGCGGCCTTCCGCACCCAGCACCTCCTTGTCGATGTCGGAGATCTGCCGCTCGCGGATCGAGATCGCAACGATCGCGTCGGCGTAGCCGTCGACGGCCGCGCGCATCGCCGGCTCCGTGATCGTCATCGAGCGCATGCTTTGCGCCGCCGCCTCCGCGGCGGACGGATTATGCGCCAGCAGCGCCGAGGCGATCCGGCTCTGGGTCTGCGACAGGGCCGACGCAATCAGAGGATCGGGGGTGTCGGAAATCGCGGTGTCGAACTTCTCGCGCAGCGGCGGCAGTGCGACGATCAGTTCGGCGCGGCGGTTGATCAGGGCGGAAATCCGCTCGATTCCGCCACGGTAGGTCGACAGCCGCTCGGTGACGCCATCGATCATGTCCTGCTGTTCAGGGGCAAGCTCCAGGCGGGTCTTTTTCAACACTTCGCTGAGCGAGGTCGCGGCCTGCCCGACCTGGACCGATTGGGTGCCGGGATCGGTGACGAAATCCCGCGCCGCCAGCCGCAATTCGTTCATGCGGCGGTCGATGTCCTCGGCGAGGTCGCCGACGCTCTGCAGCCGCTGCAGCTCGGCAAACGTCGAATCGATATGGCGGATGGCGATGACGCTGGCGGTCGAGGTGATGATGATCACCGCCAGCACCAGCATGAAACTGCCGAATGTCAG
>Ga0137403_10010208_pt1 | contig 10407 bp, 9 predicted proteins | sample CZOMad2_1_16fung_FD_122057 | JGI IMG/M metagenome (GOLD analysis project Ga0137403, IMG submission 122057) | Vadose zone soil fungal communities from Angelo Coast Range Reserve, California, USA - CZOMad2_1_16fungal (Hybrid Assembly) | ecosystem: Environmental > Terrestrial > Soil > Vadose zone... | reverse complement strand
GGAGCCATCGCGCATCAGTGGTTTGAGGTGATGCGAAAATGCGGGGACGAAGTCCGGGAGCTTTTGCATGACGGCTGTCCGGTCGCATGTTTGGGAGATGCGCCCTTCGGCTACGTCAATGTATTCACTTCGTACGTAAACGTGGGGTTCTTTCACGGCGCAGCGCTGCCGGATCCGGGCCGCTTGTTGCAAGGCACCGGCAAGTTCATGCGCCATGTGAAGCTGAGACCGGGAACGGCCACAAACGCCGCAGCGCTAAACAGGCTCATCGATGCGGCGTACTCGGATATAAAGGCGCGCGTCGAAAACGGCTAGCTCAAGAAACGCCTTGGGAGGCCGACGCAGATGTGAAGCGCCAGTTTAGAAACGATATGTCGCCTGCGGTCTGCTGATCGTGGGCGGGTAACGGGCTAACAGGAAAATTGACCCACTACCAAATTTTCTATAGTTCGTTTTTCTTGATTTGTGACACCGCGAAGTCGCAGGCTCGCGCGGTCAGCGCCATGTAGGTTAACGACGGGTTCACGCAGGAATTGGAGACCATGCAGGCGCCGTCGGTCAAAAACAGGTTTTTAACGTCGTGGGCCTGATTGTGCTCATTCAGAACGGATGTTTTGGGGTCGCGTCCCATGCGCGCCGTGCCCATTTCGTGAATGGCCAATCCCATCGGTGACATTTCCTGGAATACAGAAATGTCTCTGGCACCCGCCGCCGCTAACATCTCGGCTGCTTGGACAGCGATATCCCGCGACATGGCCCGCTCATTGTCGCCCCAGGCGCAATTGATTTTTATGGTGGGGATGCCCCAAGCATCCAGCTTGTCCTTTTGCACTTCGAGATAGTTTTCGTGATTGGGGAGGCATTCGCCGAATCCTCCGATGCCCATCCGCCATTGTCCGGGCTTCTTCAGCGAATTCTTGAAATCCGCGCCGAACCCGCTCATATGCATACCGCGGGACCAGCCTTCGCGGCTTCCTCCGCCTTGATAACCGTAGCCCCGCATAAAATCTTTTTGCTTCGTTTTCACGTTGCGGAAGCGCGGAATATAAATTCCATTCGGACGATTGCCAAACGGCATCTTGTCTTCATGCCCCGGCATCGCTCCGCTTGCGCCCGCCCCCATGTGATGATCCATCAGGTTGTGGCCCAACTCGCCGCTGCTGTTCGCCAGGCCATTGGGGAATTCAGGGCTGGTCGAATTCAGCAGAATACGCGTGGACTCCAACGCCGATGCATTGACGAAGAAAATCCGCGCCTTGAATTCCATCGCGTTCCGCGATTGCGCGTCGATCACCCGCACACCGCTGACTTTCCGCGTTCTCGGATCGAATGTCAGGCTGTGCACCACGCTGTACGGGCGAAGCGTGAGCTTCCCGGTCTTGTACGCGGCCGGCAGAGTCGAGCTGATGCTGCTGAAATACGAGCCGGTAATGCAGCCGCGGTGACACACGCCGCAGTAGTGGCAAGCCGCGCGCCCTTTGTGCACGCGAGTTAATACGGCGGAACGTCCGATGGTCATGATGCGGTCATCGAACTTTTTGGCCAGCGCGTCTCGCATGTCGAGTTCCACGCAGGTCATTTCCATCGGGGGCAGAAATTTTCCGTCCGGCAGTTGCGGAAGGCCTTCCGCCTGCCCGCTGATCCCGGCGAACTCTTCTACATAGTCGTACCACGGCGCGATGTCCGCATAGCGGATCGGCCAGTCTGCCCCAACCCCTTCCTTCAGGTTGGCTTCAAAATCCAGGTCGCTCCAGCGATAACTTTGCCGGCCCCAAGTCAGCGATTTGCCGCCCACTTGCCGGCCGCGAATCCACGAAAACTTTTTTCCCGGCTCGGTTGAGTACGGATTTTCTTTGTCGTTGACGAAAAACTTGTTGGAATATTCATCGCAAGCGTAATAGCACTCCCGCTGAATCGGCTGCGTTCCCGCGCGCTCCGCCCGTTTGTCCCACCCGCGGTACTTGAGTTCCCACACCGGTACGTGCTCGACATAGTCTTTTTCTGGGATGATCGTGCGGCCCGCTTCCAGCAGGAGGACGTTCATTCCTTTTTCGGTGAGTTCTTTCGCCGCCCAGCCGCCGGTAATTCCAGACCCGACGATAATCGCGTCATAGGTGTTCGTCGCCGCCATATTCTCTCGCCCCCTGTGGCCTACGCCTCGCCGATTCCAGCGCCCAGCTTCTGGCATCCGTGCTGCGCGCCAGGAATGATTTGCAATCCCAATTCTTTGGTGAATCCGATCTCTGATGTGTAGTAGCCGTGCAGTGTGATCCCACGGAAAATATCGTAGAAGTTGCCCTTGAGGTACGCGTCCAATTCCGGCACGGTATTGCCGTGCTTCTGGTGATACTCGCCACGCTCGGTTGTCGCATAGTCATCCATGGCGCGCAGCAGAGTCACTTGTTGTTGCGGCGTGGCATCCACGAAATCTTTCCCAAACAATTCCTGGCTCTGTTTGTCGATTCCCGCCAGGCCCTGCAGGAAATTTTGGCGCTCCGCATCGTTGGCCCATTCCGTCAGGATCACGTCAATAAATTCATTCACCAGCGCCGCTTTGGCTCCCGGCGTGTCGGTCTCCGGAATAATCAAGTCCGTCAAAACAACCACCGTAGCGTTCTGGTGCGGATTGAGCGTGCGCAGCTTGTATCCGGCACCGGTTTGCGCGTGTGCTTCGCGGAAAAACGCCACCATCGGCGAAGAAAAAACCGGGAGCACCGCTCCGGTCGCCAGCATTTTCAGAATGTCACGCCGCTGCATAATTCCCCCGTGCGAATGGAGTTTTTTGCTTAAGTGCCGGGCCCTTGCACACCTATAATCTTGGATTGCACGTCCGAGCGCCGATGAGCATACCGCAAATTTGTGATTTAGAGAATCGATTTTCTAAATGGTTTTTAGGAGATTTGACTTGGCGGCAGCCCCGGAATTCAAGTTCCTCACGATAGATGGCAAGCGGCTGGAAACCCTGCGCTATGCACCGGCACGGACCGGGGCGGATGCCACGATCGTGATGCTCCACGAAGGTTTGGGCTCCATCGCGATGTGGAAGGATTTCCCGGAACGAGTGGCAGAGACCACGGGTTGTGGGGTGCTGGTGTATTCGCGTTATGGGCACGGCAAATCGGATCGTCTTGCGGAGAAACGTACTGCCAATTTTATGCATCACGAAGCTACCGTGGTGCTTCCTGAGCTTCTCGCACAGCTTGGCATTGAGCGGCCCATTCTGATTGGGCATAGCGACGGCGGTTCTATCGCTTTGATTTACGCAGGCACTTGGCCTGAACAGGTTCGCGGACTGGTCCTGGAGGCGGCGCACGTTTTCGTCGAAGAGTTCGGTCTGCGAAGCACCGTTGCGATTCGCAAAATCTATGACTCCAGTGACCTGCGTGAAAAACTGGCGCGCTATCACCGGCATGCCGACGAAATGTTTCGCGGCTGGAACGATATTTGGCTCGATCCGCAATTTCGCGAGTGGAACATTGAAGGATTTCTTGCCGCGATTTCCTGCCCCACTTTGGTCATTCAGGGCGAAAACGATGAATATGGCACCGTGGCCCACGTCGAAGCCATTCAGCGCGGCGTTGGTGGGGCGCAGGCGCTGATTCTTCCTCGATGCGGGCACTCTCCTCATCGCGATCAGCCAGAATTGACGCTTGATGCGATTTCCAACTTTGTTGCGGCGCTATCCTAAAACGGCTGGCGCAGCATGCTGCGCCGCTAAAAAGATGGCTCGCCCATTTTGCGCCTGGGCTTGCGGGGCGCAGCGTGCTGCGCCCCTACGGGGTCGCGCCTTCAATTCACGGCGACTACTAAGAGTGTTGCGTCGTCCTGCCAGGTTCCGTGGCTGAACTGGGCTACGGATTGGAGGATTTTTTTCTGAATTTCCACGGCGGGCGCCGCGGCGTTCTCTTGTAGAACCTGGAGCAGGCGGTCTTCGCCGAATTCTTCATCTTCGGAATTGCAGGCTTCGGTTACGCCGTCTGTGTACAGGACCAGGCGGTCGCCGCTTTGCAATTGCGTTACGTCGCTCTTGAACGTTTGATTTGCGAAGACGCCCAAGACGATGCCGCCTTGGCGGAGCCGCTCGTGCGAGCCGTCGCGACGTACGACAAAGGGCGGATTGTGGCCGGCGCTCACATAGCGAAGTTGGCGCGATGCCCCATCGAGTTGCGCATAAAAGAGGGTGACGAAGCGATCGCTGGCTATGTTGCGGCACAGGAGAGCGTTAAGGCGCAAGCACAAGTCTTCTGGAGCTAGCGAAGGGGACGCTAGGCCGCGCACGGCGGCTTGTAAATTGGACATGAGCAACGCGGCAGGCAAACCCTTGCCAGCCACATCGGCGATGCATAGGCCGCACATTTCGCCGTCAAAGGGGAGGACATCGAAATAATCGCCGCCGACTACGCGCGCGGACTGCCACGCGGCGGCAATTTCGTATCCCGCGAGCTGCGGAATTTCCTTGGGCAGGAATCCTTCCTGGATGGCGCGGGCTTCCGCAATTTCGTGCTCCTGTTCGTGAAATTGCGTGACGATTACTTTCTGAGCTTGCGTTTCCTGGACGGCGAGGCGGGCCGATTCCCGGCGCTCGCGGCCCAAAGTGATTTGCTTGCTCAAAACTTCGAGCAACTGCGAATTGGTCCACGGCTTTTCTACGAAGTCGGTTACGCCGCGCTGCATGGCTTCGACGGCGATGCCGACCGTGGCCCATCCGGTCATCACCACGATTGGCGGAATGCCGTCCAGGGCTTTCAGGTGCGCCAGCAAATCGAGACCTTCGCGGCCGGACGTGGTGTCGCGAGCGTAATTCAGGTCCATCAACAGGAGATCGAATTCAGCGTGCCCGAGGGCGTCCAGCAAATCGGCTGGGGAGGTTACCGTTTCGGTGGTGTAGCCGTGTCCTTTCAGGAGCAGGCACAAAGCCTTGAGCACGTCGGGCTGATCGTCGGCAATTAGAATTCGCGACTGCATCGTTCTCACTTCAGCGGGAGTATCGGACATCGATGCTAACATGCCGCGGTTCCCTCTTCCCTTAGAGACGTTCGCCGCCGCAAAGTGTACCGGCAGTATTTCTTCCATGTGAGTTTCCTCTAAGTCTCATCGCGGCATTATGTTAGCTGAGCTCGACAGCCGAGCCAACGAACGGCCTGACCGATTGCGGGAAGTACCGTCCCAGGAACGGACAGGGTGCCGGTCATTGCATCCCACGGTTGCCGCGAACCTTTGGGATCGGCCGCCTTAAAAGGTCGACGCTACATTTTGCTCACGCTTCCACCTTTAAGACGGCTGCGCCTTGTATTGCGTCGTTTTTTAGGGCGTTTAGGGCGCGGTTGGCTTCCTTTAACGGAAAAAGCTGGGTGTGCGTGCGGATGGGGATTTTGCCTGCGACGCGGAGGAAGTCTTCGCCGTCCTGGCGGGTATTGTTGGCGACGCTGCGGATCATGCGCTCCTGGTAGAGCAGGTCGTAACTGAATGCGGGGATTGGGCTCATGTGAATGCCGCCAAGGACTAAGACGCCGCCTTTGCGGAGTGCTTTTAGGGCGGCGGGGACGATTTCGCCCGCAGGAGCAAAGACAATGGCGGCATCGAGCTTTGCAGGAGGTTCGGCGAAGGTGTCGCCAGCCCACTTCGCTCCTAACTCCAGAGCGAGCTTCTGGTGACGGGCATCTCGTGTGGATGCATAGACTTCGATGTTCCAGTGCCGCGCGACTTGAATGGCAACGTGGGCGGCTGCGCCAAATCCATAGAAGCCTAGCTTGCCGCCGGGCTTGATTCCGGAAAGGCGCAAGCAGCGGAAGCCGATAATTCCGGCGCAGAGGAGCGGGGCGGCCTGCTCATCGGGAAATTGCTCGGGGATAGCGTAGATAAAGTCTTGCGGGGCAATAATGTACTCGGCATAGCCACCGTCGACAGTGTAGCCGGTGAAGGTGGGATGGTCGCAAAGATTCTCCGCGCCGGAACGGCAGAATTCGCAGGTGCCGTCGGTGTGATGCAGCCAGGCAATGCCTACGCGAGCTCCGACAGGGAACCGGCCTGAGCCTGGACTGCCGCCGGATCCCAACTTTTCGATGACGCCGATAACTTGGTGACCGGGGATTACCGGGGATTTCTGAGGGGCGAGTTCCCCTTCGATGACATGGAGATCGGTGCGACAGACACCGCAATAGGAAACGCGGACGAGAACCTCGCCGCTGGCGGGCTGTGGAGCGGGAACGTCCGTAAACAGGAGCGGATTGGTTTCAATCGGAGCAGGAGATTTGAGGAGGCAGGCTTTCATGGGGGTACCCCATACCCCCCTGTTTTTGCAAAAAGAGGCTGTAAGCTGCTGAAAACAAACAACACGGTGTCCAAAAAGAGAGGCAAGAGACTCAAAGAGCGAGCAAAGAGACGGCAATCGGCAGGAAACAAACGACTTGAGAAAAATCGGAAAGTAAGAAGTGGCGAGAGTGAAGCTGACAGTTTTGCGCGAGCGGGGAGTTGCAGAGGCGCGAACATGGGGAACGATAGCATCGGACCGAAGATAACGGAAGCGTAATCCGTTGAATGGTAGTTTTTGAGGGTTGAACGGTTGCTGGACGGATTGAATGGAAGCCGGCGGCGACCCGCACTCGGCTTGGAGTCTCTTTGGCTTCGCGAAACGCCTGGGTGCCGGTCAAACTGAGAAAGCGGTAGCCTGCCTGCAGCAGGCAGGCAAGCTACCGCACTCCAAACTTCATGCGCGCTGGACTAGGGACATCATTTGGGGGGTGTAGCGTTCGCCGACGACTTCGATTTGGGCCAGGCGGGCTTCGATGCGTTTGAGGTCGGCTGGGCTCAAGGTTACGTTGAGTGCTCCCATGTTTTCTTCAAGATAGCGAACACGCTTTGTGCCGGGAATGGGCACGAGGTCATTTCCCTGAGCGAGCACCCAGGCTAGTGCCAACTGGGCAGGGGTAACGCCCTTTTCGGCGGCCAGCTCTTTCACGGCGGTGGCGAGTTTTAGATTGGCTTGGAGCGCTTGCTCCTGGAAACGAGGGTAATTCGTGCGCCGCCAGTCGCTGGCGTCCAGATCCTCAAGTTTCTGGATAGTGCCGGTCAGAAAACCGCGGCCGAGTGGGCTATAGGGAACCAAGGTGATGCCTAGTTCGCGGCAGGTGTCCAGCACGCCGTTTGTTTCGACGTCACGGGTCCAAAGGGAATACTCGCTTTGCAATGCGGCGATGGGATGGACCTTCGCGGCTCGGCGCAGAGTTTCCGGGCCGGCTTCGGAGAGGCCGAGGGTTCGGACCTTGCCTTGGGAAACAAGCTCGGCCATGGCGGCGACGGTTTCTTCGATGGGAACATTGGGATCGACGCGATGCTGATAATAGAGATCGATCGTTTCGATGCCCAGGCGTTGAAGGCTTGCGTCGCACGCGCGGCGAACGTTCTCGGGCGAACTATCGACACCGCGAATTCCATCCGAACCGATGCGGAAGCCAAACTTGGTGGCGACGACAACGCTCTCGCGCGGTACCTCGCGCAAGAAACGGCCGAGCAGGTCTTCGTTTTTGTAAGGGCCGTAGACTTCGGCGGTGTCGAGGAAGTTGCCGCCGAGTTCCAGATAGCGGTGAAGAACTTGCAAGGATTCCTTTTCGTCGGCGGGTCCATACGCCATGGACATTCCCATGCAGCCGAGGCCTAGTGCGGAGACTTGCAGTCCTTCTTTTCCCAATTTTCGCTGTTCCATGTTTCCTTCCGTTCTTGTGTTCCCCTGTAAGATGTTCGGAGTTGGACGAATGTTACGGCGAAAATGGATGCATGAACTTCTATGACACAGAAGACCAACGCCGCTCGGTTGTTAGATCAAATGGGGATTCCCTATGAGTTGCGCGAATATGAAGTCGATCCCGAGGATCTTGCCGCCGAAGCGGTGGCGGCAAAGATTGGTCTGCCCGCGGGGCAACTCTTCAAGACGCTAGTTGCGCAGGGTGACCGGCACGGGATCTGCATGGCAGTGATTCCGGGTGACACGGAATTGGACCTTAAGGCGCTTGCGGCTGCGTGCGGTGATCGGAAAATTCATCTCGTTGCTGTAAAAGATTTGCAGAGGCTTACCGGGTATATCCGTGGCGGAGTGACTGCGCTGGCTGTGAAGAAGGCCTATCCGGTCTATGCCGACACGAGCATTGAACGGTTTGATGTGATTTCCATTTCGGCGGGTGTGCGAGGATTGCAGATTCTGCTGGCACCGGCGAATTATTTGAGAGTCACGAAGGCGACGGTGGCGGCTATTGCAGTGGGCAAAGCGTGAGGCGATCCTTGCGGTTCGCATCGTGCCGAGATGGGGCGCAGCGGTGCTGCGCCCCTACGGTTAGGAGGCTATGGCGGCGGTGGCTTGCAGGACTGGCCGTGGGATAACGTGCTTTCGGAAGCGACCGGAATTGAGAAAATCTTTTCGCATTTTATTGGCGAGGGCGAGGGCGTGCTCGTATTTGCGGGCACTATTTGCTTTTAGCTCGTGCAGCAGCTTGCAACTGGGACCGTGGTCGAGAAGGTCGTTGGCAATGGAGATTAGTTCTTCCCAGTCGTGCCATTCGCCGATGGCATCTTTGACTTCTCCTAGAGCGTCGATGAAGGCTTGGTTGCCGGGACTGCCGGCTAATTGGAGGACGTTGCGGAGTTCTTTTACCTGCAAGCGATAAGGGTGAAGATTATTTTTGTTGAGCGTGGGAGGGTTCTCTAGATCGGCGGCTAGTTTGAGCACGGTTGCAGCCGCTTCCGCGGCGGCTTCTGTTTGGCCATTGGATGATTTCTTTTTGCCGTTCTTTCCATCGGGAATGAGTTTTTCAAAACGAGTTGCGGTGCGCTTTAAACGGCGGCGCAACGCGGGACCGGTGTCGCGCATTTCCTGGGACAACTTTTTGGCGTGCCGGTAGCGAGCGGAGCCTAGATACTCGAGCAATTGCACCAGGCAATCCTGATCCTTATCAACGTGCACGTTGGACGTATGGGCGGTGAGTACGTCCATGTCGCGGACTTTGCCGGCGCGTTTGCGGAGGCGGGCGAGAGCGCGAAGGACACGGCGCTCGTTGCGCTTGGAATCGAGATGCAACGCTTGGGCGGCGGCTTCAAAGCGACGGGTGTGGGTGCGGAGGTCGTGGACTTGATCGGGAGTGGGGCGCTTGGGAGATTTTTTTACTAGCTTGCGTAATTTGCGGACGGTTTTTTGGATGCGTTGGGGATCTAGGGACATAATTTTCCTTGGTTAGAGTTAGATGCCGCGGCGGGAAGGAGGGATTGCGGACGTGAATTACTGGGACAAGACGCAGTGGAAAAACCGCAAGGCTGCGAGGACTCCGCCTTGCGCTACAGGGCTGGGCTATAGATTCACTGGGGCAAGAGTCGTCGTTGCGGAACACAGCGAGGATTGGCTGTGCCGCGCGGCTTACAGCGTGGCTTGCTGGGGCGCAGCAGTGCTGCGCCCCTACTTGGAGGCGGCTTGTTTTGCGGCGTTGTGGCCGCACATGCCGTGGACTCCGCCGCCTGGTGGTGTGGACGAGGAACAGATGTAGAGGTTGCGGATGGGGGTGGCGTAATGGCGCCAGGTGGGGCGGAAGAAGAATTGGCGGAGATCTACGGCGCCGCCGGAGATGTCGCCGCCGATCAGATTGGCGTCCATTTCTTCCAGGGCGCGCGGGGAAAAGATGCGGCGGGCCAGGATGCAATCGCGGAAGCCGGGGGCGAAACGTTCGATTTGCGATTCGATGGCTGGGAGCATATCGACGGTGGAGCTGTTGGGGACGTGGCAATAGGCCCAGGCGATGTGCTTCCCTGCTGGGGCGCGAGTGGGATCGAAAAGGCTTGGCTGAGAGAGCAGGACGAAAGGGCGATCGGAGTGACGGCCGTGGCGCATGTCGTATTCGGAGGCGGCGATTTCTTGAAGGCTGCCGCCTAGATGAACGGTGGCGGCGCGGGCGCAGTCTGGTGATTTCCACGGAATGGGGTGGTGGAGGGCGTAATCGACTTTGAAGACGGCGGGACCGTAGCGGTATTTCGCAAGTTTGCGGGCGAAGCGAGTGGGGAAACGGTTGCGGGCGATGCGCAGGAGCTGGTGGGGAGTGAGGTCGCAAAGAATAGCGTTGTAATTTTCTACGGCGGACAAATCTTCGATGCGCGTTGATGTTTTTATATTGCCGCCCAATGAGGCGAGATGCGAGCAGAGTGCGCTGGTGATGGATTGCGCGCCGCCGCGTGGGATGGGCCAGCCGACGGCATGTGCGGCTGCGCCGAGGATTACGGCGAAAGCGGCGGTCAGCGGTTCATCGAGGCTTAGGAAAGAATGGGCGGCTAGGCCGGCGAAGAGGGCTTTGGTGCGTTCGCTGCGGAAGAGATGCACTAGCGTTTTCGCGGGGAGGAATGCTGTTGCGCCGAAGCGTGCTAGCAAGAATGGAT
>Ga0137403_10010207_pt1 | contig 10408 bp, 6 predicted proteins | sample CZOMad2_1_16fung_FD_122057 | JGI IMG/M metagenome (GOLD analysis project Ga0137403, IMG submission 122057) | Vadose zone soil fungal communities from Angelo Coast Range Reserve, California, USA - CZOMad2_1_16fungal (Hybrid Assembly) | ecosystem: Environmental > Terrestrial > Soil > Vadose zone... | reverse complement strand
TGCGCCGTTCCCGATGCCCATGTTGGCTGATGTGATGGTTATCCAACTGACGTTGCTGGTCGCCATCCATGCGCAGCGCTCTTCTGAAAACACGCTGAATGCTCCTATCCCGCCGCTCGCTGAGAATGCTGAGTTCAGCGGAGAAACAAGATACGTGCAATCAGGCAGGCCGGCGTCCTGAAGTATTGTAAAGGTCTGTCCCGCTATGTTCATCGTCCCAAGGCGAGGACTGCCGGTGAAGTTCTCTCTCACTTCATAGGTGACAGGGTCTGACCCGGAGCCGCTTGCGGATGACGTTAACGTTACCCAAATGTCGTTGCTGACGGCCGTCCACCCGCACCCGGTTGCCGCCGCCAAAGCGATGCTCCCGCTTCCGCCGCTCTCAGTGAAAAATCCGCTTCCAGGCGACAGCGAGAAACCGCACGTGTTCCCTACTCGCAAGCCATTTCCAAAACTGGTTATCCATATTTCGTTCGGATTGTAAGGATTGAAAAAGACTCGTTCGGGCTGCCGGAACGGATACGAGGTCACCGATGTGAACGTCGGCGTCGGAGTGTTGATGTTGCTCGTATACCACAGGCCTTCGGTTTCAGTCGTCAGATACATCTCGTTTGAATTGATGGGGCTGATGGCGCACGAGGTCACCCGGTCGAGACTGTTGATCCGGGTCCACGTCACCCCTCTATTAGAGCTGCGGTACAACCCGCCGAGCCCATTCGGCGGGCCACCCCATCCGCTGAACACGCCGGCGTACCATGTGTTTTGAGTTGAATCGTACGGGTCAATCACGAGGTCTTTAGTCCAGTAGCGCATGCCTGTGTGGCTGCGATCGAGCCAGGTTGCGCCGCCGTCCGTGCTAACGAAAACGCCCGAGCTTGCGGTGAACGCGCCCGATGAGTTTCTTCTTCCTGAATAAGTGCAAACCAGCGTGCCGTCGTTCAAGACGTTGATGTTGAAAGGATGCCCTTCAGTGCGCGGTGGATTGGCGAGCCTGGTCCATGTGGACGCCGCGCCGTTTTGAATGTTGCTCGAAATGTAGATTCCACCAAGGGTGCTGTGAATCACACTGGCGTACATTCGATTCGTATTGTTCGGATCAAGCGCAAGACCTATGACCGGATGAACGAAGTCATGCAGGGTCAGCCAGTTCGCGCCTCCATCGGTTGAGTACTTGATCGCGCCAGTCCCGCTGTCGAGACTCGAATCCTGCAAGCGTGTGCTTTGATACATGTCGTGCACGGACGACGTCGCCGCGTAAAGCGCGCCGCTCACCGGATGCTTGAGCGATTGATAGGTTGAGTTGTACGGCTGCCCCGCGTAGTTGAACGACCAGGATGCTCCGCCGTCGGTACTGCGCGTGCCGCGGATGTCCGAGTAAGAGGCGAAAATATTGTTCGGGTCTTTCCACGTCAGCCACCAGCAGGTTGTGTCTTCGAGTCCGACGCTGTGATAGTACCTGCCTTTCGGAGTTAGGGCGTTTGAAGGGTTCTGATCCGCGGGGTTCACATACATCTGCTTCCAGGTCGCGCCTCCGTCGGTGGTGAGGTGCGAGAAGCCGAGGTCCGTGAAGGCAACCTTATTCGGATCAACGGGCGAGACCGCAAATCCGAGCGCCCCCGCGCCGTAGCTCCAATCGCGGTCGCCGCCTCGGCCCGCCCAGCCGGTGTAGATGTTTTGATTGTTATTGGTCAGCAAGACGCTTTGCCAGGTGCTGCCGCCGTTCGTTGTCTTGTAGATGACTGGAAACTCGACCGAGTTTTGCCCCGCCAGGTAAGCAGTGGCGATATCGCCGCGCGACATCGCTACGAAAAACGGGAAATCATTGGCGATGATTCCCGTGATCTTCGGGATCCAATTAGCCTGCCCAACATCGAGGGAATAGACGCCGTGGTAACTGAAGTAAGAGCCCTCCGTGAAGAGTCCCGGGTACACATCAGCCGAATTGAGCGTTACGCAAAAGAAGCGAAGCGCCGAGCCTTGCTTCGAGCCTGCGAACGAGACCATCGCGTCCGCAGCGGGAATCCCGCCGGTGCCCGCCGGAGCAAACGTGCCGCCGATGGTAGAAACCAGCAGCCCCAGATTTGTACCTGCGTATATTTTGCCGCTATCAAAGAACGCTCCCGCAACGAAGCAGCCGTTCCCTGATGTAGTGCTGAACTTCAGACCGAAGGTATTTCCGCCGTCGGTTGAGCTGTAGAGGTGTGAATAATCGGAGACGATGAGGTTGCTCGCGCTGTTCGGGTCGGCGAAAAGCGAATAAGCGCCGCCGAAAGTCGGATCGTTACTCAACCGCTGCCATGTCAACCCGCCGTCAGTGCTCTTTGATGGCGTGACCAGGTCACCGGTGTAATCGAGCGCGTAGAGGATCGAAGGATTGCTGGTGAAGCGGACCTGAGATTCACGATTGCCTTGAATCTGTCGAAAGTCGAACAACTCCCACGACGCGCCGAGGTTGGTTGAATGAAACACTTCGCTCATGTCACACGAGATATACAGCTCATTCTGATTGTGCGGGCTGAAGCTCGGCGCAAACAGCGCTCCTCCGCCGCCCGGCCCTCTTGGCGCCCATTGCGAAGGCGGGCCCGAAACCGGCGGAGATGGGATTATTTTGGACCCGGAGATACTCTGGCTGGGCAACGCTTGCGACGCCCGAACCGCAGATGTGACGTGAACCGATGCCATCAACAGGCCCAGGCTGATAGCCAATGCTAAGAGTTGTCTTACACCGCGAGAGCGTATTGGCATAGGCATTCCGTCAATTTGACGTTGGATCGAATCGGTCGGCGGAGTCCCGCCGCACCAACAAGAGCAACGCGCTTGCCATGAATCAAAATCCGTTTTCAGTGAGGTTAGTTAAAGCGAGGATGGGGCAGATGACAAAACGAAGAGTATCACGCGTGAAACAATGACACAAACTGGGACCGAGAGCGCAACTTCCCCAGACTTCAGTGGCTTCAATCTGCATCGGTCTCGTCATTCGTCAACGGAAGCACCCTGCCAGACTCAAACGAGTATTAGGAACGTGTCTTCCACGTTTCCGGGTGTCTGTGTTGATGCAGAACGGCTAGGATGACGACTGAGTTCGCCTCGACTATGAAATACGCCGAGTAGGGAAAGCCTCTAAGCAGTGCGCGCCGAACTCTACTATCGATTGCAGGAAACATCAGAGCGTTTTCGCCAATGCGCCTCGATGTGGCCCGAACTTCATTTTTGAACCGCATGCCAACGCCTTGCTCTCGGCTTTCATACCAGGCAGCCGCCTCTCTGATGTCGCGCTGAGCTTCTGGCCGGATCGAGACGCGTCGTTTCATCGGTCACTCGGCGGAGTATGTATCTCTCGTGCGAGCTCCTCTTCGAATTCCTTCAAGGTCTTTCCCTGGTCAGGGTTCGCATCATAGGCCGCCATTCGTTCGGCGAGCACCTCCCGATGCCAGTCAGGCACCGGAATGGCGTCTGGCCGGGCCGCGATGTGATCCCACAGAGACTGAACGTAGTCGATTTGCTCTTCCACGGAGAGTGTGTCAAATCCGGGCGGCGGTAGGGGTAGGGTCTGAGACATCTCAAGCTCCTCAAGGCGAACTATAGCATGACGCAACCGTTCTTACTGGTCACAAAGCGTGCCGTAAATGTCTGGCCGTCTATCCCGATAGAACTGCCAGTGAGTGCGCACCTCTTTGATCTGGTCGAGATCCAGATCCGCCACAATCAACTCATCCTTGTCCTCGCTGCCCTTTGCCAGGATTTTGCCGTCCGGGTTGCAGAAGTAAGACGAGCCGAAGAACTCACCGATGTTCCACGGCGCTTCGGTCCCCACACGATTGATCGTTCCAACAAAGTACCCGTTTGCCACCGCGTGCGCGCGCTGCTCGAGCTCCCACAGATAATCGGCGTGGCCTTTGGTTGTCGCGGACGGAATGAAAACGATCTCCGCACCGTGAAGCCCGAGCGCTCGCGCGCCCTCCGGGAAATGGCGGTCGTAACAGATGTAGACTCCGATGCGCGCGTACCTGGTTTCAAAAGTTGGGAAGCCGGAGTTGCCTGGTGTGAAGTAGAACTTTTCCCAGAACCCGGGCAGGCAATGCGGGATGTGAGTCTTGCGATACTTGCCAAGATAAGTTCCGTCGGCATCAATCACCGCAGCGGTGTTGTAAAACACACCAGTCATCTCTTCTTCGTAGATCGGAACGACCATCGCCATCTTGTGTTTGCGGGCTATGCCGCACATCAATTGAGTGGTTGGTCCATCGGGTATGCGTTCGACAAGATCGTACCAGTGCGGGTTTTGCTCGGCAGGAAAGTATGGTCCATAGAAGAGCTCCTGGAGGCAAATGACCTGAACGCCCTTCTTCGCCGCATCGTCGATCATCGCAACGTGCTTATCGACCATGGCTTTCTTGATCTTCTCCAACGGGCTTTCGGCTGGTTCTTCATTGGCGGCTTGTATCAATCCGCATCGAACGACTCGTGACATAATCAGTTCTTCCCTTTCTCAAGTCCAGATGCTTCGGGTTTCATTATTGCACAGCCTCTTAGGCCCCGCCCTGCAATTTTGCGAGGTGCTCGCGAGCAGTGTTGGTGTAGGTATCCTGGGGCGCCAATTCGATCGCCTTTTGGAATTGCGCCTTCGCCTCATCCTTCTTTCCAAGATTCTCATAGCACAACCCAAGGTTCGTGTGGATCAGATTATGATAGAGATTCTTAACAGCCAACTGGGTGAAGGCTGCTATCGCTTCATCGTACCGTTGTGACTTCATGTTTGCGTCGCCCAGCGCGAAGAGCAGCACCGAATGATCCGGAGCGTAGCGTTGGGCGATGCGCAGATGCTCGAGGGCCTCAGTGTAGCGCGAGTGTTTGGTCAACAATATCGCCAGATTGATCCGCGCCTCGGGATAGGCGGGGTCCTGCTGCAGAACCTCCAGGTAAGCTTGTTCCGCGAGCCCGTCTTTTCCCTCGCGATCATAGGTCCAACCGAGGTTGTAGCGGGCCTTGTTATGCGACGGCCGAATCTCTAATGTGCGCAGGAGCGGCTCCTCTGCATCGGCGAGCTTGCCTTCATTTATGTACGTTACTCCGAGGTTATAAAGCGTATCGGCATAGGGCGCGCCGTACTCGAGGGCTTTCAAGTAACTTTGCTCGGCATCGCTCAACTTTCCCTGTTCTCGATAAATGTCTCCCAGATTCGAATGAGCGTCGTAGTACTTCGGATCAATCTTGATCGTAGCGAGGTAGGCTTGCTCGGCTTCCGCGAACTGGTGCTGATCGGTGTAATAAGCTCCTATGTAATTGTGCAGGAACGGCCATTCGGGGGTCACCTTGAGCGCATTGTTTGTCATCGCAAGCTCACTCTGCCACGAGAAGTTCTGATAGTAGGTGAGTCCGAAAAGCAACGCGGCTGACAGCGCTGTCGCGATAGCAAAGACCTCTCGCTGACGCGCCGCGAAACGAGCGCTCAGCCACTCGAAGGCCATCGCCACCAGAATACAAAACCCGATCGAAGGCAAGTATAGATAGCGGTCGTGCAGTAGCGACTCTTCCGGTCTGAAGGCCTTCAGATTGAGCACCGGCATTAGGAAAATAATCAGAAACGCGAGAGCACGCCGGCCAGTTGGCGACGAGCGCACGAGCCACATCGCCGCCAGGAGCAAAGCGGCGATTGCGACAGCCGCGGCCCAGAACCGAGCATCAGCTGGTGATTGCACATACGTGTTGCCGTACATCACCGCGAGTGAAAAGGGAACAAAAAGCATTCGCGCGTAGGCAAGCAACACCGACGGTATGGTGATTAACACCTGTGTCGCCGGGATCCCCAGCGACTGGGGTTGGTCCTGGCGAAGAAACCCCAGCGCGTAATATCGCATTCCTAGATAAAGCGCGATCATCGCAAAGAAAGGCGCCGTACGTTCCACGACTCGCAGGATAGTCCCGCCGAGTCTCTCTCCCGACGGCCGGTCGAGCGACTCGCGAGCCGCGAGGAAGAGAGGAAGAACGACTGCTACTTCTTTGCTGAGCATTGCCATCAACGCAAACGCCACGCTTGAGACGAGCGCAACGGGCGGCCGTACTCGTCCGTGGTGGTAGCCTTCGTACAGCAGCAGTGAAGACAGAATGAACACAGCGGCTAGCGGGTCGGGCAGCGCGGCAACCCAGGCAACTGATTCGCTGTGAACCGGATGCAGACCAAACAACAATGCTGATGCAAGAGCCGTCTCGGTTGAAAGATTCCACTGAAGCGCTAGCTTGTACAGCAGAAAGACGACGCCCACATGCAGAAGAATCGAGAACAGGTGCCAGCCGACGACTTCGATTCCGAATAGCTGGTGGTTGATGATGAGCGCAATATTGAACAGCGGGCGGTAGTAGGGCCCGACTGCCGTCTTGTCGCCTTCATTCAGGAATTGCCAGACGTCCTGTGTGAACATCCTGGGTATGTTTGCAAGCGAAGTGAGCGTCGGGTTCTTAAGAATCTGAAACCGGTCGTCGTAGACGAACTGTCCGTCTAGCGAATTCACGAAGGCCAATATCGTGATCGCGAGAACACCTAGCAGCAAAAACCGCTGTTGCTTCTTTGTGTGAGATAGCGCGCGCGCTTTTTCGCGGCGTTCATGACGGGTGGAGGCAGGTGTTGACTCCGGCTGTGGTGAACCTCTACTAGTCGTGTGTGGTTTCTTTGTTCTTCGGTTGCGCGCCATTTCTTCTCTGACCTGAGGGTAGAATGGGGCACGGAAGTTTCCCGCCAACGATTGAGTTGCTCACCACCGCATGAGCCGCGCGATCACGGTGACCACGGCCGGATCGTCAGGGAAAATCACCGGTGTGTCTTTGACCCGCAAAGTTCGGTCGCCGGCCCGTTTTGCGAGAACGTGCACGGGACACCCACACGCGCTGTAGATGAAGGTCAACTCGCGCTCCTGACCATCAGGCCAGATGTCTTGCACGGGCGAGTCGCCGGGCTTCACCTTCGCGTCGATTATCGAGCTGGGGTTGTTGGAGCCATCAACCGTCAGCGTAGTGCCTTTGCCGTTGTCCAGCAGTATCGTAAGGTTCTTTGGCTGAATCGGCTGCGAAGTTGAGTTGATCTTGCCACGCCACAGCACCTCGCCGGTCCGTTTGAAGATCAGTTGACCGCCGCCCGGCTTCTCGCTGCTGACGTGCATAGAGATGTGAAGCTTGCCGTCAGGTGTTGGCTCGCCATAGGCGTCGAGCACGGCAAACGTTCGGCCCTGGCCGTCGTCGGGCTGATATCGTCGTTCTATCTCGTTAAGCGCATCGGCAATACTCGGGACCTTTGGACCGAAGTCTAGCTCGGCAGTGACCATGACGGCCTTGGCCACCTCCATGGTTATGAGCTCAGATGCCGGCGCTGGTTGATCGGCCGCAGGCGCGGGTGGCGAAGGCGATGTGCTCGAGTTACCTGGCGGCGCTTGAGGTAGCGCCTTTGAAGACGGGCCGGTTCGGTTGCCTCTCGCGGCTACGAGAGCCGCGGCTACGATGCCGGCCACAACGAGAAATGCGACAACCGGAATCCAGCGCTTCAGGTTGCCGGCGGCGGGATTGCTCGCTTGCGCCGCGCCTCGTCTGCGATTCTTGTTTCTACTTTTTGACATTGCTAATGCTCATTTGAACTGACGCTGTGCGCGTTGAATTCTCAACGCTTCATAGGAATCAATTCTCAACGCTTGATATGAATCTGAAATGGCAAAAGACAATAACAAAGGGCGCAGCTACGAGGCAACAAAGCCCGGCGGGTGCGCGTCAGGTTTTCGCGCATCCCTCGTGAGAGACTCTGCGAAAACTCCGGCAACACCCCCAACTTCAGTTGGGGGTGTTCAGACTCCTTACACGGTTCGCAGCTTAGCCCATAGCTTTTCGGTTGCAGCCCGGGCCTGTTCGTAGAGATCTTGATCATCCAGCGCAGACTGTCTATCCCTGATCACAAATCTGCCGTTTACCATCACGCTTTCAACTGAAGCCGAGTTCATTCCAAACACGAGATGCCACGCGAGGTTCTCAATCGTGAGCGGAGTGGGCGCCCTGTAGTCGAGCACCGTCAGGTCGGCAATCGAGCCCATTCTCAAGCTCCCGAGATCGCCGCCGAATGCTTCGGAGGCAAGCCGATGATTGTTAGCCAGCACTCGCAGCGATTCATCCGCGCCGAATCCGGCGCGAGCATCGCGGCCCTTAAAGAACGCCAGCCGAGCCTCTTCAAACATGTCAGCGCCAATCCCGTCAGTCCCGAGCACTACGCGGTCGCCGAATTTATCGGGCGGCGCGTAGCCGACTTGATTGTTCATGTTCGAGCGAGGGTTGTGCGCGAACCACACGCCGGCCGATCGCGCGATCTCGATATCTTCGTCCGAAAGGTGTACTCCGTGAGCGAGAATGGTGCGGCTATTGAGCGCGCCGTGCTTCGCAAGCCGTTCGACTACCCCCAGGTTATAACGAGATCGTGCGTCCACGACGTCCCATCTGTCTTCGGCGACGTGAATGTGCAGTCCTGCGTCAAAGACCCGCATCAACTCAGCGCAGTATTCGAGCGATTCATCCGAGAGGGTGAACGAGGCGTGAGCTCCCACCATCCCTCGAAACAGCGTGGGAGTTGGTTGCGATGCCGGCGCAGGTGAGCCGCGCGCCCATCTCAAGAGAGTCAGGTTTTCGTCCAGTCCTCTTTCGCGTTCCTGAGTGCCCCCGCGATCGGTTACCTCGTAGCACAGCACGGCTCGCAAGCCGACTTTTTCGATTGCTTCGCGAACGATTTGAAGCGACCCGCTTATGTGTGACGGCGAGGCGTGATGATCGATCAGGCAAGTAGTCCCCGCGCGAGCAGCATCCATAGCTCCGACAATTGCGCTCCAGTAGATGGTCTCCGCGTCCAGCGCACGGTCCAGTCGCCACCAAATCAGTTCGAGGATCTCTTTGAAGTTCGAGGGCGTTCGAGGCGGCGCGGGCATCCCTCGCGCAAGCGCGGAGTAGAGATGGGTGTGCGCGCAGACCATCCCGGGGATTATCAGCTTACCGGCCAGGTTGATCACTTCGTCGTCAGCGCGCGCATCGAGTTGTGCGCCTCGCCCGACTATGTGACCCGCCGCGGCCCGCAAATCCGCGCGCTCGATCGCCGGCGGATCGAGAGTTACGAGCGTTGCGTCTTTGAGAAGGTATGACATGGCTAGCCAGGTCTATTCGCAGATTCTGAATGCCAACGGAGTTTTCAAAACCGATACTTCAAGAATCTCGAATTTCAGATTTCAGATTTCAAATTACAGATTTCAGATTTCAGATTCCAATTTCAAAACGGGACAGGCCCCTCAACAAGCCTCTCGCGCATCCGCGATCCGCAGCTCAAGATCCGAAATCCCAATGTCGGGCGCTACGCGCATCGGTTCCCCAACAGCTTGTCGCGCCGCATCGACATCCTTCAATCCATTGCCCGTGAGCATCAATACCACTCGCTCCTGCGATCTGATCGCGCTGCTTTCGCACAGTTTCATGAATCCTGCGTAAGCTGCCGCCGCGGCCGGTTCAACGAAGACCCCTGTCTCGCGGGCGAGCTTTGGGATGGCCGCTATGATCTCGTCATCGCTCACCTTTACGCCGCGTCCTTCGGAGTCTTGTATCGCCCGCACGGCCATCGTTGCGTCGCGAGGCTCGCCGACATTGATGCTGTCGGCAATCGTGTGTGCCGGCCCTTCTCGCACCAAGCCATCGCCGTTTGCCGCGTCGACGATTGCCGAAGCCCTTTCCGATTGCACACCGATCATCTGAGGCAGGCGATCGATGAAACCGATTCGCTGAAGATCATTGAATCCCTTCCATAACCCGCTGATGATGTTGCCATCTCCGACCGGGACAAAAACCTTGTCGGGTACGTTCCAGTTCAACTGTTCGGCGATTTCGAGCGCGGCAGTCTTCTTGCCCTCTCGCGTGAAGGGATTGTAGCCGGTGCTGCGCTGATACCAGCCGAACCGCAGCGAAGCTTCAATGCACAGGTCGTAAGCTTGATCATAGCTCCCTTCGACCAACACGACAGTTGCGCCGAAAACCTGAAGCTGCGCGATCTTTGGCGCCGGGGCCGACACGGGCACAAAGATCACCGATTCCATCCCAACGCTCGCGGATATCCCGGCGAGTGCGCTTCCCGCGTTGCCTGAAGAAGCGGTGGTGATGATTTCGGCTCGCGCTTCTTGAGCCTTAACAACGGCCAGCGCGCTCGGGCGGTCTTTGAACGAACCAGTCGGATTACGGCCGTCGTCCTTGATCAACAACTGCCGAACTCCGTAGCGCTGAGCAAGCTTCGAGGAGTCATAGATCGGAGTCCAGCCCACGGTGAGCGGCGGCACAGCCGCTGAATCTTCAATTGGGAGCAGCGCTCGGTAACGCCACATCGTGAAGTTGCGATCTCCGGTCAGACTCG
>Ga0137403_10010206_pt1 | contig 10408 bp, 3 predicted proteins | sample CZOMad2_1_16fung_FD_122057 | JGI IMG/M metagenome (GOLD analysis project Ga0137403, IMG submission 122057) | Vadose zone soil fungal communities from Angelo Coast Range Reserve, California, USA - CZOMad2_1_16fungal (Hybrid Assembly) | ecosystem: Environmental > Terrestrial > Soil > Vadose zone... | reverse complement strand
AACTGTCGCTACTGGGATTATATCTGCCGCCGGTATCCAAATCAGTAAAGAAATCAACGACGCCGCCCCAGACGATCATCTCGCTACCGGTCCACACTGCCGTGTGAAAGAATCGAGCTTCTGGTGCATTGGCGATGCTGGTAGCTGTCCAACTGTTGCTACTCGGATCGTATCTCCCGCCAGTATTGAACCCGGTTGCAAAACCATCAGTGCCACCCCAAACAACCATCACCGTGCCAGTCCAGACTGCAGTGTGAGAGCTCCGTGGGTCGGGCGCGTTTGTCGTGCTGGTAGGTGTCCACGTGTCGGTGTTCGGATCGTACCGCCCGCCCGTACTTAGAACATCGCCAAACTCATCAGCGCCTCCCCAAACAATCATCACAGTACCAGTCGACACTGCGGTGTGAGAGCTTCGCGCGTCAGGCGCGTTTGTCGTGTTGGTAGGTGTCCACGTGTTTGTACTCGGACTGTACCTTCCGCCGGTGTTAAACAAATTGAATTCATCGCTGCCGCCCCAGATGATCATGTCGCTGCCAATCCATACAGCGGTGTGACTTATTCGCGGATCGGGAGCGTTAGTTGTGCTAGTGGCTGTCCAACTATCCGTATCGGGATTGTATCGGCCGCCGGTGTTAAAGAAGGTGCCACTACCATCCCATCCACCCCAGATAATCATCTCATTATCGCTCCAAACTGCTGTGTGTGCATTTCGCCCGTCAGGCGAGTTGCTCGTCGTGGTGGCTGTCCAGCTATCCGTACCTGGGCTGTATCTCCCGCCTGTGTTAAGCTCATTCAAGTTTTCATCTATACCGCCCCAGACGATCATTTCACTTCCAGTCCAGACCGCGGTGTGAGAACTTCGCCGATCGGGCGCATTGTTGATGCTCGTCGCTGTCCAAGTATCGGTGCCTGGATTGTACCTGCCGCCGGTGTTCAGAACTCCCAAGTCGCTGTTCGCACCGCCCCAAATAATCATTTCGCTGCCAGTCCACACGGCTGTGTGGCCCTCGCGGAAGGTTGGTGGGGCAGCTGTGCCTGTCCAAGTATTATCAGTGCATCCGTCACCCAATATTGTAGGAAGTGAATAGTCGCCGCTGGGAGTTGCTGGTGCAGTAGAAAATTGATTTTCCGCTCTCGTTAGCCAGGACTGCAGGGGCTCTTTGAGCCACGAAACTGTGGCGAGCTTTACATGGTCGGCAGTTTTGTTAAGTATCGCTGTCGCATAGTAACGGGTCTCGTCTTCTTGCAGCGAGTTTAGTTTTCCTTCGGGTATAGTTTGGTAGACTTGGGCAGTAGCATTTTTGGAGTGCGCTGACACGTCAGCGCTTTCAAAAGCGGCGACGTGCCGCCGCATTCCAAATGTTGCCAACAGTCTTTGCATGGTTTCCTCCCACTCGCGGCTACTCAATTTTACACGATGGGTTGGATCCTGCCGTTGTAGCGCAGGCGCTCCGCCTGCCAATTCGTTCGGGAAGCGATGCGCTTGCCCTACAGTTTCAGCGCTGACGCTTTTGACGAATTCGATTTCGTTGTACTTCCCACTGAGCTGTTTCATCTGCTCGGTTGCAGGATGCCTTTTGAGCTCAGCTTCGGCACGCTGTTTTTGCTCGCCGTGAATCCTTTGGTCGTAGGCGTACCAGTTTGTTACCAACCTCTCAGCGAGCGCGGGGCGGGCCAGACACTCCGCGATGACAAAGGGATCGTTCCCCAGTGCTTCGAAGAGCTCCTGCAGCACTTCTGGCTGTCTGGTGTGCTGCGCCATGCGGTCCATCTCAGCTTGTAATTGCTCAGCTGTAATCGGGCGTTGCCAGTAATCCTCCAGCGCTTGCGACTTGCGGAGATAGTCAGCCACTTTCTTCTCTACCTGCGCTTGAGACATTACTGCATCGAGCGAAGGCTTGGGGTCGGGGCGTTCTTTCGGCCAGATGCGATGGCGCCAGTATACGTCTTCGATAGCTCGCTGATATGACACGCGTTCTTCGAACGTAAGCGTTCTTTGCGGCATGTTCGAAGGCGCGTGCAGGAACGCCAGTCCCGATCTTATCGGGACCAGAACGAAGTAAGCTGTGGCAGCGCAAAGAAGGAGACCGATCAAAGCGCGTAAGTTAAAAAAAGCAGATTTCGAAGTGGATTTCTTTTGCATTGCAAGTGGGTAATTTGGGGTGCTCCTCGTAGCTGGAAGCCTGGTCGGTGTCAATGTTTTTCATTTTTTCCCGGTTTTTTCTGCCTAAGCTGTTGTGGCAGCCGCGCTGGCGACGAATGAAATTGGCTATGCAGGCGACACGTCTGTTGCTACAGTCACCGTGATCACCGATCCAGATGCCACGCCCACTTGTAGGCTTGTAAGGCTCTCAACATTTAAGTCGCCATGTCATTTAACAAATTTGACCTTTCGCCTGAAGTAGTGCGCGGGACGCAGGCGATGGGTTTTGCCGAGCCAACGCCAATTCAGCTCCGCGCGTTTCCAATTGTCCTTGCCGGTAAGGATTTGATCGGCACCGCGCAAACCGGCACCGGTAAGACCGCAGCATTTGCGCTTCCCATCCTGACGTTGCTTGCTAAACACGGCGCCTTCCGGTGTCTGGTGCTGGAGCCGACTCGCGAGCTGGCCGCGCAAGTAGAAACAGCGTTCCGCGATTATGGTCGTTTCACCGATCTGCGAGTCGCCCTCGTGCATGGCGGCGTCGGTTACGGGAAACAACGGGAGGAACTCAAGCGCGGCGTGGATATTCTGGTCGCTACGCCCGGACGTCTGCTCGATTTGCTGGAGCAACGCACTACCACTTTGAAGTCGGTAGAAGTTCTGGTGCTCGACGAAGTGGATCGGATGCTGGACATGGGTTTTCTGCCCGACGTGCGCCGCATCGTTGAGAAAATCTCGCCGGATCGACAGACCCTTCTTTTCTCCGCCACGTTGCCGCCGGAGATCGAACGTCTGGCCGCATGGGTGTTGCGCGATCCGGAGTTGGTGGAAATTGGCGTGCGCCGGTCGCCCGCGGAAACGGTGACGCATGCGGTTTACCCTGTGGCAGCTGAACAGAAATTCGACCTGTTAATGGCTTTGCTGGAGCGAACGAATTTCGACAGCGCGCTGATTTTCTGCCGGACCAAGTACGGCGCCGATCGCATCGCGCACCAACTGAAACAGGGAAAGCACGCCGTCGCGGTTTTGCATTCCAATCGAACCCAGCGCGAACGAATCGAAGCGCTCGAAGGCTTTAAGAGCGGCAAATACGAAGTGATGGTGGCGACCGATATCGCGTCGCGCGGCCTCGACATCGCTGGTGTGAGTCACGTCATCAACTACGATGTGCCCGAGCATCCTGAAGATTATGTGCACCGGATCGGGCGCACCGGACGCGCCCAAAATGTGGGCGATGCCTTCACGCTGATGAGCGGCCAGGAGCTGCCCGCGTTGCAAGCAATCGAACGTTTCATCGGCCAGAAAATTCCGCGATTAAAACTGGAAAACTTTTCGTATATTTACACCGCACTGTTTGAACAGGAATCAGCCACGGGTGGCCGTCGCGGAATCGGCGGCGGCAGAACGCATCGCGGTTACTCCTTTGGACGAAGGCGATGATGTCAAAATGACGAATGATGAATGAATGTTCGGATGGCGAATGTTTCCCGGTGCGTTTCGGGTTTCCGGCTTCGTCATTCCTTCGTCATTAGTCTATTCGTGGTCTCCCCCTTTCGCCCCCCCCAGTCGCCTCCTGCCAAATCGGCTCGATTTGTTTATGAGTTGAGCTTTAATAAATTCGGTTATGTCCGAATCAAAGCTTGCCATGGACTCACAGGCGGAATTCGACCAGCTCCAAAAGAAGCTGGTGCCGCTATGGAAATCGATTGAGCGCTTCAATCAGGACCCGCAAACCATCGTGGTCGTGCCGTCCATGTCTATCGACGCCATCAGTTCCGGCGCGGTAATGCAGGCGTACGAGGAACGCTTTCTGTTTTTGTTATTGCTGTTGCGTCAGCCTCGTGCCCGGCTGATCTATGTCACTTCACAAACGATTCTGCCGAGCATCATCGATTATTACCTGAGTCTTCTGCCAGGGGTTATTCCAAGTCATGCGCGTCAGCGCCTTTTCCTCATCTCGCCTCTCGACCTTTCGGTGCGTCCGCTAAGCGACAAACTGCTCGAGCGGCCGCGGCTAATGGCGCGCATCCGTTCGTTGATCATGGATCCCGATCGCGCACACCTTGTTCCCTTTAATACAACCAATCGCGAGCAGGAGCTGGCGTTGCGCCTGGGGATTCCCATGTACGGCGCCGACCCAAAATTTTTCCCGCTGGGCACCAAGAGCGGGTGCCGGGAAATTTTCATGGAAGAAAAGGTTCCGCATCCTCTTGGTGTCGAGAACCTCGGCAGCCAGGAGGAATTGATCGAGGCCATCGAGCAGATTCGGGCGAGAAAGCCTTCGATGAAACAACTCCTGGTCAAGCTTAATGAAGGTGTGTCAGGCGAAGGTAACGCTGTTATTGACCTGACTGGACTGCCAGCGCCTGGCGATCTAAAGGAGAAGGCCATGCTGGAGGAGCGCCTTCGAGCCATGCAGTTCGAGTTAGCTGGTGTTACCTACGATAGCTACATGAAGAAACTCCAGGAGCGAAAGGGGGTAGTCGAAGAGCGAATCATAGGAGAAGAAATCAGGAGTCCTAGTGTCCAGCTTCGCATTACTCCCCTTGGCGTGGTGGAATTGTTATCGACGCACGACCAGCTCCTGGGCGGCCCATCCGGGCAAAGTTATCTGGGCTGCGTATTCCCGGCCGACCCTGGGTATGCGGCACTCATCACTCGCGAAGCCGCCAAGGTTGGCAAGCGTCTGGCGAAAGAAGGAGTGATTGGGCGATTCGCGCTGGATTTCGTGGTCGTACGTTCGAATGGAAAATGGGAGCCGTATGCGATCGAGATCAACTTGCGGAAAGGTGGTACCACGCATCCGTTCTTAACTCTGCAATTTCTTACTGACGGATGCTACAACTCTGAGACGGGGATCTTCACTGCGCCCAATGGGCAGCAGAAGTTTTTTGTTGCCAGCGATCACGTCGAGTCGCCGTCGTATCGAACGCTGACTCCGGATGACCTTTTCGACATCGTAGTGCGACACGATCTGCACTTTGATCAGACACGCCAGACCGGTGTCGTTTTTCATATGATGAGTGCTCTGGGTGAGTTGGGAAGAACTGGGCTGACTGCGGTGGGCAACTCACATGAGGATGCCAAGGTGACCTACGAGCGCGCGATAGCTGTGCTCAATCAGGAAACGGGTAAGTCGTTCGAAGGAACGAAGTAAGGACTGTCGCGCTTGCGAATTTTCGCCCTCGTCGATTCGCTGTATTCGCGATTTCGATAACGCAGCAGCGCAACTCAAAAATTTCTTCCGGCTTTTTCCGAATAATCTTGACATTTTGCCGGGCTTCCAAGTAAAAAGGGCGCTTCAGATCCCCACTCTCAAAACTCTCCAAGGATGAAAAATGAAAAAACAAACTAACTCCCCCGTCAAAGCGCATCTTATTCGAGGTGCGTTTTATCTGCTTCTCCTCATCGGAATTTGCGCGACCCCATTTGCGCTGGCGCAACGTAACGCCGGGTACCAAAACGTGATGCGTTCGCCAGTTGGCGCAAAGTACGCCTCGCAGCGTCTTCAATTCCCATACTCGAGCATTCGCGAACGCAAGAGCGCCCAGGCTCTACCTGTTGGCGAGAAGACGCCAACTCCTAGTCCTAGTGCTAGCGAGACACCCAGCGCTAGCTCGACACCCAGCGCTAGCTCGACGCCCAGCGCTAGCTCGACGCCCAGCGCTAGCTCGACACCCAGCGCTAGCTCGACGCCCAGCGCTAGCCCGACGCCCAGCGCTAGCTCGACACCCAGCGCTAGCCCGACGCCTTCAGCTACACCAGGGCCGAGTTGCGGGTTACTGGTTGGTGACGGTTTGGCCATTGGTTTCGCGCCAAATAACTACACACTTATTGCCACCAACATCGTCAACTATACCTTTTCCAACAGCCAGGCGGCACCTAACGACTTCGCCATCTTCCAGACTCACGATCCATTTGGCGCGACCGTCGTCGAGGCTGCCATCACGACAGCAGGGCATACCTTTGGCGTGTTTACGCCAGGGGACTTGGCTGGGTTCGACTTCACTCAGTATCGGGTGATCATCCTTAACTGGGACGACCACTTTGTCGCTGACTTCATTGCGGACTACGCGGCAGCTATCCCGGCGTTGGAAGCCTACATTTCCGGCGGCGGTGTGGTGTGGGTGCAAGGTGCCATTCAGGGCGAGGGGGAAAGCGAGGAGGACAGTTATCCGTTGCCCTTTGGCGGCCAATCGAATTTCGATCTCAGCGAGAGCGATCCCATCGTCGATCCGTCCAGCCCAATGGTTGCTGGGGTGCCCAGTCCGATTACCGGCAACTTTGCCAGTCATGTCTCGGATGAAGACCTGCCAGACGACGCGCACGTCGTCGTCGTGCACTGCGAGGACGAGAACGGCGGCGAGAACTGCGACGGCGAGAACGGCGACGAGCAGAATCCTGTTCTCTACGATCTACGCCGGGGGGCGAGTTGCACGCCAACACCTACTCCCACGCCGGGCGGGTGTGTGTTCGGATTCGGGTATTGGAAGAACCATCCCCAGGCATGGCCAGTCACCGAATTGCAGCTTGGGAATGTCACTTACACCCAGGACCAATTGCTGTCGATCATGCACGAACCAGTCCGCGGTAACGGGTTAGTTTCGTTGGCGCACCACTTAATTACCGCGAAGCTAAACGTCGCTAATGGCGCGGATCCGAGCTGCATCCAGCAAACAATAGCTGACGCTGACGCTTTGATCGGAGACCTGGTTGTGCCACCTGTAGGCGACGGATTCCTGGCACCCAGAGACGTGAACGCTCTCAAGGATATTCTGGAGGATTATAATGAAGGCCAGTTGTGCGCTCCATCCTGTGATAATGAGGGGTCGCCTACGCCTGCCCCTACGACTACGCCTGCACGAACACCGAGGCATCCTCCGACGATGCCTCACCACCAACGTCCGCCGCGATAACGCGGTTTCTGGTTAAAGGTAGTTAGTATCGGTTGTAACAGCGTCAGAGCCTGTTTGCGGTGGCAGGTGAGTCGTCTGGTAGCTGCGGCTTGAGGTCCTGACACCGCAGGCCTACCGCTGCGACTCAGGACTGTTGTACCTACAGCACTGCCGGTGTACATCCATCAGGCGGTAGCACAACATAACAAAAGATGCAACCGGCCATGGTGTGAGGCGCGATGCCTAAAGACGCAAGTTTGAGATGCCACAGAAACAATCGTAAAAAAATAAAAAAGTGTTGACACTTGGTCGGTGTGTTAGGTAAAGGGACGTTCACACTTCAAACTTTACTCATTCACGTAAACTCCACTCATCGATTTCAATCTCCGTTCAGTCACTCCATAACCATTCATGAAAAAGAAATCTACTTCACAATCCGCATTCTTTAATCTCCGCGTCTTAATCGGCCTGTTTGTCGGAATGACAGGCCTGTCTCTCGCACTGTTCGCCGCCAACCCGCTCAGCCTGGCTCCAGCTCTGGCGCAGCAGAAACAGGCGCAGCAAAAATATAAGGTGACCACCAAGTCTTCGATCGACCCACTGGTTCCTGTCGCGATTGACTGTTCCAAAATTCGCGAGCTGGGTATCGACAGGCAAGAGAACCTGCGAGCCGGAGCCATTATGATTCACTGCGGTCTGTCCGAAGGAGGTAAACCTTCACCTGCTTCGGGCTTCTCCAAGCTTGTCCAAAACTTGGTGGCACCTCTGGTATTTGGCGGCACGGACGTGAACCTGATCACGGGGACTGAAACCTTTCCCAACGTGACCCAGTCCGAGACATTCACTACGGCCAACCCCGACGACCCTAGCCAGATTATGGTCGCCTACAACGACTCGCGAGGCCGCAACTTCAACCCCATCAACATCTCTGGCGCGTCTATCTCCACCGATGGCGGCACCACGTTCACCCGCCTCACCAAGGCCAACGGCCAAAGCCCCTTCGACAATACCTTTGGTGATCCCGTTGTTCTGTACCACAAGCCCTCCGGCAGTTGGGTTACGGTCTGGCTCGATGCGGCCTGCGGTGGTCAGGGTTTGGGCGGGTATAAGTCTACGACTCCTGCGGACCCGAATAGCTGGACACATTTCTGCGCTTTCAACGAAGGCTCGGCCGACCGCGAATCTGGCTGGGCTGACAACAACCCTGCTTCTCCGTTCTTTGGGCGATTGTACATTTCTTGGAACGACTTTAATATCGGTCAAGGCGCTCTCATGAGCATCTTTTCCACTGATGGCGGTGCCACTTGGAGCAGCCCGGCAACAGTGATCAACGGAGCTACGTTTATCCGCGACGTGCAGATTACGGGCGACCTGGCGGGCAGCGGGACCATATACGTTGCGGGCATGGACGAAGGCGGCGGTGGATTCCCTCATAACGACACGAACCTCATCTTCAAATCCACTGACGGTGGCAACACCTGGGCTAACACCTACACGGGGCCCAGCTTCCCCGGCCCGGGCGTAACTGCGTCCGGTTATTTCGCTTGCATGTTTACCGATTTCGGGGCCTACTGGCGGCACGAGGGCTGGGGACAGCCTGCCGCGATCAACAATACCGTTCACCTGGTCTATTCCCAGCATGGTGCCGGCAGTGATCCTGGCGACGTGTACTACATCCGCTCCACCGACGGTGGTGTAACATTTGGCGCGCCGTTAAAGTTGAACACCGATGCTACCACGCGTCCTCAGTGGCAGGTTAACCTGTCGGTGAGCCCTGCTGGCACCCTTTTCGCAACCTGGTATGACGCTCGCGAGAGCGCCAGCTGCACTGCTGGTAATCCGGGCGTTCCCTGTTACCGGATGTGGTCGCGCAAATCGAATGACAACGGTGTAACATGGTTGCCGGACGATGCGCTCTCGGATGTAGTGACGCCACTTCCTGGGCAACCTGATCCAGGGATCCAGCCTACCTATGCTGGCGACTACGACTACGGCTCTGCGGTGCTGACCAAGCACGTCACTTCATGGACGGACGGGCGCGTGGCCATCAGCGGCCAATCGCAGCAGGATGCCTTTACGGATCGGGAGTTGGTAGGTTTCGCTGTGACCAGCACTGACCCCACCTGCGGCAGCATCATAAATACCCAGCCGACTGACTTCATTGTTAACTTGAGCGATGCGGTGGTTCCGGGGACTGTAGATGCCAGCGATTTCACCGTTAATGGAATTCCGGCGAACAGCTTTAGCCTTCAGAACGGTGACACCACAATAACCTTCCACTTCGATAGCTCACCGGTGACGACGGAGGGTGAGCAGACGATGCATATCCCTGCTGGCGCATTTAATCGCGCTTCGGATAACGATCCGGTGTTCGAATTCAATTGCACGTTCCGTTATGACGCTACGCTGCTAGTGGTGACTGACACCGTCCCGCCTGTTGGCGGCACGTTCACACCTCCAGCGCCAGGCGATTATACGTTTGACGTGAATTGGAACGAGCCTGTTGATCCGACCTCCGTCCAAACGAGCGATTTGACGTTGACCGGCAATGTGGGCGCCAGCGTCACTAATGTCCAGGTGATCAACGGCAACATGACCACGGAGTTCACGGTGCACTTCAGTTTCGGCGGGAGCGTGATTGCGTGCATAGCCGCAGGGGCGATCACCGACGCGTTTGGCAATCCTAACGAAGAATTCTGCGGCAGCTACACGGTAGAGGGTTGCCCTCCTCAAAACAATTACGACATACAGCAGATAGGCGGCAGCATAGAACCAGGCGACACGGACATCGGCAATCACGGGGATGATCAAGTAACCACTATACCACTCCCATTTTCCTATACACTCTATGACACGAACTTCCCGAGCATCAATGTGTCGTCCAACGGCAATGCGCAGTTCACGACCACGGATAACTTCTGGGTCAACGTTTGCCTGCCATGGCTCGATCACAACTACATGATCTTCCCATACTGGGATGATCAGCGCACCGATGTGAATACCGGCTGCTCCAGTTTTCCCGGCGGAACATGCGGCATTTTCACGTCAACCACGGGCACTGCGCCGAATCGTATTTTCAACATCGAATGGCGCACCGTGTATTTCCGTGACACCACCCAGCCTGTTAACTACGAGCTGAGAGTGTACGAGGGGCAGACACGGTTCGATGTGATTTACGGTACGGTGCCTTTTGGCAACACCGATGCAACAGCGGGAGTGCAGAGAGACAACGCAGCCTTTAACGAATACTTCTGTATCGGTTCGGGTGGTGCGGCTACTGGCGGGCAAAGCTATACTCTGGAAACCTGCGGAACTCCAACTCCTACGCCTACGGTTACACCAAGCGTGACGCCCACGGTTACACCAAGCG
>Ga0137403_10010204_pt1 | contig 10408 bp, 8 predicted proteins | sample CZOMad2_1_16fung_FD_122057 | JGI IMG/M metagenome (GOLD analysis project Ga0137403, IMG submission 122057) | Vadose zone soil fungal communities from Angelo Coast Range Reserve, California, USA - CZOMad2_1_16fungal (Hybrid Assembly) | ecosystem: Environmental > Terrestrial > Soil > Vadose zone... | reverse complement strand
CAGGGCAACCTCGCAAATAACCTGAGACATATGAAAAAGCTGCGCGTGGCAGTGTTGTACGGCGGCCGATCAGGAGAACATGAAGTTTCGCTTCAATCAGCTGCATCGGTCATTAATCACTTGGATCGTGATCGCTTTGAAATCGTGCCGGTGGCGATTGACAAGCAGGGCCGCTGGCATCTCAACGGCGTTTCTCTGATCCAGGGGAAAAAATCTTTACCCGTTTTCAAGGACGCGCCTAGAATCGTCCTTCCGCCGGACTCGGCAGCCACGGGTGCTCTGATCTCGCTGGGCGGGAGCGGAGAAGCAAAGGCGATCGATGTGGTTTTTCCTGTCATCCATGGGCCTCTTTGCGAAGACGGAACAATCCAGGGGTTACTTGAGCTGGCAGATGTTCCATACGTTGGATGCGGAGTGCTCGCATCCGCAGTGGCAATGGACAAAGAGGTGGCAAAACGACTAGCCCGCGATGCTGGTCTCCCAATTGTGTCTTATGTGTCGGTGAGGCAGGAGCACTGGAGGAAAGAAAAGCGGCAGGTGGCAGAACGGATTGAGAAGGACCTTGGGTATCCGGTCTTCGTCAAACCGGCGGATCTCGGATCGAGCGTTGGCGTGCAAAAGGTCAAAGAAGCCGGTTACCTAACTACCGCTCTCGAAAATGCCTTTCAGTACGACGTGAAAGTCCTTGTCGAAGTCGCCGTAGATGCGCGCGAGATTGAACTTTCGGTGCTGGAAAATCCGGATTCAGGAGCCGATCCATTGGTTAGCGTTCCGGGCGAGATCGAACCGAACCATGAATTCTATTCTTACGAGGCAAAGTATCTCGACGAAAAAGGCGCGGCACTGATTATCCCAGCGAAGCTCGACGCCGACCAGATTCGACGCGTGCAGGACATCGGGAGAAAAGCCTTCTTGACCATGGAATGCGAAGGGATGGCTCGGGTAGATTTGTTGCTCGATCGAACGAGCGAGAAACTTTTTTTCAATGAGCTGAATACGATCCCGGGCTTCACTTCGATCAGCATGTATCCAAAGTTATGGGAAGCCTCTGGGATTCGCTATACCGAGCTTTTGTCGAGGCTTGTGGATCTTGCAATATCGCGGCACAAAAGAAAGAAAGCGCTCGTAAGAGAGTTTCATGTTTAGAAAAAAGGTTCGAACGTCGGGATCGGCCACTTCTCGTTGGGGCGATATCCGGTCGCTCGCCGCAGCTATTCCTCCGGCTGCACCCGATAACGCACCGCGATTCTTTCCGCGTCCGGCACCGGACTAAGATCAGTGCGTTCCGCAGCCATTATCCACTCTGACCACGCTTCGTCTTCTTTGTGCGGTTTCGCCCGCAACTTGAGCTTGATAAACTGGCCTGAGCCTCCCTCGCCCTCGATCGCGACAAAAAGGTCGCGATTAAAAGTTTGCGAGAGCAACGAGGCTTTGCCGGGAACAAGAACATAGCCCTCGCGAGTCGCAATCTTGTCATAATCAAGCAGGGCGTAGCGGTTATCCCGGCCGTTGGCATAAAGACTGGCGTGCAACGTTTGTTCGCTTGGTTGGGCCGGCAACTTTAGCGTGGGCGGAATCTTAAGCTCGAATTCGAGCGCTAGTGATTTGCCATTCAGTTTCGGGGGATGATCGGCAGCGAGATAGAGAATGCCGGAAACAACAGCAGCGAGTCCAATCGCAATTCCGAGTGCAATCCCCTGTGCTTTGGCAAATCCACCGAATCCGGTCCCGCGACTCCGCAGAGCGACGACCAACCCGATGATAAAGCCAATGATGAGACCGAGCGGTGCCATGGCAAAAAAGATCGACATCCGCGCCCACCTTCGAAATTAGAAACGTGATAAAGCTCGGTCAGATACACCGAAGCCACGACTGAGAGAACGGCGCCCGCTATCGCCGTCAAAAACGCGATCACGACGACGCGCAGCGCTCTCATTCTAGAAGCATGCCCCCCAAACGCCTTAATTGACAAGTATATTTAGACCAGCGTAATCGGATGATTGCAGGCCGTCTCTGTGAGACGGCAGAACTGACAGCGTTTGACGAGACGTCGTGCAAGGTCCTTTCTTGTTTAAGACTGGTCGCATAGGCAAGTAAATAGCTAGACGTTCTTCGACTCCGAAAGCTTTCGAGGCTCAGAAGCGCAACCTAAAAAGACTGGGCTTGGCCGCTTGAATGCTGGGCGATCGCATCGGATTCCGACGAGGCGACTGGCCGGTTGTAGTATTCGGAATACTGGTAGTAGTAATACTCCGGCAATGAAGTATCGACATAATTCAGGATTACTCCGGGCACGTTGACCTGGCGACTGTAAAGTAGTTCGAGTGCCTTATTCGTGAGCCGAGCCGAAGTATAAGAAAGCCGGACGACGAGCAGAGTGGCATCAATCTTTGGGGCGAGGCTGGTAGTATCATCGGCCGCAAGCACGGGCGAGCTATCGATGATAATGTAGTCGAATTGATGATAGATCTCTTTTAGAAATTGATCGGTGGAATCGCGGAGCAGGTGTTCACTTGGCTGCGCCAGGGTTTTGCCACGCGTCACCAGGAACAAGCTGGGATAAGCCGTTGGCATGACAACCTCCTGCCACGGTGTTTCCTGCTGTAATACTTCCGCAAAACCAACACGCGAATTACTGCCGAATTGTTCGCGCAGTGCGCCGCGCCGCAGATCGCCATCGATCAGAAGAGTGCGCGCCCCGGAAAGGGCCAGGGCGATGGCGAGGTTGGCCGAGACCGTGGACTTGCCTTCATTTGGGACCGCGCTGGTGACGAGTATGGTTTTCGGCCTTGGTCCTTCGTACGGCATGAAGAGGAGGGAAGACCGGATATTGCGATATGATTCGGCAAAGATGTGTCGGGGATCGTCCGGTTGCAGCAACGCCATTGTGCCTTTGACTTTCTCTTTCGGAATCTGGCCAACCACATTCTCCGAGAAATGACGTTGAAACTCGCCGTAGGAAGCCATCCGATCGTCGATGCGATCGAGCAGAAGAAGAATCATAATCCCGACCACAGCGCCGCCGCCGAAACCGAGAAGTAAACTCTTTAGTAATCCCGGGCGAACGGAAACCGGAGTTGTCGCCGGTTCCATGATCGAGATTTGATCGCCGGTCTCGATTACCTGCGATACATCAACTGACTTCAAATCGTTCGTTAGCCGCTCATAGAGTAGTTTAGTACGATCGACTTTACCCTTGATGCGATTGAATTGTGCGAGGCGCTGACTGAGGTCGAGCGCTTTTACTTCCCACTCCTTAATGTTGCCTTGCAAATTTTCCATCTGTTTGCCAATGGATTTGCGCCGGGTTTCGAGCTTCTCGACGGCGTCGGAACGGAAAAGCTCAATCAACTTCTCCTGCTTCGAGATTTCATCGTTTAGCTTGATGATTTTGGGATGCTTCGGCCGCAGGTCCTGGGAAAGAGTGTCGCGTTCTGCTTTGAGCAACTGGACTTGTTGCTTGGCCTTGAGATAGTCGCCTTCCGGACCGACATCGGAAAACGGCATGCCTACCTGATCGTTAGCTGAAGGATTCGGTGAAGCCTCCGTCTGCGTCTTCTCTCCACGATCGAGGTTCTGATCAAGATCAAGTTTCTCGAGGAGCTCGTATTCAGTCTTCAGGCGCGCGTAATCTTGATTCAATTTCACCAGATACTGCGCGGCACTATTTCCTTCTTCCTGAATAAATCCGATGTTGTTCTGTTTTTGAAAATCAAGCATTTCATCCTCGGCCGCGCGCAAGTCTTTCTCGACTTGAATTAACTGCTCGGTAATGCCGGTAGTAAAGGTATGGGTCTGGCCCTCCCGCATTCCTCTTTTGAAGTCGAGATACTTCTGCATCACGGCATTGAGGTAGATCTGGGTGTAGTCGGGCGAGCTACCAATTGCCTGAAGCTCGAAGATGGAAGTGCGCGGGCGTTGCGCGACGCTTAGCTCAACCGGCACTGGCTGGAGTTCGGGATTAGTGGAACGGACCAGGGCGGCCGCGGCGCGGCGCACTTCGGCGCTTTGCATCAGCTGGATTTGGGTGCCGTAAAAATTGACGTTGTCTTCGCTGTAGACTGGACCCTGGTTGATGTTGAGCTTCCCGGCCAGCATCATCTTGCTGGTGGATTGAAATGAGGGTGGGGTTTGAAAAATGAGCCAGGCCTCCACAAAAAGACCGCAACAAATGGTAAGCAGGAGAATCCACCAACGCCGAAGAAGGAGCGATTTGTAGCGATAAATTCGCGTGAAAAACGCGGTGGACCACGGCGCCGCGGCGGGTCGCTCGAGAGGCGCGTTCATACTACATGTTGATCAACCGTTGCGGCACGTAGATCTGGTCGTCCGGCTGTAAGACCATGTCTTCGTCAGTGCGCCCTTCTTCGATCACCCGTTTCAAATCAATCGTAAAATCCTGTCCGTTCTTCCGTGTCACTTTTACTTTTCGCTTGTTGGCAAAATCGCCGAAGCCGCCGGCCCGAATAATTGCCTTGCTCACGGTATAACTTTCATCAGCCGGAATTTCCTGCGGGCCCTGGCCTTTGACCGAGCCATAGACGTAAATCCGGCCGCGAGATTTCTCGCTCACTCGCTCGATCGCGAGGATGACGGTGGCGTGATAATAATACTCCTTCTCGAGCGCGGCTTTGATGGCGAAGGCCAGGTCGCGGCAGGTCCGTCCCTTTGCCGGCACCAACCCAATATAAGGAACCTCCAACTCACCATTGTCGTTCACGCGCAGGTGTTGCGACTCCTCATCGCGATCTTCCACTACGCGAAAGCTCACGTAATCATTCGACCCCAGCCGTTTCTTATCGTCAAGGACACTCATTGAATTGGTCCGCATGACGGTAGTGGTCACCGGCAGATCAGGCGGAAGCGACTTAGCCGCCGTCGGAGACGGACTGGTTTCCTGCGCTACTAACGAGAAATTGGATAGCGCGAGAATGATGATTATGAACACAATGACCTTCATCCTCTACTTCTATTCTTAAAAGCTGTAAGTGCCGTCGAACGCGATGCGGTTCTGGGTGTAATCGCGGAACGGAACATCTGAATCCTTTTCCGTAAATTGATAGCGCAACCCGAGGGTAACGTGCGGCGTCAATTGATAGCCAATGGTAATGGCGCCGCCGTAACGATGCAGGTGTTCGTCGATAAAGCCGCCGGAGTCATCGGCGTCCTCATAGAACACTTCGGTCGAAAGCAAGGTATTACGAATGATATTCCAGGTCACGGTATGCCGGACATAATTCAGGGTAATAAAGTTGGAGTTCACCCCAAGCTGACTTTCATGACCGGCAGAGAGGGTTTGCGTGATATAGGCGTTGAGCCGGTGAGAAATGAGGATATTGGCATAATAATCGTGCACATCGTTCGAATCAAAGACCGAGCCGGTATTATCGAAGTTGATCATCTGATAACCACCTGCGACACGCACCCTCATGTAGTTGGTCAACTGGGTTTCGAGAAATGCACCGGCGGTGACGGCATTCGAGTCATTCAGCACGTTCTGATCATAATAGGTATGGACAAAACTCGATTCCAGACCAACCCCGGTAGTATTGGTTAAAGTAAAGGCGAGCGACCCGACCAGAACTTCCGCGTTACGATTGAGGTAATCGAGGTCGGAGTTAGTTGAAACGTAAAGGTAGTGATCGTAGCCGAGAGTCGCCACTGCCTTGTTCAAGTCCCACAGGACGGAAACCCCGGCGCTATTTTCGAAACGGCCATAGTCAATCACGTTACTGAGCTGCAACTCGCTGATCGGATCCTGTTGCAGGGAAAAGCGATCGTGAAAGTTAATCCGGAAATCGCCGACGAAAACGTCGAGGGCGAGTTGCGAGCCCGGGGTGAGCAGAACGCCGTTTGTGTCCTGGCTGGAGTGATCAAGATAGAAGGCATAGCCGAGGCCGATATCCAATCGCAAGGTATTGAGCTGGGTGACTGGCCAGAGAGCATTGATCGTTACTTGTGGGTGAATGATGAAGTCGCTCTCGGGCCTGTTTTCAGAAAGATTGATGTTGTCGTTATACTCGAAGCCAAGGGTCGCACTGATGCGATACTTAATGGCGCCGGTCATCAAATTGTAGGGAATGTGCTCGATGTCCTGACGGCGGGCCTCGGCCGCTTCTTCGCCGGCAAGAGAGGGTCGAACGGCATCCTGCGCCAAGGCCGGCCATGCTCCGAATAATGTGCAGACGAGCATGACGAAACCTAATCGTTTGCCACGAAGGCAGACAGAAAGGCGGACTCTCGGGCTCATTAAGACCACTTGCCCGAGTCTATAAGATCGACCAGCAAAAGGCGGCGCGACCGCCCTGGCCTCTCGCCCTCAAATCGACGCAAATCTCGCACTTGGTTAAGGTTCCGAATCCGCCGCCACTGACATTCCAGCTTCAACGTGGCCGCCTTACCGATGGTTACCTAGAGATTCGATGTAATTCAAGGGAAAACACGGGCTTCGCGGGGAGTTTTTAGCGGAAAGGCTACCAAAAAAAGAAAAAGTGTGGCGCGGTCTAAGCTTTCGAATAGTGACGTATGTCGAAGCCTTGGCGCGCAATCGTTCTGATTCTGGCCACCATAAGTTCCGCAGTCTGCGGGGCGCCGACAGTCAGCGCGACGTCCAACGACACGCGAAACGCTGCTCAGATGAGCCAAACGGAGAAGAACATTCTGACCCTGGAGAACGACACGATTAGCTGCTCGCTGCCCGAAGGCGACACCACCTTTATTATCTCGCTCGAGCGGAGTGCCCCGCTCGATCGCTTTACCTTTATCAACGAAAACACCACGGCTCAGGGCGAACTTAGAATTGCGGTGTCGAACGAGAAACTTTCCGCCGACAGCGACAAATGGACGCCGGTGGACGGCGCAACTTCATTTAAACGCAAACGTCTCTTCAGTGTCTCAGTGCTCGGGGTCGAAGCAAAATATGTTCGACTCACATTTCATGTTGAGCACGAGAACGACATGGCCGCTCTCGGATGGCAAGGCATCCGCACGGTTAGCCGTTGATCAGAAAGTAGCAATCGCGCGAATCAGTTCATCCGATCGCGAGGGACAAATACGAGCAGTGCAAGGTTCTAGGGATTGTTGCTCAACGAAAATTTCGCTTTGCTGAAAAGGGCATTCTGATTTGAGACAGGAACCGCAGTCGGCCGTCATGTTTTCCATAAGTTTCGCGTATGTCCGCATTTTCTATCCTAAATTAAACGCGCCGTCTCCCAAATCTCACCCATCTGAATTAGCGGCACAGAATTAGCTTTTTCCGGGCACGGGCGTCACGGCGCGGCGAATGCGAGCAACCACGGCAACTCACATCCAAACGCGACGGCAACGGAAAGCGGGCAGAAAAAATTCGCCTCGGCGTAAGAGCAATGAGAACCAACGACAGACTTCGCGGAAAACCGCTGCGACGAAAAGTGCGGATCATTATCAGCTGGTTGCCCGGGCTACAAAGGATGCAATTCGGGATTGGGATTTAACCAGCGACGCGCTCACCTGGCCACAAGGCCTCGATTCTCTCCTCGGTTATTCCCCGAGCGGATCAGGTCAGACAATCGCTTTCTGGCAACAGCAGATTCATCGCGACGATCGATCCAGAATCGCAGCCTCCATTCGCGAGGCTATTAAATCCAAGGCGGAGCATTGGTCGGGCGAATATCGTTTTCGACACGCTAAAGGCCATTACCTCCAGTTGTTGGAGCGTGCTCTGCTAGTGAGCGACAAAAATGGCCGCGCCGTGCGGTTCGTTGGCACGCTCATGGATGTGACCGCGCGCAAACAACTGCGAGACCAGCTTTCACATTCCCAGAAAATGGAAGCGTTCGGTCAACTAGCCGGCGGTGTCGCCCACGACTTCAATAATTTCTTGACCGCAATTCTCGGCTACAGCGACCTGCTGGTGGCGGAAATCCAGGGCCGCGGCACCGGCGCAAAATATCTCGGCGAAATTCGCAGTGCCGCTGGGCGAGCCGCCTCACTGACCAAGCAGCTTCTCACTTTCAGTCGTCGCCAACCGCTGGAACCGCGCGTTCTGGAAGTAAACATGTTGATTCATAATCTCGAGCGTTCAATCCTGCGACTGCTCGGCGAAAACATCTCCGTTCTTTGCGAGCTGATGCCGGAAAAAAAACACATCAAAGTCGATCCGGATCAATTCACCCAGATTATCATCAACCTCGCAGTTAACGCACGCGATGCGATGCCGGCTGGAGGTACACTGCTACTGAAAACGGAGACGATTTCGACAAATGGGAAATCACCGCCGGAATTGCCGTCGGGCAAATACGTACGCATTAGCGTGATCGATAACGGGATGGGAATGAGCGAGGAAGTGAAGGAGCATCTTTTCGAACCGTTCTTTTCCACAAAAGATGATCGTCACGGCAGCGGACTCGGCCTGGCTACCTGCTACGGAATTGTTGGTCAGAGCGGCGGTCATATCACTGTTGAGAGTGAACTCGCCAAAGGCACCGCCGTGCACATCTACCTCCCTGAGGTCGCCGCGCCTCCTACAGCCGCCTACCGAAAACGGCTGAAATTGCCAAGCGGCACCGAAACCATCCTGGTGGTGGAAGATGACATCAGCGTGCGGCACGTCGCAGTGAGGACATTGCGCATGCTTGGCTACAATGTTCTCGAGGCATTTCGCGCCGACGAAGCCAAGCGCCTCATTGAGTGCAACGTGATCAATCTCGTCGTCAGTGACATCGTGCTGCCGGATATGAGCGGGTGCGACTTTGCTGATTGGATGCGGATTAACAGCCCCTCAACGCAAATTCTGCTTACCTCCGGTTATTTGCCCGAAATGACGACCATCGGTACTCCATCGAGCGACCTGCCTTTTCTATCAAAGCCCTTCGATCCGCAACAGTTGGCTGAAACAGTACGGGCTTCGCTCGATACGGTTGTTCTGACCTGAGCCGAGCGAGAAACGCCCGACCCACGGCGTGAATGCATCCCGCTAGTCGCGGGTGGATCGGCCGTTCCATCGGGCGATGCTAAACAAAAAGGGGCTGCGGCGCCTAACTTCAAGATGGCCCTCACCTCAGTCCTCTCCCCCGGGGGAGAGGAGGACGCGGGAGCGCCTGGTGAGGGCAAATCTGGAATCGCGTCGTCGCGTTTCTGCCGAAATCGTTGCCCCATCTTTCGGTGCGGTGTATGCAAACCGCGTGGTCAGTTTCGCGGACATCGAAGCAGCACGCGAGCGAAGCAAAGGTGCGGTTTATTATTCACCCTGCCTGCCTTCGATTCCATTGAGCGAGCTCACCGGGATGGAAATTTTCTGCAAGCTCGACAACTTGCAGCGCACGGGAAGTTTCAAGGAACGCGGCGCGCGCAACGTTCTCTCACAATTGCCTGCTGACCAGAAAAAGCGCGGCGTCATCGCAGCCTCCGCTGGAAATCACGGCCAAGCCCTCGCTTACCAGGGCAAATTGCTCGGAGTGCCCGCGACCGTCGTTATGCCAAAGCATGCGCCGCTGATCAAAGTGAGCAATTGTCAGAAACTCGGCGCTCGAGTTGTCCTGCACGGCAAAGATTTTGCGGAAGCGAAAACGCGCGCACACGAAATCGCGGCGAAGGACAAGCTGGCCTACATCGATGGCTACGATGATCCGGCGATCATTGCCGGTCAGGGCACAATGGGCTTGGAAATTCTCGAGCAAGTCCCAAACGTCGATGCGGTGATTGTGCCGGTTGGCGGAGCCGGGTTAATCGCGGGCGTTTCGCTGGCAGTAAAAACCAAGCGACCGAAAGTGAAAATCATCGCGGTCGAAGCGGAAAATGTCGCAAGTTTCTCAGCCGCGTTGAAAGCGGGCAAACCGACGCGGGTCGAAATGCAACCGACGCTGGCAGATGGTTTGGCCATTCCGCAAGTAGGCAAAAATGCATTGGAGATCGCGAAGTCGCGCGTTGATCGGGCTGTCATCGTTACCGAGGAACAAATCGCGCTTTCTATTTTGCGGATAGTGGAGCTGCAAAAAGGCATGGTTGAAGGGGCGGCTGCCACTCCTCTGGCCGCATGCCTGTCCGGCGAGCTTCGGAATCTTGCCCGCAAACGCGTCGTCCTTCTCCTTTGTGGCGGAAATATTGATCCCAACGTCTTGAGCCGGGTCATCGAACGCGGCCTTGTTGCCGATGGAAGGCTGTCGCGTTTCGTCGCGGTCATCAGCGATCGGCCCGGCGGATTGGCCGATTTGACCACGCAAATTGCCGCGAGCGGCGCAAGCATCAAACAAGTGGTGCACGATCGCGCCTTTGCCGGCTCGGACGTTTCAGCGGTGCATGTCCTGTGCACGGTGGAAACACGAAACCGCGAGCATTTGGCCCTGCTGCGCAAAAAATTGCGCGAACACGGCGTGGAGACGTACGACTCGCGCTAACGGTCATCCCGAGCGTCAGTCGGGGGATCCCGATG
>Ga0137403_10010203_pt1 | contig 10409 bp, 10 predicted proteins | sample CZOMad2_1_16fung_FD_122057 | JGI IMG/M metagenome (GOLD analysis project Ga0137403, IMG submission 122057) | Vadose zone soil fungal communities from Angelo Coast Range Reserve, California, USA - CZOMad2_1_16fungal (Hybrid Assembly) | ecosystem: Environmental > Terrestrial > Soil > Vadose zone... | reverse complement strand
GCAATTCGGCCAGGGCTGTGACGCCAGTCGCCAGCTCTTCTTTCGCGCGCGGTTTGTCTGCCTCCTTGGTGAATTCAAGCGTGTCGTCTGGATCGACGTCCTTTAGACGGAAATCCTTACCCTTGGTAATCCGAAATGGCTTCGCGAATTCACGCGCTCTTTTAATGACGTCTTTTGTTTTCATTAGATTCTCATTCGTTCGTATCGAACACCGGCAACTCGCTGCCTACGTGTTCAGTTTTGGCGAACCCAATGGGACTAAAGTCCAATGGCTGCGGGCAGTGAGCTGGCTGCAATCGAAACTCGTTTCGGAAATAGCAAGCGTTTTCCCGATCCAGCGGCCGGTGGTGTAAAACTTGGACAACTTGAATCGAAACTATTGAGCTGGTTCACCGTCGTCCCGTCAATACGTGCCGGAGCATGCCTCACGCTTGCATTTCTGCAGTTCATCGTGGTGGGGTCGAGCCGCTTGCGCAAATCTCATGTTTGCACCGTCGCGGTGGTGACGATCGTGCAGCAGGTGCAAGATCAAGTCTACAAGGAATTATTTAATTTGACCAAATCACCGTTCTCCGTAAGGGGGAGCATCAGAGGGAACAAGGGAAAGGGGTTAACATGGGAAAATTACTATTCTTCACCGTTGGGATGACGGCACTTCTTGCCGCTTCGCTTAAAGCAGGGCCGGCCGTTGAATACAAGCAGGTCGCGCCACCACCGCCAGTGGACCTTTGGGGCACCGGCTTCTACGGGGCAATCGACATGGGGGCGAATCTTTATCAAAACCGCGGCGATGACAGAACTTTTACAAACGATGATCTGAATTCGCCTTTTTTCGGATCTACTCTCGAAGTGAGCCCGAAAAATGACGTCGGTTTCTTTGGCGGCGTCAAACTCGGTTACGTCTTTGGCACGGGAATCGTTCGCCCTACGATTGAAGGGGACTTCTTTTACAACGGCTTCAGGGGTGGTGCTGATTTCACCCTGAATGAAGTGTTCACGCCATGCCCTGGCTGCGCGTCGATTCTTACGACTCGCGAGAGGGACGTGTCGACCTGGATCAACAGCGGCGCCTTTTTAGCGAATTTCATTCTGCGATTCAACTTTGGAAGATTCCAGCCTTATGCGGGCGCTGGCGTCGGTGGCTATTATGCCGAATCCGCGGGAGTCGAGATCACAGACCCGATAACCGGCAGAACCCCTGTGAACACTGGTGGCGGACACAATCACGCGGACCTGGCGTGGGATGTTGTTGGCGGGTCAGATTACTTCTTCAACCCCAACTTTAGTGCCTTTATCGAGTATAAATATCTCAATTACACCAGCACCCAAGTTGATACCCGTGAAGACCGCGATCTTGGCCAGCATCTGTTGGGTGCCGGTGTCCGGTTCTTTTTCCACTGAGATAGAGCAATCTCTCTAACGAACAACTGAATCGGCTTCCTTTGATCGGGAGGCCGATTTTTTTTGATAATTAAAAATAACGTTCCAATGAGAGCGTCAAACATATAGCTTTAAAGTCCTATGGACGTCTCAGAGCAGAGATGGCAAAATTCGATCAAGCCAGTACCCACAGCCAGATCAGACTTATGAAACCAACAACACGTATGTTCCTGTGCAGTGTGACGGCCGGATGCGCAGTATTGTCGCTCGTCTGCTGCAGTACCACACAGACCGGCACGCAGAGCAGGGAGAGCATGCTGGCGGCCTCCGGCTTTAAAGTGATCACTCCCAAAACGGCCGCTCAGCAGCAAAAGCTTCAAAAGCTTCCGCCAGGTAAGGTAACCATGATTCAGAAACGCGGTAAAACTTATTACATTTTCCCCGATCTAGCTCACAACCAAGCTTATGTCGGTGGACCAAGGGAGTACCAGGCTTACCTACAACTCCGCGCCGACAAGAAACTCGCAAGGGAGAATCTCGAAACTGCTGAGATGTACCAGGACGCGGCGATGGAGTGGAGTCTGTGGGGCGGAGGGGAAGGAGTGTGGGGGCCCATGGGAGGGCCAGGGCCATTTTAGGGCAAACATGTAACTGCACTAAATCTAATCAAGGAGTCTACAATATGAAAAAACATAGTTTAATCATTCACACCCTGAATCTGGCGTGCGCTGGCCTGATCGCCGGGTGCGCAACAAACCAACCTGGTGCTGCGACCGCACCGCCACCGAATTCAGGTCATGTGATCATAAATCGGGTCGCAAACTTCGGATCTAATCTGAGCCTTGTCGTGTCTGTTGATGGCAAGGACGTGGGAAGCTTTACCGAGGGCCGAAATTACGATGGCTACTTGCCGGCAGGCCAGCACACTCTTACGGCGCGATGTGACCCAAATCCCGGCGGTAAAGGTCCGGCGCGAAAAACCCTGACCGTACAAGCTGGGCAGACCTACTCCTACACTGCAGCATGGTCGGGAGAGAAGTTGGTTTTGGTAAGGAATCCATAACCAATGCCGGTGCCTCGTTCTTGCTGTAATCGCTATCTTGGACGGGCGCTACGAGTCCTGGGTGCCATAGTTGTCATCGCCTTTGTCAGTTTGTTGTCCCCGGCGTGCATGTAGCCCTAAAGTCCTATACCTCGTGATCGTGGACAAAGGAATGGTTCGCTAGTGCTTCAGCTAGCTGTTTCCGCTAGGCGGTAACAGATATAGCGCTGTAGCGAACAACAGATAGACCATAATCGCCATCGCTCCGACGAACCAAGTTGACCGGCCGGATGTTGTCACAAGCGAGGCGGTCAGCGTTGCGAACAGAATCATTGCCACCGCGCCCGGCCACAAATTCAAATCCATCGGTGCGGGTCCCATCAAATAACTGAGCAGCACCAGAACCGGAGCAACAAACAGCGCAATCTGAGCAGCGCTGCCCAGTGCAATGCCCACGCTCAAATCCAGACGATTTTTGCGCGCGGCGGAAAATGCTGCCGCCATCTCAGCGGCTGCGCCTACTAAAGCCACAATAATGAAGCCAACGAACGCGGGACTCATTCCGAAGGCGGTTGCGGCGTACTGGACGGATCCGACAAACACTTCGCTCACCAGCGCAACCAAAATCGTAACGACTGCAAGCGTGGCAAGCGCAAGCCCGATCGGCCACGCCGCTTCGTGTTCCTCCGCTGTGCTCGCGAACAATTCGCGATGCGTGTTGAGCGAAAACCAGAGGCCGAGACCGTATGCCAGCAAAAGCAAAACCGACAAAGCCAGGCTCAGCTTTTGATTCAAACCCGATTTGCCTAACGTCTCGTGCTCGGCCACAGCGGACGGAATCAGAAGGCCGATGGTAGCGAGAAAAAGTAAGCCGGCCTGAAATCTTGCGGCGACCCGGTTGAATTCCTGAAGGTGATACCGCACACCGCCGAGTAGGAAGGACGCTCCGAGCATGAACAATGAATTGGTCACGATCGCGCCCGCGATCGATGCCTTGACCAATGTGTATTGCCCCGCCTGCAATGCAGCGATGGCGATGACCAGCTCCGTCAGATTTCCAAGGGTGGCATTCAGCAGACCGCCTACCGAATCGCCGGTTTTGGCCGCGACTGATTCGGTCGCGTGACTCAGCAGGACCGCCAAAGGCAAGATCGCGAGCACCGAAAGAACAAAGTGCAGCGTGTGCGCTTCGTGATTAAATTTCTCTGTTGCCAATGCAATCGGCACAAACACCAGCAGCCAAAGCAGTGGGTTGCGGCGGATTTCTTGAAGTAGCAGCTTCATGGGAAAGCGATCTTCTATTTTTTGCGCAAACGCCTGCAATGACGAATAGGACTAAAGTCCAATGGCCAGTCAGAATGGAGCCGTTTAAAAGAGCGAATGGCACGACGCACTGTGGCAGAACGCTTCATCTGAGGTCTTCCTCAGTCAAATGCCGGCTTCAGTTGTCGCTCTCCATATGTGTGTCGTGCCTGTCGATCGTTAACGGGATAACCTGAAATTTATGCCATTCGAAATATTCGATCTTGAGAACCTCGATAAAGAACGGCGCAAAGCCATCGCCAAGTCCGTTCGTACGATCAGTGTTGAAGAATTAAAGAAGCTTGGGGGAGAGCTGTTCCGTTACGCCGATGACCCCTGGCGGGAAACTTTCTTCCGATTCATTGCCGAAAACCCCGGCGCCACATTCCACCACGCGGTCACAAGCGATGGCGTCAACATTGTTTACTGCCGCGACCAAGACAAAGGCATGTGGTTCCTGCCCGGGAGCGGCATGGGACCACTGCAGGCCACCGGCCGCCAGATCATGAAGGAAATGATCGCGGGAGCCCATTGAGCACATGAGTGGCTTCTTTTTCTCAGGTTGCTCACGTGCAATGCTGGTTCGCCGAATTTCGCGAGTTCGGCAGTCCACTTCATCAGGCAGACCATCGGCTTCGGCATCAGTACACCAAACGGGATGGACGCGTTCGGGCTGCAGAATGTAAATAGCGCCCGCCATCGGCGTCGGGCTGGATGAGACGAAAATCGTGAACTGTCCGTCCGTGTGTTTCTCTATGAGGAAAGCTGGCACCAGTGCCTCCTCGATCTCCACTAACCGGTAAATTTGCCTGTTCACGCCGCGCTCTCGGTGATACCCTGAGTGACGACGCTAAAACGGTTGTCCAACGTCCCTCGAAAACTAACAACGAAAGGAGCAATTAAGTTATGGGATTACTCGATTCGATACTCGGCGCAGCTAGTGGAAAAAACGCCCAATCTGGCGAAGCAAATCCGCTGATGGCAGTTCTCGGCGGTCTCCTCGCGCAGAGTGGTGGTCTGCAAGGTCTGGCCAGCAAATTTGCGCAAAGTGGCCAGGGGAACGCATTCCAATCGTGGGTGGGCATGGGTGAGAACCAGCCGGTTTCCAATGATCAAATTCAAAACGCGCTTGGTTCCGAGCAGGTCAACGCGATGGCAGCCAAAATGGGAGTGGATCCTGCCGTTGCGTCAACCTTCCTGGCTGAGTACCTGCCGAAGATCGTCGACAAGCTGACGCCAGCCGGAAAAGTCGATCCCGGTACAGACCATCAGCAGGGGTTGGCGGCCATGCTGCCGTCGCTCTTGCAAAGCCTTAGTGGCCAATCTTCGACCGATGGCCCAGCGCGCGCATGACTCGCCGCGGCCGTAGCCTTGGCCCTGCCGCAGCGCCACTTCCACTTGCAGGCGCTTAATTCACGCCGGCTGGACTGGCGGACGGCGACCTCTTCGGTTTGAAGAAATTTGGGAACCTGAATTTGCGGGGCGTCGGTGACGCGACTGGAGTTGGAGTGGGACTGGTAGGCACCTCAGCCGTTGTCTTTCTGCGAATACGTTTCGGTTTCGGCGAAGCCGCGGGCGACTCGGCTGCGGAAGGCACTGTAGCGCTCTCCGTTGGCGAGATGGCCTCAGCTTTTTTGACATGTTTTGGCGGTGAAAGGGATTCGGTAGGCGTCCCAGTCAGCAGCTGCGATTGAACTTGCGCAACGCAAACGATAAGGCCGATCCCAAACACGAATGGAAGAAATTTGGTGGCCATAACAAAGCCTGGTACGTCAAAGGAATGCGCTCAACTTGTTTCTCACGAACCTCTCAATTTTGTTGTAACTCATTTGCTGTCTCATTTGCGGACATCAAAACTTCAAGCTCGCGCTAAAGTTAAAGGCGTTACCCTCGACGCGCTTGCTGACGTCGAAATCGTGAATCCAGCGCGCGCTAAAATCGAGGTGGCTCTTGCCCAGCTTGGTGGAGTAGGTGACGATGGGGCCAATGCCGAAAGCTCGCCCGAGAAAGCCATTGAGCGCAGCCGGCGCGCCTTCGTCGTCATTGACCTGCTGGATCCAACTCTCGACAAAGCCAATGCCCAGGCCGTTCTTGAATCGCTTGATCGCCAGCACTTCCAAGTCGGACAGGATCCCATTCTGATAACGGGTGGCGGGATCCTCGGTGTCAAATTCCATCTGCCAGATTCCGGTTAACTCGATGTTGGCCTCGGGAAGAATTTTTGTGTAGGCCACGCCGGGAATGAACGTCCAGGTGTTCTGGCTCAGGTTGACCAGCCTGTCCTTTTCGAACGATCCAGTCGGCGCCCAAAACGAGAAACTGAAGGCGAGATGATCCGTCTGGCTAAAATGATGACTCGCCACGATGGGAGTAAAAGCCAGGTCGAACAATCCGAACATGCTCTCTCTTTTTCGGACTGCGAACGGGCCAAGGGAAAGGTTGGCTTCCACCTCAATCCAAGCGAGCGGAAAGCTAACCGCCGACGCAAAGTTCCATTCCTTGGTCGGCGTGGGCCAGATGTAAAACAACGCGATCGGTGTAAATGAGGCCTTCATATCGACGTTCGCCACGAGAAGACCCGCGATCGGCACGTTTAAGCCGCCACCAATGGAGCCCTCATAGTAAGTTTCCCCCGTAGCCACTGCCAGGCCCGGTTCGGGTGGAATCACACCGGCGAACGGAGCGATCTGCATGCCCGAAATCGGCCGGCCCAGGCCGCCTTCCACAGCAAAGGCGCGCGCAGGACAGAACGTCACAACCGTCAGTCCCACCAACATTAGGCTGATTCTCGTTTTCATATGATTCTTTTTTACTACGTGTATCTTTGTATTTCTCGTTAGGTAAAGCTAGTTGAAACCACCGTCTCGACGTTCCTTTCTTTGAGTTGACTGAGTCAGGGTGGTTCCCGAATCGGTGTCTTCCGCAGTCAATCGTTCAATCGGGACGTTGAGCCATTGCGCGACTTCATTACGGTCCTGGAATACGCGGACTTTGATCGGAGAACCTTGAGTTAGTAAGGCATGCACTTTGCCGTAATGAATTAACGTAGCATCCGTAGCGAGAATTGCTGATTTGATCGGCGGGCGATTGCCATAGAAACGGCGCCGATAAAGAGAAACGTAAATGATGTGTTCGAAGTTAAGATCAACCGCGTCGGCTGCCATTGTGTCGGAGAATCGATTAAAAGGCTCCTTCAACGTGGTCTCGAGTTCTCCGACGACACTTATAATTTTGTTAACAGCCGCCCGGTTCAACAAACCGCGCGGTCTCCAGACGAGCAGACGAACGTCTTCGTGAAACTCGACCTCAGGCGGAAGCTTCATCGCTTTTTGGGATTTTCCTTACTGGGTTGTCGTAATTTCGGCGCTGTGCATGGATCCAGAATGCCTCATTCGATAGCCATCGCCGCATCACGTTCCGCGTTGCGAAGCTTTTCCCGATCGATCGCGCTCAGCTGTGCCGGAGCAACGTCGATTTCCACTTTCTTCAACGTCCCAGTATATCGGAACGGCGCCTGATATTCAGTGCTGACCGGAGAGGCGGAATCCAATCCCGTGTCGAACCATTCATTGGCGGAAAATCGCACCGGTTCTGTCTTATCAATCCGACCTTCACCGACCTTCTTATCGTTCATGAACAAAGCGACCGTGCCGCCCTTGGCGACTCCTCCTCCGTCGTACTTGAATTCGACCTGGATCGTTGCGGGCCCCGGAGGAAGCCTCTGGGAACTCCTTACCCGGTAGCGTGCTTCACCGTACCAGTTGTACTCATAGGTTGGTTTGCCATCTTTAACATACAGGCTGTAACCGCCGGCGAACCCTCCCCTTGCTACCAACACACCCTCACCTCCAGTCTTGGGTACATCAGCAAAGACGGTAATCGTGTGAGAAGTGTTAAACGTGTTCGCCGCGGAACTCTCTGCTACATGCGCCGTGCCCGAAAAGTAGGTGAACTTCGTCCGTCCTTCAATGAGGCTGGGCCGTAGATGCGGGTCGGCGCGCTCGACAAATCGGTCATCCAGTGGAAGGACGTTGTACTTTCTGGCTTCGACCAGGAAAAGGTCCTGAAGTTCTTTCAGTTTGTCGGGGTTTTGTGCCGCAAGATTGTTAGCTTCGCTGAAGTCATCATCCAGGTTGTACAGCTCCCACGTATCCTTGGAGAAATCATAGCTGCCAACATTCTCCCAAGGCAGGCGTCCGTGCCGGACAGCAGCGATCCAACCATCGTGATAGAGCGCCCGGTTTCCGAACATCTCGAAATACTGCGTCTGGCGTTGCTCCTTGGCGTTCGAGTCATCGAAACTGTACATCATACTGATACCTTCGATGGGTTTTTGCTTGACGCCGTTGACTTCAGTGGGTTGTGGAATGCGGGCGGCTTCCAGGATGGTTGGCGCGATGTCAATCGCGTGATGGAACTGTGTGCGAATGCCACCCTTGTCCTCGATGCGAGCTGGCCAGGACATCACGACCGGGTTGCGTGTCCCACCAAAATGAGATGCCACTTGTTTGCCCCACTGGAAGGGCGTGTTCATCGCCCAGGCCCAGCCAACCGGAAAGTGGTTGTAAGCGGCTGGGCCTCCTATGTCGTCAATGTGTGCAAGCAGGAAGGCCGGATCCTCCTTCATGCCACCAAGGCCAACGAACTCGTTGAACATTCCTTTGAGCCCACCTTCGATGGAAGCGCCGTTGTCGCCGATTTCCCAGATCACGAACGTATTGTCGGCTTGGCCCGTTTGGTCGAGTGCGTCCAGCACGCGCCCAACCTCGTAGTCAGTCTGCGCAGTATAACCGGCGAAAGCTTCCATCAGGCGTTCCGCGATTTTTTTCTCGTCGACAGTCAGCGAATCCCACGCCGGAATCTCCTTCGGCCTCGGCGTCAATTTCGTGTCCCGAGGAATTACCCCGAGCTTTAACTGGCGTTGATAGGTCTTTTCGCGGCACTTGTCCCAGCCTTGGTGAAACTGGCCTTTGAACTTGGCCATCCATTCTTTGGGCACATGGTGCGGAGCGTGTGTAGCTCCGGGCGCGTAGTAGACAAAGAACGGCCGGTCCGGCGTCACTGATTTTTCGTTGTGGATATAGGTGATGACTTCGTCAGCGAGCGAGTCATTGAGTGTGTAGTGGTCCTCCTTGCCCTTGGGAATTTCCATCTCTACCGGCGTCGTGTCACGAAAAAGCGGCGGTGCCCACTGGTCGGTTTCGCCGCCGAGAAAGCCGTAGAAATGATCGAAGCCTTGCAGCGAAGGCCAACGGTCGTACGGACCGGAGATGCTGGTTTCCCAGTCGGCGATCTGATGGTTTTTCCCGACATACTCGGTGCTGTAACCGTTCTGGCGCAGGATTTCCGACACCATTGCAGCACTCTTGGGAATCTGGCCGGAATACCCGGGATAGGCATCTGCGAGTTCCGTGATAACTCCCATGCCTACGGAATGATGGTTGCGACCGGTCAAGAGGGCGGCACGCGTCGGCGAACAGAGAGCAGTCGTGTGAAAGCGTGTGTAGCGCAAACCATTCTTGGCCAACCGATCCAGATTAGGCGTCGGAATCGGGCCGCCGAAGGCGCCCCATTGTCCGAAGCCGCAGTCATCAATCAGCACGAGGAGCACATTTGGCGCTCCTTCGGGCGCCTTTACAATTGGTATCTTGTCAGGCTTCGAGTCCTTGTAAGTCTCTCCGATAACGCCTTTGAAGGGCGGTTCAGGCGGTGGAAGTACCGCGCTGCCCGGTAACGATGACGAAACAGACTGCGCCTGAACTGTGTTGATCACAGTAAACGCGATACCTAACGAGTAGATAGCAATCTTGGTTCTCATGCTTAATTTCTCATTTCACTTCAGATCGAAGGTCACCTTCTCGATCTTGCCGGTGAACTTGAATGGCAACTTGTAGGTGAAATCGACCGGCGAACCGGCATCTTCACCGATGTCCATGCCTTCGCCGATTGAGATGGTAGCAGGGATGGTCTTCGCCAGCTGACCTTGCGCTACCTGCTTGCCGTTCGCACTCAGGGTCACGGTCGCACCTTTCCCGAGTTCTTTCGGGCCACCCCGATAAGCGAAATCTACTTTGAGCTGTACCTTGCCCTTGGGCAGAGGTTCGGAAGCCGCGACCGTGGTCCGATCAAGCGCGAGGTAGTTATAAACGAATGCTGGTTTTCCGTCGCGCAGGTAAAGCGCATATCCGCCGACGATGCCGCCATGGGCTACAATCATCCCTTCGGCGCCGGATTCAGGCACTTCGATGTCGGCGGTAACCGACCACGATTTGTTCAACACGCGAGGGGAAGCCTCGGGTGGCAGCCCAACTTGACCGGCATAGTAGGTGAGTGTCTTGGTGTCGCCGGATAGGCTCGGCCTGCCCGCGAGCTCGGAATTCATTCGCTCCTGCACGCGCCAGTCCATCGGCAGCACATTGTGCTTCGCTGCCTCTGCCCACCAAAGGTCCTGCAGCTCGCGCAGCTTCTGCGGGTTCGCCGCTGCGAGGTCGTTAGCCTGCGAGAAATCCGTGTCGATGTTGTAGAGCTCCCATTTCTGCTTGTCAGGATTGACGTCTTTGTGCACTGCTTCCCAGGGAATAATCGAGATCACTGACGCCACCCAGCCGTCGTGATAGAGGCCGCGATTGCTCCCCAGCTCGAAGTACTGGGTGGTATGCCGTTCCTTGGCCCTGGCATCGTCGAA
>Ga0137403_10010201_pt1 | contig 10410 bp, 5 predicted proteins | sample CZOMad2_1_16fung_FD_122057 | JGI IMG/M metagenome (GOLD analysis project Ga0137403, IMG submission 122057) | Vadose zone soil fungal communities from Angelo Coast Range Reserve, California, USA - CZOMad2_1_16fungal (Hybrid Assembly) | ecosystem: Environmental > Terrestrial > Soil > Vadose zone... | reverse complement strand
AATTCTGCGGCCCACTGTCCGAATTGCCGAGCATAAGCGGCTTCGCCACTCGCCCCGATGATGATCACGGCAGACTTATTCTGGTCAGGAGGTGCAGTCTTTCGGGGCAGGCCTTCGGAATTCTCAGATGCGCGAGAGGATGGCAACTGGGCACAGGTCAGAACGGTATGCAGAAGGACCAAAATTAATGCACCCATGCAGCGTCGTGCGATAGTCATGTATCACGCCAATCCTTCGCGTTTACGCAGAAACCATTCAGCGCTCAACAATCCGATAATCAGGATAAAGTTGATCGGCATGTCCCAGAGGTCCATCGTCACACGCTCCGAGTACGGCGTCCGCCGATATGTCAAATCGTCCAGCAACGACTGCGCTTCGGCAGGTGTGTAGTACTTTCCACCAGTCTCCGCCGCAATGTGCTTAAGTAGTTCACTGTTTTGTGCCGCGTTGTAGAACTCTCTATTGAGATCGCTGACGAGAACATTCGACTTCGCGCTTATTGCACCTACGGTACTGCTGGTAGCGATCGGAGTCGCGATCGTGATCCGGAGAACGCTGGAAATTGTTCATCCCTCGCCAAGGCCACCAAGATTTCCGGAGGCAGCCGAGATGGAAGACGAAGATCCGTTGCCGTTGCGGTTCTCCGAGAGGAGCGGTTCGAAGTCGTGGTGCGCGACCGTATCTAGTTCTGAAATCCATTTGTCGAGAACATTGGCTTGCTCCGGCTCGACAGCGGTGAACATCACGCCCATGCCGAGTCCGTGAGTGCCGGAGACCACTTTGGCGCAAGCCTTGAAAGCGCGGTTGTGTTCGGCGATGCGGATGCGCACAGAAGTGCCCACCGGGAAGAGACTAATACAATCGAGATAGCAGCCACCTTTGCTGAGGTCGCTGGTGCGGCCATTGATGCGCGTGCCGGAGCGCATGTCGATCATCTCGCCGTCCGCACTGACGCAGTAACGCGGAGAGCGGCGGCGGTCTTCCGCCGGAAGGCGAACGGGTGGGACTGGGCATTTCTTCGAGAAATCGAGCATTGAAACGCGGCCGAAATGATCCTTGGATTGAATGGTTCGACAGGAAGGGGGGAGTCAAACCAACTTAGACAGTCACAACCTGTTGGGCAGATTAGCTTTTCACCGCGAGAAGGGACAGGGTCTGGCTGAGCTGCGTTGCTCTAGTCATAACGTTGAGTTTCGCTGTTGGTCCCGGAACAGTGCGTGGAGAGCTAGCTAGACCTGCAGGATGTCGCCTTCGCGGGCGACGATTTCGTAGAGCACCGGATTGACGAAGAAGCCAAGCAGCAGACGCGAGAGGAGTCCAGCGACGACGACGATGGCGAAGGGCTTTTGCGTGTCGCTACCGACGCCGGTGGAGAGAGCGGCGGGGAGCAGGCCGAGGCACGCAACGAGCGCGGTCATCATGATGGGGCGAAGGCGGAGTAGCGAAGCTTCCATGGTAGCTTCGCGGACGCTCTTACCCTCGAGGCGTAGTTTGTTGATATAGCTGACGAGAATGACGGCGGTTTCGACGGAAACACCGAGGAGCGCAAGAAGGCCGAGGATGCTCGATACGCTGATGGGTGTGTGGGTGAGCTTGAGAGCGATGAGCGCACCGACCGGCTCAGTGAGAATAACGCCGAGCGCGATGCCGATTGGGAATTTGAAATTGCCGTAGAGCGCGAAGAGGATCAAGAAAATCAGCAGCACGGCGAGAGGGCCAATGACGAAGAATTGCGCTTTAGCTTCGAGGAGTTCGCTGTATTCACCGCCCCAATCGAGGCGGTAGCCTTCGGGAAGGCGCACGGATTTGGCGACGGCGGCTTGGCCGGCGTTGACGATGCCTTCGAGGTTGCGGCCTTCGATGGAAAACTGGATGCCGATGTAGCGGGAATTGTCCTCGCGATAAATGAAGGATGCGCCGGAACTTTCCTTGATGGTGGCGAGCTCGGATAGCGGGATCTGCTGGCCACCGGGCGCGGGGACAAGCAGATCGGCGATATCGCGTGCGCTGGAGCGATATTTCGGCTCCATGCGGACAACGAGATCGAACAGTTTTTCGCCTTGAATGACTTGCGTGGCGGACTGGCCACCGACGGCAGCTTCCACGACGGCTTCGACGTCGGAAACATTAATGCCGTAGCGGGCAATCTTCTGGCGGTCGGCATCGACAAGCAAACTGGGCTGGCCGAGTTCGCGAACGACGGTGAGTTCCTTAAAGCCGGGCGTTTTGTCGAGGGCATTTCTGATTTCGACGGCTTTTTTCTCGAGAACATCAAGATCGGGGCCGAAGATTTTTACGGCGAGAGCACTTTTGAGGCCGGTGAGGGCTTCATCGACAGCGTCTTCGGCGGGTTGCGTGTAGTTGAAAATAACGCCCGGATAAGATTCGAGCTTTTTCTGGACGTCGGCGGTTAGTTGTTCCTTGTTATGGATGGAGCCTTTTTTCCAGGTGGGATCGTCGTAAGGCTTCAGGCCGACGTAGAACTCACAATTGAAAAAGCCGGTGGGATCCGTGCCGTCATCGGGGCGGCCGAGTTCGGAGCCGACGACGGTGACTTGCGGATATTGGGAAAGCAGATCGCGGACTTTGGGAGCAAACTTGGCGGCTTCTTCGAAAGAAATTGTGTACGGCATGGTGGCGCGGACCCAGAGAGCGCCTTCATCGAGATGCGGCAGGAATTCGCCACCGATAAATGGAACGAGGAAAAGCGTGGCGCCGAAGATAAGGGTGCAAACGAGCAGAGTGGTCTTGGGGCGGTCGAGGCACCACTGCAAGCGCGAGCCGTAACCGTCGCGAACCCAATCGAAAATGCGGTTGGGCTTTTCCTTCACGCCTTTCTTGAACCAATAGGAGGAGAGGACGGGAACGAGAGTCAGAGTAAAAACAAGAGCGCCGACGAGGGCGAAGGCCATGGTGTCCGCCATGGGGTGAAAGAGTTTTCCAGCAGGACCGGTGAGCGCATAGATGGGAAGGTATCCGGCGATGATGACGGCCACGGAATAGAAAATGGGACGGTCGACATCGCGGGCGGCGATGAGAATGACCCGGCTGAGCTTGTAGTCTTGGCCATGGCGAAGGCTCAGCTCGCGGTAAATGTTTTCGACCATGACGATGGTGCCGTCAATGATGATGCCGAAGTCGATGGCGCCGATGGAGAGGAGGTTGGCGGCTTCACCGGTAGCGTTGAGGAAGATGAAGGCGAAGAGCAAGGCGAGTGGAATGGTAAGCGCGGTGATGACGGCGGCGCGAACACTAACGAGGAAAAATATGAGAACAATGAGGACCAAGATCATGCCGCGGATAAGGTTCCATTCGACGGTGTCCGTGGTAACGCGGACAAGATCGCTGCGGTCGTAATAAGGCCGGACTTTTACGTCGGGCGGAAGAACGGCGCGGTTGAGTTCGTCGGTCTTTTTCTCGACGCCCGCAAGCACATTTTGAGTCTGCTCGCCGCGGCGCATTAAGATGACGCCTTCGACTGCGTCATTATTGTTCTTGGTCTTTTCCTGGAAGCCGAAAATGCCCAGGCGCGGAGCGTTGCCGATCTCTACGCGGCCAATGTCCTTGACGCGAATGGGCACGCCGTTGTTGCTGCCGACGACGACTTCGCCGATATCGTCGTTGGATTTGATAAGACCGAGGCCGCGAACGTAATAGAACTGGCCGCCCTGGGTATAGAAGCCTCCGCCGGTATTGGCATTGTTGGCGGAAAGTGCGTTGATGACCTGGACGACCGGGAGATGAAAATTGTAGAGCTTGGCGGGGTCGAGCAGGACTTGATACTGCATGGTCGGTCCGCCGAAACCGGAATCGGCGGCGACACCGGGGACGCTGCGATAGGCACGCTCGATAATCCAGTCCTCGTAAGTGTGCAACTCCATTGGCGAGCGGTCCGGGCTTTCGATGACATAGCGGTAAACGAGGCCGCTGGGGCTGAAAAGTGGATCCATGGAAGGAGTGACGCCCTGTGGGAGCTGCGCGTCCGCGATGCGCTGGAAGACGACCTGGCGCGCGAAATAAGGATCGACGCTTTCATCGAAAGTGAGGCGCACGCTCGACAGGCCGTAGAGAGAAATCGAGCGCATCACTTTTAGGTATGGCGTTCCGTTCATGGCCAATTCGAGCGGCAGGGTGGCGAGGCGCTCGACTTCTTCGGCAGCGTGACCGGGCCATTGCGTGGTGAGCTCGACCATGGGGGGAGAAAGGTCGGGGTAAGCATCAACGGGCATGCGCTGGAAGGAAACGATTCCAGCAATGATGATGAGTATGGAGACCATCAACACGAGGAAGCGCTGGCTCAGAGCGAAGTGGACGATGCGATGGATCATCGAGAGTTTTCCGAAACGCGTTTCCTTCCTAGTGCTGCAAAGAATTCTTGAATTGCAGGAAGAGACTGCCGTCGCCGACGACGTGCTCGCCTTCCTTGAGGCCGCTGGTGACTTGCGTGCGGCCCTGCAGGCTGTCGCCCACTTGAACGAGGCGACGGGCGAATTGATTCGGGCCGGATTGCACGTAGACGAACGGCTGATTCTCGGTGTCACGAAGGACGGCGGCATCGGGGACGGTGAGGGCGTCGCGAATCGCTCCGGCCTGAACGGTGGCGGTGACGTACATATCCTTGCGCAGTTTCTGGCCCGGATTGCTGGTGACGATGCGGGCCTGCAGCGTTCGCGTATTGGGGTCCAGAGCTGCCGAGATGTAGGAAATCTTGCCGTGAAAGACATCGCGATAGGCGTCGGTGGTGATGTCGACGGCATCGCCGACGCGGACAGACGCGAGATCGTTCTGGTAGACGTTGACGAGGACCCAGACGGTGCTCATGTCGGAAATAGTGAAGCATTGCGTAGCGCCGGCTTGGAGGAGCTGGCCGGGTCCGACGAGTCGCTCGACGATTTGGCCGCCAGCCGGCGCGGTAACGGGAATTTGACCGGTCGACTTCGGGGGATTCTTTATGAGCGCCTCGGGATCGTTAAGGCCGAGGGCGCGAAGAGCATCAGCGGTTGACTGCAGATCAGCTTGTGCCAGAGCGCGGTCGGATTCGGCTTGCTGAAAATCGCGTTCGGCGATGGCGTGATGCTCGTAGAGATCCTTAGAACGATCGAAGCTTTTGTCGGCGAGTTGCGAGGCGCTGCGTGCCTTCATGTACGCGGAACGGGCGGCGGAATAATCAGGGCTGGTGACGGTGAGAAGCGTTTGCCCGGTTTTGACGTTTTGCCCGGGTTCGGCGAGGATTTCCTGCACTGGTCCGCCGACGGCGCTAAAGACTGGAGTGGTCTTGAAAGCGTTGTAGGCCACGGAACCGGTGAGCCGCAGCACGCGCGGAAGGCGGGATTTCTCCACGGCGACCACTTTCAAATGCGCCATCTGGTCTTGCGGAACGGTGAAGAGATTCGCGCTGTCGGCTTTGGATTCGGACGACGAGTAAGAAGTCATCCGCGATTCGGACTCGGTGGCTTTCGAGCCGCAGCCAACGAGGGCGAAGCCTGCTAGCGGAATGCTTAGCAAGAGAGTGAACGCGCGCGCGAAATTTGTTTTAGTTGCAGGATTGCTCATGGAAGATTCCTTGTGCCTACGGCTTGGCGCATTTGTTCAAGAGCGGTCATGTAGTTAGCTAAGGCCTGGCGATAGGCGAGTTGGTTGGCGCGATAGGTGCGCTCCGAATCGAGATAGTCGAGCAGGCTGGCGACGCCACGCTTGTAGGAGTATTCGCTGATGTCGCGCGATTGCCTGGCTTGGTCGACGTAACCGCCCTGGTAGAGCTGAATGATTTGATCGTTGGTGTGAAGATTTTCGTAGGCATCGACGACATCGGTGATGACTTGCTGGGCGGATTCGTTTTCGAGTTGCTCGGCCTGGGTGATGGCGTAGCGGGTGCGGGCGATTTCACCCTGATTGCGATCGAAGATGGGCAACTCTATGTTGAAGAAAAATGCGCCGCTGTTGGTGCCGGCGGTGTGCGTGTAATTGAAACTGGCCCCGAGGTCACGCTTACCATTGGCATGAGCCAGCGCTTCCTGGCTGCGGGCGGCGGTGACGCCGAGATAGGCAGCTTGCAGATCGGGACGGGTGCGCAGAGCGAGAGCTTTCAGGTCGTCAACGCCGCCCTTCAGCGGCTGATAGCTGAGCTCCCCGACAACGTCGTAGTTTTCTGGAACGGATTCGAATCCGAGGAGCTGGCGCAGAGCGGCCAGAGCTTGAACTCTGGCGACCTTGGCGCTGAAGAGGTCGGTCTGGAACTGCAGGAGCTGGAGCTTGATCTTCAGGAGATCGCCTTCGCTCATGTCTCCGGCTTTGTAACGCGTGTTACTGAGGTCGACGGTCTGTTGGAAACTGTCCGCATTTTCCTGGGCGAGCGAGAGGGTGGATTCGGCGAACAGCACGTTGACGAATTGCGATGCGACGTTGAAGACGGTGGTGCGTTCGTTGTCCGAAACCTGGGCGCGGGTTACCGCAGTGGCGTCTTTGGCGGCTTGCAAGCGGTGCTGGCGTTTTTTGCCGCGCTCGAACAAGTAGCCGATGCCAAGATCGAACTGGGCGGTATTCTCGAGATAGTCCGCGTTGAAATTGCTGGGCGAGAAGAGAGGAAAGAATTGGGAGTCCCAGGAAATGGTGGGGTTGGGGCGCAAATTCGCGGTGATTTCCTGGGCCTGGTTCTGGAGGATGGTGGTGCGGGCAGCTTGCAGAGCGTGGTTGTGGTCCACGGCGATGCGAATGGCGTCGTCCAGAGAGAGGCGCATTGGCGCGGACTGTGACGGCCGCGGCGGTTCAAGTGTCACCGGGGTTGCGGGGGTAGGCGCGGGTTTTTGCTGAGCCGGCGTCAGAGCCGCCGCGGCCAGCAGAACCAAGCTTGATACAAATACTCTTCTCAACTGGAAACTCCTCACTCGCGAGGCCCACGATAGAGAAAACGCGGAGACTCGCACCGGGATAGATGGATCAGGCCGGGAGAACAGCTTGAGCTAGACAGTAGGAGGCGCGCGGGGAGAAGTGGCGCGCTGAACGGCAGAGGAAAGCGCGACAGCCAGAGGAGCAATTTCGAGACGGTCCGCGATGCGAATCATGTCGACGCTGGGCGACTGGGTGACAACCACGGAACCGATCACCGAACAGACCGGACACAGATGGGAATCGGAGGGAGAGGCAGTCAAATCCATGCAAAAATGCAACTGCGCCCTGAAAAGAATGACCACGAGGAGCACCGCGAGAAAGGGCAAGCTGGATTCCCGGCGAAGCATGTACTTGATAAGACGCAGTTTAGGCTTGAATGGTTGTGGGGTCAAGGAATGCGGAGGGGGTTGTTACGTATGCGGATTGAGAAACCTTTTTGTTTTTGCTCGCGTCTAGAGTGGTAAGGTAAAGTGTAACTCGATGCGGCAGAGACCCAATTTGCGACGAGAAACCGTGCGGCGTGCCGCGGCACTGCTAGCTTGCGCGGCTTTGTTGTACTTTGCGGGCGGCGGGGCGCTGCTGCACCAGCATGCTCCCGGACCAGATAGTGTTTGCCACGTTTGTCAGGCGCTGCACATGCCTGCGCTGGCGCCCGCGTCGTTGGATCCGATCACTGTTCCGCAATTCGTCACCTGGTATTCGTCGATGCGGGAGCATGTGGCTCCCTCCGAGTCGTTTGATCTGCATCGTGCTTCTCGAGCGCCCCCTACCGCATAGTTCCTGTCTTTACCTCGCTTGATATCCCGAAGTGTGATTTAGCGCGCCACCCATTTTTCGCGGCGGCGCCACCGTCGGCCTCAAGCCGACGGCCCTATCCATAGCTCTACAACACCGTGCGACGCACATGGGAGGAATGATGATTCGGAATTGGCGCATTGGCACAGCGGTACTCGCGGTATTTGGCGCTTTGTTCGGCGCAAGCCTCAGTTTGGCGCAGTCTTCGGGGACCATTGAAGGCGTGGTGAAGGATCCGTCCGGGGCAGCGATCGGAGGAGCAACGGTCGAGATTTCGTACGCAGTGAGCGGATTTCAACGCACAACCCAGACGGGCAGCGACGGAAATTTCCGCATCACGAACGTGCCCTTCAATACGTATCATGCAGTAATCACGGCGACCGGATTTGCGTCCTACACGCAAGACATCGACGTGCGGTCAGCGGTTCCGGTAACGCTGCAAATCGGTTTGAAGCTCGGAACGGCCGCGACGAGTGTGACGGTTGAGGCCAACGCTGGAGATTTGGTGGAAACCGAGTCGACATTTCACACCGACGTAGACCGTGGGCTTTTCGACCGGCTCCCGTTGGAGAGTGCATCGTCGTCGTTCACCTCGCTGGTAACGATGGTTTCTCCCGGCGCCGCAGCGGATTCCAACGGCTTGATGCACGGCCTAGGGGACCACGCGGAGAACTCCTACTCCGTCGACGGACAACCCTTCACCGATCAATTCAGCAAGGTGTTTTCCAATCAGCTCCCTTCGGACGCCATTCAGTCCTTGGAAGTGATATCGGGAGCGCCACCGGCGGAGTATGGCGACAAGACAAGCCTCGTTGTGAAGGTGACGACGCGCTCCGGTCTGGGGCAAGCGAAACCCGCTGGGACCGTGAAAGCCTCTTACGGAAGCTACGGCACGGCGAACGTCGGCTTTGATTTCGCTTACGGCGGCCAAAAGTGGGGAAACTTTGTGTCGGTAAACGGGCTGCAGAGCGGTCGCTTCCTGGATCCTCCCGAATTCACCGTTCTGCACGACAAAGGCAATCAACAGAATTTTTTTGACCGTGTCGACTACCAGTTTAATCAGGCGGATTCAATTCATCTGAACTTTCAGTACACGCGGTCGTGGTTTCAAACGCCGAACACGTTCGACAACCTGAGAGCCTTCAACGGAAACCCCGCCGGCGACACGGACGAACGATCGAAGATCGGGACGTTCAATATCGCGCCGACTTACACGCGGCTAATCAGCCCACACGCTGTCTACAACTTTGGCGTCTTCGTCCGCCGCGATCAGTACAACTATTATCCAAGCAACAATCCCTTCGCCGATTTAGGGCCGATCAATTCGGAGACGATTGCTCAAAACCGCAAGCTGACAAACGCGGGCTTGCGTTCCGACATTTCCTACGTCAATGGCATACACAACATAAAGGCCGGCGTCGTTTATCAACAGACTTTCCTGACCGAGAACGACCGGTTCGGCATCGTGGACCCCACCTTGGTCCCAAACCTTGCCGATGTGAACGGCAATCCGCTGAACTGCCTGGATGTCAACGGGCAGCCCATTCCCGGGACACCTTGCGCCACCCTGGCGGCCATCGATCTAACGGGCGGAGGAGGGCTCTATACTCCGGGCAGCCAATTCACGTTTCACGGCCACACTGATGTGAAAGAACTCGCGCTATACCTTCAGGACACGATCACGAAAGGGAGTTGGTCGTTCAACCTTGGTCTGCGCGGCGATATCTATCGAGGGCTCTCGTCAAAGAGTGAAGCGGAGCCCCGGCTCGGAATCGCTTACAACATCAAGCCAACAAACACCGTGTTGCGTGTCTCGTACGCGCGGACCCTGGAGACTCCCTTCAATGAGAACCTCATCGTGGCGACCGTGGGTTGCAATGTGGACGTGATCGCGGCGCTCATTCCGTGTGTTCCAGCCAATTCTCCCACGGGTTTTAGGAACGAATTTCATGCCGGCTTCCAACAGGCTTTTGGCAAGCATCTGGTGGTGGACGCCGAATACCTATGGAAGTACACGCACAATAGCTTTGACTTCAGTGTGCTCGGCAACACGCCGATCACGTTCCCCATCGTATGGCACAACTCGAAGATCCCAGGGTTCGCACTCCGCGCCAGCGTTCCGGACTATCACGGCTTCACTGCCTTGGTGGTGATGTCCAGCGTCGCCGCTCGCTACTATCCGCCGCAAGTTGGCGGACTAGGCGTGACAGTGGGGCAGAGCGGATCGGTGTTCCGCATCGATCACGACGAAAAATTCAACCAGACTACGCACTTGCAATATCAGCCGTGGAAGCGCGGGCCATGGGTGGGCTTCAATTGGCGCTACGATAGCGGTCTCGTTGCCGGTTCCGTTCCCGATTTTGCGACGGCGCTGCAATTCGGTGGAGACGGGCAAGCCGCGATCGGGCTATTCTGCGCCGGTCCCAGCGGACAAAGAATTATGGCGACTCTCACGGCGCCGCTGAGCAATGACCCAACAAGCTGCGGCCCCACTCCGACCGGCACCGGCGCCACGCGGGTTAGCATTCCCGCTGCTGGCACCGAGAATGATGACAAGAATCCACCACGCATCGCTCCCCGCCATTTGTTTGACCTAGCTGTCGGTGACGACAACCTGTTTCACGGTGACCGCTATAAGTGGAGTTTGCGCTTCACCGTCATCAACCTCACGAACGAGCTGGCGCTCTACAACTTCCTATCGACGTTCAGCGGAACGCACTTTGTTTC
>Ga0137403_10010200_pt1 | contig 10410 bp, 10 predicted proteins | sample CZOMad2_1_16fung_FD_122057 | JGI IMG/M metagenome (GOLD analysis project Ga0137403, IMG submission 122057) | Vadose zone soil fungal communities from Angelo Coast Range Reserve, California, USA - CZOMad2_1_16fungal (Hybrid Assembly) | ecosystem: Environmental > Terrestrial > Soil > Vadose zone... | reverse complement strand
AGCACGATCACGGGCGGCTTGTGCACCAGGGCCTGCGCCACGAGCACCCGCCGCTTCATCCCGCCCGAGAGCGCGCGCATGTTGACCTCGGCCTTGGAAGCGAGGTCGAGGTGCTGCATCACCTCTTCGATCCAGGCGCCGTTGTCGCGCACTCCGAAGTAGCCTGATTGGATGCGCAGCGTCTCGCGCACGGTGAAGAACGGGTCGAACACCAGTTCCTGAGGGACGACCCCGAGGGATCGGCGCGCGGCGCGGTAGTCGGCACGCACATCGTGGCCCATTACCCGCGCCGACCCGCGGTCGGCGCGCGCGAGGCCCGCGAGAACGCTGATCAGGGTGGTCTTGCCGGCTCCATTGGGTCCGAGCAGCCCGAAAAACTCCCCCTGCCGGATCTCGAGGTCGATCCCCGAGAGCGCCTGCAGCTCGCCGAAGCGCTTGTGGACGTCGCGGAGCTCGATCGCGGCAGGCATGCCGGTGGCGCCCGCGCGAAAAATCAGCTCGAAGCCGACTGGAGCAGCTCGGAGACTCCGTAGAGCTTGGCGAGGTTCTGCATCGCAGGGGGCAAGTTGGCAAGGCGCAGCGCGGTCTTCCCTTCTGGGGCCCGGCGCAGCCACTCCAGGGCAAGAGCCACCGCGGCGGAATCGACTTCCGTCACGTCGCGGAAGTCGATCACTCGCACCCCCTGCCGCAGGTTTTCTTCCACAGCGCCGATCAGGGCAGGCACGGTGTCCAGCGTCACCGCGCCTTCGAGGATGAGCGAGTCGCCCTCGCGCCGGATCACGTCTTGCCCGATTTGGTGCGCTCGCCCTGGCGGTTCTTCGCGACGAGCGATTTGATCAGGCCGTCCACGCCGTGCTCGCGAACTTCGCTCGCGAAGGTGTCGCGGTAGGTCGTGACCAGGCTCACCCCGCCCACCTTGACGTCGTAGACTTTCCACCCGTCGGGAGTCTTTTCCATCTCGTAATCGATGGAGACCGGCTGGGATGACCCCGATGGTTTCACGTCGGAGCGCACGGTGACCTCGGTATCGTCGGGCTTGGCGCGCAGCGGCTTGTAATCGATCTGCTGGTCGCGGTAGTTGGAGAGCGCGGTCGAATAAGTGCGAACCAGCAGCGTCTTGAATTCGGCGGCGAGCTGTTTTTGCTGCTCCGGCGAGGCGTCCCGCCAGCTGCGCCCCATGGCGAGCCGGGTCATGCGGATGAAGTTGAAATGCGGGACGATCTTGGTCTCGATCAAATCGGCCGCCTTTTTCGAATCTCCCGCCTGAATGTCCTTGTCCTTCTTGAGGATGGCGACGACCTCCTCGGTGATCGATTTCACCAGGACGTCGGGCGGAAGCTGCTGGGCCTGCGCGAGGGGGATCAGCAATGCAAAAAGCAGGTAGAAAGAGATTTTCATCGAGGCTGGATTCCGGTTACTTGGTGGGTTCATCATCGGGTTCCTCACGCTCCCGCGGGGGCTCGCCGTCGTAGACGAGGTTGCGTCGGCGCTGCAGCCAGGCTTCGCGCACGAACGCGTACTTGTCGAGCGCCGCTTGCTCGATAACGCTCGAAGCATCGAGCAGGTTGGCGCGGTTGGCGATCGCGCGCGTCCCGTAGAGGGAGTTATGCACGGGAACTCCGTCGATATAGAACACGAGATCCGCCCGCGTGTCCAGCAGCAGGCCGAAACCGTCGCGGATCGTGGAGGGACCCAGGATCGGCAGGACCAGATACGCGCCGCTGCCGACGCCCCAGGAGCCCAGGGTCTGGCCGAAATCCTCGTTGTGCTTTTGGAATCCCAGCTCGGAAGCAAAGTCGAAAATCCCGGCGATGCCGAACGTCGAGTTGAAAAGAACCCGGCCGAAGTCGTCTAGCCCTTGCTGAAATTTACCTTGCAGCACGTCATTCACCGAAATCCAGACGTCCTCGAGATTGGAAAAGAAATTGGAAACACCGGTACGGACGATTCCCGGCAGCACGGCGCGGTAGGCTCTCGCCACCGGCTTGATCACCGCCTGGTCCGCGGTATCGTTGAAGCTGAACACCACCCGGTTGAGCGGCTCGAGAGGGTCGGCCGGGTTGCGCCCGGAAGTGGCGCAACCCGCGAGCATTCCGGCCAGGAGCAGCGCCGCGCGCAGTTTGTTCGCCTTGGCCACGCGTTCGGCTTCCAAATTCCTACTTCTTTTTAGTGTCTCCCTCAGCGGCTTTATTGTACAGGAACTGACCGATCAAATTTTCCAGCACGACCGCGGACTGCGTGAGCTTCAGGGTATCGCCACTCTTCAGGTTGGCCGAATCGCCCCCGGGCGAAAGGCCGATGTACTGTTCGCCGAGCAGTCCCGCGGTCATTATCTTGGCGGAACTGTCCTTGGGAAACTTGAAGCGGCCGTCGATGTTGAGAGTCACCACCGCCTCGAAGCTTTCGTTGTCGAAATGGATCTCGCCGACCCGGCCGACGACCACGCCGGCACTTTTCACCGGCGCGCGGACCTTCAGACTGCCGATGTTTTCGAATTTCGCCTGAATTTGATACATATCCGCCGCCGAAAAAGAGGCGAGGTTCGCCACCTTCAGCGAAAGAAACAGCATCGCGCCGATTCCGATCACCGCGAAGATCCCCACCCACAGGTCCAGCTCTTTGCGCGTCATCATGACTAGGTTCCTCTGAACATCAGTGCCGTCAGTACGACGTCGAGCGCGAGAATCGCGAGCGACGAGGTGACTACCGTGCGCGTTGTCGCGCCCGAAACGCCTTCGGCGGTCGGCGGCGCATCATAGCCCTCGTAGACCGCGATCCAGGCCACTGCCACGCCGAAAACCAGACTCTTGATCACGCCGTTCAAGACGTCTTCGCGAAAATCGACCGCCGCCTGCATCTGCGACCAGAACGAGCCCTCGTCGACACCGATCAACTGCACGCCGACCAAATAACCCCCGAACACGCCCATTGCGGAAAAAAGCGCCGCGAGCAGGGGCATGGAAATCACTCCGGCCCAAAAGCGCGGCGCGACCACGCGGGCGATGGGATCGACCGCCATCATCTCCATCGCCGCAAGCTGCTCGGTCGCCTTCATCAGCCCGATCTCAGCGGTGATCGCGCTCCCCGCGCGGCTGGCAAAGAGCAATCCCGCGACCACCGGCCCAAGCTCACGCACCAACGACAGGCTCACAAGCACTCCGAGCACCTCCGAGGAACCGAACCGCACGAGCGTGTCGTAGCCCTGCAGCGCCAGAACCATCCCAACGAAAAGCCCCGACACGAGGATGATGATGAGCGACAGCACCCCGGTGAAGTAGATTTCGCGAATCGTAAGATGGAAGCGACGCAGACTCGGCCCCGACTCCTTGAGCGTGAGCCACAGGAAGCGGCATGCGAATCCCAGACGCCAGACCCAGTTGTTTACGATGCGCGCGCCGAGCGCGCGCAGGAGCTCGACGATGCGCGCGGTCATTGCGCCAGCAGATCCTGCCGATATTCCGGCGCCGGATAGTGAAACGGGACCGGTCCGTCGGACTCGCCGTAAACAAACTGCCGGAGCGAGGGGAGCTTCCCTGCACGCACCTCGTCGGGCGTACCTTGAAACTCGACCTTTCCCGCGGACATGTAATAGACATAATCGACGAGCTCGAGCGCTTCGGCCACGTCATGGGTCACGACGATCGAGGTCGCGCCGAGAGAGTCGTTCAGCCGACGGATGAGCTGGCCGATGACGCCGAGCGAAATCGGGTCGAGCCCCGTGAAAGGTTCGTCGTACATCATCAGCATCGGGTCGAGCGCGATCGAGCGCGCCAGCGCCACGCGCCGCGCCATGCCGCCTGACAGTTCCGCCGGCATGAGATCGGCAGCCCCGCGCAGGCCCACCGCCTGCAGCTTCATGAGCGCGAGATCGCGAATCATCGACTCGGGCAAGTCCGTGTGCTCGCGCATCTGGAACGCCACGTTGTCGAACGAGGACATGTCGGTAAACAGGGCTCCGAACTGGAACAGCATGCCCATCTTGCGCCGCAGCTCAAAAAGCTCGGCATCGCCGAGCTTGTTTACGACGCGGCCGGCCACACGGATTTCGCCCTCGTTCGGGAAAAGCGCCCCGCCGATCAACCGAAGCAGGGTCGTCTTTCCGCAGCCGGACAGACCCATGATGGCGACCACCTTGCCTTTGGGAACGACGAGGTTGATATCCTTCAGAATCCGGCGCTCGTCGTAGCCGAACCAGACTTGGTCGACTTCGACGAGATTGCTTGTCGCCACGGTATCCTGCATAAGGGGCGAATTCTAGCCCAGAAAAGTGCACGGCTCTAGCCTAAAAAAGTGCGCGCCAACGATTTCGACTGCATTTCACCGAGCGCGTGCGGTGTTCCGTGAAAGAGCGCCGCCTTTGCGCTATCATCGACGCCTTCCCACGAAGGGCTTGCCTGCCTTATGCTCGAGCCGTCGGTTCGATTCCGCGGAGTGAACAAGAGCTTTGGCCGCGCCGGAGTGCTGCGCGGGATCGATCTCGACGTGCGCCCGGGCGAATGCGTGGGCCTGGCCGGTGTGAACGGCGCCGGCAAAACCACCTTGATCAAGTGCCTGCTCGATTTCTGCGACCTCGATTCGGGCGCAATCGAGATCCACGGCGCCGCGCACCGCCGCCCGCGGGCCCGCGCCCGCCTTGCGTTCCTGCCCGAGCGGTTTACCGCCCCCTACTTTCTCACCGGTCGCGAATTCATAGCGATGATGCTGCAACTGTTCGGATCCCGATACGAGGAGGAACGCGTTTGCGCGATGTTCGCTTCGCTCGACTTGGACGTCGCCGCTCTCGACAAGCCGGTCCGCGCCTATTCCAAGGGCATGACCCAGAAACTGGGGCTTGCCGCCTGCTTTCTTTCGCAGCGCGATCTTTACGTTCTCGACGAACCGATGAGCGGCCTGGACCCCAAGGCGCGCGCCCGCGCCAAGGACCTGCTCCTCGAGCTCAAGTCGGAGGGGCGAACTCTGCTGTTCACCTCGCATTCGCTCGCCGACGCCGAGGAAGTTTGCGACCGCATCACCGTTCTGCACGGGGGAAAGATGGTGTACGCCGGCGCGCCTCGCGGATTGTGCGAGCGCTACGGGGAATCGTCGCTGGAGCGCGCCTTCCTGAAATGCATCGAAGCCCATGCCTGAAAATCCCCGTCCGAGCCTCCTGATCGTCGACGACGATCCGCTCATCACCGAGACCCTGTCCTACGCGCTCGGAAAGGACTTCGAAGTCATGGTGAGCGACTCGCGCCAGCACGCGGTGAGTCTGTTGAGGCAGCTCGACGAAGCGCCGCAGCTTGCGCTGGTCGACCTCGGGCTGCCCCCCATGCCCCACCGGCCCGACGAGGGCTTCCAGCTGATCAGCGACTTGCTCGCGCACTCGCCGACCATGAAGATCCTGGTGCTCTCCGGCCAGAACGATGCCGCCAACGCGAGGCATGCGCGCACGCTCGGCGCCGCCGAGTTCGTCGCCAAGCCCTGCGATCCGGAGAATCTCAAGAAGATCCTGCTTCACGCCCTGCAATTTCGCGCGGCTGAAATCTCGGGAGAAGGGATCGCCGACACCGATCCCTTGATCGGCAAGAGCCCCGCGCTGCAAAAACTGAAAAGTCAAATCAGCCAATACGCCGACTCGCCCTTCCCGGCGCTCATCGAGGGCGAATCCGGGACCGGCAAGGAAGTGGTGGCGAACCTGCTCCATCGCCTTTCGTGGAGGCGCGTGAAGCCGTGGTTTGCACTCAACTGCGCCGCGATCGCGCCAACCCTGGTCGAGCCTACGCTGTTCGGCTACACCAAGGGCGCCTTCACCGGCGCCACGCAGAACAAATCCGGTTATTTCGAAGATGCAAGCGATGGAACTCTGTTCCTCGACGAGATCGGCGAGCTGCCGCTCGAGCTGCAGGCCAAGCTCCTGCGCGTGCTCGAGAACGGCGAGTTCCAGCGCGTCGGCGAAACGCAGCAGCGCTTCTCCCGTTCCCGGGTGATTGCCGCCACCAATCGGGACCTGCGCCAGGAAGTCAGGAAAGGGAATTTCCGCGCCGACCTGTATCACCGGCTGTCGGTGTTCACGATCGAAGTGCCGTCGCTGCGCGAGATGGACGAGGACCGCGCCCTGCTGCTCGAGCATTACCGCAAGTTCTACGCGGAGCAGGCCAAGCTCGCGCCGTTCGCCCTGGACGAAGCGGCGCAAAAGGCCTGGCGTGACTATCACTTTCCAGGCAACGTGCGCGAGCTGCGCAACGTCGTCATCCGGCTGACTACAAAGTACGCCGGGCAGAAGCTGTCCGTCGCGGACCTCGAGCCCGAGTTCGATCTGGAAGCGCAGGGCGACGGAGGACCCGGCTTGCCGTCGGATCCGGGGACGCTCATCGAGCAGGCGCAGCGCCACTTGCAGCGCGAGCGCAGCTTCAATCTCGACCAGATGCTCAAGGCCTGGGAGCAGGGCTACATCGAGGCGGCGATGAAGCTCACGCGAGGCAATGTCAGTCAGGCGGCCAAAATGCTCGGCATCAACCGCACGACGTTGTACTCCCGCATGGAATCGGCGCAAAAGCAGCAATAGGGCCGGAGGCCCGCTCCGGCAGGGGGATTCGATGTATCTAGACCATTTCGGGCTGAAAGAGCCGCCCTTTCGCATCACCCCGCACACCGATTTCTTCTTTCAGGGCGCCAACCGCGGCGCGACGCTCGAGGCGCTGCTCTACGCCATCACCCACGACGAAGGCATCGTCAAGGTCTCCGGAGAGGTCGGCAGCGGCAAGACGATGCTGTGCCGGGTGCTCATGGAACGATTGCCTGCGACGGTCGAAACCATTTATCTCGCCAATCCGTCCCTGTCGCGCGACGAGATCCTCTTTGCCATCGGCGACGAGCTGAAGATGGGGCCGGAAAAGGACCGCGCGACGCGCGTGCTGCGCGCCCTGCAGGAGCATCTTCTGCGCCTCTACGGCGAGGGCCGGCGGGTGGTGGTGCTGATCGACGAGGCGCACGCGATGCCCGACGAAACGCTCGAGGAGATCCGGCTCCTGTCGAATCTCGAATCGAGCCGCCACAAGCTGCTGCAGATCGTCCTGTTCGGGCAGCCGGAGCTCGACGAGCACCTCGACACGGCCGGCATGCGGCAGCTGAAGGAGCGCATCACCCACAGCTTTCGACTCGAGCCCCTGGTGCGCAGCGATATCGAGAACTACATCGATTTTCGCATGCGCGCGGCGGGCTACCGCGGTCCCAAGGTGTTCAATCGGGGAGCGGTCAAACTCATCGCCAGCGCCTCCCAGGGACTGACGCGCCGAGTCAACATCCTTGCGGACAAGTCGCTGCTCGCGGCCTTCGCGGACGGCACCCACGCCGTCACCGAAGCGGAGGTCAAAAAAGCGGTGCGGGATTCCGAGTTTTATCGAAAATGGACGGGAATGCAAAAGATGGGGTGGATCGCCGCGGCCGCGCTCGCTGCCGGCCTCGTCCTGGGCTGGGGGACCCACGTGTTGCTCTCGACCGGTGAACGAGCCATCGCGCCGGGTTCCCCGTCCGGCGGTGCGGCGGCAGCGGTCCCCACCCCGACGGCGCAGCCCGTTGTTTCGAGCTCATCTCTGTCCGCGAGCTCGGACCCGTCGGCACTCAAACGAAATGCGGAAATCCCGACGCTCGCACAACCCCTGCCTCCGGAGCGGGGGGAGCTCGCCCGAGGGCGGTTCACCGCAACCCAGGAGTGGCTTCGGAGCACACCTGGAAATCACTACGCAATCCAGCTGGCCATCGTCAACTCAAAAGAACTAGGGCAACTGGAAGACTTCTTGCTTCGAGCATCGAAGATGCTGCCGGTTGGCGAGCTTCTCGTCTACAGCGTGAAGATCGAAGGCCAGCAACACTACCGTGTCGCTTACGGATCCTACGCGAGCCCGGAGCAAGCGCTGGCCGCCATGAAAGGGCTGCCGCCGCTGATTTCCGCGTACCATCCGTACTATCGGAGCGTGGAGAGAATGCGCAGCCAGAATCGCCAATAACAATCGCGGCCGGTGCGAGCTGCCGCGGAAGTCCTGAAGGGCGCGGCGCAAGAGTTCTTTTGGTTTGTTAAATCAGTTTGTTACGTGGTACTGTTATACTGGTGCGGGAAATTCTTCCCGGCGGGTTTGAGCGGGAATCGGAGGCGACCTTGCGACGCATTTCGGTGGCGTGTTGTGTGCTCCTGCTGGGGGCGTGCGCCCATGCGCCGATTCCGCAATCGGGCACGCACCTTCGCGCCGAGGAGCCGGCGCCCTCCGGAACCGTGCCGGCTCCCATACAGATCTCCACGATCCTGCCCAAGCCTACCCCCACGTCGCGGCCCGAGACCTACAGCGTGGTGGTCAACGGCGTCAAGGTGCAGGAGCTGCTGTTCGCTCTCGCCCGCGACGCCAGGCTGAACATAGACGTCCACCCGGGGATCGCGGGAACGGTCACGATCAATGCGATCGAGCAGACTTTGCCGCAGCTGCTGACCCGCATTTCCAAGCAGGTCGACATGCGCTGGGAGCTGGACGGCCCCAACTTGATCGTCATGCCGGACTCACCGTACCTGCACACATACCGGATCGACTACGTCAACATGGAGCGCAACTCCACAGGGACCGTTGGCGTCTCCTCGCAGATCGGGAGCGGCAGCGGGGCAACAGGCGCCGGAGGGGGCGGAGCCGCAGGCGGGACGGGCGGCAACAGCTCCAGCACCACGGTACTCAATACTTCCAACAACAAGTTCTGGGCGACCCTGGAAAAGAACATCAAAGATATCCTGCATGAGACCGACAAGATCCTGCCGACTGGCGGTGCTCAACCAGCGCCCCAGGCCCGGGCGGTGCCGCCTGGGGCACCGGGGACGGCCGCCGCCCCCGAGGCGACCGCACCCAACATCAGCTTCCGGGAGGCGGCGGCGGTGATCGTCAACGCCGAGGCGAGCCTCGTCATCGTCCGTGCGACCTCGCGGCAACACGAAAAGATCCAGGAATTTCTCGATCAGGTCATGGCAAACGTGAAGCGCCAAGTGCTGATCGAAGCGACGATCGCCGAAGTGCAGCTGAACAATCAGTATCAACAGGGGATAGATTGGTCGGCCTTGCGCGTTCGGGGGTTGACCTCGGTTTTGGTGACGCAGGCCTCCCCGAGAACGGTGTCGGGGCTTCCCAGCTCGCCGGGGTTTCCCAACATTCTTACCGTCGATGCCTCAAGGGGAAACATCTCCGGGATCCTGCAGTTGCTCGAGTCCTTTGGGAACGTGCGGGTGCTTTCGAGCCCGAAGCTCTCGGTCCTGAACAACCAGACCGCGCTCTTGCGGGTCGTGGACAACATCGTGTACTTCAACGTCCAGGTGAGCATTGCGGCCTCGACCACGATCTCAGCTCCCTTGCAGGCCGTCAACACCACTCCCGTTACCGTACCGGTCGGGTTCGTGATGAACGTGACTCCCCAGATCAGCGACAACGACACCATTCTGTTGAACGTTAAACCGACCACTACACGATTGGTGAAATTCGTGCCGGACCCGAATCCGATCTTTGCACCGACGAGCGGTGCGATCGTGCCTCAGAACCTGATTCCGCAGCTGCGAATGCGTGAGATGGAGTCGCTGATCAAGGTCAACAGCGGTCAGATCGCCGTGCTGGGAGGATTGATCGAGGATTCGGTCAACGACATCGAAGACACGATTCCGATCATCAACTCCATCCCGATCATCGGTTCGCTGTTCAGCTCGCGCAACCGCAACAACACCAAGACCGAGCTCGTCGTTTTTCTGCGCCCGGTGGTGGTCAAGGATGCGAGCATCGACGGCGACTTCCGCTCGTTCCGAACGATGATTCCGGGTGAAGACTTCATTTCGCGGCCCAATCCCGGCAAGTCCGGGTTGCCTGAGTTCCCGAGATGAGCCTGCTCCTCGAAGCGCTGAAGAAGGCCGAGCTCGCCAAGCAGGTCGCCAAGGCGGAGGCGCCCTCTCCGGAGCCCAAGTCCGAGCCGGCGAGGCCCGTGATGACCCGGGAGAAGCTGCCCGACATCACGCAGCCGCTGGAGATCCTCACCGACGATTTGCCCTCCTCGGAAGCGAAGGCCGCGGAGACGGCCGCGGCAAGGCCCGAATTTTCGCTGGAGGAACAGGACACGTTCGAGCCTGCGGCGCAGCGGATCCCTTCGACGAACGAATTCGCACGCACCCCTGAGCGCACGCAAGCCCAACAGCTTTTTCAGGTGAAGGAGATGGACTACAACCCGCGTCGGCCGTTTTATCTCACTCTGGGCGCGCTCGCACTGGTCGGATTGGGCTACGGGGGCTATGTATGGTGGCAAATGCAGCCCAGGTACAGTGCCGTCCCTGTGCAAACGCAAGCCCGCCCGGTCGCGGCGCCCGCTCAATCCGCGGCCGCATCCGCTCCCGTGGCCGCGCCTTCCGAACTCGCCGCGCCT
>Ga0137403_10010199_pt1 | contig 10411 bp, 10 predicted proteins | sample CZOMad2_1_16fung_FD_122057 | JGI IMG/M metagenome (GOLD analysis project Ga0137403, IMG submission 122057) | Vadose zone soil fungal communities from Angelo Coast Range Reserve, California, USA - CZOMad2_1_16fungal (Hybrid Assembly) | ecosystem: Environmental > Terrestrial > Soil > Vadose zone... | reverse complement strand
TTTGTCGCCGCCTTGCAGGTGCTCGCGGTGGTACAAAAGCATCGCCGCCCGGTGTCGGAAGTTTGCCACCGCTTCGATCCGCTACCGCAGATTCTCAAAAACGTGCGCTACCGCAGCGGCAAGCCGCTCGACGATGCCGAGGTCAAATCGGCGATCGACGCCGGCGAAAAGCGCCTCAACGGCCATGGTCGCCTGCTGGTCCGCTCGTCGGGCACGGAGCCGGTGATCCGCGTGATGGGTGAGGGCGACGACCGCATTCTGGTCGAGGAAGTGGTCGATCGCATCGTCACGGCGCTGGGCGAGGCGGCTGCGGCCTAGTGTCCTGAACCAAAAGTTCGTGGCATTTTAGGCTTTGGCTGGCAAGTTGTAAGCGCAGAAGCGTTCGATCGAGCTGAGAATGTGGTCGGCTGATTTGGTCCATCGGAACGGCCTCGGGTCGGCGTTGTGATGTTCGATGAATGACCTGATGTCGGCACGTAACGCTGCCACACTTTGATAGATGCCGCGCCTTATTTTGCGCTCGGTGATGAGCCCAAAGAAACGTTCGACCTGATTGAGCCAGGATGAACTGGTCGGCGTCAGGTGCACGTGCCAGCGCGGCCTCTTGGCCAGCCAGTTACGGATCAGCGGCGTCTTATGGGTTGCGTAATTGTCCATGACGAGATGAACCTCCAGACCGTCTGGAACAGCGGCTTCGATCTCATCGAGAAACTTGCGGAACTCTTTGGCGCGATGGCGGCCGTAACACTTGCCGATGACCCGTCCGGTTGCGATGTCGAGGGCGGCAAACAGCGATGTGGTGCCGTGGCGCTTATAGTCGTGACTATGTCGCGCCGCCTGGCCAGGTCGCATGGGCAGCATGGGCTGGCTGCGGTCCAGCGCCTGGATCTGCGACTTCTCATCGACACAAAGTACGATGGCGCGCTCGGGTGGGGCCACGTAGAGACCGACGACGTCGCGAACCTTGGCCACAAAGTCGGGATCGGTTGAAAGCTTGAAGGTCTCCAACCGATGCGGTTGCAGGCCGAAGGCGCGCCATATCCGCTGTACCGTCGAGACTGACAGGCCACAGGCCCGCGCCATGCCGCGCGAGCTCCAGTGGGTAGCGTCGGGAGGCCTCGTCTCAAGGGTGCGGACGATCACCGCCTCGATCCGGGCGTCCTCGATAGTACGTGGGGTTCCCGATCGCGGTTCGTCCCAAAGACCTTCAAGCCGAAGCTCGGCGAAGCGCCGACGCCACTTGCCGACCGTGTCGGGATCAATACCCAGGCGAGCCGCTACGACCTTGCTCTGCTCGCCTTCAGCACAGGCCAGGATGATCCGAGCCCGCAGCGCCAGGCCCTGCGCCGTGCTTCGGCGTGACGACAGAGACGTCAACTCAGTGCGTTCCACCTCATTCAGCTCTAGCGGAGCAAACCGTCGACCCATAACCAACCCTCCCCAAAATCAGGAGGGTCCGCTATCATCGAGTCGATTTAGAGTCCGCTGAACTTCAGATTCAGGACACTAGCGCCTTTTCCGTTCCGATTGAATCGGAACGGAGGCGCTATTCTTCGTTTTGACGCGTTTTCTTGACGCGAACCGTATCCACTTCGCTGGAAAACGCTCTAAACCACGGCGACCTTCGGCGAACACCGTTCCGCAGTTATTAATCGCATCGCAGCTATTATCGAATGACGCTGGTCGGCGTGACGCCCGCGTCGTAGGAAACGCGTATTGCCTCCCGCGAATCTTTTGAAGGGAATCGTCCGTTGAACAAGCCGGTCGTCGTCTCCGAGGAAGCGGTGGTTGTGCCGGTGATCGTCTCGGATGTGGCGCCGGCTTCCACCGCGAAGGCAAGCGCCGCAGGGCCGGCCTATGTGGTGCTCGGCGGCATCAGCCTTTCGCATTTCCTCAACGACACCATGCAGTCGTTGATTCCGTCAGTTTATCCGATCCTGAAGGACAGCTATGCGCTCGACTTCACCCAGATCGGCCTGATCACGCTGGCGTTTCAGTTTACCGCCTCGCTGCTGCAGCCGGTGGTCGGACATTTCACCGACAAAAAGGCGCAGCCGTTCTCGCTCGCCATCGGCATGGGATTTACGTTCTTCGGCCTGTTGCTGCTCAGCGTCGCGCAGCGCTACCCGGTGATTCTGATGGCGGCGTCGTTGGTGGGCTTGGGTTCGGCGGTGTTCCACCCCGAGTCGGCGCGGATCGCGCGGCTTGCCTCGGGGGGACGCTACGGTTTCGCGCAATCGGTGTTTCAGGTCGGCGGCAGTTTCGGAACGTCGATGGGTCCGCTGCTCGCCGCCTTGATCGTGGTGCCGTTCGGCCAACCGAGCATCGCATGGTTCTCCTCGATCGCTTTTCTGGCGATCATGATCCTGTGGCGGATCGGACGCTGGTACAAGCCGCAGATCGGCGTGAAAAAGACGATGGCGATAGAGGCGCATCCGGACGCACCGAGCTCCCGTCGGGTCATGACCGCGCTGGTGGTGTTGGTCGCGCTGTTGTTTTCCAAGCAGCTCTACGTCTCGGGCCTGTCGAGCTATTACATCTTCTATCTGATCGACAAGTTCGGAGTTTCGACCCAAACGGCGCAGTTCTATCTCTTCGTCTTCCTCGCCTCGAACGCGGTGGGGGCCTTCTTCGGCGGACCGCTCGGCGATCGCTTCGGCCGCAAATATGTGATCTGGTTTTCGATCCTCGGTGCGCTGCCGTTCACGCTCGCGCTGCCCTACGCCGGCCTGTTCGCGAGCGCGGTGCTGACCGTGTTCATCGGCTTCATCATTTCGTCGGCCACTTCGTCGATCATCGTGTTCGCCCAAGAATTGATGCCGCATCGCTTCGGCATGATCTCCGGATTGTTCTTTGGCTTTGCCTTCGGCTTTGGCGGGCTCGGCGCCGCGCTGCTCGGCAAAGTCGCGGACCATGCCGGTATTGCGTTCGTCTACCAGGTTTGCGGGTATTTGCCGGCGATCGGGCTGCTTGCGGTGTTGCTGCCGAAGCTGCCGAGAACCGCGCACTGAGCAAGTTCAGCGGCGCGGATTCCCTCCACCCTCCATCAATACATTGTTAGCGATTGTGGCCGGATTGGCCATTGTGGCGCGCGTCGGCGCGGACAACGACGAGAGTTCTTCGGGAAATATCAACCTTAAAAATTAGGGTTAAGTGGCGCTTAAGCATTTGGTGGCATCGTCCAGCGGTGAGTTTCGAATGTGAGGCCTCCGATGTCTGCCTCACCGGGTAAAAGGACGAAGCCAATGCGTTGCGTAAAGTTTTTCATTGCCGCCGGAGCGGCGTCGTTGCTGTCATCCATGGCGCATGCCGCCGACCTGCCATATGCGCCGCCATACGCGCCGCCGGTCGAAGAGTTCGGCGGCTGGTATCTGCGTGGCGACATCGGCATGACCAACCAGCGCGTGCAGAAAATCGATAGCAATACGGCTCGTGCGTTTCCAGCCAATACGGACGTCGGTCTCGGCTTCGACAGCTCGCTACTATTCGGCATGGGTATCGGATATCAATTCAATAACTGGTTCCGTATGGATGTTACGGGCGAATATCGTGGGCGAGCCAATTTTCACGGTTCCGACCGCCTGATTTTCAGCTCAACCGCCTTCCAGTCCGACAATTTCTCGGGCAGCAAATCGGAAGCGCTTTTCCTCGTCAATGCCTATGCCGATCTCGGCACGTGGTGGGGCGTTACTCCCTTCATCGGATTCGGCGTCGGCACTTCCTACAACATCATCAGCGGTTTCCGCGACGACAACGTCCAGATTGTGAACGGCATCACCAATGGTTCGGTCGCGAATTTCGCGGACAACGGAAAATGGAATTTCGCCTGGGCGGCACATGCCGGCCTCGGCTACAGGATTAGTCCTTCGGTCACGCTTGAGCTCGCGTATAGTTTCGTCGATCTTGGGTTGGCTAGGCCCGGGGCGTTTACGCTTGTTGACGGAACCACGGGGCAATCCTCGATCGTCTTGAAAAACATTACCTCGCACGATCTCAAGTTCGGCGTGCGCTGGGAGCTCGACGCCCCGACCACTTACGCGCCGCCGTTGATCCGCAAAGGCTGATCCAAGGGCCGATCACCGTCGCGGCGATCTCAGGGCTTCCCTAACGGCGCGGGTTCCTGCGTCGTTAGAAATGTCCAGAATTTCGATTTAGTTTTGGTCAATTCATTTTACCTGACTGTAGTTTCTTCCCGTCTAAGGAAAAGGCCTCGCAACTGGGAGCTACTTATGAACAGTCTCTTTGCTCGTTTTCTGCACGATGAGTCCGCCGCCACCGCTATCGAGTACGGCCTTATTGCCGCCGGCATCGCACTTGCGATAATCGCCGCGGTCAATACCCTCGGCGTCACGATTAACGGAACCTTTACCTCGATCAACACCTCGTTGAAGTAAGTAAGATCCGACGGTTAAGCAGCTCCCATTTCAATTCAGGTCGAAAGCCGTCACCAGCTTCATGCTGGGGCGGCTTTTCTCCTGCCGCGACCGTTCAGGCTGCCGCGTGGGTTCTGCCGCGCGGTGGCTGAGGTTTCGATAATGGGCTGCAATTTCATCTAATGGAGCAGCTTTTTCTTAATCGATCTGTAAGACGATGAATGAACGGTCAGAACCTCAACAGGGAATATCAATGATCATTCGCTCGATTGCGAACTACCTGCGCCGTCTACGCGTGGATGAACGCGGCACGGTGAGTGCGACCATGGGCGTTCTAATGATCCCCTTGGTCGGAGCCTTGGGTCTCGGTTTCGAGGCTTCGAACTGGTATTCAACGACGCGCAGCATGCAAAACGCTGCGGATGCGGCCGTGATCGCGGCTGCGACCAATGCCGGGTCCAATTACGATGTCGAAGCCAAGGCGGTCGCGGCGACATATGGCTTTGTCGATGGAACCAACCATGTCAGCGTAGCGGCATCCAATACGGCAACCTGTCCTGACGGCAGCACCGCTTGTTACAGCGTGACAATTTCAGGTTTTGTGCCGCTGCTTTTGTCCCAGGTTGTGGGCTTCAAGGGCGATACCAACCCGAATGGCACCCTGGAAAAGAAGTTGAGTTCTGCCTCAGTTGCCAAGGCAGGTACCCAACCTCAAAATCTTTGCTTGTTGGCGCTTGCCTCAAGCGGCGCCGCTCAGGGTATCCGCACCGACGGGGCGCCCGTTTCCAATTTCCACGGCTGCAACGTCATGTCGAATACCGCGGCGCAGTGCAACGGCTCCAACCTCGGGGCCGGTTTTGGTTTCGCCCACGGCACCAGCAGTGGCTGCGGCGTTACACAGGTTTCGAATGTTCCGGTCGTGACGGACCCTTACGCTTCGCTCGCGAGCAATATTCCCCAGCTTAGCTCCAGCGGCTGTGCCGGAAATTACCCGCAAGAAACGACCCAAGGCAATCACGTGTCGCAGTATCCGTCTCCGCCGTCGCCTCCGTTGCCGGCTGGGGTTGTAACATTGAACGGACCCACTACTCCTTTTACCGTGAACTTGAGTGGCGGAAATAATTTCGCGTGCGGGGATCAAGTGCTCCAAGCAAACGTGACGATCAACACTCCGGCCGGCACTCCCGCCGTTCTCATCATTGAAAACGGTCTACTAGATCTCAATGGGCACACTTTGACGACCTCAAGCGGTTCCGGAGTGACGTTGATTTTTTCGGGCTCCAATGGGGCGTTCAGTCACGAACCCACCGACACCCCGGGCGGCGGTGTACTCGATCTCGCCGCGCCGACCTCAGGACACTGGTCGGGCGTCGCGATTTATCAAGACCCCAGCTTGACATCCGGCGTCGATATTTCGGCGGCTGGAAACAGCCCGACCTGGAAAATCACCGGGCTGGTTTACGCGCCGCATGCGTCTCTCACCATTAAGGGCGCCATCGACAAAGCCACCAACGGCCAACAGTGCCTTGTCCTGGTCGCCGATAATTTTCTGATCAGCGGCACGGCCGGAATTTTACAGACGGATATCGGTCAATGCGCTCAAGCGGGATTGACGATGCCCACCGCGAAAACCCCCGGGAGCGTCGTGTTGGTTCTATGAAACAGGGTCAAGCAGCACGGTTGAGACGTTCGTCGCCGAGGGATCTTGCGCTCAAACTCGCCGGTAGAACCAAGGCGATTTGGGTCGACCAGCGCGGTGTGGCGGCCATCGAGTTCGGCTTCTTTGCCATCTTTCTGTCGTTCGCTCTGGCGAACGTTACGGACGTATCGATCTACGTCTACCAGCGGATGCAGGTGGATAACGCCACGCAAGTTGCGGCTCAAGCGGCGCTAAAGACGTGCTCGTCGAAGTTGCCGGCCACAACGAGTTGCACTGGACTGACAACCGCGGTCAATAATGCATTGGGAAGCACCTCGCTTGGTGCGAGCGTTTCCCTGATCTCCGGCTCGCCGTCGGAAGGCTATTAGTGCGTGAATTCTTCAAACGCGTTGCAATTAGTCAACGCCGTCACGTCCCCCAAACCGGCCGATTGCACGGCCGCCGGTACGCCGAGCTTGCAACCGGGTGATTATATTCAGGTACAAACGACCTTTAGCTATACGCCCCTGTTTGGCCGCCTTAGTGTGGCCAGCGCTTTTGCAACACCAATCACTAGTTCGGCAATGTTGAGATTGGGATGAGCGTGAGAAACCGTCTGAAATCTTTGCGTCTCGACCGGCGGGGCACCACGGCGGTGGAATTCGCGATTGTTGCGCCTGTTTTCATCGGGCTGCTTATCGGTACGGTCTCATTGTCTGTTGGTCTTTTTCTGATTGGAAGCCTGCACTATGCCGTCGAAGAAGGTGCGCGCTGCGCATCCGTCAAAACGGCATGCCAGGTCAGCGGAAGCCCTGATGCAACCGCAACCGTCGCTTATACAAAAAGCCGTTATTTCGGCCCGAATGTATCACCCACCTTTACATACGCCGCCGCGGCCTGCGGCAACTCCGTGAGCGCGTCGATCAATTATACGCTTGATGTGGGACTTAAAACCTTCACCGTTCCAATTTCCGCCAAAGCCTGTTTCCCCTAAAAGGCCGGGTTCCCCTTTTGCGCTACGCGGCCCTGCGGGTTAGCGGCACGGAACACATCCCGTGCCGCTTTTGTTTTGCGCTCACATGCCTGCGACAACGATTGGTTAAGGTTAACGGAGGATGATCGACACCGGTGAGGTGTGCCCGATGGAGCGTTGCGATGCGTAGTTTTTTGTTGGCGGCGGTGATGCTCGGCGTGGTGTCCGGTGCGCGCGCGGCCGACTTGCCCGATTTCCTTCGCGGAAGTTATTCGCCGCCGGCGCCGAGGGTGAATTGGGAGGGTTGGTATGTCGGCGGTCAGGTCGGCTACACCTCGTCCAATATCGATTTGACTAACGCGCCCCAAACGCAGACAAACTTTTTGCTGCGTAATAGCGTGATCCAGGCGCCGGTCGCGCAACTCGGGCTGTTCAGTGCGGAGCATGCGCAAGCCAATGGCTTCGGCGCTTTCGTCGGACGAAACTATCAATGGGACGACATCGTTTACGGCCTTGAGGCGAATTACATCTTTCTCAACAATCTTTCGGCTTCCGCGCAAAGCCAGCTTGCGCGCAGGTTTGACAATCCCGGCGGTCAGAAGCCGCCTGCGGGCCACACTGACCGATTTGACGTAACGCTCACCGGCGCTGCGTCGCTGCAGATCAAGGATGTCACGACGTTTCGCGGTCGCGTCGGTTGGGCGACCGGCAATTTCCTGCCTTATGCGTTCGGCGGTCTGGCAATCGGCCGCCTTGCGGTGGCGCGTTCCGTGTCCGTGCTTGCAAATGAGTTCGATGTTTTCGACGGGGTCGGTGGTGGCGGCATCCCGATCCACACCGAAACGCTGATATCCTCGCAAATGCTGTCGCAGGCGGAGGTCAGGGGAAACAACTACACGGCGGGGTATACTTTCGGCCTGGGGACCGAGATGTTGCTGTTCGGAAATGTCTTTGCGCGTGTCGAATGGGAGTACGTCAAGTTCCTTTCCGTCAAGGACATAACCAGCGATACGAACAGCGCGCGCCTCGGTATCGGCTACCGATTCTGATACTCAGGCAGACGGGAAATGATACGGTTGGTCCGACGCAATTCCTGTTCGGGAGCCCACGCAATTGATGAAAATCCACGGCGATATCAATTCCGGTAATTGCCTGAAGGTGAAGTGGGTCTGCGACAGGCTCGCGCTACCCTACACATGGATCGACATCGACACGCTCAAAGGCGAGACCCGCACTACGCAGTTTCTCAAACTCAACAGCGCGGGCCAGGTGCCGGCGGTCGAATTCGACGACGGTCGCACGCTTGCACAGTCCAACGCCATCATCCGCTATCTCGCCCGCGGCAGCGATCTCATCCCTGCGGATGCGTTTGCGGCGGCAAAGATGGATGAGTGGCTGTTCTGGGAGCAATACAGCCACGAACCTTACATCGCGGTTTGCCGTTTCCAGATGCGCTATCTCGGCAAGCCGGCTTCCGAACTCGATCCTGACAAGGTCAAGCGCGGCTATGCGGCATTGGCGCGGATGGAGCATCAGCTCGCTGTCACACGATTTTTGATCGGCGATGGCCTTTCGCTCGCCGACGTCGCGCTGCTCGCCTATACGAGGGTCGCGCACGAAGGCGGCTTTCATCTTGACGGCTACGGCGCCGTGCGCCGCTGGATCGACGAGGCCGAACGCTCGCTCGGCCTGCCGCCGGCGCGCTAGGAGCCATCATGACCGCAACTTCCTCGATTATTATTCGTCGGGCGCGGCGCGACGACGTCGGCGCCATCGTGCGGATGCTGGCGGACGACCCGCTCGGCAGCGCGCGCGAGCGAATAGAAGACCCGCTACCGCCGTCTTATTTCTTGGCGTTCGACGTGCTCGAATGCGCCTCCCATATCCAGCTCATGGTCGCGGAGGATGATGGCGGCGCCGTTGTCGGCTGCCTGCAGCTTTGCATTTTGCCGGGACTAAGCTCGCAAGGCGCCTCGCGCGGCCTGATCGAGGACGTTCGCGTCGCCACGCATTGTCGCAGCCGCGGCATCGGCGGCCAAATGATACAATGGGCGGTCGGGGAATCTCGCGCCAAGGGGTGCAAGCTGGTCGAGCTGTTCACGCACAATACCCGGGTCGATGCCCAACGATTTTACGCCCGGTTGGGATTTCAGCCGAGCCATGTCGGGATGACGTTGCGATTTTGATACAGCTGCTTTCGGCCCCAATTTGAGGCGGCCTTGCGGCGATTGCGGAACGTGCTTCGCTATTGGTTTGGATTAACGCACGATAAACTAAGCGATCCATCGTAATTTCTTTTGCGGAACGAACGTGACATCATGGAGTTCTTGTGGGCCTCGGGCATTTTGGGGACCGAAATGACGAATTTTTCAATTGTAAGAATAGGCAAAGAATATGTCGTTCAAGCTGACGATAAAAGCATTTTGAAAGTTTCGAGCAGACGTCGCGCCGTACGGCTTGTGTCCATTGCGACAGAATTGCTGGATTCACAATCGACTCCGCCATTGGCGCCGGAAGCGCCTCAGGAGTCCTCAATCGGCCGTGATCCCGATGTCATGGCTGATCCTTGCCCAGATCCCAGCGAAGTTCCTTGACGATTTAGGGCGATTCCCGTATTCACCGCTGCGGGACACCTCCCCCCAACGGGAGGCTTGCTATCTGGAAGGGTAGATTATGACTGCAGCGAAGCCCGCTTTGCGGCCGCACGTGCCGCATTTTTCGTCCGGCCCCTGTGCCAAGCGCCCCGGCTGGAACCTCCAAAATCTCAAAGAAGCAACGCTTGGTCGTTCGCATCGTGCGAAAGTCGGCAAGGCCAAGCTCAAACTCGCGATCGAGTTGACGCGCGAGCTGCTCGAAGTGCCGGCCGGTTACCGTATCGGCATCGTGCCGGCATCCGATACCGGCGCGGTCGAGATGGCGCTGTGGTCGTTGCTTGGCGCACGCCCTGTCACGACGATCGCCTGGGAATCTTTCGGCGAAGGCTGGGTCAGCGATATCGTCAAGGAATTGAAGCTCAAGGACGTAACGCGGTTGCACGCGCCTTATGGCGAAATTCCCGACCTGAGCAAGGTCGATCCGGCATCCGATATCATCTTCACCTGGAACGGCACCACCTCGGGCGTGCGCGTCCCCAATGCCGATTGGATCAAGCCGGATCGGCAAGGTCTCACGATTTGTGACGCGACGTCGGCGGCGTTCGCGCAAAAGCTCGACTGGGCCATGCTCGATGTGGTGACGTTCTCCTGGCAAAAAGCGCTGGGTGGTGAGGCCGCGCACGGCATGCTGGTGCTTTCACCGCGCGCGGTGGCGCGGCTTGAGAGCTATACGCCGGCCTGGCCGCTGCCCAAAATCTTCCGCATGACCAAGGACGGCAAGCTTAACGAAGGCATTTTCGAGGGCGAGACCATCAACACGCCGTCGATGTTG
>Ga0137403_10010198_pt1 | contig 10412 bp, 4 predicted proteins | sample CZOMad2_1_16fung_FD_122057 | JGI IMG/M metagenome (GOLD analysis project Ga0137403, IMG submission 122057) | Vadose zone soil fungal communities from Angelo Coast Range Reserve, California, USA - CZOMad2_1_16fungal (Hybrid Assembly) | ecosystem: Environmental > Terrestrial > Soil > Vadose zone... | reverse complement strand
GTCGAACATCGAAATGTAATACGTCTAGTGAGAAACACCAATTACGTGCGGCTTGATCAAGAAGACGTAATTGCACAGATATCTAATATATCTTTTGATGCCGCAGCCTTTGAAATTTGGGGTGCTCTACTCAATGGGGCGCGCTTCGTAGTTATCACCACGAATGACCTAATTCAGGTTACAGAGTTTAAGCAACAATTAGCGCGATATCTTATAAACACGCTCTGGCTTACAGCGGGTCTGTTTGATCAATACGCGGATGATCTCATCGATCGATGGCCACAGCTGCGTTATCTCCTTATTGGCGGTGAAGCGCTCACCCCTGGAATAATTGCACGTGTGTTGTACGGCAATGCGCCCCAACATCTGATCAATGGCTATGGTCCTACTGAGGCAGCCACCTTCGCAGCCACATATGAAATCACAGCCGTGCCTGAGAACGCCCGCAGTATTCCGATCGGTCGACCGATCGCGAACACGCAGATTTACATATTGGATGGGTATGGGGAGCCTGTACCGATAGGCGTAGTGGGAGAGTTGTACATTGGCGGGGCGGGGGTAGCGCGTGGTTATCTGAACCGGCCTGAGCTTACGGCGGAGCGCTTTGTTCGCGATCCTTTCTCCAGGGATGTGCAAGCCCGAATGTACCGGACCGGAGATCTGGGCCGCTGGCTTGCCGACGGCAACATCGAGTTCTTGGGTCGCAACGACTTCCAGGTCAAGATCCGCGGCTTCCGCATCGAGTTGGGTGAGATTGAAGCCCGGCTGAGCGAATACCCAGCGATACGCGAAGCGGTCGTGATGGCGCGCGAGGATACGGCTGGGGATAAACGTCTGGTTGCCTACTATACCGTGGCGGATACAGATGAGCTGGAAGCAAGCCAGCTCAGTGCGGAGCGGTTGCGTGACCACCTGGCCGCTGTTCTTCCTGAATACATGGTGCCGGCCGCCTATGTGCGGCTGGAGTCTCTGCCTCTGACGCCCAACGGCAAGCTGGACCGCAGAGCCCTGCCTGCTCCGGACGCCGATGCCTATGCCTCGTGCGGATACGAGCCTCCCGTTGGTGAGCTCGAAACCCTGCTCGCTCAGATCTGGGCCGATGTCCTCAAGTTGGACAGGGTCGGCCGACACGACAACTTCTTCTCTCTCGGCGGCCACTCCCTGCTGGCGGTCCGTCTGGCTACCCGCATGCGGCGGGTCCTGGGCGTGGAAGTGGCGATCCGCGATCTGTTCGCTTACCCTGTCCTGGCCGATTTTGCGAAAAACCTTCCTACGGCTTCTCGCACCGCACTGCCTCCCATTACCGCGGTGCAGCGAACCGAACATCTGCCGTTGTCGTTTGCCCAGCAGCGGCTCTGGTTTCTGGCGCAGATGGAGGGTGTCAGCGAAGCCTATCACATCCCCATCGCTCTGCGCCTGAAGGGCGATCTGGACCGTACAGCTCTCCGCCAGGCACTGGATCGTATTCTGGCCCGCCATGAGGCATTACGCACTACCTTTACCCTCACTGACGAACAGCCTGTGCAGCGCGTCGCTTCTGCCGAGGACAGTCCTTTTCTGCTGCTCGAACATGATCTGCGCGGGCACAGCGACGCCCTGGCGGAACTGGCGCGTCTCGCCGAACTGGATATCTTTCGCCAGTGACGTATCGAGGTTCCAGAATCCTGGTATCCGCGTGAACGGTGAACGCGAGCCAATGGTGCCAAAATGCCACCATTGGTCCAGCGCGTTAAAATCCGCGGTTCCGTTACTGATGCTCGCAATCACGGCGGGATCGGACCCGAACGGTGCTTGGAAGGCTCCCGGATTAAACCACTGGTTTTCGACTTGTTGCCGGCTCTTCCCACTGCGGCCCTGGCTCGGATCACCGATGAGATCGGGACGGCAACTAACGGCGTTGCACGGCGCGCTGACTAGCATGGGCACGCCGCTCTGGGCGTTCCAGTTCTGCGTAAGCTTCCAGCCGCCAAAGATCTTGCCCGCCGCGCCTCCCGCGTTCAGGAATGGCTTGCCCGGGCCGAGGGGCAATTCGTAACTTGCAGCGATGTTCAGGACGTGCGGAATATCGTCTGGTGACAGCGCTCTGTAGAGAATGCGATTGTCCGGGATCTCCGCCGCGGCACCACCCGAGCGGTCGGGAGTTAACCCCGAACTTGCTCCTGGCACGAAGGATACGCGGCCGACGTTTCTACCCAGTGTCGTGGGAGTCGCGGTGTTACCCAGAAGGCTGCCCGTATTGGCGCTGGTAATCGTCTTTTGAAAGCTGTAAGCCAACAGGAAATCGAGGCCGTTGGAGTATCGCTTCTGCACCTTGACCTGTAGCGCATTGTAGCGGCTGAATCCGTCGGGATTGGTATTGATGGGCACGGAAGTATACTGCGGATACGGCGTCAGCACCAGGCGAGCTGGGCAAGACGTGTCGCAGCCATATATCGCTCCGATCTTCGGATCTGTAGGGACCGAATCGTTGATGTGATTGCGCAACTGGAGCCTGGTGGCCGTTGGAACAAAATTATATTCGCGATACCCGTCGCCGTATAGGTGCAGGCCGTGAGTGCCGACATAGCCCACGGTGAGATTCATGTTTCCCGGCAACTCGCGCTGGATATTGAAACTCCACTGCACAACGTAGGGATCTTTGCTGCCATTGAGGAAACCTCCGCCGGCGCCTGAACCCAGGAACTGCAAATTGTTTTGCTTTGCTTTGGTGGGCGACGGGAAGTTTGCAATGTAAGAGGCCGGCGCGCCGTCGCTTAAATTGAATGCCGGATGGTGCCCACTGAAGTCCACCGTGTCCTGGTACGCGATGTACTGGGCAAATCCGGGGGCGCTGACCGAATTCACTTGCGTGCCGAATGCCACGCTGATGGCGTTGCTGTATATCAGACCCATGCCGGCGCGTATCACCGTCTTGGAATCGTTGAACGGCTTCCAGGCAAAGCTCAAGCGTGGCCCCAGGCTGTCCTTGTGCGCAGGAAACACAGTGCGCCCTGGATGACTGGGGGTACCGAAGTACACGATGCCGCCGCGCGTCGACGGCAAGTCCGGGTTGGGAATGCTGAAATTGAAATTGGCGATATCGTTGTAACGCTCATAAAACCAACCGAAGAAGTCCCAACGGACGCCGTACGTCAGTGAAAAGTTATTGGTGACGCGCCAGGTGTCCTGCACATAGGCGCCCCAGTAGTCGTTCGACTGCCAGGGAGCGTGATAGTTGCCCGTACCGGAGCCGGAGTCTACAGCTCCAAGCAGGAATTGCGCCAGACCTGTCCCGCCCTGGCCGCTGACCGGGTCGCTCGTGAGCGAACCGCCGAAACTAAGACCATACCCCCACGCGGCGATGTTCCAGTTGTTGTCGCGGCGCCACATCAAGCCGCCTTTGAGGGTGTGACGGCCAGCGATCTTGGTGACGTTGTCAATGAATGTGTAAGCCTGCACGCCCTGGATCGCGTTCTGCCACTGCTTTGGGCCGAAGCTGCCAACATCCCCGATCCCAACGTCAGGCACGATCTGATACGGCGCGAACAGGAGAAAGTTTTTGCCCGCGACGTGCTGTAGCACTTCGCTGTTCCCTACCACGTTGTCGGGGTTTGGACTCGCCACCTGCGCCTGGCGGCTGAACATGAACCGGGCTTCATTCACCAGCGTCGGAGTTATGCTGGAGGTCAGTCCGATGGCAGCGATCTGGTTTCTCGTCACATAGGGCTGCGCGGCGGCAACCCCTGCTTGCGTCTGGGCCGTGGGTCCGTTCCATGGATACTTCAAGTTCGCGTAGTCGGTCGGATTGTAGAGCCACTCGAAGAAGAACTTCTCGTTTTCAGAAAACGAATGGTCTGTTTTGATCGAAACATTGTGGGTGGTCTGGCTGCTCCGCGCGCTCCCTATAAAGTTATTGCAAAAAATGCCGCAACCACCCTCTCCTTGCTGAAGCGGGTCGACAAAATTGGGGTCCGGGTAAGAGGACGCATAGAATGATGCCAGCGGGTCAATGCGCGACTGCGGAATCTGCGGCGTCGGAAAAGGTGTGCGGTGGTACAGCCCGTTGGCGTCCGGACCGGTAGTCGAGTATGGATCATAGATGCAATTGGTGACGCCATGGGCCGGATCGCAGTTCGCCGCAAAGCGAGGATCGCCGCGAAAATCGCCGAATCGCTCCTGGCCGACGGGAACCGTCAGGATGCGGCCAATCGTCTCGTGCAGCAGCGAGGCTTCATACGATACGAAAAAGAATGTGCGGTTCTTGCCGTTGTAGACTTTCGGCAGAACCACAGGCCCTCCGAGCGTGCCGCCAAAATTGTTGAAATTGACGCGCGGCTGAAGAAACGGGCGCCCGGTGGGATCTCGCCGCGCGAACGGATTGGTCGCGCTGAACGTGGAATTGCGATTGAATTCGTAGACATTGCCGTGGATCCTGTTGGTTCCGGACTTCAATACGATATTGAAAATCGCGCCGCTGGTCCGGCCCCACTCGGGTGCCAGCCCGTTGTTGACGACAGCAAACTCCTCGACGGCATCCTGCGAGGGAACCACCACGGCATTTTCGGCTCCCAGCGCCGCGTTCACACTGCCGTCCAGATACCAGGCGTTCGCCCCTCCCTGGCTGCCGTTGGCGCTTACCGTGGAACCTACCAGGTGGAGCGGGTCGGGAAACCCGCCGAACTGGCTATTGAACCCAAAGACCGAGCCCGAGGGCCCCGATGACTGGGTGATGCCGGGAACGAGTTGAACCAGATTCTGGATATCGCGGCCCACAAGTGGCAGATCGTTAATGGCGCGCGCCTCGAGCGATGCCGTCGTGAAGTTGGATGGCGTGTCTTCCACAACCGGCGCCTCCGCGGTCACACTCACGGTTTGCGAGGTCGTACCCAGCTTCATCTGCACGTCCGTCGTGACGGTCGAGTTGGCGGTTACGCGAACATTCGTTACTTCGACCGGATTGAAACCGCGTGCCTCCACGCGCACCGAGTATCGTCCCGGCACCAGTTCGGAAGCCTGATACACGCCCGAATTGTTCGTCGTCAGTGCCACTTCGATATTGGTGTCGAGATTCTTGACCACTACCTTCGCGCCCGGAATCACGGCGTTCTGTTCGTCGGCCACAGTGCCTTGAATGTTTCCACGATCGATGGCCGCTATTGCAACCATGCAGGAAACAGCCATGACGGCAAGAAGAATGGCAACGGCTTTCGCCCGGCCGGCCCGGAGCCATAACACATGTCTGGCTTCGGCGGTTCCGCGGCGAACAGGTAGGCGGGCAGCTAATGAGGTGATACGAATCTGGTCTGTCATGGCGTTCTCTCCACTGATCAGGCGTTCCCGAACACGCTGAGCACAAGCGCGAGGCATCGATTGGATGGAATCGTATACGAGGGCCGGTGGCAATGTCAATCTTGCGGCTCGCAATTAACGAGTCTTAGACAGCCGCTGCCGCGCCTCAGCCAGCTTCTGGGAAATCTGTGCCGAATCCGGCTGAAGAGCCGCCGCCTTCTCCAGTAAAGCGACAACCTGCGGCCACTCCTGATTTCGCATATGCTGATCCGCCGAAATGGATAACTCCTCGGCGAGCAGGCGGCGCACCGAGCCATCGTCAGGCTTCAAGTCGTGCGCGCGGGTCAGCACGCGCAGCGCCTCGCCATCTTCGGCGCCCATGTAGAGAATCGTGCCGTACAGAATGTTGCCTTCTACGAAATCGGGCCTTTGGCGGACCGCCTCCGCCGCGTGTTCTCGGGCACGCAGCATGTCCTTGAGGTGAAAGCAGGTGAGGGCGAAATTGTACTGGATCTCCGAGGAATCCGGATCGAGCGGCGCCGCCTTTTGCCAGGCTTCGAGCGCGGGCCGGTACTGCCCTGCCTCGCCGAACAGCATGCCGATGGCGACGATCTTATCGACATTGTCGGTCTCCATCAGCGGCCGGCACTCCGCCCAAGCCCCCGCCGGATTACTTTGCACCAGCAGGGACCGGCACCGGGCGATGGCCGCCGAGCCCTCCAGATAGTAATCGTGCAGCCGCCGTGTTTCGGCGAATTCCTTTTCGGCCGCCTTCAGTTGGCCCGACTTCTGGTAGGCGCGCGCCAGCAGGTGGTGGACGCGGGAATCACGTGGGTTTTGAGCGGCCGCTTGTTGCAGAGCCCGGATGCTCTCGGCGTATTTTTCCTGCTTGAAATATGCCGAACCCAGGTAATACAGCTCGTCGCGCACCGGATTCTCACGTGGGATAGAGCGCAGCCGCCGGATGGCGGAATCGAAATCCCGGTCAACGAGATCGATCCGGCCCAAATAGTACGCCGCCACGCCGGCGGAACTCTTGTCTCGAAGCATCTGTTGAAGCAATGGTCGTGCCTGCGCGTAATCCCGCAGCTCGAAATAGCAGACGGCAAGTTGATCGCGCGCCTGCGTCAACATCCGATCGCCGCGCAACGCTTTCTGGAATTCGTCCGCCGCCTCCGCGTAACGCTCCAAGTGCATGAGTTGGTTGCCGCTCCCGAGGTGCGCGCGCGCCGCTGCCGTTGAGCCACCTGCCGCGCCGCCGCCCATCCACAGCATCAGCAACACAAACATGCACCAAGTTTATCGTTTATCAATGGCTGTTGAGCCTCACGCTGTTCAATGATGCAGCCCTTCCCCGTTCACATCCCCTCGGAACCTCCACCCATCATTCCCTCAATAACATCCGTCTGCACCAACCGGCGAAACCGCCGCACCCATGCTAGCTATGGGCTGAGACTAACCTATGCCGACCCAAGCCCAAATCAACGCCAATCGCCTCAACGCCCAAAAATCCACCGGCCCCACCTCCCCCGAAGGCAAAGCCCGATCCTCCCTCAACGCTCTCAAGTCCGGCATCGACGCCTGGTCCCACATCATCCCCGGCGAAGATCCCGCCGAGCTCGAAGCCCTCACCGCCCAATTCCTCCTCCACTTCCTTCCAGCCGACCCCAACCAGCTCTCTCTCGTCGACACCCTCATCTCCACCGAGTGGATCCAGCGCCGCCTCCGCCGCATCGAAGCCCAGCTTTGGAATTACCAAATCGAATGCCTCGACAAAAACCTCTCTCACGCCGATTTCCTCGACGCCTCCATCCAACACAATTCCCCCCTCGGCCACGCCTTCCATGCCGCCCTCGATCCCTTCTCCCGCCTTCAGCGCCGTATCGATGCCACCAACCGCATGTACCTCCGCACCCTCAAAGCCCTCCAGGACCTGCAGGCCGCCGCGGCGCAGTCCATCGAGCCGATCCCCGCACCTGACACCCCGATTTCCGAACCGTCATCCTCCATGCCAACCCAACCACTTACGCCGCCAATTGGCTTCGTTCCGACAAATGCCCCTGTATCCGCCGAACCGCCGCATCTGAGCCAGATGCGGCCGCCGACACGCCTTAGAGAATTGGGTTTCTCGGCGTCTTTGCCTCTCTGCGGTGAAAAGTCAATACCGAGCCTGCGGTTGACACCTGGCGCTGCGGGTTCGACCATTGTGCATTGGGAATCTGCGCGTGCGGCCGCTGACAGGGACTCTGGTGATTTTGGCGTTGGCTGTCAACGGAGGTGCTCAGGCGCCCTCCGCGGAAGAACAGCAGCACCTGTTCGCCGTACTGCCTCTCATCGATCGCGGCGAACTGTCGCGGGCCGAGGAGCAGCTTACTGCGGGCATCCAACAGTTTCCGCGCTCTGCCATCCTATATAATGCGCTGGGCATCGTCTTCCGCAAGCAGAACAAGCTCGACCGAGCCGCGGATTCGTTTCGCAAGGCGCTCGAAATTCTACCTTCGTTTACCGCCGCGCAACTGCAGCTTGCTTCTATCGACCTGCAGCAAGGTATGAAGCAAGACGCCGCCCGCTTGTTTCGCGCGGCCGCCGAGACTACGAATCTTGAGGCCCTGGTGGCAGCCGGTCTCGGCCTCGCCGACTGCGGGGATTATGCGGGCGCGGCCCGCGTGCTCGAAACAGCGCGCGCGATGCGGCCTGATTCGGGATCGGTCACGTACAATCTGGCGCTCGCGCAATACAAGATGGGCGATCTTGCGGCGGCTTTGAAAACGCTGGATTCGCTCCACGCAACCGAACCTGACGTGGTCTATTTGCGCGGCAAAGTCCTCGATGGCCTGGGCAAATCCGAGAGCGCGGGCGAGTTCGCGGCCGCCTGCCGCGCTCAACCGGGCAATGAATCGTTCTGTGCCGATGCCGCGCTGGCCGCCATCCGGCAGCAAAAATTCCTCGAGGCGGTTGCATTGCTGGAACCGGCCATCGAAAAATCACCGGGCTCCGTGGCGCTGCTTCCATTGCTAGGATTAGCCCAGTTCCGTTTGGGCCGTTATCAGGCGGCCATCCGCAGTTACGCCACCTCTATTGAGCAAGACCCGAGCCTTGACGCCTCGCGCGAAGGCCTCGGTTTCCTCTATTACGTGACGGGCGATTTGGAGAAGGCACGCGCCGTCGTAGAACAAGGCTTGATCAACCCGAAGGCCGATTTTTACCTCGCCTATCTCGACGCGATTGTACTCTACGGGCTCTATCCTCAATCGCGGGCCAAAACGGCTGCCGCTGCCGAGCGCGCGATCCAGGCGAACACCCGGTTCGCGCCCTCGCATTTCCAGCGCGGCAAAATTCGCATGGAGCAAAATGATTCCGCGGGCGCGCTGGCGGACTTCGAGCGCGCAGCGGAGCTCGATCCGAAGTACCCTCTGCCGTATTACAAGATGGCCCAGATCTATGCGCGGCAGGGGCGAGTTCGTGACGCCGAGGCCGCGCGCCGCAAGTTTTCCGCTCTGGGAAATCAGCGCGAGGAAGAAATTCTGACGCGTCAAACGCTGGAAGTCCTCATGCCCGCGGCGCGCTGACTTCATGCGAAACGCCGCGCGATTCCTGCTACTCATTTTCCTGACGGGACTCATCTGCGCCACCGTCGTTCGAGAGAAATGGCCGGTGAAGTTCGCCGATACCGCCGCGAAGGCCGCACTGTCAGCTGCCAACGTCTCGGGGGACATCACCAACAAGAAATACATTCTCGAAATGAACGGCAGCGGCGTGGCGTTTATCGATTACAATCGCGATGGCCTCGCCGACATATTCCTGGTAAATGGTACCCAACTCGCGCAGCCGGCAGGTACCCCGAAACCGGTCAGCCATCTCTACCGCAATAACGGCGACGGCACGTTCACCGATGTCACGCGGGAAGCCGGCCTCACTAACTCCGGCTGGGGCCAGGGCGCCTGCGTCGCCGATTTTGACAATGACGGTTTCGATGACATCTTCGTCACCTATTACGGCCAGAACCGCCTCTATCACAACAATCGCAACGGCACGTTTACAGAGATCGCCGAACGCGCGGGCGTAGCGGGCGCCGACGGCCGCTGGAATTCAGGCTGCGCCTTCATCGATTACGATCGCGATGGCAAAGTGGATCTGTTCGTCGCCAACTACGTGGACCTCGGTCCGGATTTTTCCCACGTGCCTAAACCCGGCTCGGGCGAATACTGCCAATACAAAGGGATTCCAATCGCGTGCGGGCCGCGCGGCCTTCCGGCAGCAGTGAATTATCTCTACCACAACAACGGCGACGGCACGTTCACCGATGTCAGTACGTCCTCCGGCATCCGTGCAACCGAGGGCCACTACGCGCTCGGTGTGCTCACGCTCGATTACGATAACGACGGCTGGCCGGATATCTATGTGGCCTGCGACTCGGCTGCCAGCATCCTCTATCACAACAAGCGCGACGGCACGTTCGAAGATGCAGGCATCGCATCCGGGCTCGCCTACAACGAAGATGGAGAAGCGCAGGCCGGCATGGGCGTTGCCGCCCTCGATTACGACCACGACGGCTTTCTCGACGTCGTAAAGACGAATTTCTCCGACGACAGCCCGAATCTGTATCACAACAACGGCGACGGAACTTTTTCCGACCGCGTGTTTCAGGCGGGCATGGGGCGGCTGCGAAATCTGCTCGGCTGGGGAGTCGTCGCGGCGGATTTCGATAACGACGGCTGGACCGACATCCTGATGGCGAACGGCCATCTGACGCCCGAAATCGATACCGCCAAGAGCGATTCGTCCTACCGCCAACACAAACTACTGTATCGGAACCTGCGCGACGGGCGCTTCGAAGACGTCACGCTTGCCTCGAGTGTGGATGCCGCTGGCCTGCACTCCAGCCGTGGCGCGGCCGCCGCGGATCTGTACAATGACGGCCGCATTTCGGTCGTCGTAAACGAGCTGCACGAGAAGCCGTCACTGCTCGTGCCGGATGTGCCCGCGCCCAATCACTGGATCGGTATCCAGCTCGTTGGGACCAAATCGAATCGGGACGCCATCGGCGCGCGCGTGGAGGTGGAAGCCGGCGGCTTGCGGCAAATCGACGAAGTCCGCAGCGGCGGCAGTTACCTCTCGCAAAGCGACCTGCGCCTGCATTTCGG